>JGI25133J35611_10002350_pt1 | contig 9831 bp, 13 predicted proteins | sample ETNvirenome_6_85_FD_35611 | JGI IMG/M metagenome (IMG submission 35611) | reverse complement strand
GACCTGAAGAAGCGGAAATAGAATTTGACCAGCTGCTATTACAGTTTAAAGAATGGAAAAAAAATAATGATGGTGACTTTGATAAATTTTTAAATGATCGTAGAGTTAAATTATCAGATGGTGGTCGCTTATTATCTCGTAAGCTAATGATCCACATGCTTAAAAATGAATATCCAAAAGAATATAATAATATTAATACAAATGATTATTCAGACAAGCAGCTACAAGAGCTGTTGAATAATTTAGATGTAGATGGAGTACCATTTTAATGGCTACTGAAGATAAAGGTATCAGAGCTCTGTTTCCTGATGTTGTTCTTCCTGAAGAAATAGAACAAAAGCGGGAAGCCAAGGAATATATTAAAAGAAAATTAGGTGTTGTAGAAAAGACCCCACTGCTGGCTGCAGAGGACATGAATTATCTTTCTAGTAATTTGCATAAACCAATTATTGAAAAATTACCTGCTGAACAAAAAGATGAATTTGGTTTTACTCCATCACAGAACAGGGAGATTGATGCCTACCTAACAAGAGATAAAGGCGATGCAACAGCATGGGAAAAACATAAAAAATCAGAGAAGCTAGCTCAAAAAGAAACCCCTAAGCAGACATGGGATAGACTTGATGGTAATGAGAAGCGTAGGCAAAAACAGCTCCTGAGATCGTGGGGACTAGATAAGGACCCAAGTATTAAAACAGAATATAAAAAGCTGGTGGATTTTGGAATTGATAATTCCTCTGTCAAATATACTGGTAGTCGTCAACCATTGTATGATCAATTTGATAAGGCTGCCCAAAATAAAAAAAAATTTTTTAAAGGTCCTATTCAAATAGACCCAAAACATCCTGATGGTTTTAGATTAACTAATGATGAAGATTTATATAAACATTATGGTGATACTCCTGTTAGATACATCCAAGAAATTATGTACAAGTATGANGATAACGCTAAGCCACCAGTTGATGGTGTAATAAAAAAATATAATAACCAAGATCCTGAAAGTTTCCCCTCAAAACAGAAGCTGGCTTTAGATAAATACCAGCGAATTTACAATAGATTGAATCCGATGCAAAAAAAGCAATTAGCTGCAATTCAAAGAAAAAAATAATTATTTTTTCTTATAAGATGCAATTGCTTCATCTAATTTAGGAAACTTACCAGTAGATTTATATTCAGGCTCTTTGTTAGTTGGTTGATCCCAAATATAAGTTATTTGTTGTGGCTGTTCTGTTTGTGGGTCGCTGTCGTAATAATGATATTCTTTTTTTCTAGGTGCATATACTGGTGGTAAGTGCCATGAGCTACTGTAGTTTCTTCTTTCTGCATGCTGCGCTGATCTATCTTTTTTATTTTGATTAAATGGATCTGATTCATCTGTAATACCATGTCTTGCTTTAGCTTCAGATTTTCTCCTCTCATTAATTCTTTGTAAGTGCATTGGATAACTATATTTAGTTCTATTGCGCTGCTGCCTTTGCGCTGCCTTTGGTGTTAAAGGAATTCCAGTATCATTAACACCAGTCTTACCTCTAAAATTAGCATGCTCAGGTTTGTCAAACTTATGGTCTATTCCTTTTTTATTTTTCTGTTGTGTAGAAAAACTTGCATACATTTCTTTTATTTTATCTTGCCAATGCTCCATTAATACTCCCCTAGAGCTCCATATTTTTCTATCCTTTTAGACTTGATTGAATTTTCCCAATCAACATTTGGAAACTTATATTTAATGTTCCATAGAAAGACGCTTATTGGTGTTGGACATTTTGGTCGTGTTGTTATTGGTGTAAAATGAAAATTATATTCTAGCTCTAACCATTTTTTTATTTTCTTAAACAATGTAGGTTGCGAAGCCATTTCATAAATAAACCAACTGTGAAACCACCAATGACTCTTTACCATTAAATCACCCATGGTTTTGATTTTTTTCTTTTGTGATTGTATTGAACAGCGCAAGCTAAAGTATAAATAAACTCTTCAAGTGACATTGGATTTTTTTCATTTGGAAACCAGCTGCTGCGCAAATCTTCTAATATTCTTACTGTTGCTTGATGTAATTCTATTTGTCTACTCATCTTTCTTATTCCAAATTTTTAATTTTTTTACTCTAATGCCCCACATTTTATTTCCATTAGAATCTTCAGGTAGACTAATGTCATCAATTCTTTCATGGTCGACGTTATAGTATCTCATTAAATGCTCCCAAAACTGTCTATCCTTACATGCGCATTCTTTAAATCTGTCGGTGTATCTGTAAACAAATTCATTTTCCTTTAAAGGTCTAGTTTCTTGTAAAATATATTTTTCATTTTTTGGGTTTTTCATTTTGATTTTTTACCATTTTTTTTCTTCTTCACTAAATCCTGAAAGGAATAGGAGTCATCTCTAAACTTTGTGTGCCAAGGAACATCTGTATCTTCAGGAATTTTAATTAAATGTGCTATAGGTTTAATTCGCCCCGATTCTAATAGCCTGCCCTCAATATCTAACGTGCAATCTTTAACTTCTGTACCATCAGGCAGTTCGTAATCTTCGTACTCAGGTAGCCTAGTCACCATTGATAGTCTTGCTAATCTGTAAATGGCATTATAATCATAAACAGCTTTGTTTCGTTCATCCCATATTTCCTCACAATCTCTCCTCAAGCCAGCAGCAACATCCATTTCATCTAGCCAAGCATGGAATGCTTTTTTATAAAGTTTACCCAGCATCTTTAGTTCCTTTTTATAGCTCCTTGCAGATGCAGCNTTAGCCTTGATTATTTTTTCCTGTATCTTGATGATTCGTACTAAATCTTTGTTGTTATATTTCATGACTACTCCTGCAGGCTGCCTGTATAATCCTGTGGACCATTAACTATAGGAACACAGGCTCTTAGCCATGTTCCAAATAGTTTTTGAAGTTTCATTTCCCTAAAATGTATATATAGAAACTGTTGAAACTGTGGAACACTGCGGTGTTGGCTGCTCATTTTGGCTACGTTCCAAAGTTTACATGATGAAGTGAAACCTAAATTAAATAATAGCGCTATCACTAATTCATTTAATTGTTTCAAGCTAAAAAGGTTATTTTGAAACATGAAACTACTTTCTAAAATCCTTTCCTCTTCTGATGTACCAGTTCTGAGTTTTGCCAGCTATTTCTACATGGTACCAGTAGTTATAACCATCTTCATAAGCTAGACCTGATCTTTCAGCATCACCTTTTTGTTTTTGTACAGCTCCACCAAATCCATTAATTAATTTTCTTCTAATGTCTGTTCTAATTGTAGCTTCTTTAATATCTCCATCAGCCATTCTATCGTCAAGAGCTGCAAGTTTAACTACAATACTATTAATAGTGATTTGATCTTCTTCTTCCTTAGACTCATCCATCATCTGCTTTATCATCGGCATATGATTTCTTACATACAGTTCATTTTCAGCAGCTTTTAATTTAAGTTTGCTCTTGGTTATTTCATGCAGTGTAGATAATGAAAAAACACCAGTATATTCTTTTTTTCGTTCACCAGTTTTCTCATCAACAGCATCTATTTCAACTGTATTTTTCTTGACCCAAGCAATCTCATCAGGCGTAAGATTGTAATTTGATTTAGCTTCAATAATACCTGCATAGTGAACAAAGTTAGATCCATCTTTTACATGCTCTTTAAACTTGTTCCATATTTTCTTTAGCATCGGTTGAATAGCAATAACAAATCTAGCTGCAGCTACTAATGATGATGCACCTCTAGGGGCTGTTAAAGCTGATTGTGGATCTACCTCTATTTCTTTTGAGTCATCATCAACTCTTATCATGGACAGTTTATTAGTATGATGACCTGTTGTAATCGTACCATTGTTGACAAATGTTAGAGGAATCAATGTGTTTTTTATGTATTCTTCCATATGTTGGTTGCTATTTTCGTCATAACTTCCTTGTTGAAAGTTGATTAAAGGATCTAGAATAATATGTTTAATATCTCTTCTTTTGATTAGTTTTTTTAATTGGTAATAGGCTTTTGTTTTTTCAGCATATTCTTTTTTAAATTTTACTAATTTAAGATCTTGCTCCAATCCCCTTTTGAAAATTTTATATTTGCCTAGTTCACCACCTAAAAATTTCTGAATAGCTTTAAGTCTGAGATTAATTTCATTTATTGTTTCTTCTGCAGCAATAATTAAAACATTACCTCTTATATAAATTGGTTTACCAAAAAAACCTGTTCCTGTAGCCAAGCACCAAGCCAGCATATGTAGGATTACAGTTTTACCAACCCCTGGCTGTCCTGCCAGTACAGTGAGACATTTTTCCATCAACCATCCTGAAATCACCCATGGTCTTGATCTTATTACTTCGTCTCCAGTGTGTTCAAAAACTTCTAGCTCAGGCTCTTCTGCATCATCAGGTAATTTAAAATCTTCAACTTTTGTAAATTGATGAATCCAATCTGCTTTATTTTCATCAGATATATATTTATATTTTCCAAAAATTTTATCATCTACAATCCTGCCCCAGTAATCATCATTGTAATTACCCTCATCATTCTTGCTAGTATCTAGTGGTGGTACAAATGTTTGGTTTATTTGTTCAATTCTTTCGTCTGAATATTTATCTGCATTATTCAGCTCAGCTGCTGCCATACATATTGCCTGATATCTACTACCTTTGCCCTCTTCCATCCCTATTATGGATGCAGTGATAGGATAATTATTAAATCTCAATCTGTTTATAAATTGGTTTTTTGTATAAGGTTTACCTCTTGGATCATATGGTACTTGTTCATCACTACAATATGGAAGATTGATTCCACATTGTGAGCCAGTTGGAGTAGGCAGAACTTTATCAACAGCTATATTCAAATTTTTAAATTCAGCTGCTATTGTTTTAATAATTCTATTTGCTTCTTTAACTGGAATTTCTTTATTGAAAAAATAGTAATTGTGCCAATTACCTCTAGGCGATTTGATTGGTACTAATTTTGTATTAGCTTTTAAAGCTGCAGCTCCAGCCTGCGCAGGTGTAAGTGATATCTTATCTTTACCTTGTCCATCGATATCAATAACAGCCATCTTGCATACAATTTCTCCAGCAGCATTTTTATAAGCAAGATTACCACCTTGTTTTTTTATACCTTTTAAATGTAGCTCCCAGTCAATTGCTTTCTTTAACCAGTATTGATTTTTTTTACCATCGGGTAAAAATCCATCCCAAACTAATGTATTTTTTGAATCTATTTTAAAAATTTCTGATATATTAATTCCATCAACATCAGAATCAGTGTGTGCAGCCCCCATAAATTACCTAGCTTGACTTTGTGTCAAATGGCTATGCAAAGTACTTACAATTAAATCAGCTGGATAAAATATTCTTCCACCTAATCTAGCATATGGAAATAAAGATCTATTCTTAGATCTCTGCTTTCTAATTGCACCCTCACTTACTCCTAAAAGTTCTGCAAGATTTTTTGATGTTAACAGTTTGCAATCCTTTTCAATAAACTCTTTAAGTTTATCTTCAGTGATAATACTGCCTGCTATTATTTTTGGCTTCATACCTCTCCTATTTGTTTTTAGATTTTTAGACATGACAGTAAATTATTCATCTGTGACTGTATGTGAAATCCTGAGTGAATTAGGATTGAAAGGCTGGCTCATAGTTATGATTATGAGGACCTGCATCCTCAGGCGCCAAAAGCCAGCCAGTGACTGGAGTGGAAGCTCGCAATCACTATTGTTTTATTAAATTATTTTTACTAAATGAAATCCTAAATGGAATTAGATTACTTTTTCATCCATTTATTTACTTTACCCTTTTTAAAATTTCCTGTTCTTTGTAATCCAAAAAATGTTTTAAACGCAGTAATTTCATTCTGAAATGTTTTTAATGATTGTGGTGTTCGTTTTGGAATTTTGTAGCCAGTTAGTTTGGCAAATTCATCAAGAGGTCCTGCTTCTGTTTTGTAATAATCTTTCCAAATTTTTACAGCACCACCTTTAGTTTTATCGATCGCATCCAACAGCTGGAATATTGCACCATGATGGTCAGGATCTTGCATTAGTTTGATCGAATTCCAGTTATCTTTTGCATACTTAGCAACTGCTACTGCTACATCTGCTGGTTTCATGCCAGCAGCATACATTTCAATAAATCTTTCTAATTGTTTGTAATCTTTTACTTGTCTAGCTTCCCAAAAAACATTTTTTAATACAGCCAAACCATCAAGGTTTTCTAATCCCTTTCCTGCATCTTCTATCATGAGCTGCTTTAAACTTTTCGTAGCTGATGATTTTTTCTTCTTTTTCTTCTTCTTTTTCGACATTGATTTTCCACTCCTTTTTTATTTTATCTTCTATTGATATCCATGCAATCTCTGAATCCTTTTTATTGCTCATCATTACCTGCCTTTTTTAACTGAACAACATTGTCTCCAGTAGAATACATGTGTTTCACTTTTAGTTTTTCTTTATCCGCATTGAAGTAATGATCCCTAGTCACTTGTAATGTACTGTGTCTCATTCTATGTGATGCAGCTTCTTCTCCATGCTCTCTGCCATACCATGTCACAAATGTTTTTCTGACATGTTTCAAGCTAAGTATGTTGGTGTATTTGTAAACTTTTCGTTTACCTTTTCCTCTTACATACTCCCTAGTTGTTAAACCAAATTTGAAATGAAAATCACGCAACTTACATCTATAGCTGTTATGATTAATATGTTTTGTTGGATCTGTTGATCTAGGAAAAACCCATATACTGCCTGCTGCAAAAGATGCTTTATTATCTTCTTCTGCTTTCATGTTCTGCAGCTTCTTCAATCCTTGCGCTGCTTCTTCTGTTAAATCTATTACAGCTGGTTTTCTATTTTTAGTATCTTTTAAAAACAATTGGTTTGTTCTAAAACTTATCCACCCGCTGCATTCTTCTTTATCTACAGCTTTAAGTGGTTGCTGCCAAGCCAGCCCATGAAGATCTACTAATCTTTCTCCGCATTCTAAATCTGCTAAATAAAAAGTTAAAAAATGTGGATCCCTCCATTGTTCATTTAGACAATAATTTCTCATCTCTAGAACTTTCTCAATAGTATCAATATAACCTTTGTCTGCTACCTCAGGAAATTTAGCTACTCTTAAACATGGGTTATTATCTTTAAGATATAATCTACTGGTAGTCCTTTTCATATCCCATTCAAAAGCTACAGATAGAATTGCTAAAGCTCTGTTAGCAGCAATTGGGATCTCTTCCATTCTGCTATGCCAAATCTCAATATCTCTTTTTGTAATATCCTTTAGAGGAATATCTTTTAAAGCGCTTTTAGAATAAGCATCACCTGAATATCTAAATGGATCAGTGAGCATTGATATAAGCTCCTGTTTTTTTGTTTGCAGCAGCACATACATTCCTAGCTGAGTCTTATAACCTTGGATTGTACTTTTTTTATATTTAATCTTTTTTTTACCTTTAACTCTAAAACCACTGGTACCATCTTTAATAAATGCCTTTACTAAAGTTTCAACAGTAGCTGGTTTAGATGCTGTAGATTTCTCTTCCCTCCATGCATCAATATTGTTAATTACAATTTTTTTAACTTCTTCAAGAGGTTTGGACCCATACCTGCAGATGAATCTATATCGCCCCTGTCTTTTTTGTTTACCATCTTTTGCGTACCTCACTACTGACCAGTGAGCATAGTAAGATTTATTTAGTGATGGCTCAGGATGTACTGCCACAGACAAACTAGGACAATCGGAAGAAAAGATTCTTTTCATCTTCTCTCCATGTTTAAGTTTATCTAGATTCTGTTTTGTAAATTTGATCGCTTTCATTTTTTCCACTCCATGTGTTGGTTGTAATGAAAGTGCGTAATGTTGTGAAATCCCATAACAGATAGGACTTAAAATCCCACACCGACTCAAAGACCGACTCAGATGCAGACAGACAAGTCACTATCAGGTCACAACTACCCACAAGTCTGCGAGCATGCGAAGCATGCGAGCAGTATAAGGATCTTTTTTTCCGTTGAGAAATATGGTCTTTTATACTAAAACCATCACACGAAACTAAGTGCCCTTGTAGCTCAGCTGGTAGAGCAATTGATTTGTAATCAATACGCATTCTAACTTTCATTAATTTATAACCACAGGCTACCATAATATAAGATAAAAAGATTCAACATTCTTCAGACCGATAATAAGCAGATATATGCTGCGTTATGAATCGAAAACACTAGTGTTTTCGATAGTCGCCGATCGCTGCGCGATCGGCTCCTCACTTGTTTAAAGATCTCATAAACATTGTAATTTTATTTTTTGAATTTGCGATTTAGAAGCTCACAGATCAACATAAAAACTATGTGTAGTGGTTGAGTCATAAGATGGTTTAGCACCAGCTGTAGAGTCATCTGTGGACTCACAATCAATATCTTTTCAGGGATCCTAAAGCATGCTTTTACCTTTTTGAAAGTTAGTAAATTAACAAAAGGTACCAGTAAGATTTAAGATTCCATATAGTCATGTAAAGATCAATAGTAAGCTCTGTTAGTCTCACTCAAATCAAATCCAAAAAATATTATAGAAAAATTTTTTAAAAAAATATTTTCAATCCCATTTGGATTGGGATTTCACAGACTTTCACAATTTAGATAAAATTAAATGTGCTTCACTATGTTGTGAATGGTGTTTGACATTACATGCTAGCACACACTGGTATCTTTCAAGATCATAGTGGAGCGAAAAATTAGGAGTAATTATGACTATTGATAAACCATTATATGCAAGCGAATCAGGACCTGAAGAAGCGGAAATAGAATTTGACCAGCTGCTATTACAGTTTAAAGAATGGAAAAAAAATAATGATGGTGACTTTGATAAATTTTTAAATGATCGTAGAGTTAAATTATCAGATGGTGGTCGCTTATTATCTCGTAAGCTAATGATCCACATGCTTAAAAATGAATATCCAAAAGAATATAATAATATTAATACAAATGATTATTCAGACAAGCAGCTACAAGAGCTGTTGAATAATTTAGATGTAGATGGAGTACCATTTTAATGGCTACTGAAGATAAAGGTATCAGAGCTCTGTTTCCTGATGTTGTTCTTCCTGAAGAAATAGAACAAAAGCGGGAAGCCAAGGAATATATTAAAAGAAAATTAGGTGTTGTAGAAAAGACCCCACTGCTGGCTGCAGAGGACATGAATTATCTTTCTAGTAATTTGCATAAACCAATTATTGAAAAATTACCTGCTGAACAAAAAGATGAATTTGGTTTTACTCCATCACAGAACAGGGAGATTGATGCCTACCTAACAAGAGATAAAGGCGATGCAACAGCATGGGAAAAACATAAAAAATCAGAGAAGCTAGCTCAAAAAGAAACCCCTAAGCAGACATGGGATAGACTTGATGGTAATGAGAAGCGTAGGCAAAAACAGCTCCTGAGATCGTGGGGACTAGATAAGGACCCAAGTATTAAAACAGAATATAAAAAGCTGGTGGATTTTGGAATTGATAATTCCTCTGTCAAATATACTGGTAGTCGTCAACCATTGTATGATCAATTTGATAAGGCTGCCCAAAATAAAAAAAAATTTTTTAAAGGTCCTATTCAAATAGACCCAAAACATCCTGATGGTTTTAGATTAACTAATGATGAAGATTTATATAAACATTATGGTGATACTCCTGTTAGATACATCCAAGAAATTATGTACAAGTATGAGGATAACGCTAAGCCACCAGTTGATGGTGTAATAAAAAAATATGATAACCAAGATCCTGAAAGTTTCCCCTCAAAACAGAAGCTGGCTTTAGATAAATACCAGCGAATTTACAATAGATTGAATCCGATGCAA
>JGI25133J35611_10002343_pt1 | contig 9855 bp, 18 predicted proteins | sample ETNvirenome_6_85_FD_35611 | JGI IMG/M metagenome (IMG submission 35611) | reverse complement strand
AGGTGGTACAGGTGGTGTAAAAGATGATGCGGCTGATTTATTAAATGAAAAAGTATTTGAACCTGAAGGAGCTTTAAGTTTCTTATCCGAAGCGGAAAGGGAAGAAGCAAAAGAAAAAGTAGAGCCTTTAGAAAAAGAATATGATGAATTATCTGCTCAACTCGTTAGTTTAGAAACTCAAAGACAGGGAAAATACGATGAGCTTGAAAGTAAAAAAGACACATTATCTAAATTAGCAAAGCAAGTTAAATATTATAACAAGACTGGTAATAAAGAAAAGGTTCGAGAGCTAAGTAAATCTTATGGCAAGCTCCAATCTGAGATTACCACCTTAAGTGGTGAAGTATCTAAGTTAAAACAAACTGGAACACCTACTAAATTTGATAAGTCTTTAGGGGCTCAAATATATAGGATAAACCAAGCAATTGGCTCCCTTAAAAGACAAAGCAGGAGATTGTCTGGTCAACCAGTGTATGGTGGGTAGTATTTTTAAATGCCCCAGTATAACATAACACAAGAAGAAAGAGATTTTTTACAGTCGCTCGGCGCCGGGCAATCTGGACGCAATGAAAAGCTATATGGCTTTATTCCGGGTGATTGGCTTCCTAATTGGGTAAAGCAAGGATATAACCAAAGTATAGAGGGAATGGCCCAACAGGTTGTTAAGGGTGAGCCTGTGTTTACCATAGACCAAGCCTATGACCCTAATATGCTAGAAGACGTTGCTTCAACTGTTTTGAGTTTTTTGACACCGACTGACCTTGCGACAATGGTTTTGGGCGGTGGAGCCGGTGGGCTTGCTATTAAATCATCTATGAAAATGGCAGCTAAGAAATTAGTACAATCAGGAGCTAAACAATCGGTTGCAGACAGGGCTGTGAATATTGCCTCCAAAAGAATGATAAATCAAGCAAGGGCAAGGGCTATCACAGGAGCTACTGGACTAGGATTTTATTCTGGTTTACAATCGGCATTAGGTCAACAGGTCACCGATGAAGATATTAGCTTCACAAGAACATTGAAAGACACAGTGACTGGAGCGGCGCTAGGAGCAGGAACTGGTGCTTTAGGAGTAGCGTCAAGAAGCGCTGCATTACAAAGAGGATTAACACCCACTCAAGCTACTGTCGTTGAAAAGGGAGCGGAGACTGCATTATTTGGAACCGCAGGCCCAGTACTAGAAGGCGAACTACCCTCTGCTGAATCATATATTCATGCAGCTGGTGTAATAGGGGGTCTTTCTTTAAGTAGGGCGGCTCAGAAAAAAATATTCAAACCAAAAATGCGGGAGGTTGAAGGAGCTAAACTTGAGGCCGTGTATAGGGAAAGCGCCGAAGCAAAAGTAGAACGACTTACCCCTAAGAGATTACAAAAAGAAGTTTGGACTAACGGTGAACAAAATGTAAGTATTATGACTGATTGGGTTAATACACAAAGAAATGAACCAATGCTTTCTATTCGCAAGGTTAATAAAGATGGTACGTTGGGCGAATCATCTACTATCGCTAAAAAGGAGTTCTTTAAATCGGTTAACGAGGGTGGGTACAGACTTAAAAAAACCAAAGATGGAGTGGACGTAGATGCTAAAATACAAAGAAGAACATTTGAACTAGCTGGTAAAAAAGAGCTAGACATGATTAATAGTGGTCAGTTAAAACAAATGGTAGATATAGAAATTGGGGAGGGNGCGCCAACTAAGCCTAGTAAAAAAAGAAAGGGCGCAGTTAGTACCAACTATGAATTACTAAAGGACAATTATGAAGCTAGGCAAAGAGTGTTAAGGCAGGTGGAAAAAAGATATGCCGTCGAAAAAGAGATTATAAGATTTAAAAAGATAGGAATACCTATTTACGAAGCCTCCGGTAGCTCTTTGTTTAAAAAAGTGTTACCCGGCGCTGTGTACGATGTGTTAGTGGGTTTAAAACCATTGCGTTTAAGAGTAAAAGACCCGCGATATAAGCCAATTTTTAACGATGTACAAAAAGATTATTATACCATGGATGCGCGACAAGGTACGTTATTCCAGCAATTAATATATAATTTAAAAGATGCTACTTATATAACAAGAGAAGGTAAGGAAATAAAGGGATTACACAAGTTAAAAACAAAAGAATTAAGAGAGCAACTAGCAGAAGATTTACGCTCTAAAGACCCAGAAGTACAAAAAAGAGTTGAAAGCTATAGAAAGGTTTTAGATGAATCATTCGATATTGCAAAAAACTCAGGGTTAGATGTTGCTAAGTATGAAACGAATTACTTTCCGAGAAAAATAAACAAAAAAATATTAAGGGTAATACGAAATGATATAGAAAAGTTTGGTAACTACGACTCTCGAGCGATGAGTTGGGAGCTAAACCAGAAAGCTGGTTTTGAAAAAACTTTAACCGCAGCTCTCAAGGGGAAAGAACTTTCCGGTGANACTATACAGGCAATTGAAACAATACGCCAACANATGTCTCAGAAGCTGAACAGGCAAGTTTCCAACTCGGAAGCATTTGAACGTCTTCGCAATGAAGTTTTTAGTGAAATAGTTATAACAAATAAAAACTTAGAGTTAGCTAGGAAGCAGGATACGTTACCAGAAATGTTATTTGAACAGGATGCTGGTATTGTGTTGACAGATTATATGGCTCAACTCGCGAAAAGGGTAGCCTTTGTTGAAACTGCCGGGAAAGATGGAAGCAAAGTATACGATAAAATTAAAGCATTAAAAGATATGGGCGGAAGAAATGAATCAGAGCTATTATACAAGGCTATTAATGCGTTTACNGGAACTATTGAATTAGACAAAAAATACAACTGGAGCCCAAAGACAAAAGGTATTTTAAATGATTTGGTTAACTTTCAGGTAGCAACTAAGATTGGTCTAGGTTTCGCCACGATACCGAATTTAACACAGCCATTCATATCCAGTGTTCTAAAAGCCGGTTACGCTCCATTTTTTAAAGGGACGTACAGGATGGTTACAGACAAAGAGTATAGAAAGGCTATTAAACAATATGCTGGTTCTGGTTCTTTAGAATTACATCAAATGGTAGCTGGATTTAATCCCGCTGAAACCGGATGGACTTCTTGGATGGCTGATAAGCTAACAAAAGCGTCTGGATTCCAAGGGATAAACAGAATTAATAAAATAGTATCTGCTTATACTGGTTACGAAGCTGCTTTAAAGTGGCAAAAGATTGCACAGACATCAAAGGTTAAATCAAGGCGTGATTGGGCTAAGTCAAATTTAAAGTCAATGGGTATAACTGATGTTAAGAAAAAATTAACACAAGAAAATATGTCAAGAGCAATGTACGAATTTTCCAGAGATACACAGCTACAAAAAAATGTTTTTAGAGAACCTGCATTTTTTAATGACCCAAGAATGCAACCGTTTGTTTTATTTAAGCGTTTTGGATATAGACAAGCAGAGTGGATTGGTAGGGAGTTAAAAAAAGAGGTATTTCAGAATAAAAATGCAGCATTTGCATTAAGGCTTGGAATTGCTGGCATGGCTGGAGGAACATTTGTACAATGGGCAAAGCGTGGGCTATCTGATTTCTTAGCCGGTAAAGATGTTTATGATGAGAATTATAAGATATTAGTTGAAGGTGAAGAATATGGGTTAAATGATTTTGTAGATGCGATGGCATCGGTTGGTGGTTTTGGAGTTGTATCTGATATTATTTCCTCCGAAAGTAAGTGGAGAGCATTAGAATTTGCGGCTAAACCTGCAATAGCGCAAGACGCTGGAAAGGCATATACAACCTTACAAAAACTTATAGAGGATATGGATACATTTGGGCCAGACTGGGTAGTTGCTCAAAGGGCTTTACGAAATATAGCTCCGGTTTTTGGTAGCGTTGGTAGAAGGGTTGTAAGTAGATTTGAAACAGAGGGGCAAAGAAGGAATTATGTTAGATATAGGTTTGGAGCTATAAGGTCTAGGGTTTTAGATTATATGATTGATGAAAACGACAGGATGGCAAAAAGATTAATTAGAGAATGGAATAATTCATTTCCCGAAAGGCCTTTTATGTACGATGATATAGGCCCGGAAGCTATTAATGATAGATTAATGAATAAATATAAAAAACAAATGAACCCTTAATAACTTTTCTTATATCTTTTAGAACCCACAGTTTTAAAATCTAACGCCCCCGCATTCAAAGCTTCATACTCCGTTTTCTTTTGTTTCCTATATTTAGTTTGAGCAGGTTTGCTCATATCCAACCAACATTCAGGTAATGGTTCTACCCTAGTTTCGTAGCCTGATGTCATGCCACAAAATAAAAAAGTCTTATCAGATTTAGAATCAGTCATTGGATTCCAGTTGGATTCGCCACAGAAAGCGCATTGTTTGTCTGCTTTAGGGCAATATTTGAACACAGACCCCTTATTGTCGTTAAAATTAAGAATTGCCAAAAAAAAGTACCCCTAATTTAGCGTATACGGCGATAAAAAAAGTTTTTAAATACAAAGTATAGCTACTTGGGGAGACGGGGAATATAACCCCGTCTATCCCCGAATTACAAGAAATTTAGAATGCTGGCTTGGATTGACCCTTATTTCCAAATTTCTCTGACGGTTTCTTAAAACTCATGTAGTAGTACTCGTTTCCACTGCTTTTTGCTGTGCGCTTCCACATTGCAAACTCCATAAGCTCATCACCCACTTTACCTTTTCCGGTATAGTCAGGTTGATTGTCCGCCGACTTCTTATCATTAGCAAATACCGTAGCGGTATTCTCTTTATGTTCAAATGCCATTATTGGCTCCTTTGTTTGTTAAATCTTTTAGCGAGTTCAATGTCAGCCCATTCAAACCAATAATAATTGGTTAAAAAAAGAGGCACTGGCGCCAACCGGACATCACACCCGCTAAATAGAATCTTTGATTAATGAAAGTAATAGGCAATAATGGTCAAGGGGTACTACCATATATGGTTCACCCCTATCCTCTCTTATCACCACTCCTATTTCTTCCTTCTCAGGTTTAACCCAAGTTGCAATCGTCTTTCGTCTTTTACATCCATAATATTTTCCTTCAATCTCAACGTCTCCCATTTCATGTTGGGCCCCACCTCTATCTCTATTAAATGCTTCTAGTTTAAAATCTTTAGCTACGTTTACTGTCTGCCTTTGGAGCTCCGCCCCCCTTTGCCTGTTCCGCTTCCCTCTCCTTTGATTTTCTTTCTTCTTCTTTTTGCAAGTACTTTGTGAATTTTTTAACATCTTTTTTCCATATCATATAGTTTTCAAATAATCCTCTAACCATTCTAAGCTCTTGGCTTAATTCATATAACGCTTGGAATATATGATTAAGCTGTCTATCTCTTTCTTTATTGGTCATCTTATTCTTTTTAGATTTCATTGTATTATCATCCTTACTTTATCACCTGTCTCCCAACAGTTGGGACAGGATTTATATAAATTCTTTGAATCAGATTNGTGGATATAATTACACTCCGGGCACATATAATCCCAAGCCAGTTTATCCTCACCCTTTTGTCCATACACAACATCAGGCTCTTCCCTTTTAATACCAAATAAATGATAAGGGTTAAGGAGTTCTTCTACAGGTAATAGGATTAAACTTGAACTGTTATTATCACCGCCCTTGATATCTCGCTTAGGATGTCCTAGATACTTACGGCACATATCTTTAATAATATCAGTCTTTAGAAAGATTGCGGCATTCTCATTTTGTTGTTCATCTACCAATACATAGGCAACGTATTTAGCCTCGGTCTTTGCGATTCCACTCGGCTCACCGTGCATCTCATATTCTACAGCTATATTCCCGGTTTTCCAAGCCTTATAATCTTTTTTAAATTCTATGGTCTCTAATAGTTCAGCCCACTTATTCTCTGAAAGTTTGCCTTCCATTAAATTAACATCAAAACGATAGTCCGCCTTACCATCTTCGCGAACCTGTTTAGTTATCTCGCGTAATTGCCCTTCGTTTAGTTCCACGCTAATGTGTTTCATCAGACTTGTCCAAAGGATTTGTACTCATAACGTCAGTTGAACCTGACNCNGACTTCTCATGCCATTTGAGTTCTACCTTAAAACCAAGTCTTTCGCCTTTACGGCTGACCCATTCTATAAAGTCTCGGATATCTTCATCGGTAGTATCATCAGATGGATGTATATATAGTTTGTTCCAATCCATTAGAATGGAACCTCCCCTAGCTTCTTCTTTAANCTAGCTACAGGATAGCTGACAGGATTCCCAGACTCATTGACAAAGTTCTTATAACTTATTTCAATGATGACCTTGAACCCATTCATCATTTCAAACTCAAGATAGGGTAATGTTACCTTACCCTCCTCTTCTTTATCCAATCCTAAGATGCCACACAGTTTAGCAAAACCCCAATTTCTACTAGGTTTAAAGCTATATCCGGCTTTCTCTTTGTATCGAAAAACGCCGTTATCCTTAACATCAGTATTTTGATATTCAGGATGAACGACTCTATACACAGGCTTGAATATATCAGCTATGAAACCACCACACTTAACATTCTCTGCTACTTCTAGCGAGGTTATGACGGCTTCGTATTCTCCTGTGGGCAANTTGGGCCCACTCCCGGCTTCCCCGGGGATATAATATGCATTATCAGACATTATTTATTTATATGATTCTTTAATACGGTGTATTCTATCGAGTGAATCTTGCAAGTTGTCCATGGTAATTCTGCCCTTATCTAAGGCTTCGAGCACCTTGTCAAGGTCTTTTTCTTTAAGACCTTCGGCATCCATNTGAACCATTGCTTTAATAAAGGCTTCCGAACCTTCTGTGGTAGTCTTTACAATTTCCTTACATTCTTCGACAGACATCACTTTTGGGCGTGATTTATCCGGTTCTCCCTCGTCGGTAGTGTCGTATTCAACACCTTCCATAACATACTCGACAAACCCCTCTATCTTTCCCATCTCAGATGGCTTTAGAATACCACCCTTTTTATAGAGTTCTAAAGCAAACCCATAGCGAACCTTGCCACGATTTACCTTTTCCCAATTGACATTTTCATTATTATCCATAATGTTATCCTCTTTAGTTAATCCAATCCTTTAATTCCACCACCACAAGCCTCGAAAAAAGAGCAATATTTCTTATTGCATTCCCAATCTATTACAGGGGCAAGGCCTTTTTGTATGGGTGGTAGACCATCTTTAAACAGTTCCTGTACCTTCAGCCAATAGCGTTCAGCCATATCAATATAGGTACGAGGAACCTTTAATTCTTTTACTCGAGAGTTGTTCTTATTATAAAATAGTAGCGCCATCTTGTTTAGCTTAATACCCTTCTCTCTAAAATATAAACCATATGTGCCAAGTTGAATCATATAGTTTTGAATATTATCTGTACTTCCATATTTACTAAAGATAGATTGCCACTTATAATCATTACAAGTTTTGATATCGTATAAGGCTCCATCTTTTAATACCATCGCATCAAGAAAGCTTCTCACGTTTAGCCTAGGGATAGTGATTTCTTTTTCTATGAAAACCTCTACGTCATTCTCATCTGCATATTTTTGTAACGCTTTTTGCATATCGGTATGCACTAAATCACCTAACCGAAATAAGCGCATTGTATTTGAGTCCTTATCGCCTGAAGGTAATCCCTCTATTTGTGCATAGTAATGTTTACGTACACACATCCCGGCTCCAGAGGCGTGATACCAAGTATCTTGACCCTCGTAACGATTCCCGAAGTTCTCGTCCTTTAATTCAAGTATATAATCATCATATATCTTAAATAAATCAAGCATCTTTAGGTGGCTCCCATAATAACATAGGGCAAACGTTCTTGATGTTTTTAGGTTTGACTCTTTTTAAACCTTGAGACTGAGCGTTCTCTATCATATCCAAGACCGCCTTGTATGCCCACTCGTCAATATAATTAAGAGCCAACACATTGACCTGTACACCATCTCTATTGAACAGTTTTTTAACTGCACTTTTGTTCAAAACCATTATATCTCTCCAAATTGTTCGCCCTAAACTAATACTGTTTCTAAGCATATTCAATTAGAAATCCGCTTTTCTTCCGCATCAGACCACTTATCTAATAAATCAAGTTCCTCTCTAATAAAATCTGATATGATACTCATAGCTTTATAAATCCCCGCTATGTACATTGTATTTTCAGCATAGACCTCATTATTGTTCTTCCTAGAATGAACCCTATTCTGCTCACGTACGTCCATAATCTCATCTCGCATCTTATTTAATACCTGTTCCAACTCTGCTAACACTCCTTATTCCTCCTTTATTATTCAAATTAACTTTCCAATTACCACACCAATCAACATTGCAATAATAATATCCTTATGTTTCTTGGCCTCATATATTAATGTTATAATTAAATCCATTGTTACTCTCTTTAATTCACTTCCCGGCATTTAGTTCCCTACTTTCTTTAATTAAAGCACCTATCAATAAACAATAGTTTCTTATATCTCTAAGTCTGCCTTCAATTGGCTCATTAGATGCCTCTGTACCNTCTAATACAAAGTTTCTCACGCTATCCATATGTTTCAATAGATATACCATGGCAACAAACTCCGGCTCACACTTCAATCTCTCCGCNATAGATTTAAAGTTCTTTAATTTATCCTCATCACTTACCGTATATTCTTTCCCCTTAACTCTCATCAACTCCATCTCAACTTTAAATTCTTCATCCGCCCATTTAAAAAAATCTTTTACTTTCATATTGTGTACCTTTTTAAGACAGAAAATAGTCTTTGAATCTCAGTATCTTTTAATCTATCCAATAACTTTCTCTGCAATTTTAATCTCATTAATAATTTTGTCATTACTTCTCTATCGCCTTTATGCATCTTTACTCCTGTCTACGACTAAATTAGTCGCATATAATAGGGAGGCAGTCAATAACCAAACCACCTCCCTTGAGCGGGCGTCACTATGGAGGGAAAGGAACGGGGATGAAATACCCGCAAACGCCTCCAACACCCTAATAATCATGCCTGTCTACCCTTAAATACATTAAACATATCATTCACCGTTCTCTCCAGTAAACCGGGTGCAGTTAATCCTTTTTTATACCCGGCTCTATAACCTCTCATATAAACTGCTTGTTCATTTGGGTTGGCACTTCTTTTACGTCCTTTTTTAGCCATCTATTCTCTCCTCTTCTATATCTATTGCTTCTGCTAAGTCCTGTGGCATCACTTCATGTCCCTCACATTTGGGATTCTCACATCCTAGGCCTAGCTCTGAAGAGCCATCACCCATATAACTTGATGCATAACCCCACCAATACAATCGCTCATCACAATTTGGGCAATGTATTTCTGATTTATCACCTTCCATTGTCTTTTTTCCTCCATTGAGTTAGTGAAAACACTAGCGTCCATTGGTATTCCACAATGAAAGCTATAATTGATTTAATACTTTCCTTCATTACAATGTCCCNATATAACTTTGAGCATATTTTTTCAAATGATAGTTAAGATTACTCGCAATCGCATTATCTATATCTATCATCTCCCCATAAACATACTCTTCGGGAGCATTAGTAACTAACCACCTAGAGTCTTGAGATAAGTCCATCAAGTCTTTGTGGCTTGTTGGGACTACCTTTTCAATGATATTATCTAAGCCTCTCTCCCGGTATCGGAACATCTTCAAAGATGTTAGATGCTTTCGCACCCCCCTCTCTACCAATTTCTCTAAGTATTTTACACTATTCTTTTTCATATTCTCTCCTTTAATTTTTTGAGCCTCTGAGTTTGTTGTTTTATGCCGAAGCAACCTTGAAGTGCACTTTTCGTGGACACCTCAGTTCTCTCTGAGATTCCAATCCCTCCGCACGATATTTGGAATTGTAGAGGCTC
>JGI25133J35611_10002296_pt1 | contig 9970 bp, 8 predicted proteins | sample ETNvirenome_6_85_FD_35611 | JGI IMG/M metagenome (IMG submission 35611) | reverse complement strand
ATGGTAACCGAATTTTACGTTCTGCCACGGCAGATTCAGTAGAAGCGCGACTAGCATTCCGAGGAAACTTGGGCTGCAAGGCACCTATCTACAACGTGCGAATTCAGATGCCAGCAGTTTAATATAGTTTAGGGGAGGTCATAATGGCTAGTACAGCTACCTTGGGTGACTTACGCGCACGAGCGTTGGATTACGCCGATATGACCGGCTCTAACTTTCCCGTTGAGGCGCGAGTTAATGATTACATTAACTCCGCCGCTTCGGAATTTTACGACCTGCTTGTGGATAGTTATGAAGACTATTTTTTAAGTACCCAAACTATCACTTTGGTTGCAGGGACAGGAAATTATGCCCTTCCTTCCGACTTCTATAAAGCGAAGCGTGTTTACTACCTTGCCGGTGGTCGCCGTTTTTCTATTCATCCTTTTAATTTAGAGGCTTTGGATGGGGCCAAGACCAGCCCCTTAACTGCCGGGACATGTGAGCTTTGGTATGTTCCTGAAATGCAGTTAATGGTGAACGATTCCGACACCGTTTCGAGCATCATCCCCCCGATGATTAAGGGCTGGCCGGATTATATTGCGTTGGGAGCCGCCATCAGGCTTCTGATTCGAGAAGAATCAGACCCTTCTGCTTTAATGGCAGAAAAGAAGATGATGCAAAATCGAATCATCTCACTGGCGGAGCCTCGAGATGCAGGGATACCTGATTCCGTTCAAGACATCGGGCACCGATGGAACGATGTCGGGTTTGCCTATGACCCCGGAGCTTTTTTAATGCGCTATCGAATAATGGGGTCGAATATTAAGTTTATCCAATACGACGCGGGGGTCTAAGTGGCGAAAACGAATAAGAACAGTAAAGCAGCCTGTAGGAAGATAAAGAACTCTCAAGTCGCACTAGAATTGCGGCTAAAAGGGTTTAGCTACAATAAAATAGGCGACACCATGGGGATCTCTTCCGCGTATGCGTATAAGCTCGTTGAAGACGAGCTTAGGCGTTGCCGAGAGATGACCGCCGAGACGCGGGACCAGATTAAAGAGCAAGAGCTAATGCGGCTCGATCGGCTTCTGGAACAAGCCAAAGACCACCTCTTAAAAGGGTGGTGTACTAAGACCGCTAAAATCTTACTCGACATTCAGGCAAGACGAACCCTTTACCTTGGGCTCGATGATGCCGTTTCAAGGGTGGAGATTTCCACCATCGACAAACTGTCCGATAACGAGATTAGGGACCGCGCCATGGAACTATTGCAGGTTGAGGTCTTAACCCAGCCTGAGACAGAGCATTGAAATGGAGCCTTGGAAGCGTGTTACCGCCGATGACCGTGTAATCGAAGAATTGCAGGATAACGCGGAGCCTATCATGCAAAAGGTCCAAGATGCCTTTTTGCTCGATGGTGTTCTCATAACAAAACAAACGATTGATGGGGCGACAGTTATTAGGCATGGGCTAGGGAGAGCTCCGAAGGGATTTATAGTAATCCGAAGAAGGGGTAATGCAGTGGTTTACGACGACCAAGACAGCAATAAAAACGCCACAAAAACTTTAACCCTTAACGCCGCTTCCTCCGTTGAAGTGGATTTGTGGGTGTTTTGATGCCCCTACAAAAACAAATGAAATCCTGGCCGCTGACGAGCGGCATAGACGAGAAGGCTTCGGACAAGCATCTTCAGCCCCCGAAGCTCGCTACTTGCCATAATGGCAAGTTCAGTAAAACGGGCCAGGTTCAGAAAAGAAATGGGTTCACTCGATTAGCCAACTCCAAGATTAGCGGAACAATTGATGCGAGCGAGCAATGTGCTAGCTATCAAGATGAGCGGATTATCTTTGANGGAAATAATGCTTTCTCTAGGGCTAATTCTGGAACCTGGGTTGATCGTGGGAGGGTTACCGGATGCACGTTTGAAGATTCCTACGTCTACAACAATGACTCGGTTACAACTACTCCCCTCCAGATAGCGAGAGCCAATAACTATCGAGTCGAGGCTTGGTCGGAAACGGACCCCGAGTACACGGGGGCCGCTGACATCCCTTGGCAGGTTTACGCTCGCGTTATTGATGAGGCTACCGGATTAGAAGTGGTCCCGAGGACAAGAGTTACCCCCGCAGCGGGAATCAGCGTCACCAAGGCGATGGCTCAATATGATGATAGCAATTACTTCAACCCGCAGGTTCAATGCGTGGCGATTGCCGGGTACATCTACATTCTCTTTTGTGACTGCGATGCGGTTACATCACAGGTAAACATTACCGGAACAGCCGCAGGTGGGGCGGGGCTCACAACAATCACATGTACGTCCGTCGCAGGGCTCAATTACAAGGATGCTGTTACAATAGCAGGGACGACATCCCACAACGGAAATCACTTAGCCGTTGATATAGACCCAGATACAAATACTTTTGCCATAGTAGACACCTACAGCGGGAGCTCGGAAACCGGAACAGTAACGATTAAGTCGAATTACGCTGGTGTGAATCGGATGGGGGTTCATGCGTCAGTGGTGAATACGAACACCGGAGTTGCCGCAGCGTTAACCCCCACCTCTCCGGCGATGGACTCCACATCTATCATTTTCCACGTTAACGCCACCTTCCCGCTCTTCATCGTAGACCACGTAGCGAACGACAGCTTGGCAGATGGTGCAGTGGTTTTTAGGTTGAGCCCTGGACCGACCGTTGTAGCCACCAATACGCAACCATCTTATCGCGCAGATTACTTTATGCAGTCGGGTGGTGCCATTACCGAGTTCCTAGAGGGGGGCCAACCTGGATACCGTGGGAGAAATACCGTTATCGAAAGAGAGCCCTACTTTCAGGCAAAGGATGGGGGGCATGATGGTAAATCGAGGACATTGAGCCACATAGTATGTAGGGCCGGAATGGGGAGCGAGGACAACGAAATTTGCGTGGCGTTTACAGCGTATGATACCGGGAAGAGCATTCCCGAAATCAAGACGCAGGTTTATAGTCACAGCCTTGCTAAAGTAGGGTCTGATTTAGAAATTCTTGAAAGCCACGTTTTAATCTCTGGCAGCTTCGGGTCTGAGAACGATACCGACATCACCCACTTCGTTTTCACCGGGCAGACTCACGCACCGCTAGCGTCACTCGTTAGCCCCGACCCTGGACAAGCTAACGAGCACTTTATTGCTACGTCAAAGATAGACGTTAGCGATGGTAGTTTAGACACTGCGGCAGCGTCATTGCGTAAATTTACGACAATAACGACCGACCTTTTTCAGCACAATGGGAAAGTTTACTTTGGGGCAACTTACGCAATCACTCCATCGAGTGTTATCCACGGAAGCGGGAACATAACATTTGCCAATTTTGGGTCTTCTGTAAATGTCATTGCCGATATTGATGGGAACGTCGTCGCAGCAGGTGGCACCGGGCTAGGCGGAGTTTGCCCTTCTACGGATTGGGCTCCTATCTACGAAGACGGGAGAGCCCTTTTCTGGTTTGTCTCTCGAATAGAAATCCCTGCTGCCAATGAATACCTTTTCGGTTCCTCTAAATATGCCGGTGTTACCATTGCCGGCGGGTCGACCATGCAAAACAGAAGCGTGTTCAACTCTTCCGTGGCAGCACTCGATTTTGCCCCTGCCCGATACCTCCCTTACGCTGAGGCTGGAAATTCTCTTTTGATGGCTGGGGGAGTCCTTTGGGAGTACGGCGGCGACTGGATGAAAGAGAATGGATTTCTCACTTACCCACAAGTTAGGAGTATTACGACTGCCGGAACCGGGGGCACTCTGGAGGATGGAACATGGTCCTTCCAAGTATGTTACGAGTGGACAAATTCCAACGGAGCGGTTCAGCGGTCTTACCCTTCGGACCCTGTTCAAACGACCCTTAGTGGTGGCGGTTCGAATCAAAAAATAACCCTCACAGTTTATACTCCCCAATGGACGCAAAAACGAAATGCTAACAGCTTAAGCAACCCCCGCATTGTTATCTTTCGAACCGAAGAAGGGCCTGGTTCAATTTGGTACAGGGTCAAAGATGTTGAAGCCGATATGGGCTCCTCTTCCCAGGATATAGTTGGCTCAGAGTTGGCAGACATCTCAATTGTGGACAATGAGCAGATCTACACAACAGGTTCAGCGGGAGACATCTTCGGGAATATCTGCGCTCCATGCCCTACTGACATCGTGCTTCATAAGGAAAGAATTTTCTTAGCTACGATTGAAGGGTCTGTTTGGTACAGCAAGAAACTTCTCCCCGGCATTGCTGTAGAGTTCGCAGAACAGCAGGTTAAGCCTATCGACAATTACTCGGGCAAAATATCGTGCATAGGCGCGGTGCGCGATTATGTCATCGTGATTACCGATGATAATGCTTACTTCCTCGCTGGAGATGGGCCGAATTCTGCTGGAGTGGGAACAGACTTTTCTCCGCCAACTATCTTTTCCAGGGACTCGGGGGCTAACGCGGGATGCGCTAGAACTAACTCCCCCATAGGGTTTTTGTACCGAGCCAAAGGGGGGATTTACCAAGTAAGCCCCTCAATGCAAATGAAATGGATTGGAGCTCCGGTCGAAGACACTATTGACGATTACGAGCCTACTCGGATGGTGGTTAACGACTCCGAGGGAGAGGTCTATATCGGGCTGACCACAGGGGGAATAAAGTCTATTGCGGTGCTTGTCTATAATTACGTGTTTGACGCTTGGTCAATATGGAAGCCCCGCTACTCAGCCTTTGGCTCAACGATAACCCCAACGGGAATGATGGTTCATAATGGGACATTCAATTTCTCGATTCCTACTGGATACCTGTTAGAGCAGAACACAGGTTTCACGGATATCGGGCTTTCAACTTTGACTTTTAGTCTTCTTATAACGACTCCGTGGCTCCGCTCGGACCAATTTCTTAACTTGGTAAGATTCTATAATGTTCTGATCAGCGGCACTTATAAATCTGACCATACTTTAAACTCGACGATTTACACCAATTACGATGAATCGGTGGCAGACGCGCAAACGTTAGTGGTTACTTCGTCTACCCCGGCACCGTACATTCTTAGGCAACATGTTGCGGTTCAAAAAGCGCGAGCAATAAAGATTACTATTAGCGATGCGCCGACATCGGGGACTTTCGAAAGTTACCAGCTTGATGGGATATCTATACAATTCGGAGTTCGCCCAGGTGGTTCATTTAAGGTCGGTGAAACCAGGACACTGACGTAGGAGAAAGATATGGCAGTAAGCGAAGAAGAAGCAGCGGCGAGGCCAAACACCGGAAGAAGGGGAACCCCGGCAGGGATGCAGCGCACCTGGGACGAGAACGAAGAAGGCGTTCTTACTGCCTTGGACCCACTAGGGATTGGCATCAAGCCACACGCCACACGCCAAATTTCGGCAGAAGCCGCAGCAGCGCCTAACGTCTACACCCCACGAACGCAAGAAGCGCTAGCCGACATAAGAAACCAGCGAGGCGGACCATCGGCGGGAGAGACACTAACGCGCCTAAATATGGATAGAATAGCGAGATCTGGGAATAGATCTATGCGCGGGGGCTCCCCATTATCTGCAGCCATGAGCCTAGGGCGCCTAGCTCCCTCTCAGGCGCAGGTAGGACAGGCCGGGGGCCGAACCATGGGCGCGGAGCAACAGAGGATTAACGCTGTTCTTGGGGGAGCCTACGGAAGACAGGCGCAATTCGCACTAAGAAGTGCTTTAGCCGAAGCCGGCAGACGAAAAGCCATAGAACTGGCTAACTTGGGGCTCGTTGAAGATGCTAATGCTATGATGGCCCAACGTGCTGCCGTACTAGGGGAGCAAGGCGCCGAAGCATGGGGCCGGCACCAATCGAGCACTACTCCAGAGAGGTCAATGGACCCACTTTCCAAAGACTTTGATTACGGAAGCTATACGACAGACCTATACGAGGGGGGACAATAATATGTCAGATTTTAGTACACCTTTAGGATGGGGAGATGTATTTTCCGTTCTCTCAGGAGCCCCAGGAGGAGAAAGAATCGTTGGGGAGATTATGGGAACGGACCCAAGCAACGTGCAGGCAAACCGCACGTTCGGGGGACAGGTAAACGATCCTATGGCGCAACAGCGCCAACAAGAGATTTCTCGCCTTCAAAGCATTGGAAGGGGGCAAATTGACGATCAATCCGTTACCGGAATGCAACAAGCTCTGGCGAGAGGCGGCAAACAAGCATACGGCCTTGGGCAAGCTTCCCCCTTTTCAAGCGCAGGAGCGCGGGGGAGGATGGCACGGGGAGGACAACTTGCTATTAGTCGAGAAGCGCCTCAATTGGTTCAAGCGCAAAGACTGCAGAGCCAGCAAAGTGCACGAGAAATGGCAGCGGATCAGTTAGCCCAAGCTCAAGCTATTGAGCAACAAAGACTTGAAGCAATTCAAGATGATGTAGTGGACGCGCAAGTTCGTCGAGAAAAAGCGATTCAGGCAAAACGACAAGCATCATCCTCGGGGATTAGTGGAGCCCTGATGACTGCNNTCGGNTTGTTTAAAGAGGGCGGAGTTGTCCCAGGACATAAGGATCAAGCGGTTCCGATCATAGCCCATGGAGGCGAGGTTGTTCTCCCTGAAGATGTGAGTAAGAAGCTCTTAAAGGCTTTAGCCGATAAAGATAAAGGCAACGTCCCTACCTACGAATGGACAAGCGGGTGGGAGGGCCCTCCTGCGCCCGAGCAAATAGTTGCGCCGCGATGGGCCATTAAGGACATTGACCCACGCTTTGAGATTCCAGAGAAAAACTACCCGGCTTATGCCGATGCCGTTATTGATGAGCGTAGGATACGGTACCCTGGGATGACAGTAGGAATACGTGGTCCCCGCAGTAATGAGGACGGGTGGATGGAGCTGGCCGCCATAAGGAGAGAGCATACAGCAGGGTCTCCCTGGTATAGAGGAGCCCCTAGATACCCGAGCCGGTACGATGTCCCTGGAGGGAAGACAAGAACAGGTCAATCGTCACAAATGACCGAGAGCCAAGTAGAAGAGATAATGAAGACCAAAGCCCTATCTGATTTAGATAAACGAATAGATGATCTTGAGAGGGNCAAGTAAATGGCCGATGAACAATTAGTAGCGCAGCAATTAGCCGAAGCAGAGGCGCAAGCTATGGCCGAGGCCGAGGAGGAGGCCATAGCATCTATGGAAGCTGCAGCAGGGTACATCCCTTTCGAACAATTGCCTGGGGAATTGACGCAAGAAGAGAAATGGGCTGCGGAAGACGCCCTTATCCAAGAAGCCATCGCTAAGGACCGAGCATCTAGGCCAGGGGCTTTAGAGCAGGCTTTCTACGGAGAAGGTGGCAAGGCGGCGTACGATACAGGAACCGGTATAGACTTCAAGCTAGGGGAGAGGCCGTTAGGACAGCCAGTTGCGCCCCCGGAAACTGCACTCGCCAGCCCCCCGCCTCCCGTTCAAGGGGTGTCAGTGCCGGCGAGACCCGCCGCAGACGACGACGGTAGCGATCTTCCTTACGTCCCAATGGTGGGGGGGCACCATCGAGCGGCTGCGGCTTATCGGCGCATGGGTAATTTGGAAAAGCAAAGGGGCGACGTAGAGGCCAAAAAGCTTATGCAGCGATTTGGCGACGAGCAGCTAACAAGGGCTGAGAGAAATTTTCAAATTCGGCAAGATACGCAGGAACAGAAAAGATTAGCAGGTATCGAGTTTGATGAAGATATGGCGGACGCCAAGCTAACCAGGCAGTACCCAGGCGCGTCCATTGAACAGATAAAAGACTGGAAGTACGAGCTTAGGCTGAACGAAGACATTAAAGCAGGAAGAAGGGACATCTCCCCCGAAGGTGCCGCTAATGTTCTTCGCCGGGCCGCCGTAGCAAAAAAGAAACTGGAGAAGGCCCAAGCTATCGACCCTGGTCGAGCTTTTGGAAATGCAGGGTCAAAGATATTGGCTGCGCTAGCGGTTGGGGCTGGCTCATGGGCAGCAACAAGAACAGGCAGAAACCCGGCACTTGAATTATATAATAAAGCTATCGCTAACGACATTGCGGCTCAAAAGGAAATGTTTCAACATAAAAGAGATGCGCCTACGCGAGTAATGAATGAGTACAAGTTCTTTATGGATAAGTACAACAGCGATGAAGTTGCAACCTTGGCAACGGCTGCCGCAGAGTGGGGCGTTGCCGCCCAGCAGCTAAATGCGCAGGGACTTCAGATATCCGGTAAAATTAATCAGCAAAAAGCTTTTGCTCTTGCGGCTGAGGCCCGGCAAAAGGTGAGACCCTTAACAATAAGGCCAAGCAAGCTGCTCAAAGAGCGTTGGCTATGCAGTACAGCGGTATGAATGACTTGTCAGGGGCGAAGATCCGCTGGACAGGCGGTAAGCATGGGCTCGAAAAGCAAGATGAAAAAGAGAAGAAAATCCTGCTTAATGAGTTAGATAAGGCAAATAAGATGTCTGTTGCTCTAGATATGTATGTGGCTTCGCAAAATAAAACAGGGGCATGGATTCCCCTTAGTGACGAAAAAACAGAGGCCGAGGGTATCCGCGAAGCACTTATACAATCCGCTGGAAAGTTTTTCGATATGGGCGTTTTACAGGAATTTGAAAGAGAATTTCTAAATAGCGTTATCCCAGGCGGAAATATAGCTAAGGAGCAAACCCTTACTGCCCTAAGAGAGTGGACCACGGGGAAAGGGTCCGAAGGGAAAGGTAGGCCACAGGCTTACGCGAGAGCCCTTAAGGAATTTATAAATAGAAGATTTTATGGGGCTATCAAATACCTTGGAAACTATGAGCGATGGGAGCCAGAAAAGAAGTACACAGTGAGAAAAAAAGGCGAACGCGGAGCGAGCGCGGCAGATATGGCATTAGCCAAATCACGCGGTAAGTAGGGGTTAATTGTGGCTGAATTAGTAAACGTTCAGACAAATAAAATTGTCACCGTCCCAGACTCCGAGGTTTCCCGGTATCTGGAATCAGGGCAGTTTAATCTCCCTGCAAGCCTTGTTAGTGACCATGGCTTAGAGATGCTGAGCCCAGACGGCGAGATTGTAGACGTCGGCATGGAGGGAGTCTACGACGCCCTGGATGATGGGTACACGCTAGAGTCTCAACTATCCCGTGACGCACGAGCGCTGAGAAAAGAGTACACGGGATTTTTGCCTGGGTTAAAATCTGCTGCACTAGGGGCGGCAAAAGGTTTAACTTTTGGCCTATCAACCCCCGTAGCTCAAGCCCTTGGTGCCGACGTAGAGGCATATGAAGCCTTCCAGCCAGGAGCCATGCTTACGGGCGAAGTTGTCGGAACAGGGGCATCGCTTCTAGGGACCTTGGGGACCGGTGGAATCGTAGGGGGCGGAGTCCGGGGGGCCGCAGCACTGGCGGAAGCGGGCGGTGCGAAAGCGGCAGCAAAATTAGCCGAAAAAACTTTTGGGCAAAAACTTCTTAAAAGCACCGTCAAAGCAGGCGTAGAAGGCACTTTGGATGGTGCGATGTATGGCGCAGGCGAGGCTGTTCATGAGCTATCACTGCAAAGAGCCGAGCTAACAGGTCAATCAATTGCGTCCCATTTTGGGGCACGAATGACGGAAGGTGCCCTTATAGGTGGCGCTTTCGGCGGAACACTGAACGCGCTAGGTGTGCCGGTAGTTGCCGCCATGAGGAAAGCCAGCGGCCCTGCGAAGAAAGCTTTAGCAGCGGCCAACCCTGTAACTCTTCCAAAAGTGTTTAATACCGCAGAGGAATTCTTTAAAGGCGTAGCCGACGAAGCAGGATTTGAGTCTCTCGGTGCCATGCTGAAGAGCCAAAGGATTCTTAGCAAGCGAGATGCTGCCGACCCAGGATGGCTCGGGAGGGCTAAGAGGTGGCTTACCGACACCAAGACCGACGTTGATGGGCAGCAGGTTCCGCTTATCGCCTCTCTGGATACGTGGGAAGAAATCTCCCCTAAACTGGAGGCGAAGAGAGATGGCATCGGGCAGGAATTAAAAGGGTTCTATGCGGAAATTGA
>JGI25133J35611_10002281_pt1 | contig 10004 bp, 3 predicted proteins | sample ETNvirenome_6_85_FD_35611 | JGI IMG/M metagenome (IMG submission 35611) | reverse complement strand
TCCCGTAACATACCGTGATCACCAAGGCGTTGACATTGGGTACAGTTCTGGAACCCCGTTGTTTGCAGTTTATCCAGGCGTATTAAGTTTCAATCGTAATGTTGTTGGCTCCAGCACTTCCATTGCAATTGCAACAGTAACATCTAACATTATATTTGCTGACGGAACCAATGCAACGATTAAAGTAAAATATATGCACAATCTTCAACATGCTTCAACCCTAGCGGGCCAAATCGTTGCCCAAGGGCAAAAAATAGCAATTTCTGGAGGCAACCGCGGCCAGCCAGGATCTGGCGGGACTACTGGTGCTCACTTGCATTTTGAATTTTGGGTCAACAGAAAGTGGCAAGCTGCCCACTATTTTTACCGAGGTGCACTTACCGACCCAACATCTGGTACCGCCGTACCCGGCCTCTCCACCACTACAGGGTGTCCCGCAGGCCAGACACATTGGCCCGGCGGAGTGTGGGAAGTCAGCGCCGGCGGCGATGGCCACACATATACTGCCGGCTGCTATCCTGATGCATCCTTTACACCTGTCACACCTACACCTTAAACAATTTATTAAAACACAAGCGAGATAAAAAATGCCAAAAAGAGTATACCCAAAAGGCGCCCCCACACAAGCAAGATTAGAAGAGGGCCTAGACGTTGAGTTAGCCGTCGATGGAATTCTAAACTCACCTGCCGGCTCACCACAACCTGAACAATATAAACAAGCACTAAATGAACGCAGAATCGAGGGCCCCGGCGGCGGCTCAATCGTATTCGGTTTAGACAGGCCATCATCACAAGCTTCTGGCTACGGCGCCAAGGGTTATGCCGGCGTGGCTAGCCCAGGATCCGCTCGTGTTGATATCCGCGCTGGACGTGTGGCTTCTGCGCGCGGCGGCGAAGGTGTCAAAGATGGCACTCACGTTGACAACAGCCCCGCCGGCGATGCTGCTAGTATATATATATGCGAGACAACTGATGTTGATCAGGCATATGGAATAGTTGAGGGGATTGTAGGAAACCCTAAAGGACAATCTGCAATTGCTATAAAAGCAGATCAGTGTAGACTAGTCGCGCGCGCAGGGATCAAGATCGTCACCGGCGCCGGCAACAACGTCCGCGGCTATCCTAGAGGCGAAACAACCTCCAAGGGCGCCCCACTTTCGCCGGCCCCCGGAATCGATCTAATAGCCGGCAATAATGTACAACCAAGAAAAGTCAGAGGCCCCGGAGGCTTACCAGAAGAAATCCAAACACTACAACCAGTAGCAATGGCCTATAACGTTAGAGATTGCTTTCAGGAGCTTAGTGCGATATTGGATGATATTATGTCGATCTCACAGAACACTGCCTTCTATGTCCAGCGTTGTATGGTAGCATCAGCCACTGCCTTTTCGGCGTTAGCACCAACTGCGCCACCTGCCGGCGCCGCTGCAGGTATTCACACTGCTTGTGCGACGGCTATGATGACACGAGCAGTACTGCCAATGCACCAGGCACGCGCAACAAAACAAACCTGGGAAGGCAACTATTTACAGCACTTTGGATATAAATTCATTGGCAGCAGAAGTGTGCGCACAACATAGTTATTAATACGAGTATAAAATGTCAGAATCAAAATTTTTAAGATGGCAAGATAAAAACGGCGACAACTTAATNGATGTCTGCGAAATAGATCTGCCNAGACCNGAAGAAAAAATCTGTTTAGATTGCATTCCTAATCCACGCGCAATCGTGCCGCGATGGAAAAAGAAAAGAAATCTTAAAAAGCCATTTCTAAACGAAAAGCTTTGTAAATATCAGATTGTAAACATAACCGAGCGCACCGATACAGGCGCCAATCAGTTTTCAACGCCACAAGTGGCTCAGCAAAAACTAAATGAGATTTATGAGGAATATGCAAGAGAGACTGTAGAGGCTCTTTTAACTTTTTATGATAAAGACAAATCAGAAGGCTCAATAAACAAGATACTAGATGTATTGGAATATACAGATTATCACTTAGATGCGCGCCCACTATCACACTTAAAGCTTCTATACACAGTTCCGTTTTCTGATTTAAATGAAATCCCGGCTGCAGAAGCCGAAGAAGAGGAAGAGGCTGAAGCCGGCGATGTAGTTACAACATATATACCGTCGATACTGATTCCAAACATGATCCGTGTTAGAAAAGGATTGAATCTATATGCCAGCAACTTGAAAGTATATCGGGCCCTCGATGGAAAAAATCTTGTGTTTAAGGACGGTGGTATCTTTAACCTCGACCTTTATGGTGATCATGTTATGTGGGGCGACTCAATTACAGAGGAGATAATTCCAGAACTCAGCGAATACTTAGCCGGAAAGAATCTATACCTGGGCAGCACGAGTATGTTTTTTCCCTCTAAGGCCGCCATTCTTAAATTTGAGTGTACTTTCAGTCCGGAATACAAAGTCAAGCAATTGAGAGTATGGTTTGAGGGCTGCGCCGATGATCCTGTTGTATATAAGGGCGCTAGCTTAGATTCACTTAATGATGGAAAAGCCTTTAGAGACCCAACAGCCATGGCCTATTTTTCTCGAATAGATGATATGGAGAGAGATTTAACAGCGCGCAATCCAAAACCTTGGGTAGAATTTATCAAAGAGTATACGTATCCAGAAGTGGTCGAGGTGACCAGGAACACTCCCTCAGAGATTGATCCTTTAGAATCGGCATTTAGCTGTATTGCTGATTCTTTAAGTAATGATTTTAAACAGTTTGGCCAGGACGCACTGGATGACGTTTTCAGTATTGGTGATGCCATCGCAGCTCAGTTTCACAAATCATTGTGTGAAGAAGATTATGTAGACTTTCTAAATCAAGAATATAAGCTTGGAAAATATGCTACCCCTTCTGGAGAAAAAACAGCTGATTCAAGAGAAGAAGAAAGAAGAAAAAACATAAAAATTATGGCCATAGAACAAGCTTATGGCGAATTAAATGATCGAAATGTTCTAATGACATCAATGTGCTCGCGAGTATTATCTATCTGCAGCGGCGCCGGCACCCAAGCAACCTTGGATAAGCTTTGGGGCCACGCATTGGATCCACTAAGATTGTGTGGCCTGTTCGAGCTAACATTGGATGCTATTCAATGTCTTTTCCGCGGCCTTACATTTGAGGAGGTTATAGCTAGTATGCTAAAGAGTTCTCTCCGNGCNATGTCGATNGAACACTTTGGAGATNTNTTCNTAGGATTACCACCAGAGAAACAAGCAAAACTGGATCAGTTGGTTAAAAGAAAACTGGCTTCAGGGAACATAGTTCCACCAGGAAGACTTACAGATACAAGTGATACTCCTGATGATCGCTCCACTTCACAACCCCCTCAAAGTTCTCCATTTTATGCTGAAGGTTCTGGATTTTTTGGTACCATACTGGGTGTTGAATTTGAAAAGCCTTGGGAAAATCCGGACCTTGTAGAGCGCCAGAAAACCGAACTAATGAACGAAGGACCCTATGAGAGTGTGACTCCAAGCGGAGTTCCGGTTGAGAGCCAACCTGTAGGAAAGGTTTCCAATCTTGCGAAAGCGACTGCCGCTGCCCAAGTTGAATCTACTGGTTCAACCTTAAGTCCCAATGTGGTTATGGAAGCATACATTCTTGCGCTCCTAGAAGAATATTCAGACGATCTTCTAAGCCTGTTAACAGAGGTAGAGAAATTCCCAGGTGCACAGGTCATAGCATACATTATAGCGACCCTAGACTGTCCTCGTCCACCTCTTTTTGATCCTAGTTTGATGGATTTCTTGAAAGATATTGAACTTCCATTCTGTAGAAATACAAACCATATTGGCCTGCCAAGATTAGAAAATCCGTTCGCATATTTACCAAAATTGTGGGATATATTCCGCATTTTGTGGGCTATTGCAAAGCAAGAGTTATGGAACCTAGTTGTTAGGCTAGTTTGCAAACTAATTGTATTCGTGTGCGAATTGCTTGGCGATGCACTTTGTAAAGCGCTAGAGACAGCCGGCCAAATGGCAGCGTCTCTTCCAAGTGTTTTGGGTGGCCGAACAACCTTCTCCGAGGTTATAAAAGAGACAATTTGTGGACCCGACTCCGATCAGGCACAGATTGAAGCCACAATGGAAGAGATGTTTAATAATCTAGGCCAAGGTGGTGCAGCACTGGCAGATAAAACAGCCGTGATGAGCTTTGCAGAAGATCTTTCTTCCACGACAACAAGAAGTGAACTAACAAATGCAATGCTTGGTGAGCCCTCTCAATCATTCTTGGATATTGTTGAGAGTTTGGTCGAGTTTGAATACCCTGAATTTGCAGATACTTTTGGAAACTCAGACAAGGCCGCCGCCTTCTTTAAAAACGTTGGCAATGTTATGCCGGTGTCTGCGCGCGCCGCCCTAAAAGAGTTTGCCGATACGACAGCAGAAGATTCTAACCTACCAGCAAACCCCTCACTCTGTGCGACACCAGAAGAGGTTGAGGAATTCTGTACTGCCCGCGCAGCATTATTGGAAGGCCGCGCCTCTCCAGATCAAATTGAGGCAATGTGCGCCGCTGGTCGCGACACTTTTAAAGACGACCTTGCTGAGCTTGGTGATATTATACAGAATGGTATACCGAACTATTTCGAACAGAATATGCCAGCTATCATGTCGTCAGACCCGGATCCCACGTGCGACAACGGCCTTATACCATATGAGCCAAAAGAAATAGCTGTGGCCACCACAGTTGCGCTTGATAGTGCACTAGACGTTCTTAAAATATCATATTCCCAAGATATGCTTGGTAATGGACCATTTGTGCAGAGCAACTGGGGATTCCTCAATATGGTCCTGTCAGATACTATGGGCTGGGCTTATACAACACACGTAAGAAAGTCGCTGGCATCTGGCGGATGGTTCACTAAAAGAAGTTATGTGGACTTCAATGTAAGTTCAGAGATCCAATGGGATAACCTTAACTTCAAGTTTTCCGACAGCAACTACGCGAATACATTCGATCAGCAGGGCGCCCTTCCACTTTATGTGGCCGATCACTTATTAAGTGACGAAACAAACATAGGAGAGATGGAAAGAGCGGTCTCCGATTCTACATTTGTATCAAATAATGAATACCAACCGTCTGAAGACTTCTCTAGGGATTTTAGGAGCCTAGGCTTTGATAATTATTTAGATGAGGTGGATCTCTTGGTGCTCCCAGATTATGGTTATAATGTTACCGTGAGCACTGAGTTCTCACCATTTGATTTCGGTGACGGAAAAGTTATTTTCACAAGAAATGGCCGTAAGAAAACTCCAGATTTAAAATTACAGTTTAGAGACAATGCACAAGGTGAGAAGAGAACCGAAAATGGATATTCATATGGGTTTAACATCAAACTATATCTGTCAGATCTAATATCTGACAAAGCGTTTACTCCAATCCCAGAAGAATACTTCCCGGAAGAATTCAGAGAGAGCCTACAAGGCCTTACAATCGACCAGGCTGAACAACTCGAAGATGATGTCAAGCAAGTGTGGCTGAACGCTCAGGCGGCTGCTCAGGCTGCTGGAATCTCTACTGCCGGCACAATTCAAGAAGCTGTGAAGAGCCGCAGTGACGATAATGCAAGAATTCTTATTGAGAAAGTTATCAATCAGGGGGTAATGGAAGATAGCAATGCGTCTCTAGAAGCTGTCCCCGAAGACACTGAANTTAAGAGAACAACTGATTCGATCANAACATATCGAGCATATGAATTCCTATCCACTGATGATGGTTTAGACAACGAAGAGATAAACGAGGGTGGCTATGTTAACTTTAAAAGCGCGCTCGCTGCCCCCAGTACCAACGTAATACCACAAGTAGTACTGCTGCAGGAGATGATTGAAAAGCACAGTGGTGAGCAACTTGGGTTGGATATAATTAAGTCTACATATGATCAAGTAATGACGACCACATTTGATAAACTGGCCAGAGAAATCTACACAAACCTGCCAGCATTTGAATACGGAGCACAATTAGATGACTTATCTCCCACACAGATAGAATATGGGGTTGCACATGAGGGTCAATTCATGTTGTATAAAGATTATATAGATTCAACAGATACCGATATCGACAATGGCCCGCTTGGCATCAGCAGAATGCAATACGATGAAGAAAACAACAATGGCCCCCCAAATCGTGTTTTCTATCTTGATCCATTAGTATACGGCGGAAGCAACCAAAATCCTGCGATACACCTGAAGCCAAGTAATAAAACCGGATGGCTCGGAATGGTTGATGTAATGTTCCCAGATCTTAGTCCCTGCAAGCCACAACACACAGATTTGGTGGACTTTGGCCAAATCCAAAATATTATTAACGATAGTTATTCAAAGATTCCAGAAGATGAGCGACTTAAGTCAGATCCAGATTGTGTGACGGAGAAGCCATACAATAGAATCCTTGAGCGCGCAAGTAAAGCCGGCATTGAAGGTATGATCCACGCGATGTGCCGCATATTTGTTAGCGTAAACTTCTTAAAGAGTCTCGCCACCTTTACAAAGTTCAAACCAGATTTCAGAAATGTATTTAGCTCACTATACGCTGGTTATGTTGTCGAAATAATGGAAGAAGAGTTGAAAGATGCTCAGTCAAATGATTTCTTAGAATTCTTTAGTCCGTTTAAAGATGACGAATTTTGGTATGCGTTCTTAGAACAGGCAGTTCAAACATACGCGCGTAAGGTTGAAGTGGGGGAAATAGAAGATGTTCCTCCGGATGTTTTAAATGCCCTAGAGAAACTCACGCAATTCCAAACAAGATACAGATACCCTGGCTCAGAAGAGTTGGACACAGCAAAAGACATAGGTGATGCCCACGTTTTCCAAACCTTAAAAAATTATCGTTATGAGAAAAACCTTGAAGCTGTTAAATCGACTGAAGAATGGGCCAAGATCATATTAAAAGAGTTCGTAATTCAAGAAATGGACTTCATGTCGAATGTGTTTATGGATAACCTAAAGAATGTTGGTATTGTAGACTCAGATACAATGATTACAAATCTTGGTTATTATGTCCTTGAGGAATTAACAAGCAATACAGATCTCACTCTTAACAAAGAACTCAAAGAAGAGGTACAGGGTCTACCCACAGAGGGTGACAATCACTATACAAACGGCGCCGAATTAGCCACCCCAGACGGTGAGCCATATGTCGGTTATTATCACACTCATATTGATGATCAAGGAGACTTGGTATATATGGTGGGAGAAACCCACGCCCCAGAAGAGCACGATACTCTTCGACCGTTTGCTAACAAGGTTATTGTACCAATCGGTTCTATTGGGGCAATCGGGTCAGTTGTGGGCACAACAGAGAAACCCTTCATAGCCGAGACTTACGTGAGAGTAAATAACGACTATATGACACCTGACGAGGCAGTCTTACTGATGGCAGCACAGCCCGATAGAAGCTTGAACATATCAGATGTATGGCCAGGTACTTTAGAGCTTGTTATTGATCCGGAATCCGGGAAAGTGTTGGGTACTCAAGGAGAATTGGGGGTCCGATTTGGCCTTAGATTCTCTATACAAGTGGGCTCCACCAAACAACAGTTGATAGAAGTAGAAGTAGATGCTTTGGATCTTCCAATAGAAATGTTCCAGCCTCTAGAACGCGACAGCAAATTGTTACTGTGTTTGATTAATAATCTTGTTGATGGTGATCGGTTTAGAGCCTTGACAAGTTACGTGTTCCCGATGAATAAAATACTTTCAACCCTAGCAATTTATAATGACATGGCATTCTTACCATCAATTGGCGAAGTGACAACAACTGTCAATTCCTCTGATGTGGAAGAGAAGCCGGGTAAATATGTTGTAATAGATACTGAATCTGGCGGCCGAGCCGCCACGTTATCTCCCGGCGCGCCAGGCTGGGCAAAGAAAGCTGAAAGAGAAACAACTTTTGGAACAGGATTCTTTACATTGCATTTTGATAAATGGAATCGGTCAGTGATTGTGAAATCTAAAGCTCGCGTCAAGAGACTCTTCAATGATTATTATAATTCGAGAGACTTTGATCCAGGNGATGTCGCGCCAGATATTGCTGATTCCTTAATCGCTTCTTTAAAGGCTGCCTACAGCAGATCTCCTGGCGAAAGACACTTCCCTTGGTTTAAGAAGGGTCTGTTGCGCACAAATCCATTTAATGCAAATGGTGAACTTTGTAAGAAAAGTGATTAAGTGAATATTTACTAAGAGGTACAAATATGGCTTCTTACGGCGTAAAACTTCCCTTGACGTATGATGACGGCAACGGCTTCACAATGCTCAAGAGACTTAAGGAAGTAATAAAACAAAATTTTAAGATGTTAATTCTCACCATTCCTGGTGAGAGGGTGATGGTTCCGGAGTTTGGAGTGGGCCTAAAGAAGTATTTATTTGAGAATTTTAGTGACTCTGTATATGCTGAAATAGATGCGAAAATTAGAGAGCAGGTTTCAATTTACATGCCGGCCATAGCTATCAATGCAGTAGAGTTCGGAAGTACCGATCAAGACAACAACCATTTGGCAGTATTTATTTCTTATAGGATCCCGGCAATTGCCGAATCAGATTTGCTTGAATTTACTATTTAAATTGTAAAAGGAACTGAATTTTAATGGCGGACGATCAAAAGAAAATATTGCCAATTGACTACACCCATAGAGAGTTTTCTACTATTAGAGAAGACCTAATGGGAATAGCAGAGAGGTTTTACCCAGACACATTCCAGGATTTTAGTGAGGCTTCATTTGGTTCTTTGATGCTCGATGCTGTTGCATACGTTGGTGATCAATTATCATTTTACCTGGATTACAATGTTAACGAAACCTTTTTAGATACAGCATTCCAGTACAACAATATTATAAGACATGGCCGCATTTTAGGCTATAAGAATCAAGGCCGACCATCTACATATGGTCAAGTGGCATTATATATATTGGTACCAGCCAGTTCCGTAGCCCTCGGCCCAGACGATGATTATATTCCGATACTCCGAAGAGGTTCGAGATTCACTTCTCAAAGTGGGCTCAATTTTGTTTTGACCGACAATGTGGATTTTNCAGCCCCACAAAACGAAACCGTGGCGGCTAGAACAGATGCTGCCACCGGNGCCCCAACATTCTATGCTATCAAAGCATTCGGCAATGTTGTATCCGGTTATTTTTCACAGCAACAAATAGAGGTAGGAGTGTTCGAAAGATTTAGAAGAGTTGGAATAGCAGCATCTAATATATCTGAAATTATTAGTATTGTCGATTCAGAGGGTAATGAATATTTTGAGGTTGATTACTTAGCCCAGGATATTGTTTTTAAAGAGTTGGCAAATAATAACTATAAAAATGATAATACTCCTTCAATCATAAAGCCGTATTTGGTGTCAAGAAAATTTGTTGTACAGCATGAAAGGGGTAAAACCTTCATACAATTTGGAAGCGGAAACCCAAACAAATCAAATGTTGTAGCCTCACCACAAGAAGTGGCCATCGATGTTTTTGGAAAATCATATACAACTGACAAAACATTCGATCCAACAAGATTGTCAAACAATCAAAATTATGGTATTGTTCCGACAAACACAACACTGACTATAATATATCGAACGACGAACCCGTCAAATTCTAATGTAGGTGTCGGCGCCCTAAACACAGTCAGCACTAGATTGTTTGATTATAAGAATAGAACAGGCCTCGTTGGCTCTACTATAAAGACAGTTAACGATTCTCTAGAAGTCAACAACGAAACACAGATTGTTGGAAATGTAACAATGCCGAATTCAAGCGAACTTAAACAAAGAATCTTCGATACATTCCCGACCCAGAATCGCGCAGTGACACAGGCAGATTATGAGAACCTTGCATATAGGATGCCACTCAAATTCGGTTCGATCAAAAGGGTGTCAGTCCAACGTGATCCAAATTCACAGAAAAGAAACTTAAATATGTACGTTGTCTCCGAGGATGAGTTTGGAAAACTAACTGCGACAAACTCAACAATTAAAAATAATTTAA
>JGI25133J35611_10002270_pt1 | contig 10021 bp, 12 predicted proteins | sample ETNvirenome_6_85_FD_35611 | JGI IMG/M metagenome (IMG submission 35611) | reverse complement strand
AGTTTGTCTCCGGCTTGAAGCGTCATCGGTTTGCATGGTTTGCAACCAACGCCGACAACCCCGGCCTTTCCGCCCATTATGATTGAGTGAGGTTGCCCCTGCCTCTCTAGGTAAGCATAACCGAAGTCGTTCGCGCATCCGATCCACCCACCAACGATGGTCGATCCGGGTCGATAGTCTCCGAGGGTCTGCGCTGTTGTCGTGAAAGTCGCGTCAGTCTGCACCTCTTCCAGTGTTCCCTCTGCAAGATCGCTTCGATACATTGGTACGGCGGTTCCATCCGAGAAGTAAACTAAGCCTGAGCTCTCTACATCAGCCATGTTACAACTTCACCCCTAATGCAAGAGGCTTGAAGGCCAGTCTGTTTACTGTGTTGATCGGTCTGCGGAGGGCTTTTCTGGCAAACTTGAAACCGACATTCGCCAGAAATGACTTAGTGGCTATGTCTAGAACAATTTTTGGGTCCATTAGGTTCTTTCCTATTGCGTCAAGTGACTGTTGGGGATTGCTGATTATCGATTGAAGGGTCGTTCCCGATCCCCCACCATATCCGCCATATCCGCCGAACAAGAAAGCAACCGGATTACTCGCGCCTACGGCCCCGGAAAGGAGTATTGACCCCTGAATATAACCCTCCGCCAAACCGAGGATTGAGGTCATCTTCGGGCCGCGCCTTCTCTTTACTGCTTTTCTTCTACGTACCATGGATCCTGCTCCAGGAACGGAGGTATTTAGAGAAATGTCCCGCTCTAGGCCCACATAAAACGTTATACTGCTGTTGATTTCTGCGTATTAATGCTGTTTTATGAATTTCCCATCCGAACCCTTCGCTACTTCGGTCACTTGGATTGGCTTCTGCGCGAATTGACCCTTCACGATCTCCATAATCATCAGCTGGAGAGGGTTGGGGGCTTCTCCGGAAAGCGGGATGTTCTCGACAATCGAATTCAGAGCCTCGGCGACACTAGAATCAAGATTCTCGGCGGTTTGAATTGTGATTTTAACCATAATCCGCGCAATCAGTATTTGCATGATGATCGAACCGATCAACACGGCTAATGTAGCAATTTCTACGTAGTTCATGCCTCATGGCGACCCCATCCCGGCCCTAAAACCCACCCCAAACCGGGATTTCCACTCGAACGGCTTTTTGGCCGATAATCCGACCCACATTCTATATCCTTTGGTCTCCTACGGAGACCCATCAGCCTGCGTGATATTGGGAATTCACCGAAAAACGTAGTTTTTTGGTCTGCACACTGATCCGGGAGTTTTCCACTGGAAACAGAGGGGTTGGTCTCTCCGGACACTAGGGTTAAACGAGGAACGCCATTCCGGATCATGGGATGCCGATGGTGCGAGGGGAAACCAAACCTGTTCAAGTGTCATGAGATACATGGGCGATTGAAGAACGAATGCCAACTTAGATGCTGGAACGCTAGGAGTGATTGAATTGGTGCGTTTGCGCTGTGCCTGTGGCGAGGAATGCCGCCCGCTTGACATGGAGGAACTAAAGATGTTCCAGAGCCTAGATTGCGATCTATTGGGAACGCACAATTTCAAGAAGTGGGTGAGAGAATGAGGATGCTTGATTTGTGTGCAGGTCTAGGGGGAGCTTCTGAGGCATTTCTAAGGGCAGGGTGGGACGTTGTCAGGATCGACATTAATGACGCCCTGGAGGATGTCCCAGGGATGCAAATAATGGACATCTTGGAATTACAAGAGCCGTTCCTGTTGAATGGTGGGGCGGGCTTTGATTTCATCTGGGGTTCTCCTGATTGCACAGACTTCTCATTGGCCTACAACGCGAAAGGACCGAGAGCGATAAGGGCAGGAGAGGATTTCACCCCTGATACTAGAGTTGTTGAGAAAATGAAGGAGATCATAGATTACTATGATCCCCAATACTGGGTGATCGAGAACGTGAGGGGTGCGAGCCGGATATTCTCAAGGCTGCTAGGACAACCACCGAGGCAAATACTGGGACCTTATTTCCTATGGGGGCTGTTTCCGTTCCTAGATATGGGTCCGGATTGGGTTCCAGAGAGAAAAATGAACATCGGTCCGGGGCCATTGAGATACAATAAACGGTCGAAAATCCCCCTTGAGATTTCAATGAGGCTGCTTCATGCGGTGCAAGGGCAAACGAGAATAACGGATTGGTGCGAATGAGCAAGGTAAAAATAAGACTCATGGCTACATCGAAAGCGGATGTGGAAAAAGTCAGAAAACAATTTCTCAAAAAGAACGATCAAACTATACTCGGTCATCCGATCAAGAGTAATGAAAAGTGGTTCGTCTTCGGAGATTACTCGATTGGGAAAGTGAGGAGAAGGCATGGCGAATAAATACAAGTGCATTTCTTGCAGGCAAATGATTAACAACAGTCACACAACCAAATCTAGGATGATCTGTGGGAGATGCTTGAGGTTGAGCAAGAATGGATAAGAGAGAATTGAAGAAGCACATTTTGTTTCATGCGCTCAGTCAATACGATAGATTCCAATCGAAGGGAGAGATTGCCTATCGTCTTCAAATGATTCTTGATCGAGATGAGGTGACGGAGGCCATGCAGAGAAGATTCGTTCTAGTTCTACGTGAAATGGTTGAAAACGCTGAGTCAAAACTCGAATAGGTGGGCCTAGAGCGCGTTATTTGAAACTCCCCATGCGGCTGCGAGAATCCCGACCAATGCAAACATTATTTTCCATATGGGATGATTCGGATCGGCAATAATTTCATCGGCATCAGGCATCAATTCACCTCTCTGTAAAACACATTATGCCCGACCACCGATCCCGTTCCCGATCTACGAGAAGCTACTAGATACGTGCTTGAATCGGAATTGCCGGAGATGAGCCAATCCCCTTGAGTCGAGAAGTCCACGACTTGACCGTAAAGTCCGGTGGTGTAGTCCACGACTTTGATTAGGTAATCTACGCCAGCCGTGATACCACTGGCCGCGTAATTGATCGCGCAGGTGCCAGATGTAGAGATTACCGTTATCGTCTGTATATCGTAGGTTTTTCCAGCTGGAATTTCTAGCAGGGTGACGTTGGGAGTATCGTTCACAATTCCACTCTGAAACACTTTTGTTAATTGAAGTCCTTTCGGCTTCTCTTGAAACCGGATCACGCTGGCTAGGTCAGAGAGGAAATCAACGTTGTCCGGCTCGAGAAAGGTATTCTCGATTAGGGTATTGTAATCCGCATCGGTGAGTTCTGCGAGTTTTACCCCCTTCAGATCGCCGAAGACCCTAGACGGCTTCTTGGTCCGGGGTGACACTCTGTAAATCTGCTTAACCATCGATGGTCTCCCTGAAGGCATCGAGCCAATCGAAACCGCCCGCTTGACCTACTATGGTTGATCCTTGAAATGCTGAAATCAACACATTTCTGCCGGTTCCCGCTTCGCTGTAAACTTCCTCGCGGTTCTCGGAGACATAGGTTCGGACATGATCAATCAACGTGTATATGTCGTTGGGCGTTCCCGGCAGGACCTCCTTTCCCGTAACGATCTCATAGATGGTAACCGCGAGGTAGGCATTCTCCAATGATAAGAGCTGGTCAATTCCTGAAGCGGCCTTTCCTGCCTGCCATGATAGCAGGAATGACTCTAACATCTCCCGTTCTTTCTCTTGAAGTTCGATCCTCAGTACTGAGACCTCGGTAGGTTTCGCTTTAGGCACGAAAGCCACTCATCCCTAGAATAATCAAACCGATGATGAAGGCCCCCCCTTTCGAATGGATCGAGGGGAGTGAGCTCCCTGGAGAGGGGCCGCCGGGGATCGCTTGAGGGGGCGTGAAGTCCTGCCCGGGCAGGGTTATGTCCTGCCGTATCGGTCCTTGATCGTAGGAAAATCCCTCTGGAGGAGGTCCTGAGCCGTGAATTGATCCTAGCCCACCACCACCGGAACCGAATGCGTTTGGTATTTGCATACTAACGAACCCTATGCAGCATTATTCTGACTTCATTTCCCGACGCGCCAACAGTTCCGAAATACGTGGTAAGTACTAATTCATTTGAGACATAAACAGGAGAGTTTAGCATATCTACGGCTTGATTACTGGTGCCACTAATCCCTGTGTCTATTGGGACACCTTGAGAGAATGACGCAGGGTCGGTATGTAGTGACAAGGATGCCGAAAAGGATTCGCTGCCTGTGTTGTTTATTTGACCGGCCATCATGACATAGACTTCACCCGGATCGGGCTGAAAAACCAAAGTATGACCAGTAGATGAAACGGGCACCTCAACATATTTTCCTCCTCCGGCAATAGGCCCCGATTGAGATTGGACATTGGCGGTTTCACTTACTAGATTCAAACGTCGCATCTCATCCTCTGAACCATCTACGCCCTGCGCGTATAACTCCCCTTTCAGGGTGTCTATTTGATCTGCTGTAATCCCGGTTATCTTGAGATTCTTCAAATCCGTGTAAACTTTGGATTCTTTCGGAGGAGGTGCATACGGAAGGGGCATGCTTTCACTTCAATTGATTGGTCCGAGTCTTAGCGATCCTCTCAATGGAGTCTAAGTCCTTTGTTGATATGTATCCATTCAAGAAAAGCATCTTGGCCTTTCCGACCATTTCCTTCAATCTTTTTCTGCCTGCTGCTTTTGTCAATTTTGCCATTCAATCGCTTCCATGTATCATGAGGAAAAGGTGCAAACGAAACTGTAATTAAGCCTCACTGGAACATTCGCGCTCATCCAATTTGCCGACTCTGTTATTGGGTTGGTTGCCGCTACTGCACCCACTGGTGCGCCTTGTGCGTTCTGGACTACAACTCCGCAAGCACTGGTGTTCTTGGTGCCGTCCGAGCTGGTCATGTAGTATTGCGTGATTGACTCGTTCTCTAGTGTCGATCCCAAAGAGTTCCCAGTGATAGAATCGACCGGGTTAACCGTTCCAGCGGCCCCGAGAACCGTGAAAATTCGTTCGCGCCCGGTATTGGTTCGAACGCCGATGTTGAGGTTCCTTGCTGCGGCAGTCTGTGCCATCACCATCAGTTTGTCTCCGGCTTGAAGCGTCATCGGTTTGCATGGTTTGCAACCAACGCCGACAACCCCGGCCTTTCCGCCCATTATGATNGAGTGAGGTTGCCCCTGCCTCTCTAGGTAAGCATAACCGAAGTCGTTCGCGCATCCGATCCACCCACCAACGATGGTCGATCCGGGTCGATAGTCTCCGAGGGTCTGCGCTGTTGTCGTGAAAGTCGCGTCAGTCTGCACCTCTTCCAGTGTTCCCTCTGCAAGATCGCTTCGATACATTGGTACGGCGGTTCCATCCGAGAAGTAAACTAAGCCTGAGCTCTCTACATCAGCCATGTTACAACTTCACCCCTAATGCAAGAGGCTTGAAGGCCAGTCTGTTTACTGTGTTGATCGGTCTGCGGAGGGCTTTTCTGGCAAACTTGAAACCGACATTCGCCAGAAATGACTTAGTGGCTATGTCTAGAACAATTTTTGGGTCCATTAGGTTCTTTCCTATTGCGTCAAGTGACTGTTGGGGATTGCTGATTATCGATTGAAGGGTCGTTCCCGATCCCCCACCATATCCGCCATATCCGCCGAACAAGAAAGCAACCGGATTACTCGCGCCTACGGCCCCGGAAAGGAGTATTGACCCCTGAATATAACCCTCCGCCAAACCGAGGATTGAGGTCATCTTCGGGCCGCGCCTTCTCTTTACTGCTTTTCTTCTACGTACCATGGATCCTGCTCCAGGAACGGAGGTATTTAGAGAAATGTCCCGCTCTAGGCCCACATAAAACGTTATACTGCTGTTGATTTCTGCGTATTAATGCTGTTTTATGAATTTCCCATCCGAACCCTTCGCTACTTCGGTCACTTGGATTGGCTTCTGCGCGAATTGACCCTTCACGATCTCCATAATCATCAGCTGGAGAGGGTTGGGGGCTTCTCCGGAAAGCGGGATGTTCTCGACAATCGAATTCAGAGCCTCGGCGACACTAGAATCAAGATTCTCGGCGGTTTGAATTGTGATTTTAACCATAATCCGCGCAATCAGTATTTGCATGATGATCGAACCGATCAACACGGCTAATGTAGCAATTTCTACGTAGTTCATGCCTCATGGCGACCCCATCCCGGCCCTAAAACCCACCCCAAACCGGGATTTCCACTCGAACGGCTTTTTGGCCGATAATCCGACCCACATTCTATATCCTTTGGTCTCCTACGGAGACCCATCAGCCTGCGTGATATTGGGAATTCACCGAAAAACGTAGTTTTTTGGTCTGCACACTGATCCGGGAGTTTTCCACTGGAAACAGAGGGGTTGGTCTCTCCGGACACTAGGGTTAAACGAGGAACGCCATTCCGGATCATGGGATGCCGATGGTGCGAGGGGAAACCAAACCTGTTCAAGTGTCATGAGATACATGGGCGATTGAAGAACGAATGCCAACTTAGATGCTGGAACGCTAGGAGTGATTGAATTGGTGCGTTTGCGCTGTGCCTGTGGCGAGGAATGCCGCCCGCTTGACATGGAGGAACTAAAGATGTTCCAGAGCCTAGATTGCGATCTATTGGGAACGCACAATTTCAAGAAGTGGGTGAGAGAATGAGGATGCTTGATTTGTGTGCAGGTCTAGGGGGAGCTTCTGAGGCATTTCTAAGGGCAGGGTGGGACGTTGTCAGGATCGACATTAATGACGCCCTGGAGGATGTCCCAGGGATGCAAATAATGGACATCTTGGAATTACAAGAGCCGTTCCTGTTGAATGGTGGGGCGGGCTTTGATTTCATCTGGGGTTCTCCTGATTGCACAGACTTCTCATTGGCCTACAACGCGAAAGGACCGAGAGCGATAAGGGCAGGAGAGGATTTCACCCCTGATACTAGAGTTGTTGAGAAAATGAAGGAGATCATAGATTACTATGATCCCCAATACTGGGTGATCGAGAACGTGAGGGGTGCGAGCCGGATATTCTCAAGGCTGCTAGGACAACCACCGAGGCAAATACTGGGACCTTATTTCCTATGGGGGCTGTTTCCGTTCCTAGATATGGGTCCGGATTGGGTTCCAGAGAGAAAAATGAACATCGGTCCGGGGCCATTGAGATACAATAAACGGTCGAAAATCCCCCTTGAGATTTCAATGAGGCTGCTTCATGCGGTGCAAGGGCAAACGAGAATAACGGATTGGTGCGAATGAGCAAGGTAAAAATAAGACTCATGGCTACATCGAAAGCGGATGTGGAAAAAGTCAGAAAACAATTTCTCAAAAAGAACGATCAAACTATACTCGGTCATCCGATCAAGAGTAATGAAAAGTGGTTCGTCTTCGGAGATTACTCGATTGGGAAAGTGAGGAGAAGGCATGGCGAATAAATACAAGTGCATTTCTTGCAGGCAAATGATTAACAACAGTCACACAACCAAATCTAGGATGATCTGTGGGAGATGCTTGAGGTTGAGCAAGAATGGATAAGAGAGAATTGAAGAAGCACATTTTGTTTCATGCGCTCAGTCAATACGATAGATTCCAATCGAAGGGAGAGATTGCCTATCGTCTTCAAATGATTCTTGATCGAGATGAGGTGACGGAGGCCATGCAGAGAAGATTCGTTCTAGTTCTACGTGAAATGGTTGAAAACGCTGAGTCAAAACTCGAATAGGTGGGCCTAGAGCGCGTTATTTGAAACTCCCCATGCGGCTGCGAGAATCCCGACCAATGCAAACATTATTTTCCATATGGGATGATTCGGATCGGCAATAATTTCATCGGCATCAGGCATCAATTCACCTCTCTGTAAAACACATTATGCCCGACCACCGATCCCGTTCCCGATCTACGAGAAGCTACTAGATACGTGCTTGAATCGGAATTGCCGGAGATGAGCCAATCCCCTTGAGTCGAGAAGTCCACGACTTGACCGTAAAGTCCGGTGGTGTAGTCCACGACTTTGATTAGGTAATCTACGCCAGCCGTGATACCACTGGCCGCGTAATTGATCGCGCAGGTGCCAGATGTAGAGATTACCGTTATCGTCTGTATATCGTAGGTTTTTCCAGCTGGAATTTCTAGCAGGGTGACGTTGGGAGTATCGTTCACAATTCCACTCTGAAACACTTTTGTTAATTGAAGTCCTTTCGGCTTCTCTTGAAACCGGATCACGCTGGCTAGGTCAGAGAGGAAATCAACGTTGTCCGGCTCGAGAAAGGTATTCTCGATTAGGGTATTGTAATCCGCATCGGTGAGTTCTGCGAGTTTTACCCCCTTCAGATCGCCGAAGACCCTAGACGGCTTCTTGGTCCGGGGTGACACTCTGTAAATCTGCTTAACCATCGATGGTCTCCCTGAAGGCATCGAGCCAATCGAAACCGCCCGCTTGACCTACTATGGTTGATCCTTGAAATGCTGAAATCAACACATTTCTGCCGGTTCCCGCTTCGCTGTAAACTTCCTCGCGGTTCTCGGAGACATAGGTTCGGACATGATCAATCAACGTGTATATGTCGTTGGGCGTTCCCGGCAGGACCTCCTTTCCCGTAACGATCTCATAGATGGTAACCGCGAGGTAGGCATTCTCCAATGATAAGAGCTGGTCAATTCCTGAAGCGGCCTTTCCTGCCTGCCATGATAGCAGGAATGACTCTAACATCTCCCGTTCTTTCTCTTGAAGTTCGATCCTCAGTACTGAGACCTCGGTAGGTTTCGCTTTAGGCACGAAAGCCACTCATCCCTAGAATAATCAAACCGATGATGAAGGCCCCCCCTTTCGAATGGATCGAGGGGAGTGAGCTCCCTGGAGAGGGGCCGCCGGGGATCGCTTGAGGGGGCGTGAAGTCCTGCCCGGGCAGGGTTATGTCCTGCCGTATCGGTCCTTGATCGTAGGAAAATCCCTCTGGAGGAGGTCCTGAGCCGTGAATTGATCCTAGCCCACCACCACCGGAACCGAATGCGTTTGGTATTTGCATACTAACGAACCCTATGCAGCATTATTCTGACTTCATTTCCCGACGCGCCAACAGTTCCGAAATACGTGGTAAGTACTAATTCATTTGAGACATAAACAGGAGAGTTTAGCATATCTACGGCTTGATTACTGGTGCCACTAATCCCTGTGTCTATTGGGACACCTTGAGAGAATGACGCAGGGTCGGTATGTAGTGACAAGGATGCCGAAAAGGATTCGCTGCCTGTGTTGTTTATTTGACCGGCCATCATGACATAGACTTCACCCGGATCGGGCTGAAAAACCAAAGTATGACCAGTAGATGAAACGGGCACCTCAACATATTTTCCTCCTCCGGCAATAGGCCCCGATTGAGATTGGACATTGGCGGTTTCACTTACTAGATTCAAACGTCGCATCTCATCCTCTGAACCATCTACGCCCTGCGCGTATAACTCCCCTTTCAGGGTGTCTATTTGATCTGCTGTAATCCCGGTTATCTTGAGATTCTTCAAATCCGTGTAAACTTTGGATTCTTTCGGAGGAGGTGCATACGGAAGGGGCATGCTTTCACTTCAATTGATTGGTCCGAGTCTTAGCGATCCTCTCAATGGAGTCTAAGTCCTTTGTTGATATGTATCCATTCAAGAAAAGCATCTTGGCCTTTCCGACCATTTCCTTCAATCTTTTTCTGCCTGCTGCTTTTGTCAATTTTGCCATTCAATCGCTTCCATGTATCATGAGGAAAAGGTGCAAACGAAACTGTAATTAAGCCTCACTGGAACATTCGCGCTCATCCAATTTGCCGACTCTGTTATTGGGTTGGTTGCCGCTACTGCACCCACTGGTGCGCCTTGTGCGTTCTGGACTACAACTCCGCAAGCACTGGTGTTCTTGGTGCCGTCCGAGCTGGTCATGTAGTATTGCGTGATTGACTCGTTCTCTAGTGTCGATCCCAAAGAGTTCCCAGTGATAGAATCGACCGGGTTAACCGTTCCAGCGGCCCCGAGAACCGTGAAAATTCGTTCGCGCCCGGTATTGGTTCGAACGCCGATGTTGAGGTTCCTTGCTGCGGCAGTCTGTGCCATCACCAT
>JGI25133J35611_10002247_pt1 | contig 10074 bp, 6 predicted proteins | sample ETNvirenome_6_85_FD_35611 | JGI IMG/M metagenome (IMG submission 35611) | reverse complement strand
TCAAAGTCAAACTTTTCTGCTGGTGTAAATGGTGAAGCTAAACTTACACTTGTATAGACTGTAGAATATTTTAGAAAATTATCTACAAAATAATTGCTACCATCTTCCTCAGCAAATAAAAATCCTAATGTGAGTACTAATGCTAATAACTTTTTCATTTTTTCTTCTCCTGCTTCTTACTACACTTTTTAAGTTCTATCAACCCATCCAATAATTCTGGACAAGTTGAACATTTTGTATCCACTTTATATTTTGACAAGTCCAAAAGTGGTAAAGGTTTTTCTATTTTAATGTCCTTCAGTTTGTCATTCTGAACTACCATCTTTGCTCCTCCAACTATAATACCATCTCTAATATCATATGTGAAGAATGTTGTTGACCAAATTCCACAACGAACAATTCGTCCTGGTTTTCCGTCTACTTCTACAACATCGTCTTCGTTATAATCATTACCCACAAAAATCATCATTCCAGCTACAAACTTTTCAATTGTAGACCTGAAGAGTAATGTTAGAACACCAACTATAAATAACCATCCGTACTTACCTAATAAAATTGAAACCTGATTTTGGATTTGTTCTTCCATCTCAGTTCTCCATTGGTTATATCGTTAGTGTAACCTATTTATTATCAAAAATCTATTTCTTACCTTTTAAAATCAAATTATGTTTAATCCATTTTTTACCTATATAATTTTTAACAGGTTTTTTTACAAATTTATCTATATATTTTTTAGCTAATCTTCCAAATTTTTTGGCAGCTTCTTCTGCTTTTAAAAACTTTGAATTATCTACAATTACAAAATTAGTACTTCCAAACAATGATTGAAATCCACCAAGATTTTTTTGAACATCTTTCCAAGATTTTGTTAATATATCATCTGGTAAAACTCTAGTTCTTTCTTTATTTCTTTGTTTAGCCACATCTAATGAAGTATTAACAAAAATCATATATGTATCATATCCTATTTTTTCTAATTTTTCTTTTTCCCTTTTAATTTTTCCAAAGTCATGACCTGTCCCATCTATAATCATTCCAAGTCTTCCATTCATATATGTATCTTTTCTAGCTTTGGTTAATAACTTGGCTTTCTTTCTAACCGTCATATCTTCACTATCCTCATCACCACCAGCAATAGCGTCAAAGACATCATCTGGCCATTTATCTATATCTAATTTACCAGTTCCAAAAGTTTCAAATCCATATTTCTTTAATAAAAATTCAAACTCCGAGTCTGAATTGACAGTTTTCATTCCGCTAACTGATACATTAATTTTTTTAGGTATACCAAATATTTCACCTGCAACATATGATTTACCACTACCTGGGCCACCAGCCATAAAAACTGCTTTTAAGATACCTTTATCAAAAACACCTTCGGTTAGTAATTGTTTTAAATTAACCAAAATGGTTCTCCCATTAATATATAATTATTCATATATAAATATAAGAAAAGTTAAGAATAAAGATTATTTTTACCTTGTTTTATATCTTAATGTTATATTTCCTTGAAAACCTTGAGTAGCTCCTGAAAAAGAATGTTTTATCATTGGAACAACTATTTGTCCAGCACTTAAATTTAAATCAAAATCTTCACTAAATCCATGGGGAACTCTTGCCGTTCCAATAGATGGTTCTGTACCATTACTAGCACTTGCTAAGGTAGTAGTTCCAGTTCCTTCTGTAATTGTTCCATAGAATATATAAATAGTTGGATTAACAGTTGAAATACCAGTATTTGATACAATTCCCCTCATATGAGTCAAAGTACAATCTTCAGGAATAACATATTGTCCTGCTACACCTCTATAATCAAATGCTGTTGGAGTTGTGTCATAAGCATCCCATTTTCGCGTTGAATTCAACTCATCAACATCTCTAAAATGATATCTATCATAAGTTGCCGTAGTCATTATAAATGGATAATCTACCCAAATTGGTGCACCTTTAATTTCACCAAATGAACCAGTTGAAGTTGACTTACCAAGAAAATCACCACTTGCACTTATGTCACCTTGAACGGTTAGGGTTTTTGGTGGAGTCTTTGTTCCGATACCAACATACGGATTGCCTACACTATGAGAAATCTGCATAAGAGTAGTCGAGCCACTTAAAAAACCAAAACCAACCTTTTCACCTACAGCAGAAGATTGCATTTTAATAGAATGATAATCAGAAGTTCCATAGTAAAAATTAATATAATTATCTAAATATACTTCTGATGAATAAATATCACCACTTGCACTTATGTTTCCACTTGAGGTTATGTGAGAAGTTGTTGTTAAATCACCAGTAATACTTAATTTTGAAGGAAAGCTTGCTCCACCAATACCTATTTTATCAATTCCACTTGAATTAACATTAGCTAAAAATAAACTATCATCTGTTTGACCTTTTATTTGTAAAGCACTAGTAGTATTATCATTATTAAAAACAGCACTTTCATCAAGTATTAAAGCATTAGCAATCAATGTTCCACTTGCACTTATGTTTCCACTTGCGGTTATGTGTCCAGTTACCTCTATATTATTACCTAATATTATTTCATTATCTGCGAATATTTTTGTTTCATTAGTAGTATTACCAAATCTCATTTGGTCACTATTCAGTGTAGCTACATTTTGCCCAAAAGATTTAAAAATTTGACCATGAACAATGCCACTTGAACTTATGTCTCCACTTGCGGTTATGTGTCCATTTACATTTGTATCTTTATTTAAAGTAACTAATGAATCTGAAAGTCTCACTACGGTAAAACTATTTGGACTTAAATCTATTCTGTTATCAACTGCCATCGTTATTTTATTTGGGAAGCCTTCAGTATCAGCTTTCCAAGTAGAAGCGTACAAATCACCACCGTATATGTCACCACTTGCACTTATGTTTCCACTTGAGGTTATGCTTCCGTGAAAGAAAGAACTACCAACAACATTAAAAATTCCAGAAGGAAAGAAAAAACCTGTAATAGGATTTGTTGGGAGACATCCTATACCAACTGCATTATTAGTAGCTGATGTACGAATTAAATTATCTTGGGTTTCTCCGGTTAGTGCAATATCAACATTATGGCCACCACCTAAGGTTAAAGCGCCTGCACCAGATCCAGTAATATGTGATATAATAGAAGTTCCACCACTTTTTAGGGTAAAACCAATACCTTCAGCTTTTATAACATTTGAGGCATTACTGTTAAGAATAAGTGCATTTGCACCACCATCATTTGTCAAAGTTAATTTATCAAATGTGGGGTTAGTATCTGTTGTTAAATCTTGATTAACAATTGATGTTCCTTCAACACTTAATTTATTGCTACCAACATGAAGTGAACTAGCACTTATACCACCACTCGCACTAATATGTCCACTCGCGGTTATATCTGTGGATATTGCAGCTCCTAAAGCAATATTTGTATTATTTGCATCTTCTGTAAATGTAATCATATCTGTATATCCAGCAGCTAAAGTAATTTTATCTGTGTCAAAAGCTATTTTTGTACCAGGGTTACTTTCGTGGATAATATTATTTTGGATATACAGATTATTGATGCTGTTAATTGTTCTGGCCCCTCCAGTCATTGTAATATCATTAACACGAATTTCACCAGTCTGTACATGCCCAAATGAACCAGTTGAAGTTCCTGAAGCACTTATATTTCCACTTGCGGTTATGTGTGATAAAGTATGAATTGCACCACTGGCACTTATGTTATTGAAAGTAACATTTGAAGCTGTATTAACTGCTTGTCCTACATTACTTTCTAAAGTTGATGTTCTTGTTGATAATGATGAACTTGTTTTAGTAAATGAACCACTTATTGTAGTTTTTCCGTCAGAAGTTAAATTAATTAAATTTGCATCTACTACTTTTGTTGTTCCTACATATATGTCACCACTTGCACTTAAATCACCACTTACTTTTAATGAACCACCACCCAAATCTGATAAACTTCCACTAAATTTATGAGTATCATCTGATGAATTACCAAATTGTGTTGAACCTGATGATGCTGCTACTATACTTTCTGATACTATGTAGGATTGAGCGTGAAGAGCTCCTTGAATTGTTAAATCTTCAATAGGATTACCAACTAAATCATATAGTTGATTACCACTACCAGTCTTTTGTAGTAAACTCTGGTAAGTATCTTTTATATTTTTATTTGTTAAGTCAAACGACATGACCTATAACCTTTATACTTTCGGTAGTTTTTGAATAACTTCTCGTATGAATTTTTTTGTTCCACCTTTATATCCAATTTTATTTGAATAGTTTTCAAGTATTGAAACAATTCTTTTTTTATCTTTTGCAACTTTTGTTAATGTTATTTTATTTTCTTTTAATACTTTAACCATTTCGTTAATTGGATTAAAATGATTTTTAACATTTTTAATTTTTACTTGTGGTTTAGAAGATTCTTTTATTTGTTTTTTATTACCTTGTCCTTTTACTTCAACCGTAACTTTTTTAGATGTTTCAACAACAAATTCAGATTGCCAAGGTTCAATCAAAGTATCTTCAGCAATAACTTCTAATTTAATATTACCTTCTGATTTTTCGTCAAGTAAACCTTTTAATTTTTTGATAGGAACTTTACAATTTCCTTCTTTTGATATTGTTCCTGGAAATAAAAGAGTTAAATCTTTTGTTTCAACTAATATTCTTGCACTTGAATCTTTTAGTGATGCACCCTCTAAATATAAATCACATTCAAAGGTTTCTTGTTTATCAGTATATAATTTATATGCCACTCTTTATCTCCAATTTTACTTTTCCTATGATGTGTTCAGCTACTAACTCTACATCATCAATATTAATTTTTACATCACTTACTTCTGTAACATCATCATAAACTTTTTCACCTTTTACTCTACAAATAAGACGAATAAGTCGTTTCTTTTTATCTTTATCAAGATTATTAAGTCTTGTTTCTCTAGCTCTTCTTGAACCAGTTCCAATACCATCAACAATTTCTTGTATAAATGCTACATCATTCCAAGTGAATGGATTACTACCCCAAACAATATCTTGACTATCAGGTACTTCATTATTATCAGATCCTAAAAAAGGACTATCAACAGTACCATTCCACCTAATTGGGAATTTTTCTGCATTTTTTGGTGTTTTAGCCATTTTATGTATTCCTATTCATATATAAATATAAGAAAGTTTAAAATAACACTAATTATATTATTAAGTTTCAATCTCTGCATTTGATGGTAAAGCTATAGCTTTCATTATAAATGGAGGATATTTATTATTTGTATCTGCACCCCATTTTAATGTTGGTGTACCTAAAGTACTACTTACTTTAGCTCCTAACCAATATTTATAAGTTGTTCCAGCAGTTAAACCACTTACAACCCATTTATGAACTATAATCATATGGTCATATCTTGGAGCACCTAAAACACCTACTTCATAATATGTTTGAACAGCATTGTAAGAAGCATTATCAGATAACCCTAAGAATAAATCTGGAGCTCCTGATGTGCCACCATCCGCATAAACTTGTACTTCAATTTCAACAATACCACTTTTTGGAGCAACAAATGTAACATACATATCAGCATCAGGAACAGCGTATGAAGTTGTTAAACTATAAGAAGCATCCGTAACATTTACACCTTGTGCATTATATCCCATAATAGCACCTGGAAAATCATAGCTACCTGTGTTTTGTGTTCCCCCACCAATGAATCCACTTGAACTTATGTCACCAACAACATGTAATTCTGTTTTTGGGGTTGATGTTCCAATACCAACTCTATCTTCACCTCCATCTACAAATAACATATTTGCATTACCACTACTTTCAACTCTAACATTCATATCAACACCACCTTCATTGATGGTTAATGCATCAACAGTACTTTCTACGAGTTTTAACATTTCCACACCACCAGCAGTCATAGTAATTGCATCAGTTGTAAATGCTATTTTTGTATCAGTATCACCCTTATGAATTAAATCACCAGCAACGATTACATTTCCATTTACTTGTGCATTACCCTCAACATCTAATGTTTCTGCTGGAGCTCCACCAATTACACCTATACCAATTTTAGCTTCACTTTGGTCAATAGTAAAAATAATCTCTTCATCTGCATTATAATAAGTTAAATCTGTATTAGCAAAATCAGTATTAAATGCAAATGAATCACCAGCCTCTGCATTAAAAACTATACCACTTGTACCCAATGCAATATTTACATTATTCGCAGCATCAGCTCTAATTGTATCTACATCTATTGTTCCGACATTTGTAATGTTTCCATCATTGAAATCAGCAGAAGCAGCAATAAGTTGTCCACTTGCACTTATGTTTCCACTTGCGGTTATTGGTAAATCAAATTTTGTTCCGTATGAATAAAAATTTGTGTTTACCACATTACCAATAGTAGCTCTAAGTGCATTATCCGTAAAAGTTAATTTTGTATCCGTATCACCATTATGAGTAATTTGACTATCTATAAATAAATCGCTTGATATTAAATCACCACTTGCACTTATGTTTCCACTTGCGGTTATGTGTGAACCAACTGAAATGGCCTTTTGAATTGAAAGATGTCCACTTGAACTTATGTCACCTTCCACTTCTAATGCTTTTGATGGAGTTGCTGTATTTATTCCTATTCTTGATAAAGCAGCATCAGCATGTAACATTATATCACCATCTGAATCATTCACTTGGAAATCAAGGTCTTGATTTGTATTGTTTATCCGAACCCAACCATTAGGTTTGTCAATTTTAAAACCTGACCAACCACCAGCAACTAGATTTATAATATTTGTATCAAATAATAAGTAAGTATCTTCATCTCCATTGTGATACATATAATTGGCAATTCCCATATCTCCAGAAACTTGAAGAGTATAAGCAGGAGATTTTGAATTTACACCCAATCTATCAAAATGTCCGTGACCAAATGAAGCAGATGATATATGTGAACCACTTACATTACCCAATACTTCTAATGTTGTAGCACCTGAACCACTCATTACCAATGATGCATCAGTTTGTGTTAAATGTATTTCACCATTATTAAAACCAATAACAGCTCCATCAGCAAAGAATAAATCAGAGAACCCATAAGCAGCTGAACCCAACGCATGACCGTCATTAGCTGCTGGAAATAAAGCTGCATTATTTAATTTTAATTCATTACCACCATTAACTCTCCATTGTATTTGATTATCTGATGTGAAATCAATTAGATTGTCAGCATCTCTACCGATTTTTAAATCTGTTGCAAAATTATCACCACTAATGGTAGCACTAACATTTGATATATTTGAACCATCACCGACAAAACCACCACTAGCACTTATGACTCCACTTGCGGTTATGTGTGATTTGGTTGAAATATATCCACTTGCACTTATGTTACCAGCTACTTGTAATTTTTCTGTTGGGTTTGATGTTCCGATACCAAATGTTCCATCAGTTTTCATTATCATTTTTTCGGTAAAGTTATATGCACTATTGTTATTAACTCCAAACCTTATATCTCTATCAGATGATAAATGTATATCTGAAGTATTACCCATAGTTTCTATAACCATATCATTTGATGTTCCAACAGTAAATATTCTTGATTTATTACTTGCACCAGTAGTCTCAATAATCATAGAATTGCTAGTTGATTCACCAGCAACATCAGCCTCACCAACCGTAAGTCTTGATGTTTGATTGGATGTAAATACAGTTAATGAACCTGAAACTGATAATGGATTGTTTGGACTTGTTGTTCCAATACCGACTTTATTATCAAAGAATCCAGCTCCAAATGAACCAGTTGAAGTTGATGATTGACTTATGTTTCCAATAACTTCTAATGCTTCTCCAGCAGATGTTGTTCCAATACCAACATTTCCACCATCTTTTTGTATAGCTATAGTTGAAGAACCCGTTACGAAAACATTTGTGGTTTTACTACCAATAGTAAGATTTTTTCCGCTAGCATCATCTTGAATTATCATATTTTGCTCGTGTATAATATCTACAGTATTTGTTCCATCACCAATATAAATATCAGAAGCACCATCACCTAACAATACATCTCCAACCAAGTTACTAATAACTAAATTATCATCATCAACTTTTATTTGTCCTGAACCAGTCCCTGCAGAACTTGAAAATTGTATCAAACCATCGGAAGGTGTTATCAATACATCTTTAGCCATTATATTCTCCCACTAATTCTTTTTTTAATTGTTGTAAAATTACTTCTTGTTACAGTCCGTCTATCGGTGTTTCTATGTACATATGATTTACCAATTGGTCTTTTATCAAATCTAACAATTGGTTCTTTCATATAAAATGTTTCTTCTCTTGTATTTGTATTTGAAACTCTTACACCATAGATTAAATAAAATCCAACATCTTGTGGTTGTATGGTTAATTGTTTATTTTGAAAATCACCAATACTTGCATTTGTATATGCAACATCCTCTAAGAAACCAACACCTTTACTTGATTTTGGACGATTGGTACTTGTTAAAGATGTTGTATCATATTCACCCAATGCATATCTACCTCGTTTGTAATCACCACTCATTCTTGCTGTTAATCTTGGATATGTAAAACTACCATCTGTACCCACAGATTGTAATTCACAAGATAATCTAACGGTTGTTTTTGGTGGAACATATATGGTATCCATCACACCAGCTGCACTATCGTTTCCAAATTTCACTTTCCAATAACCACCATCTTGAATCCATTCTTTTAAACTTTGTCCTTGTTGCATAGCCAATCCATCTATTTCGTGATTGTATTCTTGATATATAACTACTCCACCAACTGCAGTTGTTCTATCCCATTCTGTTCTAGCGTGATTTAACATAGCAATATAATTTGAATAAAGTTGTCCAGTTCCATCGGGTGCTGTTGCATCCCATCTGTTTTTAATATATGAATCCAAGAAAATCACAGGACCAGAAGCATCAGGAATATATGGCCAATATTTAAATCCATCTATATACCATCTATCATAGATTTGGTTTGGTACTGCATAAGTTTGTTGAAATGCTCTGGCTTCATTATTTAATAAAATCCAATGTCTTCGTTGAACATTTTCTCTTGCATGATAAAAAATTACTCCATATTCATCAGCCCTTGTTATGTAATTATAACTCGCTTCACAATATGTTTCTGTATTATTGTCAAGTAAAAAACCATGATCCATAGCCTTTGTGGAATAATTACCATTATATTGTCCATGTGCTCCATAACCATGAACATAGAAGTTTCTAGCACCAGCATATGAAATATTATTTCTACAATGATTAGCATAATTACTTTTAAAATAAATTCCACGATATGTTTCTGTTGAATTGTTTGTACTAAAATCAGCAACACAATTTGTCATTTCTGATTGGAATCCATAATCAGCTATATCAGCACTATCAGGATCTAATCCACCATTGTATCCTGCAATACAAACTCCAGCTCTATAATAATTGTTATTCGTATTACCACCCAATCCACTAAATTCTACATTTCTAAACCTAACTCTCCGCGTGAAAGCATTATCAGCACCAGTTGTCCAAGTTTCAACATAAAGAAAAGCTCTATCATCGGCGTCTTCATTGGTTATTCTACAATCTCTTGTAACGACTGTAACTAAACTTCCTACTTTATGAACATATCTAACTTGGTCGTCTAATGTTAATGTAGTTCCATCTATCGCATTTATTGTATATCTTGTATCATAATCCCAATTTNTATCTGAGTCATTATTTACATCAATTAAAATCACATCACCAACTGATAAATCAGAAGCATTNCCAACTACAATATCNGCAGTTGAATCGGCTGATGTAATAGCAGTTGTTAAAGTGGTTGCATTTCTTCTAACTATTGAACCACTCTCTGTATTAACACTTCTACCCCATCCATTGTTATGTGGTTTTTCATTTCCTGTTTGGTAAATGGTTTCACCTATTAAACTTGATAATGTACCTGATACATTCGTATCAACCACAATATGACCTCTTAAAAAGTCAATTCCAACTATTGATACAACATTTCTATCACTACCAGTTCCAAAAATTATTTTATATCCAACTCTA
>JGI25133J35611_10002239_pt1 | contig 10082 bp, 10 predicted proteins | sample ETNvirenome_6_85_FD_35611 | JGI IMG/M metagenome (IMG submission 35611) | reverse complement strand
TCTCCATTTTTAGCAGCATCTACAATTGTAAATGCCTCTAGTGCTCCAACCTCAGCAGCATATTGAGGAATAGTACCTGTATACTTCATCATCTTTTCAAGCTCAGGTACAGTATATTTTTTAGCGAATCCACCTTTTTCACCAAGTCCTCTGAAGCCACCCTTTAATTCTTTTAATGCTTTATACTTTAGAAAATTACCTTCAAGAACACCGCCTGTACCACCAAATACAGCACCCATAATAGAACCATGCACATAACCATCAGCAATTCCCTTTGCAACATCACCGCCTGCATTGTCAGCAGCAAGTCCGCCTTTAGCAGCTTCATACATACCAAGAGTATTACCCTCTACGATAGCTCTTTCAATAGCTCCCCTTGCAACACCTTCACCAAGACCACGTTTAACGCCAAGTGCATCTAATTTAGTTAAAAAGCCACGACCTGCAAGAGATTTAGTTAATTGTTTACCTGCTAATTTTTTACCAATAGCCATTGCACCTCTACTAGCAAGACCGCCACCAAAAAGTGTAACTATATCAAGTGGCATAAGAAAGCTAGCAACACCAGATAATATCTTTTCACCTACATTAAGCTCATCATAATCTTTCTTAATATCATAATCAAGCTCACCATTTTTCCACTCTTCTAATGTACCTTGCAGAGAGTTTGCATAAGCATGTTTAACCCATTCCCATGAGTCATCATTAATATCTTTGAATACTAATTCATTCCATCCATCAGGAGATGTATCTGCCTTCGGTTTTGTAATAGGTTGTATTTCAGACCATTCTTCTACATCTTGATCAGGAAATGCCTTCCTTCCTGTCTGATATACATATTCATCGGGGGTAGTTGGGGAAAATATATCTGGATGCTTCTCCCTTAGCTCGGAGACAAATTGCTCACGTGTTATCATTTACGACTCCTGTAAATACTTTCTAAACTCATCAAAATCTTTTGCAAATCCTAGGTATCCGCTTCCAATTTTAGGATTTATCATCATTCGCACATCTCCTTTTGCACCAGAAAAAGCACCAGGATAATACAAATTATATCTATTCATATCTGTATTAGGATTTACTTTATTTTTCCTGTCAACTTTTGTTGGAATAAAATATTTAAAATCTTCCTCTGCATACTTACCATATTTACCTGTTGACCTTAGCCACTCTTCAAACTTAGATTTAACAAAATCACGAACATTGTCATATTTATTTTTATTTTCTTTAGCGTTGTATTTTTTAGAAGCTATCTTATTTAAATTTGTTTGCTGTCTTTTAAATCCAGTTGAGCTTGCATTGCTATAATTTACAACAGTCTTGCCATCCTTTGCCTCAGTTAATGGAGAGTCTATTTTGATACCTTTAACTTCTGGTTCTTTAACTTCGGGCTTATTGATATTAATAGCTGAATGATCTCCTTTAGACTCAGCCCATATTACAGCACGTGCAATTTTTTTATCTTTATTTGATTTAAAATTATTATCAATATTATTTAATTGCTCCTGAGATAAACCATTCTCTAAAAACCATTTATCATTTTTATTACGTGCTAATTTAAAATCATCTGTTTTATTTTTATAGACAGACCAATTGTTCCACCCATCATTGTGATTAAAATCACCAACAGTAGTATCTGAAAGATTGTTATAAACAATATCGGATGCAAATTTAATCATCTCTGGTTCAGACATTTCTTTAGGATTGTATTTGGCAAATGTTGGTTCATTTATTTGAAATACTCCAACATCTATATTGTCCCCTTCTTTAACACGTGGCTCACCAGTTGGCATGGTAGGGTCTATAGGGGCAACAGACCTGTGAAGTTCTGATACCTCAAGAGGTTCATCGCCAGCAACAACAGCCTCACCTCCACCAACAGAAGAAACAGTTAAGCCTAAGTCCTTCATTCTTTTCTCATGCTCTTTTTTCTTTTGCTCTAAGCTCGCCTTACCCTTATCCCAAGGAAGCGGTTTATTTAAAACTTCGGCTATTGAAGCACCAGCTATATGCTCATTACGATAGTTAGCGTCTATGTTCTCAGCATCAGTTTTTAATTTAATTAATTGTGCATCCACGTTTTGCAAATTAACACCTTCTTCTGGAGCTCCAGGTAGCTTAGTTGGGTCTACATACTCAAACCAAAAATCCTCGGAAACTGTCCTTCCATCTTTAATAGCCTTAGCATATTCATCATCCTTTATTTTTTTCATATCTTTATACGTTTGAGTATTTGCAAATGATGCAATAGCTTGATAATTCTTTAAATAAGTATTATAATCTGTTTCATATTGTGTCATTCTCGCAGTTTTATCTTGAACTATCTGCTCGTTAATAGCACGAATACCTTGAGTATCATTTTTGAATATTGCGTTTTCTAGATTATTTAAATCCTGCTTTGATATAACATTTTCTTTTGAATCCCAAGTATTAATCTGTGTAATTAGTTGTTTTGATGCATCTGATAAACCATACTTAACATCTTCAATTGTATCTGCCCACCCATCTATGCCAGCATAATAAGGGTCATCAATTATCTTGTCAAGCTTAGTAATCTCTTCCATTGTATCATAGACTTCTTGTCTGAACTTGACTCGCTCATCGGGATTAAAATCTGTTGTTGCTGTAGTATTTAATGTCTCAACTATTGAGAAAAGTTTTTCCTTGGTGGGATTAATCTTAGAAAGTAATGCATCTTTTTCTTTATTTTTTATACTGTAAGAATTTATTTTACCTAGAATTGCATCACGTTCTTCGGAAAACTCAGATATTAACTCAGGAAACTTAGAAGAATATTGATCGTAAAAATTATTAATAGACTCTTTAAGCTCTGGCATTTTAGCCTCATTATATACATCACCACTAACCTCGTAATTGTTTAATTTATTCCCAAGCCTAGCTTCAAAGCTAGATATTGTAGTTAAGTCTCTATTAGCTTGTACTGCCTTTTCTTTTTTCGCCTGTTGGAAAGCCCCTACAACTCCTGGGACTGCTCCAAGTATATCACCATAACGTCTAGACCACCAAGGCTCTTCAATATCACGGACTGATTTACCTCTATTTAAAAGTCCTCTTATTATACTTTCTACTGCCATAATTTAACCTCTATATTTATGTTGCATCTGGAAGATTATCCCAAAATGATTTCCAATTTGACTCCCAATCACCTATAACATCTTCTTCAAGTCCATACATTCCTTTTCTATAGCCTAAATCTGCCGTATCAGCAGCAAGTCCATACGCATCCTGTGCTTCTCCAAAACCTTTTTTAATTGCTCCCTGCCCAGCAATACCAGCCCTCATGCCAATCCCAGACCCTCCATATACACCTTGCATTGCACCTGTAACCTTACTAGTTGCACCTTGAAGTGAAGTAAGGCTTGTAGAAAGTGTTTGACCCGCTGTTCTCCCAGCAAGGCTATCAGCAAATGATGTTCCAGCACCACCATATTCCTCTGAAAAGAATCTAGCTTTTGTTGGATCAATTTCTCCTTTTAGTGGTTGTACTCTCAATTTCTCCATTAAATACTCTAAATCATTGGATTCAGGATTATTCGGGTCTTCAGGATAATCTCCTAAATTAAGATCAGGAATATTACCTTGATATTTTGTATCTAAAATGTATCGAGCTTGCTGCTCTAAAGATTTCCCCATCCAATTTTCTTCAGTTATTGAAGGCTCTCCAATGTCTGTACGTTCTCNAACTGGAGTGTCATCATAAACTGTTGCTGTTGTAGATGAAATTTCCATATCATTTATATCTTTTAAAGTCCAAGAAGAATCAACAATCTCATTATAGCTACTCCCTGTCTTATTATATTTTTCACCATCCCATTGGTAGTAATAATATTCATCAGTCCCAGAACTTTGTCCGTGTAAAATTACAATATTATCAGAACCTTGATAAGTACCTTGCCAATCTCCCATACTATCTTCTCCCCAACATTTCAGCTAATGATTGCTTGTTACTACCACCTAATGTTTTTCCTTGCTGACTAAAGTAACCTGTAATTGTAGGACTACCTAAAACGCTTCCACCTCCATAGTATTTAGGAACTCTACCACCTTCACGCCAATCCCTAGGATAGTCTGCTGGAATATCAGTGCCACCTCCTTTTGTGCCTTCTCCAAGAACATGCCCTGTGGCTTCAGCAAGAGCATATGATTTTAATCCCTCAACACCTTCTTGTAATAACCCAGCCCAAAAATCTGGCCTTGATTCCTCTATCATTTTCCCAAATTCTTCTCCATAGCCACTACCCGTATATGCTGTTTGTAATTTCTTTATTGCTTCTGGATCACCAGCTTTTGTACCACCCATTAAAGTTCTTCCAGAGACTTGATCTATTAGAAAATCCAAAAAACCTCCACCAATGATACCTGGAACACCTGTAAATGATAATCCCAGCTGAAGTAAATCTCCAAACTGATTCCATAGTTTAGATTTCCCAGCTTGCTTTGCAAATGCCTCTTGTTGTTTTTTTATTTCAGCAACGAGGTCACGAATTTCTTTTGAAGCCTTCCCTTTTAAAACTTCACCACCCATATATATTCCTTCTGCCATAACTTTACTCCGCTTTTAAGTTGTTAATTTCTGTTTGNATTGTATCTATTTTTNCTGATAATTCTTGTACTGCTTTTATAAGTGGATATACAAATGACGCTGGTGCTAATTGCTGCATACCTTTTTCATTTTCCGACCATGCAGAAAATGTATCAACGCCTGCATTATCTAATGCTATCTTAACATCTTGAGCTATCATTCCATGCATAATGTCATCATTTATCTCTGCATACACCTTATTACCATCTGTGTCTAAAGTATAATCTTCCCATTCTTCTGGATGCTCTTCTGCTGACTTCCATTGAAATGTTTTTGTTCTCAAATCATTTATAAATGAAAGCCCTAAAGTATCATCTTTAATATTCCTTTTAGCTCTCAAATCTGAGCTATGTGCCCAAGTAGTAGAAGATGTAAAATCAATACTCCAATAACTTGTTGCACCTGCTTTTCCGATTACCATGTTGTCAGAAGCAGCATGAACACCATATCCAATAGCAATAGCATTATCGCCAGTAGCCGAAGAATTATCAGTACTCAAGCCAATACAAATATTGCCATTCCCAGTAGTTATACTCTCTCCAGCTGAACTCCCAATACATATATTATATTCTCCATTAGAGCCATGACCAAGACTTTCACCTCCTTCTAGTACTTTTCCAGCCTCCCATCCAATTGAAATATTATGGAGTCCTAATATAGAATTTGTTATTCCTAAACAAATATTACCATAGTCCCCAGCAGCAGTGCCATAAGCATTTTTAGAATCTACTAATATTCTACCTCCCAATCTTATATTAGGCACAGTAGTCGTTGATCCAAACGAAGCTACTTTAACTTTATCTGTAAATATATCTACTGAGTCCCTATCTATACTAAGGTAATTAGAGTCAGTAACACCAAACTTTGTAACACCATCTCTAGAAAGTGGAACATCCCACCATCTACCTGACCATTTACCCCATAACTTAGCTCCAAGTGCAGTTCCCTTTATCTGTATATCACCATCACTACCTTCTCTTGGATTTGGATTTCCAAGTTTAGTAGAAATTTTTGGTCTTCTTGCTTGTCCCCAGCCCATTATTTAATAGGTCTCACTCTATATAGTATTGAAATATCATTTATCTCGAATGAGTCTGATGCATCTACTCCAACAGAACCTGTAAATTTAAGTGCAAAACTTTTTATATCTTTTGCTTGAGATGCAGTAGTAGGAGTAAGGGTTACAGTAGTAAGTGTTGAACCCACATCAGAAAGTGGAGTATTAGTACTATTAAACTGCCTATCAGTTGAATTTCCATCTGCTCTAAAATATACACTAATACCATCACAATCACCTTTATATGTCACATATACCTTAAATATCTTTTTGGTCTGAGAAGGTAATCCAAAATCCAAGTCTTTAGTTATGTATTCAATTGACTGTGCACTTGCGTAAGAGTTAGTGCCAGTTTGCATATCATGATTATAATTTAATAAACTTGTACTATTATCTCTAAGTATACTTAAATATCCACCAGAAGTTATAATAAAGTTTGTATGACGATTAGTATTCGCATTTGTAATCATTGAACTTCCCTCAGTCCATGATTGTGTCACCATATTATATACAAAAGCACCTGTGTCCTCAGAATCATCATTAATGTCTTTTAAGACAACAATACTTTGTGAGCGTGGATCATAGCCAACACAGGGAACGCCAGTACCATCAGCACCTATTGAAGAACCTTCATCGCTAGGTAAATCCCAATTAGTAAAATCAAATTTACCACTTGTAAGAGAAATAACTTTACCCCCAGCATAAATAAAGCATCCAATCTGATTTGCAAATATAACCCCAAATGAAGTTGTAAATACTTGGCATGGATTAAATACACCACAGTCTCTAAATGAAGCTTGTGCATAAAATTGAGCTGGATTTGAGACATTTATTACATATAGTGCATTTTCTTTAAACTGTAGTATTGTATCTTTAAACGCTGCAAGGGCTGTAATTGGAGACCCATCAGAAGAAGGAGAGTCAAATGTATTAAACTTAGGAAATACCCCAGGCTTTCCAGGCATTGAAAACATCATAGAGTCAGGCATATGCTTTCCTTTAAATTTAACATTGCCAATAAATACAATCCCCCCACTACCAACAACCGCAGTTTTATATCTTACGTCATGTGCTGTTGGGCCAGTAGCATCATCATCATTTATATCAGGAGACTCTCCGTATGCCTCATTTGCATAATATGCATTTAATGATGCATATGAATATACTTCTGGAGGATTTACAAATATAATTGTAGTATGGCTATAGACATCACTACTTTCAGTCCAAGGGGTAAATGTAGAATCAAGTGCACCTTTAACACCATCCACTAAATTAAATTCTGCTAATAGCCACCTTTCTGCCGTTCCACTTTCCTTAAAATATATACGCCCACCCTCAATTCTTTTATCTCCACCAAGCTCTGTATTATTTGATGCATGTGGAGTATGCATTAATGAAATATTAAGTTGCAATGTATTATCAGTAAATGCTATACCATCCGAAGTCCCAGTCCCATCATCAGTACCACATGAGGTTAATCCAGTCTCACAACCGCCATCAAAAAGCCATGAACAATAAAAATAATATGTAGTAGCACCTCCAGCACCCCAAGTTCCAGTACCAGTAGGAGTACAATCTACTATCATTGTGCCAGCAACAGAGGCAGTTTCAGCAGAGTGTACAACTTTAACATCACCAGCAGCCATTGAACCAGCAGCAGCTATATCATAGGTCGGGGAATCAATTAATGCCTTGCCTTCTTTCCACCCACTAACTGTTTGACTACTACCAGCATCCTCTCTATATACATATATATTTGCTTTGCGTGGATTATCACTTGATGTTCTAAAATTTGCATCATTTGCGTATACTCCATTACCAGCAGCATATATGACATGTGCAACATCATGATCGTCAGTGACACCATATGTTATCCATGAATCTGTAGTACCCGTACTATCATGAGCATCTATCTCATCTCCACTTGGAGCAAGTGTTACGACATATTCACCAGCAGTGCCATTAGTAGCAGCTGGAGCTGTGAATTGGAAGAGACCATATCCAGCAGCACCCCTATCAGCTTTTTGGCTATCCTCTGTAGTTATACTATTATTCGTATTTAAACAATCGCCAAGTAGTTTAATTCTTCCAACCTGCGAAACTGTAACGTTTATAGCTTCTTGGCATTCAAAATCAGCTATATCTCTTGGAGAAGACTTTTGATTAATGCCTCCATGAAACTTGGATAATTGATATAACTTCTTCCTCCCACCTGCTGTTTGTGGTAAGGGCTGAAACCCCCCAGGAATTGCATTCCAATTGACAACACCAGTTGGAGCTATAGAACCTACATTTGAAATAGATGGAAGAGATGGAGCTGCATTTGCCTGTATATCACTTCCCTGTGGTTCATCTACAAATCTGTTCATCCAATTATCAGGATTAATCATACTAATGTTACCAAAATCAAGATTTAAATTAAAATTATCATCCTCCTCTTGACAAAGTATAACATCACCACTATACTCATAGCTATCTTCGTATACTACATTCCCATCTACATCAAATACTATTTCATTATAGATTTTCATTCTTACAGTTTACTTATAACCTTTTTAACTTTAGCCCATGCTTCATCATCTTTTTTTGTCTTTGTCGCCTTTACAGCAATATCTCCCACCTTTAAAAGAAGAGGAAGAAAGCCATGCTTTGCAACTGCTTTTGCTATTATCATTTTAAACATTTTTACCTACCGCCTTATAAATTGCTTTTTTAATTGATGTCCATATAAGATCATCCCACTCAGTTGGACTAAGTGCAACAACCTTATCTATACAGAGAATACCTATTAGTGCATATTCCCAGTTACTTGATAAAAATTCTAACATTATTTTTCTCCTTGTTTGAAAAGTTTTATTACGATGTCTTTTATTACATTAACTGCTGTCATTGTTTTTTTAGTTTCATCTTTTGATTGTCTATTGCTATCAATAAGCTTAACAGTAATATCATAAAGATTCTTTATATCNGCNTTTACATCTCTTGTTATAAATTTTATTAGATACATAAGAGCATAACCCAGACCTATAGCAACTGCTACTGGTATTCCAAGTGTTTCTATTATTCCTATTATATCCAACTACACCTCCCATGTAATTATTTTAGCTCTTTATATATTTTAATTATGAGGTACACTAAAGTTGCAATTCCAACCCCTAGTGATACAACCTCTGGAAGCCAGCCACTAACCGACAACCACCATCCACTTACACCTGCTCCTGTTGTTTTCAATGTATCTATTATTCCATCCACTTTAATTCCTACTCCTTGTAAGTAAGTCTGTTATTGTATCTACAAATTCTACATTATCTGGATCAGTAATTCCATGTTTCTTCATTATAGTATTTAATACTTTTCTAGCTTCTTCATATTTTAGTGACTCTACAGCCTCCTTATTTCTCTGTTCGATATATTCTTTAGTAAATTTGCTGGGTTTGATAGACTTGTCAGCTCTAGGTTGAAGCTTAGGAGGATTCTTTGCATGAAATTTCATAAATTCCTCATATGCATCAGCAAATTCTTTATCTGCTTTTGAGATGTTTATATTTTTCTTACCTATTGACCTAGAAGATAAGCCAGCAACATCCCCTTTAAGCTTTTTGCCAAGTATATCCCAATTTTTAGACAAAAATTTAAAATTACCCAATGCCTGTTTACCACCTCTAATAGAACCAGCAAATGGCATTATCATTTCTAATAATTCTACTTGTGAAAGTGGAGCAACTTCCTGACCAAAAATATTCTTTCCACCAGGAATCATATATTCATCAGCAACCTGAGACTTTTCTCCAAATACATCAAGAATGGTTTTATCCCCAGCTAAAATTTGTCCTTCTATATTATTATTTGCCATAATATTATCCTGTAATTAATTCGCCCCATAAAGAGGTTTTACCATTTATAATTTGTATTACATGCACAGTGAAAAAGCCTTTGTCATAAAAGTCAACGATTGCAAATGCATGACTCCAATTGTGCATCCTGTGTTGTAAAAATTCATTCTTCTCCGATTTCATGTCCTTTAGACATCCTATACTCCACGCTGACTTCACCCCATCCAAGTGGGTAACAGATGACTGTTGTATGTCGTGATGATGACCATACATTATGTTCGTTCCAAGCCTTAGCAAATGATTCCTCGTATGGTTTATCCCAGCAAAGTGATGTCCGTGATATATTGCCAACTTCCCAAGCTTCATATATTGACCCGCTGGATGATATATATAACCTCTTTCTTCTAGTTTTACGCATTCTTTAAACCTATACCTTTCCATGTATGGATGTTCATCTACAAATCTGTTCATCCAATCATCATGATTACCCTCGATCATATGCTTTTCCTTACAGTTTACTTTATCGAGAGCTTCGTCTATTATGTCCATCCCCTTGTTAACATCCTTTATATCTTGGTCTATAAAAGGA
>JGI25133J35611_10002236_pt1 | contig 10093 bp, 9 predicted proteins | sample ETNvirenome_6_85_FD_35611 | JGI IMG/M metagenome (IMG submission 35611) | reverse complement strand
AGAACAAAAATATACCTCCATTATTAATATAAAAAATACAGAGATCGAGAGGCTAAGCAAGATCGCAGTCGAAAAGTCCAATGATTATTCAATGTGGTGGCTAACTGGCGGCATTGTAACGGGCATCGGATTGACTATCGCATTATTATTTGCCGTAAGGGAGATTTAATGTGGTTCAAAAGATCGGAAACCTCACGCTCAATGAGTTGTCTAGGCTATTAAAAGGGCAGCTTCAATCTGTAATTTCAAACCACAGCGTCGCTCTTAATTTAAATGGAAATGATATTGTAGATGTTGGATCCCTTTATATAGATGATGATAAAAAATTATATTTTGGAAACGACAGCGATGCCTCTATTGAATACGATGAAGATGGAACCGATAGGCTTATAATTTCCGGTTCTGCTGCTGGCATTACCATCACTGGCAGCATTCGTGCAGGACACATCAGTAGTGGATCTTTGGCCGGCGGCGGGAGCTATGTCGGCCTTGACGCGAATAATCAATTAATTTTAACCGCCGTCGACGACCGCTCTGCCGATGTGGCCGGAGCAGACTCCAGCACAGACAACGCAATTGTAAGATTTGATGGCACTGGAGGCAAAACACTTCAGAATTCTGGATGCACTATTGACGATAGTAATAACATGACCGTAAGTGGAGATCTAACCCTTAACGAATATATCTATCACAATGGGGATACTGATACATTCATCAGATTTACAAATGACGACATAAATTTCCAGGCTGGTGGCGTCAATTTTATGGATTTCACCTCGGGCTCTCAACACGACGTAACTTTTAACGAAGGTGGTGTTGACGTTGACTTTAGAGTTGAGACTGCCGACGAAAGCCATATGCTTTTTATTCAGGGCTCTTCCAACAGGGTGAGCATCGGTGATAATACAGGATCTCCCGGCGCCACATTAGAAATTAAAAATAATGCTTCTGCGGGTGCCACTGGTGTGCCCCTGTTGCAACTAAACAACAACGACACTGACCAACAGTGTCTTGATATTAATGCTGGCAACATTGACGCAAATGTAGTCAACATAACAGCAAACGATGTAACAACAGCAAGGGTGCTTGCTATTGGTGCAGATGGCTTAACGACTGGTAATGCTTTTTATGTGGATGACAACTCATCAGACACAGGAACAAGAAATACCGCGCTCATAATTCAGAATGATGCTGCTGCAATTAACGCCAAAGCGCTGGCAGTTCAGTCGGACGGCGGTACAACAGGAGTAAAAATAGATAAGAATTACTCGGATCTCACTGAAGCCTCAATAGTCGGCTTAGATATAGACTGGGATAAGACCGGCGCCTCTACGTCAGACAACACCATGTATGGTATCCAACTTGACATGGATAACACGACAGCCACCAATGGCACCAACTACATGTATGGTTTGCACGTCACCCCGAGACTTACGCACGCCGCTAACGCCGGCTCCAGTTTTGTATACGGCGCGCTTATTAACGCGCAAGCCGGTACAAACGGCAGCAGCCTCTGTCAGGGCGCAAGGATCGAAGCCGGCGGCGGCGATGTCAACTACGGACTCCAACTCGACGTTGAGGACGGTGGTGTCGATCTTAGAATTGAAAGTTCAGCCGATAATGGCGATTATTTCCAGATTCAAACCACCACTCACGGTGCAACCACAATCTCAACAGTTGATGACGATGCAACTGCAGCAAACTTGACTTTCGACGTCGATGGTGCTATGACCATAGACGCCGTAAACCATGTTGGCGTTGGCACAACTGGCCCGAAAACAGCACTTTCAGTTGTACATGATTATGCGACCACTACCTTCGAAAATCAATTATCTGACAATGAGGGTGGCGGTCACATTATAAAGTATGGAGCCGGAACTTTAACTGCTGGAATGTTATATTACTTGCACACCGACGCAACGTGGACAGCGACCGATTCCGATGCCGTCGCCAGCGGCGGCTCCCAGTTATTGGGAATTGCGCTGGGTACCAGCCCAACATCTCATGGCGTTCTCTTGAAGGGGTATGCAAAAATAGCATCAGGTTATGTTAATGGGACAGCGGCCATCGGCCAGCCGGTTTACGTTGATAGTGACACAGCCGGAGAATACACATTTACAGCCCGCTCGGGGACTGCAGATTTTATCAGGATTGTGGGATATTGTATTGATATTGACAGTAGCGATATACTCCTCTACTTCGACCCTGACAATACTTGGGTGGAAATAGCATAAGTAAGTGAATTTTATTTAAGATAATGACAATTTTAACTAAATACGTTTCGGTTACANACGGCGACGACGGCAGNGGCGACGGTTCATCTGGAAATCCATATTTCAGCATCGAAAAAGCCCGGGACGACATAAACGGGACATCCAACGTTGGCCCGCATTATATAATTTTAAGCGAAAGTTCCGCCACAACCACAACTTATTCAGCTAGCTACGGAATGCCCTCCGATTCTGAGCAGGAATTATGGATTGGCAATTATAATTATGGCGTTATTGTTTCTGGTGCAGCTGGCCAAGACATTATAATCGACGGCAAGGGGGTCACAAATAAAAACGCTTTTGTTTTATATGGCTCTGGTTCAGGTGTGCACAATTTAACAATTACAGGATATGGCACCCACAGCACCACCGGCCGCGGCGTTATAAGGGCCTCTTATCGACCATGTGACATTCGAGGCATAAACATAAGTGGGAACTTACAGGGTGGAATAACTTTTTTTGGAGATAGATACAGCCAGGGCGGCATATCAATAATCGATAGCTGCAGAGTAGAGCTTCCGGCCCAAAATAATATTTGGGGCATATCGGCATATTCTAGTTTTGCTATTGGCCATGTTATAGTAAATAATTGCTTAGTGGTTTTTAGCGGGTCCTCCGGCACTCCAACGAAAGCAATAGACATTTATAATGGCAGTACTTCACGTTCTACTGCATCGTTTAACACTGTTGTGGGCAAATTCGATAACACAACACATACAGATTCTAGTTTGGGTATCAATGCTGATTTGGCGGTTAATAATATTGTAAGCATGAGTTTGCCAAGTGATAATGATAAGGTAAGTTTTATTAGTGCGGACACTGCCACAAACAATATTTATGCAGGCTTTAGTTCGCAAACTGTAACAATTGGCGTAAGAAGAACTTCAAATGATACTAGCGCTTCATTTCATGCCACTGAGCTGTCTTATAAAAGAGATCAATCTTTAGACATGTTTAACGTACCCGACTCACTTTTTAAGTCTATATATGCCGATTGGACTTTAGATTCGGGCTCTCCGGCGCTAGACGCCGGAACGGCCATAAGCTATCTTGGCTTGACGTCTACAGATTTAAGCGGTAACGTTCGCGCCGATCCACCAGATCTTGGCGCTTTTGAGTTTGTGAGCGCGCCAGTTGCGGGCTATGCTAATACAGTAAAGGGCGTTGTGGCGGGAAGTTTAGGTAAAGTTTTAGGTGCAGCAAAAGCAAATATTTCTAAAATTATAGGTACATAAAATGAAAGACGATCCAGATTATATTGTTAAAGTTGAAAAAGCAATTGCTAAAAAATATGGGCATGATGCAATTGTAAATCCAAAGTCATTATGGACAGACGAAAAAGAAAAAGAATATTTAGAACAAATTAAAGAATTCTATGAAAAAGAATATTCTCAAAAAGAAGATACCGAGAAAGTTGAGAAAGACGGTTTTTTCCTTTCTAAGAATCTAATTACTAAGAAAAGCAAAAGAAAATGTCCGATATGTGACATATATTCTTTCAGCGGCAGAGATGATTTATATATGAATAAATTTCAATGTTGTTGGGGATGCTATATTCAATGGGTAGAACATCGCGAGGAGCGATGGGAAACTGGCTGGAGACCAAATAAAAAGGAGAAAAAGAATGGCCACCGTATATGAAATTGTTCAAGGCATTAATCAGGCCGCCGCAAATGCCTATGATGGTGCGCATGATGAAAGATTTGTGCGCAAAGGTGAAGATAAAAAAGTCGGATTAAAAAGAGAAGAGGGGTGTCCCATTATTGATTCTCGCGTAATGGATGGCTTTAATGTGAAGCTACACGGGGATAAATTAATTCTTTCTTACCACTCAGAAATTTCTTTAAAAGATTTCCACAGCAATGGATATGAAAATGATGTCGAATCAACAATTAATGATATTGTTAAATATCTTAAAAAGGAATATAAATCCATAACAGGAAGTGCTTTAACTTTGACTGCAGTCGGTGAAACAGATATGCATGCTCAAAGTGCATCTAGAGTAAAAACCTGGGTACAGGCAAGCAAAACTTTCAAAATTGGAAACATGGGAGAAACTGAAGAAGTTAGCGCATCTTCTGAAGATCGATTGGATAACTCTATAAAAAAGTGGTTAGCGATTGGGAAAGATCAATATCCTGGTGCTAAAAAACCAGAAAATGTATCAAGAAAAGGTGCATAAAGTTGGGATACAAACTAACCAAGAAAGAGATGATGAAAGAGATCCTCAAAAGCGGCAAGGATCCAGTTTATTTTATCAATAATTATGCAAGAATTGCACACCCAATAGAAGGTTTAGTGCCTTTTAAAACTTATGATTATCAGGCGGATCTAATTAATGCTTTTGACGACCATAGGTTCACTGTTATTTTAAAAGCAAGGCAGCTTGGTATATCTACAATTACTGCTGCATATATTATTTGGATGATGTTATTTCATAGAGATAAGAATGTTCTTGTTATGGCAACAAAATATACCACAGCATCCAACCTTGTCAAGAAAGTGAAACACATGCTTAAGAATCTTCCCGAATGGCTTCAAATTGCTGAAGTTGAAGTAAATAATAGAAACTCCTTTGAATTAAACAATGGCTCACAGATTAAAGCATCCTCAACTTCTGCTGACGCCGGCCGTTCTGAAGCATTATCTCTTTTGGTTATTGATGAGGCTGCGCATGTTGAAGGTTTAGAAGAATTATGGACTGGCCTTTATCCCACGCTTTCAACTGGCGGTCGCTGTATTGCGCTTTCAACACCAAATGGCGTAGGAAACTGGTTTCATAAAACATATATCGATGCAGATTCTGGCAAAAGTAATTTTCACCCAATTAAATTATTATGGGATGTGCACCCTGATCGCGACAGCGGCTGGTTTGAGCGCGAAACTCGTAATATGTCCCACCGTCAAATCGCTCAAGAATTAGAATGTAATTTTAATGCTTCTGGTGAAACTGTAATTCACTCTGATGACATCGCAAGGATCGACAAACAAGTAACGCCGCCCAAATATAGAACTGGCTTTGATAGAAACTTTTGGATCTGGGAAGAATTCAATCCTGAAAATACTTATCTACTATCAGCAGATGTGGCACGCGGAGATGGCAATGACTATTCGGTATTCCATGTTTTTAAACTAGAAACGATGGAAGTCATCGGAGAATACCAGGGAAAAGTCACACCAGATTTATTTTCTGATGTAGTATTTAATGCAGGAAAGGAATATGGAAATTGCATGATAGTAGTTGAAAATAATACAGTTGGATTTTCTGTTTTGGAAAAGCTCAAAGAAAATAATTATCCAAATGTATATCATTCAATTAAATCGAGTCATGAATATGTTGATCAACTAACTGCAGAAAGTAGGAGTGGCACAGTTGCCGGGTTCACAACTTCCCTTAAAACTCGCCCACTTTTAGTGGCCAAATTCGAAGAATTTATCAGAAATAAAATGCTAACAATTTATTCTTCTAGACTGAGGGCCGAATTAGACACTTTTATCTGGAATAACGGAAGGCCAGAAGCGCAAAGAGGCTATAATGATGATTTGGTTATGGCCATTGCAATTGGATGTTGGGTGAGAGATACTGCAATTGTTGAAAATCAAAGAGATTCTGAGTATAAAAAAGCAATGCTAGGTGCTATAATAAAGAGTAATTCTGTTTTAGATACATCCATTCCGGGAATGGCACAAAATCGCAAAGATTATACTAAGAAAGCAAATGAATGGAAAGAACATTTGTGGTTATTAAAAGGATAAAAAATGGCAGGCAAAAAAAACAATAATCCAAAAGACCCATCTTGGCCTTTATTTAAAAAGTTAACAAGATTATTTTCTGGCCCAATTATAAATTATCGTTCTCAAAGCACACGAGCGCTTTCGCGCCGGCGCTTAGACAAATATAGTTCAAGATTCAAAGATGTTGCAGGGCAGAACTTCCAACGATTATCATATAATCCATTCGACAATCTTTCAGCCAATATTATGTCGCAGCAAAATAGAACGCAGCGATACGTAGATTTTGATCAAATGGAATACACTCCTGAGATCGCTTCGGCTTTAGATATTTATGCCGATGAGATGACAACATCTAATAATATAAAAAGAATGATGGAGATTAAATGTCGGAATGAAGAAATCAAAGGTATATTAGATACATTATATTATAATGTTTTAAATCTTGAATTTAATTTATTTGGCTGGGCACGAACGATGTGCAAATACGGAGACTTTTTTCTGTATTTAGACTTGAATCCTGAAGTTGGCATTGTCAATGCCATTGGTCTTCCAACGTCAGATGTTGAAAGGTTAGAAGGGGAAGACAAAACCAATCCAAATTATGTGCAGTACCAATGGAATACAGGCGGCTTAACTTTTGAGAATTGGCAGATGGGGCATTTTCGTATCTTGGGAAATGATAAATATGCGCCATATGGCACCTCTGTTTTAGAGCCGGCAAGAAGAATTTGGAGACAATTAACACTTCTCGAAGATGCAATGATGGCTTATCGCATCGTCCGTTCACCAGAAAGAAGAGTTTTCTACGTCGATGTTGGAAATGTTGGCCCAGCCGATGTTGAACAATATATGCAAAAAGTTATCACTTCAATGAAAAGAAATCAAATCATTGATCCCGATACTGGTCGTGTCGATCTTCGCTATAATCCAATGAGCGTTGATGAAGACTATTTTATTCCAGTCCGCGGCGGAGCGCAAAGCACAAAGATAGAATCTTTGCCTGGCGGAACTTATACTGGCGATATTGATGATGTTAAATACTTGCGAGACAAGCTATTTTCAGCATTAAAAGTGCCGCAATCTTATCTTGCTCGCGGAGAAGGCGGAGAAGAAGACAAAACAACATTAGCACAAAAAGATATTCGTTTTGCAAGAACAATTCAAAGATTGCAGAGATCTATCATTTCAGAGCTTGAAAAAATTGGCGTTGTTCACCTTTATACATTGGGATTTAGAGGGGACGATTTAGTTTCATTTAAATTATCATTAAACAATCCTTCTCAATTGGCAGAAATGCAAGAACTTGAGCACTGGAGAATGAAATTTGATACGGCCGGCTCCGCAACAGAAGGCTTCTTTAGCAAACGATGGGTTTGGGAGAAGATTCTGGGAGTTTCAGACGAAGAAGCTATTCGTATTCAAAGAGAGATGTTCTTTGATGCTAAATTTGCACAAGCTATAGAGACAGTGGGAGAAGCATTTATGGCTCAAATGGCAGGAGCCGCACAAGCCGGCGGAGGAGAAATGGGATTAGGTGGGCCTGGTGAATTACCGCCAGGAGAAGAGCCAATGCCAGAAGCAGAAGCCGGCGCAGAAGCTGCAGAGGAAACTCCGGAAGAAGAAAAAGCAGAAGGCGAAGAAGAAGGTGGCGAAGAGGGCGAAGAAAGCGCACTCGCAATTACCCCGCCAGGAAAACGTGACGAAGATTGGTATAAAAGTGAGAAAAAAGATGCATTTGACAGGCCAGCGCAAACAACAACATCCGGATCTAAAGGAAAATGGTACAATCCTGTAACTTATGATAGAAGAGATATGGGCGCAAGAAGAAGGCACTATAAAGGACAATGGGCGTCTGAAGTTGGAAGCGCCGCTCAAAGAAATTTGCACAAGGGCTATTTAGAATTGGCTGGTCTAGGAAAAAATGCGATTTATGAAGGAGAAAATACTATTTATGATAAGGAAGAAAAAAGACTTTTAGAAGCTAATAAGCAAGTAGAAGATTTAATAAAAGAAATGGAGTCCACTGATGCGCCCGAGACACAATAAAAAAAGAAATACAGCTTTTTTATATGAAGTATTAGTTCGCGAAGCAGCGAAGACTGTTATGAGTAAAGATTTCAAAAGAAAGACTCAAATTGTCTCTCTTTTGAGAGAGCACTTTAATCAAGACACTGAACTCGCAAAAGAAATGGGATTGTACAAGACACTACATCGATCCAAGGGCATGGACCCGTACACTGGCGAGAAATTAATTCAAGAAGTTAAAAAAGAGCATGAGAAACTTGATCAGGATAAGATATTCTTTGAGCAAAGCACGCTTATATCAAAAATAAATAAAACTTTGTCAAAAAAAGTATTTTCTAATTTTGTTCCGAACTATAAAAGCTTCGCAACGATAGCACAAATCTTCAACACAGATGTTTCAGCAAAAAATCGAGTTTTATTGGAAACTAAAATTCTCAAGAGAATTGTTAACGAAGAAAAGAAAGAAGAAACAAAAGTAAAGCCGATATCAAAGCTTGCTTTTAATGTTTTTGTTAAAAAGTTTAATGAAAGCTATGGCGAAAGTTTATTGAAAGAGCAAAGAGAGCTTTTAAGTAATTACATTATGTCTTTTTCTGATAATGGCTTAGGCTTAAAAGTTTTTCTCACAAAAGAAATCGACAGACTCAAAGAGAGCGTTCACAGTTCATTAGATGCAGACGAGATTAAATCAGATTCTAACATGACAGAGAAAACTAAAAATGTTTTAAACCTTATTGAAGAATTTAAAAACAAACCACTCGATAAAGATATGGTTAACCAAATCTTAAAAATACAAAACTTAGTAAAAGAGATTCAAGACTAATGGCAGATATTACAGTAAGCATTGGAAAAGAAGAAGAAGCTCCGTTGGGCATGGCCGGATTAACACCGCCGGAAGAAGAACCCAAACCAGAATCACAAGCTCAAATTAGCTTGCAGATTCGCAAGACATTAGACGGGAGTTTTGCAATCAATGATCACCCAGATATTGATATTGTGCTTATGCCACATATGTTAAAAATTGTTACATTTCCAAAAGAAGAACATGGAGATCACATATATGCAGCCCAATCCAGACTTTTTGATTTTCTAAATAAAAAAGGAATCATCGTAATGGACTCAGTAACTGGTGGAAATTTATATGGTTCTCTAGAGGCAAATTTACCGCCCCCATTTGATGAGGGAATAGATCCAATCGAGATTGCACTGTATGTAATATCAAATTTCGTTGATGAGGAGCTGCCCCACTACAGCAGAGAGAAGAAATATGAAGATGAACTAGATAAGTGGCTCCTTGAACCAGACGATGAAGAATCTACTGATTTGGATTGGGCAGTTAAAACACATCAGCCAAGAAAGGGTGTGCAAAACAGATGGCCTGGAAGCACTGCTGCTTACGGCTTAACAGGAATGTACAGGGCTTAAAAATATGAAACTAACAAAATCAAAACTTAAACAACTCATCAAGGAAGAATTGGAAGCTATGAGGGAGGAAAAAATAGATTCGATTCCAGGCGATCTAAAATCGCTATTGCCGTCGCAGGCATTCGACCTTCTCCAAACGATTGCTCCTTTTTTACCTCCCGTGGCAGGCACAATAGCAAGGGCATCAGATGCCCCACCTAGTGTTCGATTGCCGCCGCCTGCGGGCATGCTGGCCTCGGCAATGTCGATTTCCGACCTTACAGACCTTCTCGATGCTATAGCTGTCGCTTCAAGAGAAAAAAAACGCGCAAAGGATGCACGTCAATAAAAAAGTTAATAAAGGTATTAAATGACAATAACTAAATCAAATTTAAAAACACGACCTACCAAAATTTCGCCCCGGGAATTTTTTCCAGATTTTAAAACCAAAGAGGAAGCATGGATCTAATATATTTTATTTTAACTGCATATGGATTAACGCAGATTTTAATTTTTGGTTCAATATTCAATAAAGTGCGCCCCTCAAGAAAGTGGTTAAATGGTTTTGGAAAACTATTTCATTGCCCAATGTGCATGGGCTTTTGGGTTGGTGTATTTTTATTCGGAATAAACGGATGGACAGAACTATTTACATTTGA
>JGI25133J35611_10002218_pt1 | contig 10173 bp, 9 predicted proteins | sample ETNvirenome_6_85_FD_35611 | JGI IMG/M metagenome (IMG submission 35611) | reverse complement strand
CTAGGGACTGCGAGTGACGCCGATGCGTTTATCGTGGCTACAGCCTTGACCAATACCGCTAATACCGCCTCGACACTAACCACTTTCGCCAGCCATCCTGCTGACGGAGATGTGATCATAGCGTCTACGACTGGTGCTGCTGGTACTGACCCTGCTGACATGAGTATAACAATTCAATATCAGATTCCGACATCTGGCCTTGAGTTTACTTATCAGTTGCTTGGTATTTACTAACAACTAAGGTGCGGGCTGGTTAATAGCTGGCCCGCACTAAATTTAATGGAGCCTGCGGATGGCTTATAACTTTACAGAGCTTACCACTGAGGTTCGTACTGAACTTGCTAAGACAAGCGACTCAGCCCTTATTACTGCGGCTCGATGCGGGATCTGGGTCAATCAGGCTCAACGTAGGATTGTCAGGGCTGTCCCCGGATTACGGGACGTTGACACGCTTGACAAGACGACATGGAAAACTCAGCAGAATGTCTACGAGTATGAGCTTGGCGACTTCGTTGTTAAACCTGTCGCTCATATTATTGGCATTAAGTATATCGACGTAGCCAATAGCAACTATCGGGTTATTCGCCCTTACCCTGGNGGCCTGGATAAGTGGAATTATGATTATCCTTATATTCCAGATAGGGGGACAGGCGAACCTGAATATTATGTTCAACGGGGAAATACTGTTGAACTGTGTTATATGCCCGGCAGCGATCAAGACAATAAACCATTGTGGCTTCACTATTCATATCTGCCAGATGATTTAACGGGGACAGAAACCCCTGTTCTTACAGATATGGACGACGCACTAATCCACATGGCGAAGTCTCTGGCGTTCAGAGCTATGGGGGATAAAGAGCAGCAGGCCAATGAAGCAGAGCGATACGCCCTGAGTTTGGTTGGTGATCGAGTACTAGGCGAAGAAGACTTTGACGATGCAGACCAGATACCCTATTACGGGCCATAGAGAAAGAAAGGGGCTGTTGTGCCACAGGAAAAAAAGAATATTCAAATACCGACATCACTGTTGTTTACTATTATTGGATCGTTAATTGTTTGTCTTTGTATTTTTGTGTATGACGACATTGAAGACGGTATGAGCAGAATAATAGCCGTCGAAGAAGAAGTTGATACAGTACAACAAGACATGATACAGGTCAGTAGCGACATTAAACGCAATCAGGAAATTATAAAAACAATGCTTGATCGTGACTCTAGCCAGACTGTTATTCTTAAGCGGATACAGGCAGCGATTGAAGGAAGTAGGTAGAAAACAATGGCAGGCACAGCGACAGTAAAAATATCAACTTCGATTGACGATCTAGGTAATTCGCCTCCAATTAGTAGGCAGTATACGGTATCTGATGTGGATGAGGTGTCTTATGGTTACGAGGCTCTAGCTGCTACGACGGCCATAGCCATCGACGTAGGGCAGGTAACATCCTTGCAGGGTGTTATTGTCAGGCTGGTGTCAGGTGGCACTACGGCTGCGACAGGACTTGATATTCACTTGCTTAGTACAACATGGGCGTCTGGTAATGGGAATCTGATCTTGCTTAATGGTGAGGCTGTCCACTTTAGGCCCGGATCGTCGGCTGCGTTATCTATGAAAAATCTTAACAGTTCTGCCGCTACGGTAGAGTTTTTGGTTTATGGTGAAGATGCCTGATATAACGATACCTAATCTTGGCGGTGGTGTAAACAAGGGCGATCCCAGAGAGCATATACCCCCTGTCCAAGCACCCGACAGCCTCAACATGATAACTGTTGATGGCGTTCCTCAGACGCGAACGGGCTATACAGAGGATGCTGGCACAGGACTGGCTGGTACGCCTGTCCTGCACGCTACGCACTACCAGGATGGTATTACGGGTGTTAAGAGATTCTGGGTCTTTACTGGCGGCGGTGCGTTCTACAAAGACGCTCTGACAGATAACTGGACTGATGGCGATGGTGGGCTGACGATCTCTGCGGGGATTGACGAGTATTTTAGTACGGCTGAGATCATTTCGTTGGACAGCTTGAAGAACCACATGATTGTCTGCCAAGCGGATACTAAACCGATAGGGGGTACGTTTACTCAGGTTTACCATACAGAAAAAGCTACGGGTGGGTTAAGGTATTTGCTGGGGGCTGATGGCTACTCCGATAATACAAGTAATTACCATAACTGCAAGAAAGTGGTGGCCTATAGCGATCATTTGTTTTTGCTTCATGTCCAGGAGAAGCATAACAATATAACTTATGACCTATTCCAGCGAGTGCGGTGGTCTGATACGGCATACTTTACTGCTGCGTGGGCATGGAATCCGTCAGGTTCGCAGCCTACGGTAACGATTAGTCAGTCTGACGGAATAGCGTCGGCGGCTGATCCGACAGTCATCACAGCAACAGTGGCTCTTAGTCTTACAACAAACGAACTGGCTGGCGCAGCCATCTATGTTGCAGGCACTGGTGTCACTGACGGTTATTATACCATAGCAAGCAATACGACAACATCTATAACACTCGAAGAAGATATACGATCTGCTGGTGGTGGTCCTCATGGTAGCCTGACTCTTTCTCTATCTTACTCTGGCCAGTCATCCACCGCAGGCTTCCAAGACCTTAAAAGCGATTACGGGGCAATATTGACAGGTGAGGTTTTAGGAACTTCGCTTGCTATTTATATGGAAGAAGCGATTTACGCATGTAACGCAACGACGAGTGCTACGGCCCCGTTTCGCTTTGATATGATGATGGAGGTAGGATTGCAGTCGCCTCGGTTGCTGGTGGTAACGCCTGTAGGCCACTTCTTCGTTGGCAGGGACGATACGATCTATCACTATACGGGCGGTAAAAACCTGACGCGTATCGGTAAGGACATTGAGACAGAATTCTTTTCTGATTTGCATAAGGGCGACAATAGCGGCTATCTGGTACGCAATAGATCGTTCGGTATCCACTTTAGAGACAAGCACGCCGTTGGCTTTATGATTCCTACGGGGACGGGTAGTGAGTCAACCAAGAACCCTGACAAGATGTATGTCTATTTCTATCGCAAGAGGCAATGGGAGATATGGAGCTTTGCAGACAACTTCACGGGCTGGGGCGAATATGAGCAACCGGCAGATTCGACGGCGAATAGCCTGCCAATATTAGGGGACAATACCGCGACAAATGGCAAGCTATATCATTGGGATTATAGCGATACGGCAGACGACAGCAACGCTATCGCTTGCCGGGTAGAAACTAAAGACTTTATTATTGATCTCAAAAACGAATATCGCATTGCCAGTCTCTACTATGAGGCTAAAGGTAATTCGTCGGCAACGGTTAAGATTGAAGTGTCGCTGGACAGTGGTGCTTCGTGGTCCAGCGAAACGACAACAGAGACGGTAACAACATCATGGAATAGCTATCGAGCCGACTTCAACGTAACCGGTTACCAGATGCGGTTTCGTTTTAGCGGCTCTGCGTCGGCTGACTTTAAGTTTTATCTCGGCAGTATAAACATCGACGTAAGCAAAAGCGGGGAGGTGAAATAGTGTCTGGAAACTTTGACTTATTGAACTTCAACGCCGCTGATCTTGTACCCGTTTCGCCGGAAGCGGGTAAGAACGACGCCGAGACTATCGAGATATTGCTGGACCATTCCAAGAAACTGACGACCGCATTGCAAGACGTATTGCAGTTGATGGCCAGCAAGTCTAACTTAGGGTTTACGTCTATGACGGACGGGACGGGGACTTCGCTGTCGAGTGATAATGGTGTTTTAACGTTTAGTGATAGCGGAACGTCAACCGTGACTTTAGACGAAGATACTGGAACGCTTACCTTTGCAGGAACAGGGTATACGTCTGGCGATGGCGAAGCTATGGTAACAGAGATAAACGCCAACGCAACAACGACTATCTCGGCAGGGTTGATTTCGATAAGCTCCAGCCAGGTTAGCGATGTAAGTTCTGGCGCAGACAATACCGCAAGCAATCCGCAAACATCTACATGGTTGTCTGACACCGGAGCAGTACTAAATACAGGCATAACAATGAATGCTGATGGGACACTTTCTGGTGCCGGAGCAGGTCAAACGACTCTTGCAGGTCTAGGTTTTTCTGGTGACACAAATGCTACTAATGGTGCTACTTGGGGGTCTAATTTATTTACAATCCCGGATAGGTTCACTGATAGCATACCAGCCGGTTCTGGTGTAGTAATCACTGTAGACGCTATGGGCTACTATACTTCTGGTAAGAAGCTAGCCGGCTCAGTGACAGGCACGTTTGTTGTAGGAGAAGAAGTAACCCAAGCTACTACAGAGGCCAAAGGACTTGTCTATGATGTTCAAGCCGGTTATATAGTAGTTCATACAATAGATGGGACTTTCAGTGGTTCTACTACGATAACAGGTGGCACAAGCCAAGCTACTATCACTTCAGTAACGGTGACAGCAGAGCAGGCTTTTGGTGCCTTAATTACTGCAACAGGTGATTTTTATTTTGCTGGTAACGACGGCAATTATATAGCTTGGGATGGCCAGTCGCTTAAAGTGCGCGGCGAGATCTTAGCTGACGATATTAAAACTGGAAAAATAAATGGCTTAGTTGGTGAATTCTCAACCCTTACCGCCGCTGCTAATGTCACAATAGGGGCTAGTCAAGGTGTACAATCAGCGGGATCGGCTAATGGAGCTTGGTGGGATGGCACAGATTTTTCTTTTCACTTTAAAGATGCAACTGCTGATTTTGATGCCGATGGTGTTGCTGTCGGAGATTATATTAAAGTAGGCACAGATCTATATTATATCTGGCTAAAAGCCAGCTCAACAAAACTTTTCTGCACTCCTTATGTGTTGAAAGGCGGCTCTGGTATAACTTATACTATTATAAGGAATACAGCCTCAGGCGCAATTACTGTAGACGAAGCTGGAACTCCTACCGTTCCAGCTACTACAGTAACAATTGGAACTATGAGCGCTGCAAGAATTTCTGGTGGAACAGCGGGAGCATTTAATGGTTCTGCGATTACTGCTCTAAATGCTACCCAATTGACAAGTGGGACAGTACCAGACGCCAGGCAGGCAACAGATGTGGTGGGTATGAAATCTGGTCAATATACAGGTGATGCTACTGGAGATGGTTTAGTTGATATAGATTTAGGGGCGGGCAATGTGGCATTTCATGTCGTGGTAAAAGCTCTTTCTGGCACCAAGCACAGTGGCGAGGCCATATATGACGGAGTAGCCTTTAGGTCATTTAGACAAGATGACACAGCCAATCCAGTAGTCGATCAGGTAAGTCAGATAAGCAATGGTTTTCGAGTAGATGCTGCTGGGGGCTTAGCTGCAAATTTTAATGTAAACGCAGTTGTATTTGCTTATACAGCTTGGTACTTTATAAACTAATGAACTTCAACTGCGAACAATGCGGAGCCTGCTGCAAATTGGCATGGATGAAAGTTGAACAAGGCGAAGACTTGCCACTAAAAGAGGATGGCTCTTGCGGGAACTTAGTAGATAATAATGGTAAATACAGTTGCAGGATTTTTGAGGATAGGCCGGATACCTGTCGGTCGTCTTATGTGCAGAAAAAATATAATCTCGATGACGATACTTATGTAGAACTGGCTAATAAGGCGCGATTGTTTGTGCGTCAGATTGTGAGTAAGATATGTGGATAGTAAAAACGTATGGACAAGATAACGACCCTTTGGGATTCATGCACCTTAGATATGGTCGGTCGCATCGGTTTGTTGAGCCGATAAGTACTGCTGCGATCCTTGGAGCTTCAGCGATAGGGGCAGGCGGTTCAATAGCTGGCGGCCTGATTGGTGGCAAAGGTGGTGACTCAATTAAAAGAATATCCACGTTCTCTCGTAGCCAAAAGATTGTTGATCGACTTATTAGCGATTTCATGCTTGGCATAACCAGGGACGCTAAGGGCCGTGAGATTTCACGTGATCCTATCTTCCAGAGGATGCTGGCCGATGGCAAGGGGTTGCCCCCTGCTTTCGTTCGTCCTCACTCTGATGCGCAGAATAAAGTATTTGACATAGCTGAGGGAATGATCGGTAAGACGAATCGCAGGCCGGACCTTGACTTTGTTGCCGATAAACGCAAGGAGATTCTTGGTGCGGCTCTGGGCGGCAACTTTGATGATGCTGTTGTGGTCGGCGAGGATGGTCCTGAGATTGTTATTCCTGATGGTGATGGTAGCATAACCGTTATCCCCAACCCCGATAGCGTAGCTAACCCTGAGCGAGCAGCAGCGGCCAGCCGTGCTGTAACCAGAGCAACAGGTTTGCCCGGCAAGGCTCTGGGCGATCTACCGTTCCGTAGACAGTTTACTGGTGCTGACGGAAATAACATTATATTTAATCCTGAGAACTTTTCGTCAGGTAGGAATTTTGGTTTTGATCCTAACGATGCGACGGGACAATCTTTAAATAATCTATTCACAAAACATCTTGAAGATAATTTTGCTGATGCGAGCTTTACTGTAGGCGACGAAAGAACGAGGACTTCGCCCGATACGGTGCGTAACATTAAGTTTCTCGACAAGTTCAGAAGCGACGATGGTTCCATAAACTTTGAAGATGTTTTTAAAAGAAACAAAGACGGATCGAAATTCCTTAATAGCCGGGCGGCTCAGTTCTTCACCGATGCTCAGGACGACTTTTTAGGCTCTGATTTGTTTAGTGACGCTACCAGTAACCCCCTGGTTGACGAGATACTTGGCAGGGTAGGGACGGATAATCTTGAAAAGTTTGGTGGATTTCTAGGCGACAATAGCAAATTTGGGTTCAACACTGGCAATGAGTTCGGGCTTAGAGGCGGTGAGTTCCAGTTTGATAATCCTTTCGATCTCGATGTAGGCAATCTCGGTGTTGCTGCTGATACGTTTCTTGCAGGGATTCCAGCCTCACAGGGTGGTACTGGTGAGGAGCCTGAGACGCCCGTAGAGACAGGGACGGTAATTGACGATGGAATGGTAAAGGCTATGTTCGATGGTAAGTTTGAAGGTGTGTTTGATCTTACCGATGCGGATTCACTATCTGAATTAAATGGCGAGCTTGCCGATTTTTACAATACAGATACCGGCAGGCTATTTAAAAACTCCGGTATTAATATTGAAGTTGGGCTTGACGGACTTATAACAAATGGAGCTACAGGCGAAAAATTTAACCAGTTTCTTAACTCGTTTGAAGCGTTCCGTGAGAGTGATGGCGATGTTCCTGCCGATACCCCAACAAGCGATCTGTTTGAGACATTAACTCCAACCATAACAGGGTTGGTAGGTGACGGCTTTGATGCCGAAGCTGCTGGGCAAGAGTTTAAGGAAGGCGTGGGTGATCCATCGAGAGATGCTCTACAGGACACGACGCTGCCCAGCATACGCGAAGGCTTCGCAGGAGGCAACCTGTTCGGCTCTGGCAGGCAGAAAGCTGAACAACGTGCCATAACAGACCTCGAAGATACTTTGGCTACAGCGGCCAACCAGTTTGTCTCAGGACGAAAGGAGAGTTTCGAGAATCGCCGGGTAGCTCATATCAGTCAGGCGATGGAATTGATGAAACTGCCTACCGAAATAGCGAACATGAAGGCAAGTGGCAGGGCCATTGAAGCAACCATTACCAGAATATTTGCTGACATCGAGATCGGCCAAGCGGCTCTGGAAGCGAACCTGACCAACCAGGACTTGGGCAATCTCGTCTCGGTCTGGAGTCTTCTTGAATCGAAGAACTTAAAACTTGAACAGCAAGACCTAGCCGACATCAAAAACGCATTTACAAACGATGACGGCTTTAGTCTGACTGATATTTTAAATATTATGAATAACAAGCTAAACGCCAACGAGAGCGCTATCGTTACTGGATAGGAGTATATCATGCCACAATTACAACAAATACGACGACGCGGAGACCGCAAAGAGGAGGCTCTTGGCAGAGGCATAGCTCAAGCTGGTCGAATACTAGGTCGAGGTCTGGTTGACTCTGCCGAGGCGAAGCAAGAGAAAGCGACTCAGGCTATTGAACAACAGAAGCTGGNNNNTGAACNNCCGCTGAAAAGGCCCAGAGGCAAGAGGAAGGCGACATCGGCAGGCTTGTTAATGCGATCAATGGCTTTGGTAGTCCAGAGGAAGCGGAGATATTACAACTCGTCCCTGGCTTCCAGCGATACCAAGATCACCCGGCGGTAGTAAAAGCTATGGATAGTCTGGTTGGTGTTGAAAAAGATATGTCGCATATTAAAGAGGCGCGACGGTTGGCTCAAGAAATGATTAAAGGACTTAAAGATCGTCAACGACGACAAGGTGAAGACCTAGCTAAGTTCCTTTCAGGAGGCAATGTGGGTAAAGTTATAGGTGACTTTACTGATCGAACTACTGAACAACTTGGCGGTGGAGATCAAGTTCGCATCGGTGAAATTCGTCAAGAGATTGAAAACTCTTTTAGGGCTTTAATGGGTGATACAAAATTTGACACAGCCATAAAGAGTATCGGTGGCTCACAAGAAGGCGTCACCTCGCAAGGCGGCAGTCCTCAACCACAGAACCCTATAGGGGCGGGGCTAGCTGACAGTGATCCTCAACCTGCTCCCCAACCTCTTAGTCCTGTTGAACAATTCTCTCAGACCGTAGGTGAATCGTTTATTGAATCGCCAGAGGAAACAGGTGTTCCCCCTGCGTGGTATCAGATGATTAAGAGTAGGCCAGTGTTCACGCCGCAAGTAATGAAAGCTATCGACGAGAAGCGAGAGGCAGGATTTACATGGGACGAGATAATGCAGGAACTAAAAGAGAAGTTGCCCGGAAACTATAAAGTTATACAGGATATGATTAAAAATCCATTGAGCCGCGCCGTTGGCCAGGCAGGGAGATAATGCATGGGTCTTGATGATTTTATTCAAAGCACTAAAGATAGACAGGTCGAGGGGCCAGTCGATGATCCCGCAAGTATTGCCAGTTTCGTTGAAAGTAGTAGAGATACCGCCACAGTCGAAGACCCTGCTGGCTTGAGTGCCTTTAAAAGCACAACTGATCAGCGAGTCTCTATCGCTGAGGGTAAAAAAAAAAGTGATGTAGGGGGTGGGACGCTTGCCCCGCAGACTGGCGAGAGGGCAGGAGGGTTTCAAGACCCAGTATTTGGTTCGCTTGACGCTCCCGATCCGCAAGCGATACCCAGCCATAAGCGCCTTGAAAGCGATATTAAGGATGAAGTATCTAAGCGGGCCATAGAGAAGCAGACTCAATCTCAACTTGAAGATGAATTCGTTAAGGAATTTAGCAAGTTCACTCCTGCCCAGCGAAACCTTGAGAAATTAGCTATAGACAACTTCAATCTTTTTGGCGTCAGAGAGTTCTTGAGTCGTCACAATCTTCATCCTGGCGAAAATATATCAGGACTTCCCGGATTCTTTGCAGCAAGAGAGCGAGCGTTGCAAAGGGTTAATGAGGACGCAGGTCTTTTAGAAAAGGCTGTGGGTGGCTTAACTCAAGTTCCTAAGGTTGGGCTTGAGTTTTTGTTGGCGAGTAAGATACTAAAGCCTGTTGGTGCGTTAGGGCAAGGTATTGTACGAACGGGAGCAACTTTTGGGTTGCATGAAGCGGCCCAAGCTCCAAGAGAAGGGGAGACGTTAAGTGATAGAAAGACATCTGTTGGAAAGTCAGGCTTGACTGGATTAGCAGTGGGGGCTGTTGGTAAACTGATAGATAAAATACCAAAGCTCACTAAAGTTCAAAAGACAGCCCTTAGAGTTCCGGCTATGACGGGTGGTTTCGGTGCTGCGACTTACGCTGAGACCGGTGGCGATATTGATGCAACCATTGAAGCGATGGTCACTGTTTTGGGGTTCGAGGCAATCGGATTAGCCAATGGCGCTAAGACGGTTATTCGTGCGAAGCTGGCGGGGAAAGATATTGCAAAGCACTCCAAGATTTTTACAGACATTGAATCTGACTTGAGATCGGACATTGAAAGGGCGAAAGCTCACAAAAAGGAAACAGGCGTGTTTCCAGATGATATTTTAGATAAGTATGTTAGAGGGAATAAAACTAATCAGAGTGAGCCTAAATCTAAAACGGAGGCGCAATCCAATGAAAGTAACCCAATACAACAACAGCAACCGCTGGTGCGTCAGGACCAAGAAGGGATCACTGGCGGGCGGTCCGTACAAGACGAAGCGGGAGGCGTGGC
>JGI25133J35611_10002217_pt1 | contig 10173 bp, 9 predicted proteins | sample ETNvirenome_6_85_FD_35611 | JGI IMG/M metagenome (IMG submission 35611) | reverse complement strand
ACTAAAAACCGCATGACGATTATTAGCTTCCCAGATCGGCATTTAATTAGTGCTGGCTGTGTGCCTTATGGTGGATCGGCTATAGACCCGATGCAGGTGCGATGGTCAACTCAAGAAGACTACGACATGTGGACTCCTACAGCCACCAATACGGCTGGTGGTCAAAGATTACAAATTGGAACTAAAATTGTGACAGTAGCCTCAACTCGTGAGGAAACATTTATTTCCACAGATGAAGCTGTGTACGGAATGCAATTTATTGGACCACCGTTTACATTTTCTTTTCGTTTGATAGGAACTAACTGCGGTGCAATTGGTTATAATGCAATGGCAAATGTTGAGTCTAATTTGTACTGGATGGGCAAAAATGATTTTTATTTCTATAATGGGAATATTGCTGAAATGCCCTGCCCTGTAAAACACTATGTTTTTGACCGGATTAGAAGAAATCAAGTTGATAAAATCTTTGTAGCTCACAATGCTCAATTCAATGAGATCTGTTGGTTTTATGTCAGCACTGACAATTCAGATGAAAATCCAGAGCCAGATAGCTATGTTTGTTACAATTATGCGGATCAGGCTTGGACAACAGGGACATTGGCTCGTACTTGCTGGCATGATTCATTTGGATTCAGAACAGTTCCATTTGCGTTTGATAGCTCTGGCGACCTATATAATCATGAGACTGGTACTGATGATAATGGCTCTGCAATGACCGCCTATATTGAAAGTGCTCCATTGGAAATTAGCAGTTCCGGTGAGAAGCTGTTTATGGTTGATAAAGTAATTCCTGATCTGACAGTATCAGGGGATCTAAATTTGACAATAAAAACTCGCAAATATCCAAATAGCAGTGATATTAGCAAAGGTCCATTCGCAATGAACTCTAGTAGCACAAAAGTAAGTTTGCGAGCAAAAGGTCGCCAGATGGCATTTAAACTGGAAAGCTCGGCGGTTGGTGATAGCTGGTTGCTGGGTGATCTGCGAATTAACACTAGAGAGGATGGAATGCGATGATTAATTTTAAGTTGCCAGCTCCTTTGTCTCAATATTCATTTGTTTGGGCAAGTCGATTGATTACAACCATTGAATTGCAGTTAAGATCATTAAAAAATAGCACTGTGTTAGAGGCTTCAGAGCAGTCAGAAGCAACAAGTTGGTTTATGGGGTAAATGCATGGCAAACAATTACAAAAATGCTAAAACAGATTTGACAACAACCGATGTTACAACGGTTTATACTTGTCCGGCAGCAACCACTGCAATAGTTAAATCAATATTGGTTTCAGAAGATTCTGGTAATGCTGACACAATTACTGTTACGATTACCGATACAGCTTCAGCAGTATTTAGTTTATTTAAGGTAAAGGCGGTGGCAGCCAATACAACGGTTGAATTGTTAACGGCACCACTAGTAGTTGAGGAGAGTGAAATTTTAAAATTTCAGGCAGCAACAGCCAATCGATTACATGTTGTAGCCAGTTTGCTGGAGATCAGCTAAAATGTTTTTAAAGGAAAATTATGGATTTAGCACAAGATAAAAATATAGGAGCATTAAACTTTTTTGAAGATCAATCAGATCCTTCAAGAACTTTTGATGTGTTCCAGACTCGTGTAAAAGATGTTTCTGATGCAAATTTATTTAATTTGCAATCTCAATATGGAACGGAAGTCTTGCCAGCCTTGCAGTGGATTGAAATGATTAAAACAGGTCAACGTCAATATGATCCGTATAATCCTGAAGATGAATTTTTGGCGACGCAGTACGATGAAATTGCCGAAACTGAGGGGTTACCATCGACTAAGGAAATAGCTGCACAGGTTTTAGCTCCGTTTGTTAAAAGCACTGGGGCAGGAATTGGTCGATCATTTGCAGATCCTTATTTCCCAAAAGATACTGGTTTTTTAACAAAAACTTGGGAAGGTGCCAAGGAAGGAATTGTTCCAGGAGCACAGTTGCCTCAAGCACAAGTAAAAGCTACACAGGCACAGGCAAGAAAACTCATTGGAGATCCAGATTCCGGTCTTACATCAGAAAATGCACAAAAGTATTCTATAGATTCAATGAAAGAAGCTCCTTTAGGTGAAAGGTTTGCTTTATCAGACATTAGTGACAGTGCCCAACCTAGCAAATATGGGAAAAATATTATAGTTGGCACAGAAGCAAAAACATTGCCACCAATTGGGAGTGAAACTCCTGCTTTTGGTGCTGATGTAGCTCAATATAACAAATCAACAACAGAATTACCAACTGGAACAGCCCGATTAGCAACTGAAACTGGTTTATCTGGTTATGCGAGCCGAGTAAAAGGTCGTGCAACTCCCGGAACGGCTGAATTTAAAACAGCAGGATATGGTGCTGCCGGAGCATTTGGAGGTGATTTTGTTATAGGATTGGCAATGGGTATGAAACCAAAAGAAGCTGCGAAACAAGCAACAAAAACCGCAGCAGGATATTACATTGGTTATCTGCTTGGTGGCCCTACGGGTGCATTTTTAGGACAAACCCTTAGCAAGCCCATTGGGAAAGTTGTAAAAAAAGTTGGGAAAAAACTTAAAAAAGCAACCAAATCGGTTATCTGTAATGAGCTGGAGCGTCAAGGTCTGATGACAAGACGGCAGGTAATGATCAGCTACAAATTTACACACCAGCACCTATCGGATCAGCACGAAAGAGGCTATCATTTGTGGGCTATTGCGGTTGTAAATCAAATGCGAAAGGGCAGGATGGTTAAATTCTGGCACCACATTGCAACTCATCGTGCCAATGAAATTGAATATTTTTATGGATTAAGAGAGAAACCAGATTATTTGGGCAAATTGTACCGATTAGCACTTGAGCCTGTATGTTGGATGATTGGTGCATTTTGCACTCCGAATGAAAATTGGGAAAAACTCTATGTTGAGGAGAGATGATATGGCAATGAACCCAGAAGAAATGATGTTACAAGAACAGGTTGATCCAATGCCTATGGATAATATGGCAATGATGCCACCAGTTCCTGATCCAATGGCAATGCAACCACCAGTTCCTGATCCAATGGCAATGCAACCTGAAGGCGAGATGATGTTGCCCACCGACAATCCTATGGCAGAAATGCCACCGGAGGCAAGAGAGGCGTTGATGCAACCGGACCCTGAAATTACGACTGTGCTGATGGCTCGGTTGGCAAATTTGGATCGTAGTGAGCTACAAGAGCTGGATAAAATTATTACCCCTGAAGTTGCTCCGATTGTGCTTCGATTGCTCCCAGAAATGGGTCAATTATTCAATGCGATGGAGCAGCAGGGATTTATGGAAATGGAGGAAGGTGAACCTCCAGCAACAGCAGGGGAGGAGTTGGGTGCGTTGGGAAGCGTCTGATGCAATTACGACCTGCCAATCCACTCGATGTGTCGGCACTGTATTTGATGTTGAATCAGATGCACAGGGAGACTGAATTGGAAGTGCCACCGATTGTGAGTGAAACTCTTATTGGCAAAATTAATGAAGTCATTCATCGTGGAGTTTGTTTTGTGACGCATAATGAAAAGGAGTTGACAGGTGCTGTAGGTGGTCAGACAGGAACAGACTGGTGGTCAGACAAACCTTATCTGGGGGATTTGTTTTTTTATGTTCTTCCAGATCATCGTAAAAGCCGGGCAGCCATGATGTTAATTAAAGAATTTTTAAGGGTCGGGAAAGAAAATAAGATCCCAGTTCGCATGGGTCATGTGTTTTCTGGCGATATTGATCGAAAAGACAAGTTTTACCAGCATTTTGGTCTTGTGAATGCTGGAACAATTTATGTGGAGAAATAAAAATGGGTTCAATGTGCACAGTTAGCGTTCAAAATCTTCCAACCTCAACCAAGGCTGTGACTGGAACTCAATTGCCTCAATGGGTGTCAGAAGGTGGCAAACGTCTATTTCAACAATCTGCTGAACTGGCAAAATCTCCTTATCCTCAATACACCGGGGCTAGGGTGGCAACATATGGTGATGGTCAACGATTGAGTCCAGAAGAGCAACGTGCAATGGGAATTTTGGGAAGAGACTCTTACAGTCAATTTATGAATCAAGCTGGTCAGGCTGCTGGTCAATTGGGTCAAGGGTATCGAAAGGCTTCAACACAAGACCTGCTGGGCTACGATTCATCAAGAAATGTGCAATTTCAACCGACACCACAATTTGGTGAACCAGTTCCTTCTGGACCATTTATTGATCCAATTGAGTTTAGGGCTGGGGGTGAACCAGTTCCTTCTGGACCATTTATTGATCCAATTGAGTTTGGGACTGGTGGAGAGCCAATTCCTCCAAAACCATTTGTTGATCCNATTGAACAACAACAAGCTCCTTCACCAATAACTCAACAACAAGCTCCTTCACCAATGGCAACACAGGTGGATTATGTTTCCCCTGGATACCGGGGGGCAACTCGACAGGAATTGTTGGGTGCTGGGGATGATTTGAATCGGTATGCACAAACTTATCAAACAGCGGTTGACCCTGCCGTTGAAGAGATCCAGAGGCAATTTGAGCAACAGCAAAATATAGATGCTGCACAGGCAGCCAAGACAGGAGCATTTGGAGGCTCAAGAGCTGAAATTCAAAGGCAAATGGGCACCAGTGAGTTAGCTCGGAGGGCTGGAGATTTGCGGAAGACGGCTGCCGTTGAGGGGTTGCAGTTTGGAGCCAGTCAAGCTGAGAGAGATCGAGCTGCAAGATTCCAAGCCGAGCAACTTAAACGAGGGCAGTATGAGACAGATGTTCAAGCCCGGTTAGCTGCGGAAGAGGCAGCAAGGGCAGGATTTGAGACAGAAGAATCAGCTCGATTGGCTCAACAAAAAACATTGGCACAAATGGCTCCATTGATTCAAAGTCTTCAGCAACAACAAGCTGCAGGTTTGATTACGGCTGGTGAAGCAAAACGGTCATTGGATCAAAGGGCATTGGATCTGGCTTACGCTGATTTTGTTCAGCAACAACAGTATCCACAAGAGCAGTTAAAATTTGCAATGGGTGCATTGAAGGGTGTTCCGTATGACACAAAACAATTTAGTTTGAGTCAGGGACAGCAATATGTTCAAAGCCCAAGCGTGTATGGTCAAACGATTGGCGGTTTAGGTAGCTTGTACGGTGCCTATAGGATGTTAAATACATAAGGACAAATTATGGCTGAAGATAACAATTATGGGGTTGCTGGAACAAGTCTAAGCGATTTATTGTATGGCAGTCTTAATCTTAGTCAAGAGCAGTTAAATCAAGCTAAAGAATTTGTAACATCATTTCAACCTCAGCCAGAGCCTGTTGATAAAAATTTAGCAATGCTTTTGTATTTTTCTAAGATGGCTGAAGAGGCTTCTAAGCCCGGAGCCACTTTGTTGGGTTCTGCAGCCACAGCCTTGCAATCTCCAACCGCTTATCTGTTGCAGAAAAGAGAAGAAGAGCGAAAAGCAGGTCAGCCAGCTATTGGCGATGTGCTTCAAGTTGCAAAACTCATGGCGAAACCTAAAGGTCAAAAGTTTCCCCAAAGAACTTTGTTTAAAGATGGGGGAAAAGTAGTAGTTTTTTCTGCAGAAGAAGAACAAGAAGCTAAAGAAGAAGGTTATTCCAGAGTAGAACCTGCTAAAGAAGAAACATTTAAAGAAAGAATTCTTTATAGGCTTAACCCTGCCGGGGATGCTTATGAAGAAATAAAAGTTTTTTCTCAAGAAGAAATGAATGAAAAAATAAAAGATAATTTTACTGTAATTAAACCTGCAATTAGCAAGGCAAAAGAAACAAAATTTGCAAAAAGAATAGTTTTTAAAATGGATAGTGGGACTAAAAAGAAATTAACTGTTTACAATAAAGAAGATTATGACGAGGCAATAAAATCAGGATATAAAGATGAAGAAGACATAGTTCCAAAAGAATCAGAATTAAGAGTAGGATCTGGAGGAGATAGAGCTACATACATGACTAAAGATGATGCAAAAAAATATCTTAAAAATAAAGGTCTTTCTGAACAAAATGCAAATTTTAATAGCCTTGTAGAAAAGTTAACGGCTTTTGATAAATTATCTGTTGGTCAAGCTCTTGTTATTGGTGGAAGCTATGTAGATCTTGTCCCTGTATTTAGAGGCGGTGAAATTGTAGATTTTCAATTACAGCCGTCAACGGCTGGACAACCTCTTTTTACAGTTTCAAGAAAAAACAGATTAAAAGAGGTTGCTAAAGCTCAAGATCAATTTGCCAGCAAAGCATATGAAGTAATACCAGCAGTTGAGAGGGCAATGAATTTATTATTTTTAGGTCAATATAAAACAGGAAAAGTATCTGAATCTCTTCAACCTTTCCGACAATTTTTTATTGAATTGTTTGGAGCCGATAATGCTGAAATAGTAGGTATAGAAAGTTTGCAATCTATATCTAATTATCTAGCACCAAAAATGCGTCCTATAGGGTCTGGTTCAACTTCGGATATGGAATTTAAAGCGTATCAACAAGCAATATTAGCTATTAGTAATACACCGGAAGCAAATTACATATCTCTTTATGCTTTTAAAAAAATGACAGAAAACGGCATAAAACTTAATAGATTAGAAAATGAGCTTTTAAGTGATGACAGAATAGCAAATCAAAAACAATTAAATCAAATACTTTATAAACAGGACACTGGGTTGTTTGAAAAATATACAGGTGAAATAACAGAAGAAAACGTAAACAAATGGTATGACTCATTGCCTGACGGTGCTGTTATTCTTAATAATGGAATTTTTGAAATTGATTCACCTTATATAATTAAAGGATGGAAGGGGCGTTAAATGGGAGGAATACCTTTACCTGATGGTGCTGGAGTTTTAACTCAATCTAATACAAAAACGGATCAAGCAAAAGAATTAGAGTTAGCAAATAAATCTTGGTTTCAAAGAATGAAAGATCTTCCGGGAGATCTTTACCAATCTTTTACAGGGGAAGATATTCCTATTGAATTTCCTAATATTCCAGAAGTAACAAGTTTAGCTGATAGCCAGCCAGATTTTATGACTGGATTAATAGCTAACGCAAAAATAATGATGGCTCGTGATGACCGAGGCAAAACAGAAATTATAAAAGAAACTTTTAAAGAAGATCCAAGATGGGGTGGTGCTTTTGAAGATAAATATAATAATCCTATAATTGTTTGGAATGGTGATGCTTATTATATTAATAAGCCGGGATTTTCAGGGCAAGACATTGGAACATTTATTGGTGAAATTATAAAATATTTTCCTGCTACAAGATTTGTTGCAGGGGCTAAAGATGTTTTATCAACTGTAATTCGAGGCACAGGGGCTTATACTTTAACTGAGGCAGGGTCTAAAGGATTAGAAACGGCTATAACTCCTAAAACAGTAAAATCAGAAAAACAAAAACTTGGAGATGTTGCTGAAGATATTGCTGTATCAACAGCTATTGGTGTGGGAACAGATGTAGTTCTTCCGGGTGCGGTAAAATTGGCAAAAAAATCTGTTAATCTTGCAACTGAAAAAATAGGGTCTTTTCCAAAGTTTTCCCTTGAAATACTTCAAGAATCTAAATATCCATTATTACAAGGGCAAAGAGGAGCTGAAGTTCCAGATAGAAAAGCTGGACCAACAGAGAAAGTTACATCGCAGCTTGAAACAGAAGATAGAATAAGAAGAGCACCATCAACAGACCCTAATGCAGCAAGCATTATTAGAGGGTTTGATGAAAATCAATTGACGGAAATTCGTAAAGATGCTAGAGCTTTGCAAGAAGAATTTGGATCTGGCAGAGTTGATATTATTGAAGCTGATGATTTACAAACAGCAGTGGCTGAAGACGTTCAATCTTCGGCAACAGCGACAGCTCAACAACTTAAAAAACAAGCTGGTGACGCATATACAATTGTTCAGGGGGCTGATTTTCAACCTGTCATGAGTCCTGAAGGAATTATTGAAGTTTCCAATAATGCTCTTAATAAAATTCTTGGAAAGGGAGAAGATCAATTAGGCATAACTCAACGTGAGTTGACAGATATGAGGTTGTTAAAAAGAGAGCTGGATTATCTGAAAAGAATAAATAAAATTGCTAAAAATCCTAGAGCTAGAGCACAACCTCTTAATATTTTGCATGGCTATCAAAAAAGCCTTAACCGAGCATATCGTTCTGCTGAACAAGGATCACCAGAGCAATTAGCACTTGGAAAAATAAAAGAAATTATTGATCAATCAATTTTTGAAGGAATTGAATCGGGATTTATTACAGGGGATGAAGCTGTATTAAAATCTTTAAAAGAAGCAACTGGGCTTTATAAGCAATATATGGGTTTAACAGGAAAAGGTGCAACAAAAGATTCTCAAGAAAAAGCAGCAAATAAAATTTTAGAGATGATAAGTAATCCTAATTACACTCCAAAACAAGTTGTAAACGCATTTTTTGGTCATGCAAAATTTAACCCTAATCAGTCTATGGGTCTAGTTCTTAATAAATTAAAAACATTTTTGCCTAAAGAGCAATATCAAGAAGTTGTTGCTTTAATAAAAGATGGTGTTCTTGAAAAAGCATTTTCTGGATCAGGAAAATCTGGAGTAACTCGTACAAATATTGTAAATAATTATGATGATATTTTTGTTAAAAATAAAAAAATAATAAATTTACTATTTAGCCCAGATGAAATTGCTAAAATTAAACAATTTAGAAAAGACGTTCTGCCAACTCTTTGGGCTGAAATTAAATTAAACCCATCAGGCTCTGGTTATACTGTTTTATCTGGGCTGGCTCAAAGTAATTTAGTTAATTATTTTCGTTTAATTCCAATTATTGGAACTGAAATGGTACAGGCAGGTCAAAGAATTGGAGCTACAAAGCAAGCATTAAATGCAACAAAACAATATTTAAACAGGGTCAATAGACCATTATTTTCAGCAACAGTGCAAGCCACTGTTAGACCAACTGCGGTTGAAGCCGATGACCCAGAAGTTATAAATTTTTTAAGGGATATTCCTTCACAGATTCGTGAAAAAATTATGCAGACTGTGAATTGAGCAAAAGATTTGTTAGCTCGACCCAATCACCTTTGGTCATCTTGCCAGTCTTGTACCAAGCCATCGCCTTGAAAAACTCTTCAATCGTGACGCTCTTCAGCAGTTGATTGGCTTTTGATCCATGCACCAGTGCGATTGATTCACGACCAACCCGGATTAAAATCCAGCAGTTGCCACCATGCAAGGCATAGTCCTGCAACCATAAAACCTGACTGCGACTCAAACCACAAAATATTGATCTCTTTGACCAATCCGATATGTATTTTAATTCGATCCAGCCGGAAATTCCTTTGTGAATAAAATGAATATCGGGAGTCCCGGAGGACATTTTATTTTCAATTCGGTGCATCTGCATTCCCAGTGCACCCTTTAACAAAAGCCAAAAATTTCTTTCACTCACTCTGAGTCCTCCTCCAAAAAGATCGACATTGGGTCCGCATTGACACGATCTGCCAATGATTTTTTTGTCCGAAGCGATTTGATAATTTTAGCATCAATTGTTTTTGATGCCTCGATGTCGATGTAAGTGACGTTGGTTGTGGTGCCGATCCTGTGACACCGATCCTCGGACTGCAATCGAGTCTCCAGATCAAAAGAATTGCTGTAGTAAATGGCATATTCGGCTGCGGTTAATGTTAAGCCAATTCCACCTGATTGTGGCTGACCGACAAAATATTGGATCTTGGGATCATTCTGAAAACGCTCTACAGCGTCCTCTCGTGCCTCGGAGGACACATCACCGTGGTAACTAACAGCCTTGTCACCTAAAGACGCTTCTATAGCCTTTAAATCGGCTTTAAAACGTGCCCAGATAATCACCTTGGAGTCAATTTCAGATAATATTTGATTTAATGCCTCCAATCGGGGATTTTTGCCTTCTATTGGCAAAATTTTGTCTTCGGTGGGAAACCAGCCACAAATGATTTGNTGNANCCNNANNAGCCGAGTAATTGCTTCAGGGGCTGTCATCCTCTCGCCCTCAAGCTCGGTGACAAATTCCTCTTTGAGCGTGTCATAAATTTCTCGCTGTTTTTTGGTCAGCTCGATGGGATACCGCTGGTAAATTTTCTTGGGCAAGTCTAAGCAATCCTTTTTGAGCACTCGGTAGCTATGCCCCTCAATGCTTGTCGTTAGCTCATTCAATTTGCGATAAGACACGA
>JGI25133J35611_10002193_pt1 | contig 10250 bp, 7 predicted proteins | sample ETNvirenome_6_85_FD_35611 | JGI IMG/M metagenome (IMG submission 35611) | reverse complement strand
TAACGGGTCTAGTGTAACTGCCGATGTGCGGTACAGCACCCATAGTACTCCAGGAGGGGATACAACAAACGGTATTGCCGGTCTTACTTCCGAAATTAAGAGTGGCGTCAACACCACACTCACACTCACCGCCGCCGCAGGTACCGCCGGAAATAACGTTGCTATTGAGCTTGGAACAGGCAATAGTGGAGGTACTGCCTTGGGGGGATCCTCATCCGCTCGGCTATCGGGAGGTGCTGACGGCACTCCGGGTACTCTTGCTGCTGTTTTCTACCTCACTGAAGGATCTATTGCATTATCCGGCTATGCTCCGCAGGACGGTGAAAATGTGGTTACAGGAAGTGCAACGATGCTGGCATCTATAGCCAAAAACGAATACGAGACAATTATATATAATAGTGCCGGCACAGAAGCGCAGCGTTCGAGATTTAATTTTGACGAAACTTCTGATAAGTATATTCGAAAAGTCTTTAATACAAACCCAATTCTTACGAATTCTACGGTTACTCACGCAGATTACCAGAAGAATTATTGGCTTGGGGAAACGTTTGAGAGAGAATATAAAGAAACTGTTAATCAAAGTGGCGATTATACTGGCTCCTGGGGCGTGATTTTGGGCTTGGGGTCTGGTTCTGCATATCACTCTGATTATAATTTGGGGTCTGCTGAATCAAAAGAAGCACAAACGGGTTGGTTTATTTCTCAAGATTTGACAACAGATAAGGCAAACTATCAGCCTTATAATATGCAAAAGCTTTTTAGACTTCTTAGTTTAAACGATGCAGAATGGGCGCAGAGAAACCTTAAAATCTCGATTCAAGAGATCAAAGCTTCTACAAGCAACACTTATCCTTATGGTACGTTTAGCGTTGTAATCCGCTCTATATCTGATAACGATAAATCTGTGCGAATTGTTGAGAGATTTAGCAATTGTGATTTAAACCCGAATTCTACGAATTATATCAAACGGAAGATCGGTGATAAGTACGTGCTTTGGGATGATAATGAGGCGCGATATCGAGAATATGGCGATTTCCCAAATATGTCTAAATATATTAGGGTGGAGACGAACCAAGAAGTTGACGCAGGCTCTGCAGATGCTCGATACCTCCCATTTGGGGTATACGGACCCCCAAAATTTAGTGGGTTTTCAGTAGTCAGTGGAACTGCTGCAAATGCTGCAATTGCTAAGTTTCCCACTAAGTTTAATGATGCTGCGGTTAAAGACGAAGATACCTTTGTTATACTTGGCGGCAATGCTAATATTGGAAGAGCAAAGGGTACTACTGCAGCACATTTCGTGTGGTTCGGAGATCCGGATGGTACAAAAGCTGTTGGGGCGGATCATGGCAGTCAATTGACTTGTTCTTTTAACTTCCCTGGCCCTCGACTGAGAATTTCTGCTAGTCATCACAATTTGTCCTCTCCCGATGCTGCTTATTTCGGAGTGGACACCACTGTGAACGGGAATAGCTCAGTTAGGTATGAAAATAGTTTACCTGACATCCTTAGAACGATGCCGAAAAGTATTAATAACTATACTGCGACCACTGGGTCTGGCTTAACTCACTCTGTTGGAGAATCTGCTAAGACCGAATATTCCTGGATTTTCTCATTGGATGATGTTGGAACCGGTTCGGCAAGTGATGCCAAGAGCGCATTCTATAGGTCTGGCCTTCGGGCAACTGGTGATTCGTATTCTGCGGTTAGCGGTACGTATAAGCAGGTGCTTGATCAAGGATTTAATCGATTTACCACATGTTTACATGGTGGTTATGACGGCCTAGATATTACTGAGAAAGATCCATTCAGAGATAGTGGTACAAGTGGAGCTACAGCCAAAAGCCATTACGCTTTTTATTCAGCTAAGAAAGCTATTGATGCTGTATCTGATCCGGAAGTTGTTGAAATGAATCTGGCTGTTATGCCGGGAATTCGAAATGAAGATCTTACTCAACATTTGATCAATACCTGCGAAGAGCGCGCTGACGCTTTGGCAATTGTTGACATCAATGGTGGATATGATCCGTTTACAGAGAACAACAGTGCTGAACAGACAAGAATTGATTCTGCAGCTGTTACGACCATTACAAATAACGTGCGTACTAGAGGTCTTGATTCAAGCTATGGCGCTATTTATTGGCCATGGGTACAGCTTAGAGACACTATTAGTAGTGCTGCTCTTTGGGCACCCCCATCGGTTGCTGCACTTGGAGCTTTAGCATATGGTGAAAAATCAAATGAACTTTGGTTTGCACCGGCAGGATTCAATAGGGGTGGGCTTTCTCAAGGAGCGGCTGGAATTCCTGTGATTGGCGTGAGACAACGATTGACATCGGAAGAACGGGATAAACTCTATGACTCCAATATCAACCCGATTGCCTCGTTCCCAGCAGAAGGAATTGTTGTTTTTGGACAGAAAACTCTCCAGATGACACCTTCGGCACTGGATAGAATCAATGTTCGTAGACTTTTGATTTTCCTCAAGAAAGAAGTTTCTAGAATTGCAGCAAGCATACTGTTTGAGCAAAATGTCGAAGCTACTTGGACCAAGTTTACAAATCAGGTGACACCATTCTTGTCTAGCGTCAAAGCTCGTCTCGGATTGGCTGATTACAAACTTGTGTTGGATGAAACTACGACAACACCCGATTTGGTAGATAGAAATATTGTTTACGGAAAGATTTTCTTGAAACCAGTTAAAGCAATTGAGTTTATTGCGTTAGATTTTGTTATTACTGATCAAGGTGCGTCTTTTGAAGATTAAAAATTAAAAAATTAACTAATTATAAGAGTACGAGTGCTAACAAAAGGAGTTTTAAGGAGAACTAAATAATGGGATTTTGGACAGGAGCAGGCAGTAGCGTAGCAATGCCTAAAAGACAATCTAGATGGCTTTTGACAGTTGGAGATATCCCAACTTGGGTATGTAAAAGTGTGTCAAAACCTAGCTATACTGTCGGAGAAAGCGCACACAGATATATTAATCACACATTTTATTTTCCTGGTAGATTAGAGTGGAACACTGTTAATGCAACACTGGTCGACCCTTTAGATCCGGATATTTCGCGAGCTATGCTTGATTTGACGCGAAGAGCGGGTTATAATTATCCCACTGACGCAGAAGCAGCACAATCTATCTTATCAAAAGCTGGCATGGTTAGCTCTTTAGGAAATATCTCTCTTAAACAACTCGGACCCAATGTTGCAATTGCCGGCACTGCAACGGCGCCAATTGGTGTGCGTGAAAGCGTTCCATCAGCACAAACGATTGAAGAATGGGTTCTACACAATGCTTGGATTCAGAGTGTAAACTTTGGTTCCTTATCTTATGATTCCGATGAATTGGTGGATATCGCAGTTGTTTTCAGGTACGATTACGCGCAATTTGTCCCGGGAATGCAATCTAAAAACCTTTTAGGTTAATAAAACGTTTTAAATTTCATTCGATGTTGTATATAATGTATAGGACAACGAATGAGGTGATAAATGTCCGTCAGAAATAACGAAAATAGAATTAATAAGTCACACGCGAGTGATGGCGTCCCCCCAATGCCAATTGGCGATACAGCAACAGAAGAAAATGGCAACGTAGCGGCTAATATGCCGTTGTCTTTTTCCACACCAACAGAAATAGTGGAATTGCCTTCAAAGGGTAAGTACTATCCAGCTGGACATGTTTTGCACAACGTTGACAATGTTGAGATTAAATATATGACCGCAAAAGAAGAGGATATTTTGAGTTCTCGTTCTTTGATTAGGAAGGGGATCGTGATTGATCGGCTTCTTTCTAATATCTTGTTGGATAAACGCATTAATGTTGATGATTTATTGGTTGGTGACAAGAATATGGTAATTGTTGCTGCACGAATTACTGGTTATGGGGAAATGTACGATACGAACGTTAATTGCCCCGTATGTGGCTTGGCATCTAAGTATTCTTTCGATTTAACTGGAGCAGATATTAATAACGGTGGCGCTTTGGATGTGGATGGGGTTACAGAAACAGAGAGCGGTACGTTTAAGATTACCTTGCCTAGAACAAAGGTTGAGATTGAAGTTAGATTGTTAACGGGACATGATGAAAAGAATCTGACTCAAATTTTGGAAAAGAAGAAAAAATATAATTTGGGTGAATCGACATTTACTGATCAACTTAGAGCTTCCATTGTAGCTGTTAACGGAAACGCTGATCTTGGAGTTGTGGGGTCTTTTATTGAAAGTATGCCGGCAATGGATTCGAGGCATTATAGAAATGTGATGGCCAAGATCACTCCCAATATCGACATGTCACAGGTTTTTGGTTGTCAGAATTGCGGTCACGAAGGTGATATGGAGGTGCCGTTTACAGCGGATTTTTTTTGGCCTAAGTGATGAGTACATACAAAGTGTTTATGAAGAATTTTTCATTATGAAATATCATGGTGGATGGAGTTTCATAGAGGCTTACAACCTACCAATAAAAATTCGTAGGTGGTTTTTAAATCGCCTATCAAGTCAGATAGAAAAAGAGAATGAAGCCTTAGAAGAAGCACAAACTAAAGGTTCAAGTTCTTCAAAATTCAAGTAAAACAATTACATTTCTTTATTTTAAAATTTAACTATTTATAATTAGCGTATAGTGCCGGAGGTTTAATTATATGAAATATGACGAAGATGATACCACTCCAATTGTGTTGGATTTAACTACCATTAAGAAGCAAAGACTTGATGAAAGTTTTCTTAGAATGTTTGGTGGTGCAGTTAAAATGATACTTCGACGTATGTTTGGGCAGGTTGAATTGCCTGTTTCAGTAAGGGGTACAGAATCTGATATATCTGCTTTTGCGAATGTATTGGGAAAAGAGAAAAAGTATATGGAAGCTTATACAGATTTGGGTTTGAATAACCCGGCAACTTATAAAAGTAAATTTAAGCTAGACAGTGCAGTTAGCAAGTTTGAAAGCAAAACAGGGATTCCATGGCCTTTTAAATAGGTCTTTTAAGGTATTGATGCATGGCTGATAATCAAAAAGAACAATTACAGAGAAAGCAACAAAATCTAGAAATTCAGCAGAAGATTAATCAGGCCGAGCAGGAAAGTCTTCAGAATTCTATTAAAACGGCTGGTAGTTTAGAAGAACAGAGAAAGGTTTGGCAGAAGCAGCTGGATATTGAATCCAAGTTGGCTAGTGGCATGCGCGCTCAAGCTCAAGTTGCACAACAGATGGCACAGTTGGCAGAAAAAGAACTTCAGCTTCATAAAGAGACAAGTCATCTTCAAAATGATGAGGTCACTAAATGGAATCAAATACTTGAAGCCTCAAAAGCAGTGGTGGCCACTCAAGAAGAATTAAATAGAAAGGCAGAAGACGAATTACAAACAAGAAGAAATGCCCTAAGTCACATAGAGAATATTCATTCAAAAACTAAATCGCTGATAGTAACTCTTACGGGAATTGATAACGCATGGCGAGATACTTTTGTTGGCTCAATCATCTCCGCGAGAAGCGAGATGGGAAGTTTTGGGGCCGTTGCATCTCAGACCTTTGCTGCTGTCAATGAGGCAACGTCTTGGGGTAATATTGTTGGTTCGACAATGATGAAGGTCCAGGAAGCAACGATTGGAATGGTCAATGCATTGGACCAAAGTAGTGCCGCGTTTAGAAGAGCCACGGGCGCGGGAAAGGAATATAATTCTAGCATTGTTGCTGTTTTCGAAGCTAACAGGAGATTTGGGGTTGGCATGCAGGAAAGCGCTGCAGCGTTTAACAACTTATATACCGGCATGTCTGGGTTTACTGGATATAGTTCTAGTTTTCGACAGGATTTAGCCGGTGTGGCTGGTATGCTAGAGAAAGTTGGTATAGATGGCCAAACTTTTGCAAGAAATATGGATACAATGACCAAATCCTTTGGAATGAGTGCTAGTCAGGCAAGACAGTTCTCAATGGATTTTGCTGAATTGGGGTCGAAAATTGGACTTCCGCCACAAGAGTTAGCAAAACAGTTGACAATGTTAGCACCCAGAATGTCTATGTTTGCCGGTACTGCAACCACAGAGCTTAGAAAGCTAGCAGCACAGTCGAAAGCCACTGGTATTGAGATGCAAAAGTTGGTTGGTATTGCCCAAGGATTTGATACTTTCACAAGTGCTGCCGAGAGGGTTGGTCAATTAAACGCATTGTTGGGTGGCCCATATCTGAATACTATTCAAATGATGATGGCTACGGATACTGAAAGAATTGCTATAATGAAGCGCGCTATATCTACTACCGGAATGATGGGTGATGTTATGTCCGGTACGACTGCCAAATCACGTATGTTCAGAAAAGCTTTGGCGGAAATTGGCGGGTTTGGTGGCGATGTAGGCGACATGATGAGAATTCTCAGTAGTGATTTAAATGAGTTTACAACGGACGCTATGGGCGCTGCTAGTTCTTTGAGCACACTGCAACAAAGAGCTAGGGATAATATGACTATACAAGAAAAGTTCGCAGCATTAATGAGCCACTTTGCAGTACAGATCGAGAGAATTATTAATCTTATACATCCCCTGTTAGATGGGCTTTCTAGTATGGCAGAAGCTACTGGTAGTATGTTTATACCTTCTTTGCTGGCTTTGGGTGGTGTTTTTAGGCTGGTTATGATCCCGCTTTCCACTTTTGTGGGATCTATATCTGCAGGTGCAGCTGGTGTGGGTGGCTTGACAGCGGGTGTTGGAGGGTTGAGTGCTGGTATGGGAGGATTGGCTACTGGCGCAGCTGTTGTAGCAATTCCAATAGCGGCTTTTGGTGCTGCAATTGCTCTTGTAGGTGCCGGCATCTGGGCTGCAGCACAAGGTGTCAACACAATGGCTAGTGCTTTTAAGACGATGGACGAGATAGATATATCCAATATGGTGTCTAACGTTGGTTCGATGGTTGGTCAGATTACTTCTCTTGGGACAGCTAGTGAAAATGCATATGCTGCTATAGGTAGTATGGGGCAAGGAATGCGTACAATCAGTGCAAATGTGGGTCCAGCAACAGAAGGTATGGCTGATTTTAATTCAGCTATGTCAATATTTGCTTCGTCAACCGCAGGAAAGGTCGGATTGTTTGAAAATTTCAATAACGAGTTATACCGCATGGTATCCGGAATAACAAGATTGGTCTCGTTGTCACAAGATTTAAGGGCTTTGCCTCTTAGTAATATTAGTACGATGGGTACCGGACTTAACAACCTTGTGCATTCATTTTCTGGCAACAGTATGGAGAGTGCTGTTAACAATCTGTTTAGTATGTCTCGTGCTGCAGAACAAATCGCTAGAACAACAAAGCAAATTGATACATCGAAAACTAACGTGATGCAGCAAGTGGCCGCCGGCATTAAGGCAACAGTGGAAACTGCTATTGACTTGAGCGCAGCACCTGAAGCAATTGAAGCAACAAACAGAATCGCGGCTGCAGCTGCCAATTATGCTAGGGCGGTGAGCGAATCTAGAAACCTTCATGATCCGTTAAAAGGTTTGATCCAGACAATACGCATGTCCATGGGCGCAAGCACAGAAGGTGGTAAAGGCGGCGGTGGCGGTGGCGGAACTTCCAACATAGTCATGAAAATGAATGAGAGGGTTTTTGCAACTGCAGTTGTTGATGTTTTGAGAAATGGGGAATTTAATTTAGTACAGGGATAATAAACTATGGCCGATTTAACAAAAACATTTGAAAATTCCGGAATGGCAATAGAATGGTTCCATATCCCGTCTGCTGATCTAAAGAACACTGAATTATCTACAGTTCGGTTTAAAGCATTTTTGACTCAATTTGCAGAACAATACAACTCTGATTGGAATCAAGAGACTGTGTATGGCAGAATGGATCCAATTGAGTCGTTTAGGGGGTCAAGGCGATCTATAAGCTTGGCGTGGACTGTGATATCTCATGATAATGACGAAGCATTTGAAAATTTAAAAAAAGTCTCCAAGCTGTTGCAATTCTTATACCCATCTTACTCTATGCAATCAAAAACATATAATGAGAGTGGGTTTGGTGTAATATCGGCAGCCCCGCTACTGAGATTAAAATTTATGAATTTAATCCAGGCTACACGCGATAAGGGCGTTTCTGAATTTGCTAATAAATTTGCTCAATCTAATGCTGCCGGTAGTATGCAATCTTTTGGCTCTGTAGCTACTGGCGGATTGGTTGGTAGAACCGGTGGGTTTAACGTCGTGCATGAGTTGAATGAAGGCACAGCTATGATTGCCGGCCCAGTTGCTGCTCCAAAGAGAATATCGATATCTTGTACGTTTTACCCAATTCACGAGCATGGTCTCGGGTGGGATTCAGAGACTCGCAAGTTTCTCTCCCCAGAGTGGCCATATGGTTTGTCAGATTCGTTTCCATCAACTGGTGGAGGGAATGAGGTGGATCAGACAGGTGGCGCTGGCCTGAGTGAAACTGGAGATCAGGATACTCACAATCTTAACATAGTTGGAGGTGGTTAACAATATGGCGGCTATTAGCAGATATTCCGGAAGGACAAAAATAAATAACGCACACGAAATGTATCGAGAACATTTGGAAGCTAGGGGTAGATCACACATTAGACACTTCTCAACTGCAATGTTACGATATCCAACCGATAAAGAAAAACACAACAACTTGTCATCAACTGGTCACATCTGGAAGACTGGAGATCGTTTTTATAAATTGGCAGACACTTATTACGGAGAACCCAAATATTGGTGGGTTATTGCATGGTACAATAAAAAACCTACAGAAGCCCACGTTAGTTTGGGAGACTCCATTTACATTCCCACTCCATTACATACCGTATTGGAATTATTTGGTTTTTAAAAGATGGCAAATGGCGATCAGTACATCAGAAATAGAATAATACCACATACCCGGGGGGAGACATCTCATGGGGGTCAAAAGGTGTGGGATGACCCCACTACGGATGTTCCGGTAACTGATGCAATAAGGGGTCTTGCTGAAAGGAACTGGCAAGAACAGTGTTTTTTGATTGAAGGCGCCCATAATTTTTCCGAATTGAGAAAACCGGGAGGGTTACATGATCCTGAAAATGGTGCTGAACATTATTATAAATTGGTAGGCCCTGAGCACGGCACTGTTGTTGGAAATCAAGACGTCGAATTTGGCTCTGATATAGTATCCAGCATGTTTTCTAAATACAAAGATTCTGCACCCCTGTACTCAGCAACTTCTCATGTCATTTCAGCCCTTGTTCCCGAAGTCAAAATTTGGAAAGTCGTATATAAATCAGGTTCTGATGCGACAAGTGTGGCTGGCAGTGAATACGACGAAATGATAAGCAGTGACAAAAGAACTGTACAATTGTCGATTCCTATGGAGTTTAATATCCACACAACTTTTCAGAGTATAAATGATATTATGCGGGGAACAAATGGGAAAACAGATGATGTTGGCCTTAAGAGTTTTACTTATAAGTTTCATGGCGGCGACTTAGTTACCAAAGAAATCGCAAAATGTGAGATGGTTTTGTATTTTAATAATGTTGAGTCTCTTATGAAAAGACGCAATGCCTATGTCAAAGGTGGCAGAATGGTTAAGTGGGCCTGGGAAGATTTGATACACGCAAAAGCATTTAATTCTGAAGCGAAGCACGATTCCTCGGCTTATGAAATTAAGATAGAATTAGGCTGGTCGGGAGATAAAAAATCCTTACAAGCTTTAGCTGCAGGGGATAAAGACGCACAGGCTGCGTTTGATGCTTTAACTGGTGACGGAGGTAAAAAGCAATTTTTTCTTAATTTGAATTCTCACACGATCAAATTTAATCAAGATGGGTCTTTAGAAATTTCCATGGTTTTTAACGCTAGAAGTTCTTCTAGGTGGCGAAACAGAATGTGGGAGTTGTTGTGGATGACTAGTGATGAAGAGAGAGATCATGACCTAGAGGATAACATACGAAAAGAAATCAAGAGATTGGCTGCACAACTTACTCGCGAAAATACTGAAAAACAATCGTCTGAGTCTTTGGGCGCGCAGGAAAAGAAAGCTGGGGCAATTCCTCTAAAGGTTGATAACTTACCGATTTCAGAACCAGAAAAGAAGTATTCAGAAGAACAGAAGACGTATGCTTCATTGAAATCACTCTCTTCGGAAGAGCAAAAGATGTTGGGTGTTTCGAGTTTGGAGGTACCCCGGGGCGGCAAGAGCGCGCAGGAGATATTGAGTGGTACGGATTTAAGTTTTACACGTCGTCAATTGTATGTTCTGCAGTATAAGCTCAAAAACCTA
>JGI25133J35611_10002192_pt1 | contig 10255 bp, 12 predicted proteins | sample ETNvirenome_6_85_FD_35611 | JGI IMG/M metagenome (IMG submission 35611) | reverse complement strand
GGTGCAGATGATGAGCAAATCCTCGCTTTCAAAAGAAGTTTTGCTAACCCATGGGAAAAAAATGCAGACCTTGTGCCGATTAGAACTGACAAGAATGGGAACATTGTTGAGTTCTATAATTATTCTTACACCAATCCGTATGAGTATCTGCGGACTCCGTTCAGGGCAATTTTCAATGCTGTTGCTAACGGAGAAAAAAGAGGAGACAAGCTCCATGAAATTTTTAGGCAAGCACTTTTGTTTGGCTCAAGAGATGAGCCAGGGGCGCTTCGAGAATGGCTTGAGCCTTTCTTTGGCACATCAATTGCAGGCGAAGCCATTAGAGACATCGCCAGCAATACTACCTACACAAGAGGCAGAAGGGATGAAGTATGGAACAAGGCAGATGATTGGAACACAACGGTTCAAAAAATGCTTCTTCATATAGTCAACGTAGCTGCTCCTCCTGTTGTTCCTTGGAAATTTAGGGGCACTGAGCCAATATTAAAAGACTTGCCCAGAGCAACCTTGGTTAGCTTGGGGCTTTCCGATAAGCCGGTAACGAGCAAAGGAGGAAGGGCTGACATATACAAACAGCTTGCAGAGTCTTTTACGGGTCTCAAAACTATCCATCCAACCATAGAAAGAACGCTTGGGTTCAGGGCAACGGAAGCGAATCAAGACATAAGATACGCGGCCACCATTTATGGGAGGGCCGCACAGGACCCAAACATTTTAGACCCTGAAGAACATGTAAAGGCATTGCTTGGAACCAACGAAATAAGATTCAGTGCGATAAGGGATCTTTCAATGGCGATTGAAGATGCGAAAACTCTTGGCCTTACCGACTCTAAAATTTTTAAAATACTCAAAAGCAAGAAAGTTGCCAACCCAAAAGCCGTCATGCAAAGATTGTTTATCCCTTATTTTCCAACCGAGTATCAAATCAAAGCAGCATTGGACAAAGATCCGGCAGCTGGAGTTCCTTACTTTCCAGAGGCAGAGCTCAGACAATCTTGGGCGCAACAAATAAAACCAACACTACCAAAAGCAAGTTTTACTGGACCTACTCCAACCTTTTTGCCAGAGGGTTTCTCTCTTGATCCAAGAGGCTTTCCTATGAGAACCAAAAGATTAAGCGCACAACAGAAAGCTGCAATAGACCCACGAGGATCGGCGGCAGTTCTCCTACGTCAGAAAGAGCTCGAAAAACTATTGGGCATCCGTTAATTGCGCCGACGCAAAAACAAATACGGGGCCATCAAGGTTCAATACGACGGCCACAAATTTGACAGCAAGCTCGAAGCCGCCAGATACAAACAGCTTAAACTCATGGAAAGCGCCAGGGAACTCTCGCATCTGGAACTGCAACCGAAGTATCCATGTGAGGTCAACGGCAAGAAGATCTGCACCTACATCGCCGACTTCCGCTACCGGTTGAAGAACGGAGACACCGTGGTGGAAGATGTCAAGGGCGTGGAAACAGCAGTGTTCAAGCTGAAGAAAAAGCTGGTGGAATCCCTATACCCAGGGGTCAAGATTCAGATTGTGAAGAACCCTCGGTTCTTTGTGGTGTCGGGCTAAGATCAACCGCCTCTTCCCTGGAAATCAGCATGTCCAGATAGAACCTGGCTTTGCGGTAGTCTTCACTGGCCTTTCCTTTGTGTGGTGCCCGCCACATATACTTGATGACTTGGCCCCTTAGATAGCCGACAAACTCTTTCGGATCGAGCGCAGCACCAATGGCATCGAGCGCTTCTATGCGTCCCTGGGTATAGTGTGCCGGGTGGTTGACTGGATCGTCATCCATTGCATCAGTCATGGCAGAAACAACTCCTGGTATCGTCATCAAACAAACTAATCTGTTTGGCATCGAGTCTTGCCATTTCAACTAAGTCTTTATAACTTCTGTCCTTTCTAAAAGTTGCCACACTAACCTTTCTGCCAAGTTTTTCTTTTGATTTTTTTTCTATTTTTTGTTCCTGTTCTATCCACCAATCGGCCAACTCTGGTTTTTCCTTGACAAGAGCAATCAATGTCCTTGTGCCTTTTAGGAAACAAAGGTCACAATTTCCAGCCAATGTTTTCCCACGGTTGTTGGGTAGCATCAAATCAAAATCATTGTTCCTCCAAAAATTACCCACATCTTCCACCATGACCTTGTTGTCATAGAGTGGCACTAGCGATGTCCATTTGTTCTTACCTGAGTCGTTTTGCTTTCTCTGTTTAGCGACCCGACTCGGTTCGTCATAACGCAGTCCAACTACATTAGCCCATTCTTTGTATCCTTTAGCCCGCATAAACCTCATCATTACATCTATTTTTAAGTGCATGGTGCATAATCTAGCAACCACATTTGGCAACATTTTCTTTCGGTTTATGAGTGCCTCAAAAGGCTCACCCTTTCTGCTGGCGGTTTCATAACTAACTTCCTTGGTGCGATAAACCGGTCTTTCATCATGGATGTCTATTTCAAGCCAATGCACTTTGACATTCCAGTTTGTTTCACAAGCATGGATAAAGTCCAGAGTCTGGGGCATTTCTTTCCCGGTGTTGGCAAAGGTTACATGAACATCATCAGGCAACCTCCAATTATAAGACTCAAGTATTTTGTAAAGCATATAGCCCGATGTTCTGCCACCGCTGAAACTAATTAGAGTTGGACAGTTAAACTTTTCTGGTAAAAAGATTTGTTCTTCATTCATCTTTTTTTGTTCTCAGTATATAGTCTAATAAAAAAAACACGGATGATTGCCACTACGGTTAATACAGCAGTATTAATTGTTGAGGCAATAAAAGAAGACTGCTCGAACACATCAATACACAGATAGATAACCGCAATTGAAACCGGATAGGCTAACAACAATCCAGAAAAAACTATTGCAAGGGATTCATAAAAAATACTTTTTTTAACACTATTCATCTCTGGTCAATTCTTCCAGGCGTGTGTTGATTCCGAACTCTTCCCGGAACCGCATCAGTTTCTTGATGACCTCCGGATCGTAGTTGACCTTGGACAGCTCACGCATCTCTTTACTGGTGTAGGTATTTTTCCCTGCCTGATCTTTGGGCGCGTTGGTAAGTAGGACTTTGCCTTTGGCATAGGTGGTAACACCACCGCCAATGCCGTCTATTGGTAGGCTCACCAATGAGGATAGCCAGATGTGTTGCTCACACCCCTGACGCTGTGTTGTTTCATCGAGAGGCTTGTTGAAGTTATTGCAACGCCAACCACCATCACCGTCAAACACAGGCTCGCTGTGAGCACAGTTGCGGCAGTTGATGTCATCCGGCAGTTGTTCCAGTCCGTAAATGGCCTGCTGTTTCGGAGTCATGAACTTGCGGATGCGGTAATCGGTTGAGGAATAGGGCGATGGCGGGGGCGAATCAGCCTGGATAATGAGTTTCGCTTTCTCTGTCATTTCGTCCAGGATGCCATCTCGCGCNTCCACAATCTCGATATAAAGGTCGGAGTCGTTCTTGTTGTAGACAATGATCAGGGCACGCTTTAGATCAAAGGCGGCCATGTAACACTGGATCTGTGCCGAGTAATCCTTGGACCACTCCTCATAGCTTTCCCCCTGTTGTAGATCCCTGAAGCGGTTGTTGTTCGCTGACTTCACCTCCAGGATCATGACCTCCTCCGGGTTCTCAGGGTCAACGTCCTTGACTACGCCATCCACGGAGCCACCCAAATGGCCACCGAGAAAAGAACAGCGGTATTGATTGCCGTCCTTGTCCTTGGCAGAAACCTTGAGGCCTTCCATTTTCTTCATGCGATCCACTACCTGATCTTCAATGCGGTTGCCCAGATCGAACAGGCGTAGGATGCGACCGTTCTCAAACAGCGGAAACGACCAACGGAACTCAAGCCACAGCTTGCGCGGATCACCGCCGATTACACTCATGCCAAGATGTTGGCGCCTTCGTTGTCCATACACTTCTAATTCATCAAACTCATCTACTAAAGTCATAACTTAATCCTCCGATTTTTGATTGTTGATTCTCCAAGTTTCGGCTAGTAGTCTTGATGAATACCAAGACAAAAAGTTTTCTTCTCCTAGTTCTTTCTCTAATTCTTTTAGCTTTTTTCTTTGTAAAACATAATACATAGTCGCAACTCTTTTCCACACGTCGTGGTTGTTTTTTAAAAACTTTATTATTTTTTCTTCGTTCATAACTTAATCCTCCTTTCTCCTGAATACATCACCTTGATGTTGTCATACTTGCCTTCTTTTTGGGTCATGATGCCATCAATATGGTCAAAGGCACCATGGGTGTTGATCAACTCGACTGCTTGCTTGACGGTGCTTGGTGCAAACAGGTCGAGGGTAATTTGTTTCCATCGGCTTTTAGCGAACCGATTCACTTTCGGATGCTCAAACATCAGTGGCAACTGATAGCTTTCAAACAGGTTTTCACACTCAAAGATCACCTTGCAATAGAAGTTGCCGTTCTTGGAGGTGGTGGGGTGAGCTGAAATACGGCGCACATTGGATATTTTTTCTTTGTTCTGGCCCTGTTTCTCATCAGAAAGCACGAACCCAGCACTGGCAGTCCCCTGTTTTGCCAGGCTGGGCGCGTTTTTTCCCGGCTGAAAATAAAACGATTGTGGTTCCGGGAAAGGCTCACCGCANTCACGGCACTCCTTGAATGACNTGGGGCTGACGCCAAAGCAGAGCTCACAGACNTTGATCTTNGCATCCACGCGCTCGTCCTGTGGCACTGCTTCATCAAGACAGCCATGACGGACCATGTTCTCTCCATAGTCCAGCATCAGGCAGTTTTCCTTGTCAGGATAGGGGCGCATGCCACGTCCACACATCTGGACATAGAGCCCCAGACTTTGCGTGGGTCGCAACAGTGCCAGGCAATCAGTGCGTGGCGCATCCCAGCCCTCCGTCAATACTCCCACATTGCACAGGGCATGGATAACGCCACTATCAAATTCTTTTAATATGCGCTCACGATCTTTGGTTGGGGTGTCGCCGGTAACTACTTCAGCCTTGATGCCCTGCTGTTGCAGAAACAAACACATTTTCTCGGCATGGAGCACCGACACGCAGAAGAATACCGTAGCCGACCTACCCTTTAAGTAGGCCTTGTCCATCCAGTCATTGAAAATTTCCATGATCAGGGGTTCGCTTAGGACAACTTTTTCCAGATCGCCCTCACGGTAATCGCCGCCTTTGAACTTGAGTCGCACGTCCTTGGTGTCGATTACCGCTTGGCTCTTTACCGCGAATGCCGACAGCCGAGATAGATAGCCGTCCTGCACCAGTTGCGGTATTGAAATCTGGTAGGCGATGTCCTTGAAAAAATGATCCAGCTTGTCGCCATAAATATAACCTTGACCCATGCGGTAGGGCGTAGCGGTGACGCCAACGATCCGGCACGGCTTTTTCTCGCGCATTGCATCCAGCACTTTTCGGTAGCGTGTGGTCTTTATAGGCGCGATATGGTGCGCTTCATCTACAATGATGTAGTCTACTCCCGGAACTGCATCCAAACGCTTAGATGACGCCAGAGTGTCCCTGGATGCTATCAATACTGGCGCCTCAGTGTCATAACTCTTGAGCGAGGCTGCCAGAATGCCGACGGGTGCATCAGGCCAGACGTTGAGCAGCTTGTCTTTGGCTTGTGAAACCAGCTCTTGGCGGTGTGCCAGGATCATGAACCTCCGGTCGTTCCCGTTCAGCTCTTTAATAAGGTGGGAAAATACAATGGTTTTGCCGGCAGCGGTTGGCAATACCAGTAAGGGATTGCTGTCTATGGGCTTGGTCTGGAAGTAATCCAACAAGGCTGCTAATGATTCTTCCTGGTAATAGCGTAATTGCATCAGTGGATGCTCTCGCTTTCGTCCGGGTCTTCGCCATTTAACATCGAGCCGATCCGGGAGAAAGCCAGATCCAGCAAACGATAGGCGGTTTTTTGGTTGGGAGCAGTGTTGAGAACCACCTCTGGCAACAGAAATATTAGGACTTTGGTGATGTTGTCCTCGGAGATGCCGCGCTTTTTCCATTCCTCGATCATGTCATATAAATCACTGACGATGACCTCTGCGGTTTCAATGCCTTCAACAACGGCGTCTTTCTTTTTGCTCATGATCGCTCCTGATTCTATGAATTATAATGCAGTCCGGCTTTTTGATAAACGAGAAGCCTTAAACTCGTGATCGGAGGCGATCAATCAGTCCCAATCAGTTAAAATTGACGCGCCCGTAGCAGTGGGCACGGATTGGGTTGGTGTTGCCTGGGGTTGGGTTTTCTGTGGCGTCACCGTAACGGTGTTTTTAGGCTGCAGAAAAGACACGATCTTGTTTTGTGGATCGTAGTCCTTGGATTCTTCAATCCCCACCTTGGCAAAGAACGACTGGTTCATCAGCCCTGGCATACGCTCGGCGCTGAGAACTCCAGGCTCTTGGCCTACGGCGACAATCCATTCCTTGAGACGCCTGATGGCGACGGCTGGATTGGCACCGGTAATGGTGAAGTTTTCCCACAGCACGCGATTGGCGTAGTTGGGACCCAACACCCGGTATTTTACCTTAAGATAAGTGTTGTTGTTTTTGGATACTTTCTGTTCCCACTCTTCAGCCGCCAATTCATAGGTGCCTTCTTCAATGGGAGAAAAGTCATTATCCGGTTCCTCAATGGCATTGAGGTCGATGTTGAAATCAAAATCATTAGACATGCTGTCCTCCTTGTTTGGTTGGTTGATTTTTATTTACTACTGGTTTGCTTGCATCCTCAATCTTTTTCACAACTGTTTTACATGCAGCTCTGAAGGTAGGCCATGCAAGATCTATTCTCGGAGGCAACTGGAGCCTTGACTTGGCGTCAAACGCGGCTGTCCGTTGCGTGAAGAGATAGCGATTGTCGCTAAATGTTTTGCCACGATGCTTCTCGTTGAAGCCTTGACCAGACTTAACGGTGGTAAATTCGTGGTTAGCGAATAGGTTGAAGTCGACCCAGGCACGTATGTAACTCGCTACTTTCTTATGGGTATTGAGTTCGTAACGATCGTATGGCTCGTGCTCTGGGTCGGAAAAAGTTCTGATTTGCACATGTGATAACAGGATCACATGCATTTGTTTGGCTACCGACAGCGCTTCAAGGCCTCTTAATATATGGCAGAAGAGCTCGTAACTCTCGGTGAACCCTTTGCCATAGCCCAAGGCTTCAATGGTCTTGATGTTGTGCGTTTCCTTGACCTGTTCCTGGCACAGCCGTTCAGCCGCATCGGTGGTGTCAAGGACTACGGTTTTATAATCGTGGTCTTGATTAGCCAGCTCCTTGACCTGTTGCACCATGTCGTTGTAGGTTTCGCAAACCGGGAAGTGGTCAACGCTGATGTAGCGCAAGCCATCCTCGGCGCAGATGAAAATGGGATCGGGGGCGCCGGCAGCAAAGGTGCTTTTGCCGATGCCGTCTGTTCCGGTAACATTCATTCTCACTTTTGTATACGCAGTCTGTTTGTTGATGTTATCCATTAGAGTCATTGGACACCTCCTTTTCCACAAACTGTGGTGTCTTGGTGACTTTGGTGATTGCGCCTTTCTGGATAACCTCCGCCAAGGCGGGGGCTTCCATGGCAAAATTCTGGAAACCGCGAAGCCCTAAGACTTCTTTGGTTTCAAATGGCCAGTCGTTGGATGGTATCTGTCCCTTGATGCTGGCCAGGTAATCCTGATCCCAGCTGATGGAACGGCTGAATGATATGTGAAGACCGTTGTGGTTTGACGAACCGCCCTTGTTCTGTAGGGTTTCGATGTCTATGCCCAGATCAGGGTGCTGCAGAATTTCTTTGTTCACCCATTTGATTTGTTGTTCAGTCTCCGATTTTAGGGTCAGCAATTTTTGACGCTCCGACCGTAGCGTTTCAAGATTTTCCATGATTCTTCTCCCAAAGAATTATTCTTACTCAGTTTCTTCTAAACTTAACTACCCCTTAACGATAAACACTTGCAATTTGTTTGTCAAGCCTTTATTATTCTAAATACAAACTATTTAATTACATTTGGGAGAAAAATCTGATGACAATAAGAGTAACCCTGTCCGAGTATATCCAGGACGTCGGGGTTTCGGTCGTTGCTGAAAACGCAAGGGCCTCAGAATCCACCGTCAAGGCATGGAGATATCATAACCGAGTCCCCAGGATCAAGCAAGCAAAACGCTTAATGCGAACCTCACATGGGTTGCTTACATGGGAATCCATTTATGGAACCATCTATGAGGGCGACAGCGACCGCGCAGTCAGGCCTAAAAATGATAAAGCTCAAGTTGCCTAGGACGTTCATTCATGAGTTTGATTCTAAACACGAATCAGACGTGGGTGGACATCAGTCAGGAAGTTAAAGATGAAATGCTTGAAAGCTACTGGGAAAATGGGTTACACCTGATTCCCTGCGGTTCAAAAGACGAATACATCCCTGAATATTTCCGCAAACGCCACACGTTTGATACCGAAGAAGAGATAAAATCACGCTGGGCTAAAGCGCCGAGAGTGAAATGGGAGCCTTATCAACGCGCTCAACCTACCCGTGAGGAGATGGAAGCGTGGCTGAGAAAGTTTCCGCGTTCCAACTGGGCAGCTTTGACTGGCATTAATTTCGTGGTTCTCGATGCCGACTCGGAAGAGGCGGTGGAGTTTGTCAGCAACGGACACATAACCAATACGCAATTACGCCAGACTACTCCGAGAGGCGGGATGCATTTCTTTTATAGTGTAAATCCCAACCTTGAGATTCGTAACTCAGCTGGCACCAACAAACTTGATGTGCGCGGAGTCGGAGGTTATGTGATGATGTGTCCCTCCCATGACTATTTTTTTATCAACAACAGCCACATCCCGGTCGGCTCCATGGATGACTTGCCCTGTGCCTGCAACAGGGGGATTTGCATAAGATCGGAGAGTTCAATAATATAGGCAAGGTTGAAAGTATTATCGTCGATAGACTCGATGATGTCGGCACCGATATTGGCACCCGCAATGACAAGCTGGCGCGACTGGTCGGGAAGTGGATCAAGGAAGGATGGGGTCAACGAGACATATTAATTAAAGCCCAGGATTGGAATCAAACCAATATCCCGCCGATGTCACCCATGGAGGTGACCACAACCACAATGTCTATTGTCAATGGACACATAAAAAGACATCCCGAAGATGTAGAGATGGGCATGCTCAGATGGGAAACGAGCAAGTGGGAAGTGCATCTTGAGGACGAACAAAAAGAAATTCTCGAACAGGAAGACCCGATTGAGAACCTGGCAGAAGAGAAACCCGAACGAGGTCCTCTGGGGTTGATGCCATGGAAGGACTTTAGCGCACTGGACATTGAAACACCGATTGAATATTGGGGGGATAAGTTTATCTTTCAACAAGCCAGAGTGTTAATGATCGGTAAACCCAAGATTGGTAAGTCGCATTGGCTGGGCGCGTTCGCGACAGCAGCATCAACGGGTACCGAATTTATGGGTAAGTCTTTCCCCAGACCATTAAGGGTGATGTGGCTACAAGCAGAAATCATTGAAGCCTACATTGCAGAACGAGTGAATTTGTACCTCACGCCTTATGAAACACAACCCGAATACCTTGAGTCGTTGGGCGAGAACCTCATTGTCAGTGGGCGCTTGCGTAAAAACCTACTGAAAGACAGCGACATTGACATGGTCAGTGAAGAAATCGCCTTTCATCAACCCGACATTGTGATGTTGGATCCCTTTATTAACTTCTTTGATGGTGAGGAGAACTCCAACGCGGACATTCATAAGCTACTGGGTCGAGTGGATCGACTCATTGAGTTGCACAACGTGTGCTTCATCATTGCTCATCATACCGGCAAGGATCGACAGGACGACATGAGTTTCATGTCAGCTCGTGGGGGCAGTGTGTTCGCCGGGTGGTTCGATTCGGGCATTAAGTTACTCGGTGATAAGCCGAACGTGACGCTGTTCTATGAGGCACGGAACGCAAGAGAGCCTGAGAGTCATGCGGCGTATTTCAATTTTGACACCGGCTTCTGGAACATCGTGGACTTTGACACAGAAAAACAGATTGATGAGGTCGACATTGCACACACGGTGGCAAACTCAATGGACAAAACAAAATTCTACACCCGTGCCGAGCTTGAATTGCTGGCACGCAAGGCTCTCAAAGACAGAGGCTTGGCAAGCGGTCAGTTGAAAGGAAAAGCCGCAGTCAGTTATGTGCAGAAATACCTCGGTGGCCGCGTGCTGACCCATGCGATACCGGGCAAACAGACGTGGCATTGGCT
>JGI25133J35611_10002176_pt1 | contig 10298 bp, 8 predicted proteins | sample ETNvirenome_6_85_FD_35611 | JGI IMG/M metagenome (IMG submission 35611) | reverse complement strand
GCGATGTGCCGAACCGAGTACATACTAAACATATCGATTTGAGCCTCTAGCGGCCCCGTCAGTCCACCTTTACGCTTTGTCCGGCACCATTCCTTCAAAGGACGCTTAACATCCCTTAAATGGCGGCAGGCGGATTGCGAGTCGTACGGCTTATAGTCGCCTTCGTACTGGTCGTACGATTCCAAGTTGTTGTGATACTTCGATGTGGCGGCACGCTTCCTGACGGGGAAGACCCAATCATCAGGCCCCGTAGGTAGGCCCTGCTCCTGTAGGAAATCAATCCACTCCTTCAAATAGCCGAAGTAGTTGTAGTCGCTGTGATAGATAAGGACCTTTGGCCCTGACAGTTTCCGCCTATTCACTTTCTTCCCGTGTACCGTCCTCATGGTAACGAAGTAGCTTCCTTCCCGAACATCACTCTCTTGAGCTGTTAGATCTTTGAACTTCAAGTTCAGTACTTCTTCACCAGCTCGGCACACGAAGTTGTAGACGCTCAACATATAGAAGTGGAGTCGTCTTCTTGAAAGGAGGTTGTTCTTTGGCTCCTTCGTATCAAAGGGCTTTCCGTGTCGCGTACGCAGTCTTGGTACTGTGCGGAGATACCGTCTAAATGCGTCGTAGACTTCTGCCGTAGCCAAATCTCTTCGTTGCGGCTTGTCTGTGTCGATTAGGCTCGCGTCATCAATCCAAAGCTCATTCTTGCTTACACGCCTCATATCTACACGCACGCGCATCTTGCCTTCAGCAAAACACCAGTTCAGGAATGCCATCAGGTTTTGTTGTTCGACATCCAGCGTACGCAGGGTGGGCGCTTTACGCATAGTGGGACACTTGGCCTGTATTAGCCGATGCGTGTTTAGATACTTGATGTACGACCGCTCGGTAATGTTTCCCACATTCCAGTTGCCGAAATACGGAAGGTAGTAGTTCGTGAACTGGTAGCCAATTACGCGAGTAGCGGTCTTTTGGTTAACATGCTTTCGATGTGCCAACCACTTCCTTGCCAGCGAAGCGAAGTTGTTTTGTGGGGCGAGGACTAGATCTTGTTCTTCCGCTTCACGAAGCGTTATCCAATACCGATTCGCCCGCTTGTACGCTTCGTGTCGGTCCTTTGTACGAAGTGACTTCCTAAAGTAACCGTTCGCGTTGTGTCGCTTGATCCTGACATACCAGCCACCGCGCTTTGAAGATTCCAGCCTATGAATGTAGACCTCGCCGCCTGTATTCGGGACTTCTTCGATGTCTTTATAGTAGGCCACGGATTTTGGAACTTCTTTGAATTTCTTTGAACGGATTAGTATGATGTCACAGATCGATTCTACTTCGACGGACGCTGATTCCGCAAATCTATTTTAGTCACCGCTTTGAACGCTGAACGAGTCTAAAAAGTGCCGTTAACTACCTATTTTTACTCGGTTTCATAGTATGACTATTCTCATCATCGATAATTTTGATGGTTTTTAAGTACCTGTTTTTACAACAGGTTTTTTTGTGCCAATTTTATCTTTGAACTCGTTTTGAACCGGAATTCCCGCTCATACAAGATCTTGGCCCTGTATGTAACGACGCTGTACCTAGATTCGGGCACGGTTCTAGTCCCAACAGCACGACCATAAGGGACAATCGCTTTTGGGGGCACAATAGGCTGTCGTAGCACCCCCCTACTACCACTATTCACAGCCGTTTCCCGCGCTCCTCTTTCATCAATTCTAGACCTTTGGAGATCGCCCGCTTGATTAGAGCATGTCTCGATACCCGATACTGGGCCGAGGCCTCCTTCTTCTCTAGCTCGATCTTTCGTAGCTCGCTGTCTGTTACTCGTATTGAAATTGTATTCATTTGTGTTACTCCTTAACTCTCAATTTTTTCAAAAATGTCACTTTTGTACTTGGGTTGATACCTTACCTATGCGTTTTTCTAGGTACTGAAGATAGTCCTTCGTCCATCAAACTGTTTGGATTCAGTAAGGACTTCTCGCCTCGATTGAACGGCTCTACATACACACCCGCATCAGTCCTTAACTTTCGTCGTCGTCCTGCGGCTTTGCGCTTGTCCGTCTTTCGCTCTTTGTCGTCTTGAATCGGGCTGCCCTGATAGTGCGTTTTCTTCTTGGGTTCCTGCTCCTCTTTTCTAGGTAGAAGGTCCCCCTTCATAGCCAGCGCATAGCTGTTAAGAGACTTAAGCGTATCTTGTAACCACTTGGACTTTAACTGTCCGCAGTTGCTTCCGGCTTGTTCGTCAATCTCTCTACCAGCGTCCAAGATTGCTTCAAGGACTTGCCCGCTTTCAAAGCGCACCCCGTCTACCAGCTCGGCATACTCGTCTAGGTCTAGGCCTTCTTGAGCGTACCGCTTCTTGTAATCGCCGCACTTGTATTTCGGTACGATGTCCTCGCCGTCAATCGTCATTCTTCCGCAGCTTGTACTCTTGCTGAAGTTCTGCCCCATCTTTGCGCTGACCTTTCCTTTGGCAGTCACCACTCCACGGCCTACATGCTTGGGATCGACACCGCTCCGCTTCGCTCCTGCTTTCGTTAGACTCTTTACAGCGCCAGCTTTGTTATCAGTCCAGCGTCCGGTCTTTGGATCGTGATACATACCAACTTCGTTGATACAGGTCCCTTCAAACTCCTTCCATCGTTCTAGGATTACTTTCATATTCTCGCTCATTTCTAGTTACCTCCACTTGGCTTTAGGCCCTTTGTTTTCGTTGTCACAGGGTCCATCTACATTCAGCGTCATCAAAGAAAACATCCCCTTGGTTTTCCGTATTCCCTGAATCCATTTCTTTCCTCGCAGGCATCGTTTACTTCACAATCCCTAATTCTCTTAAATCAATCTTCCCCGCTTGAGACTTCCTTTTATCTTCAATCTTCTTTCTGTTACGCAGGTACTTCTGTACTAGGGCAGTAGCACTCTGCTTGGCTGTAACATCTTCTCTAATTAGACTCTCCATACTGTCATCAATCCCTTANTTTAAATGAAGCTGTTTCAAGTGGATTCTTTTTGAATCCATCATGCTTAAACTTCGCCTTGACTAACTCCTGACGGCCACTTCATCGGCCTGACTATCGTTAATCAAATATGTACTGAAGCGGACCCGTGTTGATACGGACACTTGTTCCGTCTACACGCTCCACTTCTACGGTGACACGCGACACGGTTAACCAGATAGGTATCGTTGTGGCCCAAGTGGTTGTATATGACACCCCCTTGGTTTTCGTCGTACACCCTGAAATCCCCGATTCCTTCTTTCCACAAAGACTTCGCCAATTGGCACTTGATCTTGGTTTCGGCAAGGACGGTTCCGTGGAAGTGCCAATTATTGTCTTTGTACTCCCACACCGCATCTACGATGATGTGGCTCTTTGAGTAGCTGGCTAGTCTGTCACTCCACGATCGTATTTTCTCAACGACTTCGTTTTCGTGTAGACCGCCTCGCCTGCTCCTGAATGTTCCACCAACATAGAGCTGGGGCTTCCAGATATATCCATTCTCAAGATCTTGCTTGCGCTGGCAGGCATTCTCAAATCTGGTCTGTCCGGTTTGGGCCGCTTCGCAGTTCACAAAATAAATAGTCACAAAGAACCCAAAAGACCCAAAAAGGTTCTTTTTTACATTTCAAAGGAACTCCTTTCATATATAATCGCTGTATGAAACGCGCTATTTCTTACCTTCGTGCGAGCCTCGATGCTGAAAACCAGCCGAACAGCGTAGCGGTCCAGAGGGCTATCGTTCAGTCCTTTGCGGAGCGGAACTCGTACGAGCTGGTGGACGAGTACTTCGAGTACGACTCTGGCTGTAACGACGACCGTACGCTTTGGAACGAGGCTATCTGTCGAGCTGAAGCTGAAGATCTGTATATCGTGTGCTGGCGTGTGGACCGCTTCAGTCGTAGCCTCGCCTCCTTTGCGAAGTCCAATTCCATATTGGGCCGTCTTCGCTTTTGTGAACTTGGCGATGTGGAACCCTCGCCTATTGTCCTCTCCATGCTTATCGCTGTAGGACAAAACGAGGCTATGAATACTCGGGTCCGTATTAGTGAAACGATGCGGATACTCAAGGAGCGTGACGGTCGTATTTGGGGCAACCCGAATATTGTTAACGACGCACACCCTCGTTCACTTGAAGTCCGTCAGTCTAAAGCTCGCGCATTCAATTCCAAGATTCAGTCAGTTCTTGCGGACTTCCGTAAAGCTGGCTACAGTCTTCGTGAATGTGTATCTCGACTCAACGATCTTGGAATTACAACTAGACGCGGAAAGCGTTGGACTTATCCTTCGCTTTATCGAGTCGCCAACTACTAGGAGAATGTTATGGCTATGATGCCCCTCGGTACGAAGTTGAAGGAGGCCGTTACGGTGTGGCGTAACCTCTCCACGAACCCTGCGAAGACGATCACGATCAAGGCCCTTCGTGACGGCCTCAAGGCTGCGAAGATCTCGCTTGTGGATAAGGACGGCAACCCCTTGAAGGACAAGGGTGTCACGCTGGCGCTCCACAAGGAACTCGGCAAGTTCTTGAACTTCCGTATTAGTGAAGGAAACCACGAGTCCATTACTGACAAGGACTCGGCCAAAGCGTGGAAAGATGCCCGATTCAGCGGCATCACCATTCCTACGGTGATCGAGGATGCTGACGAGCGGGAGTCTGCTTGGGACTGATCTTCGTCTTCGACGCTGACGAGCTGGGCCGACGGAGTTACTTCTGTCGGCCTCTCTCGTTCTGCTGTACGACCTGAATTACTGACGACACCGCTTCGATGTCATCCTCTCCATAGCGTTCCATGCTGCGGACGCTTCGCGTGGGGTGCCTCGTTACAAGGCCTCGCTTTTCAGGGTCTTGTCCGTACTTGTAATAGAAGTCCTGAATCATCGACAGTCCAGTATTGGCCCGCTCGGCCACTCTTGAGAAATCGTAGTCACTTTCTACGATCAGGTTCTTAATGGCGATGTGCCGAACCGAGTACATACTAAACATATCGATTTGAGCCTCTAGCGGCCCCGTCAGTCCACCTTTACGCTTTGTCCGGCACCATTCCTTCAAAGGACGCTTAACATCCCTTAAATGGCGGCAGGCGGATTGCGAGTCGTACGGCTTATAGTCGCCTTCGTACTGGTCGTACGATTCCAAGTTGTTGTGATACTTCGATGTGGCGGCACGCTTCCTGACGGGGAAGACCCAATCATCAGGCCCCGTAGGTAGGCCCTGCTCCTGTAGGAAATCAATCCACTCCTTCAAATAGCCGAAGTAGTTGTAGTCGCTGTGATAGATAAGGACCTTTGGCCCTGACAGTTTCCGCCTATTCACTTTCTTCCCGTGTACCGTCCTCATGGTAACGAAGTAGCTTCCTTCCCGAACATCACTCTCTTGAGCTGTTAGATCTTTGAACTTCAAGTTCAGTACTTCTTCACCAGCTCGGCACACGAAGTTGTAGACGCTCAACATATAGAAGTGGAGTCGTCTTCTTGAAAGGAGGTTGTTCTTTGGCTCCTTCGTATCAAAGGGCTTTCCGTGTCGCGTACGCAGTCTTGGTACTGTGCGGAGATACCGTCTAAATGCGTCGTAGACTTCTGCCGTAGCCAAATCTCTTCGTTGCGGCTTGTCTGTGTCGATTAGGCTCGCGTCATCAATCCAAAGCTCATTCTTGCTTACACGCCTCATATCTACACGCACGCGCATCTTGCCTTCAGCAAAACACCAGTTCAGGAATGCCATCAGGTTTTGTTGTTCGACATCCAGCGTACGCAGGGTGGGCGCTTTACGCATAGTGGGACACTTGGCCTGTATTAGCCGATGCGTGTTTAGATACTTGATGTACGACCGCTCGGTAATGTTTCCCACATTCCAGTTGCCGAAATACGGAAGGTAGTAGTTCGTGAACTGGTAGCCAATTACGCGAGTAGCGGTCTTTTGGTTAACATGCTTTCGATGTGCCAACCACTTCCTTGCCAGCGAAGCGAAGTTGTTTTGTGGGGCGAGGACTAGATCTTGTTCTTCCGCTTCACGAAGCGTTATCCAATACCGATTCGCCCGCTTGTACGCTTCGTGTCGGTCCTTTGTACGAAGTGACTTCCTAAAGTAACCGTTCGCGTTGTGTCGCTTGATCCTGACATACCAGCCACCGCGCTTTGAAGATTCCAGCCTATGAATGTAGACCTCGCCGCCTGTATTCGGGACTTCTTCGATGTCTTTATAGTAGGCCACGGATTTTGGAACTTCTTTGAATTTCTTTGAACGGATTAGTATGATGTCACAGATCGATTCTACTTCGACGGACGCTGATTCCGCAAATCTATTTTAGTCACCGCTTTGAACGCTGAACGAGTCTAAAAAGTGCCGTTAACTACCTATTTTTACTCGGTTTCATAGTATGACTATTCTCATCATCGATAATTTTGATGGTTTTTAAGTACCTGTTTTTACAACAGGTTTTTTTGTGCCAATTTTATCTTTGAACTCGTTTTGAACCGGAATTCCCGCTCATACAAGATCTTGGCCCTGTATGTAACGACGCTGTACCTAGATTCGGGCACGGTTCTAGTCCCAACAGCACGACCATAAGGGACAATCGCTTTTGGGGGCACAATAGGCTGTCGTAGCACCCCCCTACTACCACTATTCACAGCCGTTTCCCGCGCTCCTCTTTCATCAATTCTAGACCTTTGGAGATCGCCCGCTTGATTAGAGCATGTCTCGATACCCGATACTGGGCCGAGGCCTCCTTCTTCTCTAGCTCGATCTTTCGTAGCTCGCTGTCTGTTACTCGTATTGAAATTGTATTCATTTGTGTTACTCCTTAACTCTCAATTTTTTCAAAAATGTCACTTTTGTACTTGGGTTGATACCTTACCTATGCGTTTTTCTAGGTACTGAAGATAGTCCTTCGTCCATCAAACTGTTTGGATTCAGTAAGGACTTCTCGCCTCGATTGAACGGCTCTACATACACACCCGCATCAGTCCTTAACTTTCGTCGTCGTCCTGCGGCTTTGCGCTTGTCCGTCTTTCGCTCTTTGTCGTCTTGAATCGGGCTGCCCTGATAGTGCGTTTTCTTCTTGGGTTCCTGCTCCTCTTTTCTAGGTAGAAGGTCCCCCTTCATAGCCAGCGCATAGCTGTTAAGAGACTTAAGCGTATCTTGTAACCACTTGGACTTTAACTGTCCGCAGTTGCTTCCGGCTTGTTCGTCAATCTCTCTACCAGCGTCCAAGATTGCTTCAAGGACTTGCCCGCTTTCAAAGCGCACCCCGTCTACCAGCTCGGCATACTCGTCTAGGTCTAGGCCTTCTTGAGCGTACCGCTTCTTGTAATCGCCGCACTTGTATTTCGGTACGATGTCCTCGCCGTCAATCGTCATTCTTCCGCAGCTTGTACTCTTGCTGAAGTTCTGCCCCATCTTTGCGCTGACCTTTCCTTTGGCAGTCACCACTCCACGGCCTACATGCTTGGGATCGACACCGCTCCGCTTCGCTCCTGCTTTCGTTAGACTCTTTACAGCGCCAGCTTTGTTATCAGTCCAGCGTCCGGTCTTTGGATCGTGATACATACCAACTTCGTTGATACAGGTCCCTTCAAACTCCTTCCATCGTTCTAGGATTACTTTCATATTCTCGCTCATTTCTAGTTACCTCCACTTGGCTTTAGGCCCTTTGTTTTCGTTGTCACAGGGTCCATCTACATTCAGCGTCATCAAAGAAAACATCCCCTTGGTTTTCCGTATTCCCTGAATCCATTTCTTTCCTCGCAGGCATCGTTTACTTCACAATCCCTAATTCTCTTAAATCAATCTTCCCCGCTTGAGACTTCCTTTTATCTTCAATCTTCTTTCTGTTACGCAGGTACTTCTGTACTAGGGCAGTAGCACTCTGCTTGGCTGTAACATCTTCTCTAATTAGACTCTCCATACTGTCATCAATCCCTTAATTTAAATGAAGCTGTTTCAAGTGGATTCTTTTTGAATCCATCATGCTTAAACTTCGCCTTGACTAACTCCTGACGGCCACTTCATCGGCCTGACTATCGTTAATCAAATATGTACTGAAGCGGACCCGTGTTGATACGGACACTTGTTCCGTCTACACGCTCCACTTCTACGGTGACACGCGACACGGTTAACCAGATAGGTATCGTTGTGGCCCAAGTGGTTGTATATGACACCCCCTTGGTTTTCGTCGTACACCCTGAAATCCCCGATTCCTTCTTTCCACAAAGACTTCGCCAATTGGCACTTGATCTTGGTTTCGGCAAGGACGGTTCCGTGGAAGTGCCAATTATTGTCTTTGTACTCCCACACCGCATCTACGATGATGTGGCTCTTTGAGTAGCTGGCTAGTCTGTCACTCCACGATCGTATTTTCTCAACGACTTCGTTTTCGTGTAGACCGCCTCGCCTGCTCCTGAATGTTCCACCAACATAGAGCTGGGGCTTCCAGATATATCCATTCTCAAGATCTTGCTTGCGCTGGCAGGCATTCTCAAATCTGGTCTGTCCGGTTTGGGCCGCTTCGCAGTTCACAAAATAAATAGTCACAAAGAACCCAAAAGACCCAAAAAGGTTCTTTTTTACATTTCAAAGGAACTCCTTTCATATATAATCGCTGTATGAAACGCGCTATTTCTTACCTTCGTGCGAGCCTCGATGCTGAAAACCAGCCGAACAGCGTAGCGGTCCAGAGGGCTATCGTTCAGTCCTTTGCGGAGCGGAACTCGTACGAGCTGGTGGACGAGTACTTCGAGTACGACTCTGGCTGTAACGACGACCGTACGCTTTGGAACGAGGCTATCTGTCGAGCTGAAGCTGAAGATCTGTATATCGTGTGCTGGCGTGTGGACCGCTTCAGTCGTAGCCTCGCCTCCTTTGCGAAGTCCAATTCCATATTGGGCCGTCTTCGCTTTTGTGAACTTGGCGATGTGGAACCCTCGCCTATTGTCCTCTCCATGCTTATCGCTGTAGGACAAAACGAGGCTATGAATACTCGGGTCCGTATTAGTGAAACGATGCGGATACTCAAGGAGCGTGACGGTCGTATTTGGGGCAACCCGAATATTGTTAACGACGCACACCCTCGTTCACTTGAAGTCCGTCAGTCTAAAGCTCGCGCATTCAATTCCAAGATTCAGTCAGTTCTTGCGGACTTCCGTAAAGCTGGCTACAGTCTTCGTGAATGTGTATCTCGACTCAACGATCTTGGAATTACAACTAGACGCGGAAAGCGTTGGACTTATCCTTCGCTTTATCGAGTCGCCAACTACTAGGAGAATGTTATGGCTATGATGCCCCTCGGTACGAAGTTGAAGGAGGCCGTTACGGTGTGGCGTAACCTCTCCACGAACCCTGCGAAGACGATCACGATCAAGGCCCTTCGTGACGGCCTCAAGGCTGCGAAGATCTCGCTTGTGGATAAGGACGGCAACCCCTTGAAGGACAAGGGTGTCACGCTGGCGCTCCACAAGGAACTCGGCAAGTTCTTGAACTTCCGTATTAGTGAAGGAAACCACGAGTCCATTACTGACAAGGACTCGGCCAAAGCGTGGAAAGATGCCCGATTCAGCGGCATCACCATTCCTACGGTGATCGAGGATGCTGACGAGCGGGAGTCTGCTTGGGACTGATCTTCGTCTTCGACGCTGACGAGCTGGGCCGACGGAGTTACTTCTGTCGGCCTCTCTCGTTCTGCTGTACGACCTGAATTACTGACGACACCGCTTCGATGTCATCCTCTCCATAGCGTTCCATGCTGCGGACGCTTCGCGTGGGGTGCCTCGTTACAAGGCCTCGCTTTTCAGGGTCTTGTCCGTACTTGTAATAGAAGTCCTGAATCATCGACAGTCCAGTATTGGCCCGCTCGGCCACTCTTGAGAAATCGTAGTCACTTTCTACGATCAGGTTCTTAATNGCGATGTGCCGAACCGAGTACATACTAAACATATCGATTTGAGCCTCTAGCGGCCCCGTCAGTCCACCTTTACGCTTTGTCCGGCACCATTCCTTCAAAGGACGCTTAACATCCCTTAAATGGCGGCAGGCGGATTGCGAGTCGTACGGCTTATAGTCGCCTTCGTACTGGTCGTACGATTCCAAGTTGTTGTGATACTTCGATGTGGCGGCACGCTTCCTGACGGGGAAGACCCAATCATCAGGCCCCGTAGGTAGGCCCTGCTCCTGTAGGAAATCAATCCACTCCTTCAAATAGCCGAAGTAGTTGTAGTCGCTGTGATAGATAAGGACCTTTGGCCCTGACAGTTTCCGCCTATTCACTTTCTTCCCGTGTACCGTCCTCATGGTAACGAAGTAGCTTCC
>JGI25133J35611_10002167_pt1 | contig 10318 bp, 8 predicted proteins | sample ETNvirenome_6_85_FD_35611 | JGI IMG/M metagenome (IMG submission 35611) | reverse complement strand
CCCGCAGCACCCTCAGATCCAAAATATGCTTTTGCTTGATTTATTCTATTTGCACTTTTAGGTCTAAAAATATAATCAACTACTTGTTCTTGTTCTGCTTCATTTCCTGCTAATTTTTTTAACCAACCTTGGCTAAATAATTCATCATTTTGTGCAATGAGAGCATTTTTTTCATTTAATAATTTTACTAAAGAACTTTCATCAGAATTTAATAGTGCTTGCGTTTCCGCCTCGCTAAATTTTCCATTTTTTGCAGCGATATCTTTTGCTAATCTTTCAATTTGTACTTTGTTACTACCAAATAATGTTGTTTTAGTATCATCGCCAATAGCCATCCAATGATTTAAAAATGCTTTTCCATCATAATTTCCTGTAATATTATTTTTTGATGTATTTAAAGCATTATCAAATGTTTCACGAGCAATCGCAGATTTAAATATTGCTCTTTCTGATTGTGGTAAAGCATGTATAAGTCTTAATAATTCTTTATGNCTTCCACCAATAACAAAATGTTTTACTACTNTATCTGCTTCTATAAATCCCGATGCACCNCTTTGTGCTTGTTTTATCATACTAGCTGTAAAAACATCATCAAACATTCCTTGTGTTTCANTTCTTAATGTATTTAAATTTTCAAGAAGATTAATAGGTTTTCCTAATTNTGCTTTTTCAGCCGCACTTAATTTTGAAATATTATTAGTAATAATACCTTCCGCATTAACAAAAGAATCTTGTGCTGCTTNTATTAAACTATCTATTTGTGAACTACTAATTAAACTGTTTGATTTTGCTATATCNCCTTTCATAAAAGTAAACATCTTTTCTAATGATATCATTTCTTTTGCTGTTACACGGTCTCCTAATGCATTTATTCTAGTTACTAATTCAGTTACTTGATCCATATAAGGAAGCTTAGAAAACTCTGTTATATTAGTTGGTACTTCTACAGACGCTCCCGCTGGTCCAGCAGGAATTGTTTTAGTTCCTTGCGTCGTTGTTTTTGGTAAGAACTCTGCCATATTATTTATTATGTCTTTTATAGCGAGAGTACTCATAATAGGTTGACCACCCATAGCATCATCTAAATCAGCACCATATCCCATAATTACATCGTCATTACTTGCTTTTACTTGTTGTAATCTTTTAAAAATACTTTCTGATAAATCATCAGATAATAAACCAGTTTGATTTCTTATAGTTTTAATTGCAGCTAATGTTTCTTTTTCAATATTTTCTGTAATCATTTTTAACGTTTGTTCATAACTTGTTTTATCGTCTATAACTCTTTTTAAAATTTGTTCCTGTAATTCTTTAAGAATTTCTCCTTCTTCTGCTGTTCCTAATTTTGCAGCGTATGTTTTTAATAAATCATCTGAAATTCCAGCAGCTTTTCCTCTAAGCAATAACATTGTATGTCCTAAATAACGTCTATTCACATCGTCAGTGGAATTATTAAAGACTCTATTAAGTACACCTTGAAAACGACCAATTAAGGCTCTGTCTGTAGCTACACTTATAGAAGGAATACCGGCATATGTTCCATTGCCTTCTAAAATTTGTTTAATAATTAGTCTTTGTTTTTCTGGCTTAGATGCCATAACTAAAGAGTTTGGATTTACAGGATCAGATGCTCCGGGAATGCTTGGATCGCCTGTTAGAGGTGTTTTAAAACGAAGATGCTTTATTGTTTTATCTATTAACTTTTGCATTTCTACTTCTGGAAGAGGACTTCCATCTGCTCGTGTTCCATACATAACACGTATGTCTTGTTCTAAATTAGGATATTTTGTTAAAACTCCTTGCTTTGTAAACGGAGCAGTTGGTCTTAATTTAAAACCAAAAAAACCACCGCCTTGTGGATCAGATATCATTCTTGCAAAAGGTCTAATTGCTCTACCAAAGCCTTCACCTAATATACCGTACATTGCTTCTTCCGCAGCATGAGCCGCCATAGATTGAGCGCTTTGATTTGACCAACCTTGACTATATTCTATTAGTTCATCTACTCCATAAGCAGCCGCCATTGTTATAGCGCCGCCTAGTAAACCAATTGTTGTTCCGTAAGGATTTAAAGCAATACTTGTTACTATACTAGGAGCTACTTGGATTATTTTAGGAGCTGCATCGACCCAATCATATTTTGTAAAACCTTGATATTCATCTATGACTCTGCCTTTTTCTCCTTCTTTTAATGGAGGTAATCCTAAAACTTCTAATCCTTTTGCATTTAATGCGTAACGTCCTAATGAATCTGTTGTCCATCCACCCGGACCAACAGTTAAGTTAAGATGATCTTCTTTTTCTATGTTTGTATCTAATTGTGATAAAGTAAAACGAGAAAACTTTGTTCCTTCATTTTTAGGCGCACCGACTCCTGTTGTATAATCAAAACCTAATTCTTTATCTCCTACTTGCATACTAGAAATCATACGAAGATTTTGTAAATCATCAACAGACATTCTTTTCATTACCTCTTCCCACTGATCTTGTGGAATGGTAAAACCCTTTCCTTGAGTTGCATTTTGTTTCATTAATGCCCAAACATCGGGTTCGTGTTCTGCCATTGATTTATAAAATTGTATTTTTTTCTCTTTTAATAAATCAGCGTCTATACTATTTTGTATTTGCTTCTGTTCTTCTATACTTTGTAATACAACAGAGGGTTCTTCTATTCCTAATTCTTCTGCTCTTTCTTTTTCATCAACACGAGGTTCAAATTTTGGATCCCTATGTGGATTTACATTTGCTCTTTTTTGAGATTCTAAAACAGCCATTAGTTGCCTTCTACCGCATCAATTATAGATTTAACTTCTGTATCTTGATTTGGTGTTAAAGTAGTAGGATCAACAAGTTTGTTAGGTTTACTACCGATAGGATTAAGAATATAATCGGGGTCAACCGGATTAATACCTTCATAATCTCTTGCATATACATTGTGTTTATTAGTATATTTAGCACCTAAGTTCTCTTTAACAGAATTTAAAACTGCTACCATAGTTTTTCCTTTTCCGTATTCAACACCAGCTATCTTCATAAATTTAGCTACATCTTTATCGGATAAAGCTTTTCCTGTTTGATCTTCCGCAGCAGCAACCATGTAAGCTATTGTTAATAGTTTTGATTTAGCTATCGCTGAAGCTTCACCTAATTGAAGAAAGCTAGGAGAGTTAAATATTTCTTGATATTCTGGATTATTAACATCGAGTACACTTGGACTTTCTAATTTACCTATTCCCATTGCATTAAAAGCAGCTTGAACTTCATTTAAAGTTTCACTTGTAAAGGAAGCAACAGAACCAATAATTGTATTAGCAGCAGGGTTTTCAGAAATAAAGTCTATAGTACGATTAATTACACCAAGAGCATTTCTCGTATTAATTTCACTCTTTTGTAAATCAACTCTAGCTTTGTTTTCGCTAGGTTCATAATCACCCGGTGTACCAGTAATAGAAATTTCTTCAGATCCTACCATTGGCATTTCTTCAAACTCATTATCAACTGGATTATTATACATCCATTTCCATCTATCTTCGTCTTTGTCGTATACAAATTGTGCAGACACAATTCCATTTGGATTATCTTTTGTTATAAATTTTTCATTTTTAAATTGACCTACTAAAGGATCATCTGGTTTTGTTGCAGGGTCTAAAGAAGGAACAAAGTTTTCTAATGTATTATTTTGTGAATCTTTATACATAACAGTTCCTTGATTCCCTACAAGTCGTGTTGCTTTTACTGTTTCAAATTTTCCAGTATTAATACCATTTTCAATTACCGGAACTTTTCCTGTAACTAATTCTTTTCCTGTAAATGTTTCTGGTTTATCTGGATCTGGTTGATTTTCTATTGCCATTTCCAAAGCTTTCATTCGTAAATCTGCTTCGGGGTCCGCGGCGTCATATTCACGTCTCGCTTCTGCTGCTTGTGCAATTCCCGGAACTGCTGCTCCTGCTGCTTGACCAAGAATATCTAAACCACCAGACCATCCACCTTGATAAGATTTACCCGATAATAATTTAGAACCTAATGCTAATAAAGCCGGACTTGCCGCCTTCCATTTATTAAATGGTTTTCTTTCACTGGGGCTAACACGTTTTAATAGTTTTAAATAGTCTTCATAATCATTTATTATTCCAGCTTGCGATGCTGAAGGTCTATCCTCAGTCATTTGTTTACCAGCTATAACATCTGGATCATTCTCATCCCAATCTAATAATCCACCTGTTCCAGAAATTTTACCACCATTAGCATAACCGCGAACTGGTGTTAAACCAGTCGTGATCCCTGTTCCGCGGTGCGCGTAGCCTCCTCCTCTAAACATGTTTCTTCTAAGTACTGCCATTAGCCCATCAATGCTCCAAAACCACCTGCACCAGTTGCAAATATTCCAGCCGCTTGCGCGTATGGATTAGTTTCCGGTAGTGGTGATGTTACTTGTGTCCCCATCATTTGCGGTGATAATTGTTGTAATATACCAGCACCAGTTGAGAGTTGATTCCACGGCGCATTTTCTAATGCCATTTGATTTTGATAATTCACGTTAAGCCCAGTTTGTCCAAGTTGTTGTTGTAACCCGCCAATGCCCATTAACTGGTTAACATCAGATTGACCAAGAGCTTGTGTTTGTGCACCGAGACCACCCATTGCTCCAGCAATACCACTTGTTTGTTGACCGAGCTGACCAAATGCTTGTGCTTGTTGCATTTGNTGTTGATTAGCTGCTTGTGCTAATCCCTGTGCTTGTTGATAATTTTTAGATAAATCTTCAAAGATACGACGTGACCGCATGTCTGCTGTATTACGCGCTAGTTCTGATTGTTGTAGCCCGTACCGTGAACCACCAAAGGCTCCTGCACCGACTGCTTGACCAGCTAGTTGGTTACTTGCCATTTGTGATTGACGATCAATTTCCTTTAAAGCTTCTTGTGTTACGTCTCCTTGGTATTGATTAAAATAAGGTTTATAAGCGTCTGGCCCAATATTCATTCCACCGAGTGCTTGTACACCGGCTCCTGTTGTGCCTAGCGCTGCCTGTTGTCCCGCACCGGCTGCTGCTAAATAAGGCTGATACGCCCCAATGCCGCCGTAAGCTTGTTGCATTGCTGCCTGTTGTGTTGGTGTAAATCCGTATACCTCTTGCGCCGGGACATTTAATGGTTGGCCCATCATTGTCCCCAACGTATTCGCCATCTGCTCCGTTGGTTGTTCTAAGTACTCCGGTACTATAGGTGTTGTTACTGTTGTTGCTGTAGTCATTTTTATGCTCTCGCCTCCATTCCTCGTGATAACCTAGAAAGTTGTCCTCCACTTTCTAAATTTTGCATTACTTGATACATTTGTTTTGCGCCCTCGCGACGGTCGCCTCCGCCCGCACCTCTGACTGCTTTAGCCGTCATGACAAATTCTCCGTCGCTTAGCATTGCCGGAATGGAATCACTTGTTCCTGTTCCCGGTCCCGTTGACTCTCCGCCTTGTTGTAAATCCATAACACCGCCTTGTGCCATTGCTGGCACGATAGGCATGTCTTGTGCCCATTGCAATTTAGGATCTAGCATAGAGTTATAACTTAATCCGTGTGGTACATAAGGATCAATTTGTGGTCCTACGTTTTCATCTGATTGTTTAGATTTTAAAAATTCACCACCCGCAGTGATAATTCCTGCCGCAGTTAATATTTTTTTAAGTGATAAATCACCAAATTTACCTTTCTTTTTATCTTGTAAAAGACTTACTACTCGATTTTTTTGCTCTTCAGTAAAAAAACCGCTGTTATCAGCTAAAATTTTTTTTACTAATCCATCATCATCCCCATCTGGAATAACATCACTTTCAAAAAATCCTTCTAAATATTTTCTTATGTTTGATTTATCATCTTTACCTTTAAAATATTCTTGCCAGTTTTTTATTCTATCTTTTCCTAAATATTCTCCAAAAATATCTCCGGGTTTTCTCCATTCATCTCCGGATAATCCTTTTCCAAAAAAAGTATCTTGTCCGCCTGCTACATTACTTGCAAGTCCTGCTAATCCACCACGTAGTGCCATGTTAAGACCTTGTGTTGGATCACCGGGATTTTCTCTTTTGTATTGACCAAGTGCTGCGCCTGTCGCGGCTCCCCATCCCGGTCCATACATTGCACCAACAATAGGTGCCGCGTATCCGGAAATATCCGCTGCTGCTTTTCTAAGTCGTCTACCTATTTTCTTAAAAAAGAATTCTGGTTGTCCTGTTACAGGATTCTTTGAGTTTAAATCATTACCAACAATGTAGCGTCCGGGTTCAATGCCCATATCCATCATTGTTCTAAATAACCGTTTTTTCAATATAGGGTTCCTATCTAAAACCTCCATTGGAATAACGGTTTCGCCTTCTGCTGCATGCACGATATATGTATCTTCATAACGACCAAGGCCGCCAATCTTTGATACGAAACTTTTAAACTCGTTTAATGATTCTAATCCCTGCATGTTTATTTCATGACCTCTCCGAATATGTCTAGGCTATTCACCGTTATAGCGACATCGCGCTTGATGTGTTTTTCTTCTGTGGAAGTTGCAGGATTGTTAACGTCCGCTTGTGCTTCATTTTCACTAGCGTATTCTTTACCTGTTTGCGTATTGGAAACTGTCTCTTTGGTCTCAATAGGAAGAACTGCGGAAGTTTTCCTGCCAGCTAATACGTTTTCGTCCCTTTTTATACTCATTTTCCCATCCTTTTGCAATAGTTAATTAATATTTCCATTATTTCCTACGTACTAGACACTTCTAGCACACTAATAATTATACTCAAATCATTGCCATTTTGAGCTTGAGCCTTTATTATTTCTGATTCTTTTGCAACAAGTGGAGCAGGTGCTGACACTGTGCTATCAGATGTATCCTGCGCCATATTACCGGTTGCAAGAAGCTCTTGTGATCGTTTGGCTTGAATTGTTCTATCTATCTCTAAACTATAACTAACACTGCTTGAGTCTACAAGATATAAAGATATGTTACAATTGTTTTCCGTATCGTCGTTTGATACACGAATAGATTTAACAATTGCTGTCGTCTCTGTTGGTACTGTATATACAGTAGTCAACTCATTAGTAGAGAGCTTTGTTTTATAGTTTGTATAGACGTTTGCCATTTATGATAAAAACCAACTTACCCTTTCATCTTCTTGTTTAAGAGTTTCTGGTACATATGTGTTGTTCAAGACAAATATCATTTGTTCTAGTGTTTGCACAAGTTGTGCCATTTGTTGTCTGTCATATTTTTCCGGTGCTTCCGGTAAACGTGGTGTTGTAATAAGTGCCATTAACTTCCCCTCATTCCGTCTGGTTTCATATCAAGTCTAAGTGTACCATATCGCCATTTATCATCAACGGCGTCACTTGCTACTCGTATAGAAATTTGTCTTCCACGTATTCGTGTATCTTGTTTCGTTGTACTTGTTGTTATATCATAGGAGCCGTGAGTTGTTTGTGTTCCTGTTGGATAGGGCCGTGTTTTTAATGTTACATCCACCGTACCCGCTTGGTTCTTGAAGTCGGGAATAAACCTTGCAATCGACATAAACTGATCACCGTCCTGTATATCAATGTCGCCTGATTCAATATGATTTGACATAGCTGAGCCATTGTCATTAACACCTTTTTCATGTGCATACACAAAAGTACGACCTGCTTTAAGCCCGTTGATTGTAGAGATACTAGCTGTAGTATCTGTAGAATCAAATTCCGTTGCATAAGGATTATCATAAACACCACTATCCGCCCATGAGCTTCTAGCTAATGTTCCAATATACCATAAGTTTTCTGCATAATTGAACATTACAACTTTATCAATTTGATCTGATCCTTCTGAGGGATAGAACCACATGACTTCATTAAAGTCTGAATTTGCTGAACAAAATACATCTTGTTTAGCATTAGGATTAATATCATCAAATACGTAGTCTTGTACAGAGCACGGTATTTTTTTAACCGCACCATCATACATAAAGAAAGATTCATCACTCATCCAGAAGGATGTACCCGATACATCTACTGCCGCATGTATTCCTACAGCGCCACAGTTAGAACCTATTTGTTTAAATCCAAAAGTAAAAGGTGCACCAATAAATTGCATTTGATACAAAGCAGAATCTGTCCATACCATAACAGCCCCTCTTGATCNNACNGCNGTTTGTATTTGGTTACCATCTGTTAATCGGTGTGAACCCGCCGTGTTTGTTGCCGTTGGTGTCCATTCGTTTGTTGTTTCTTGTGAAGACCAACGAATATACATATTATCCTGTGTAGAATCCGTTCCTATCGTTGTCTCTGTTCCAAGGCAAATAACATGCCTGTCATCGCCCGATACTAGCATAAATCGTGATTTTGTTGGTCCCGCCGATACGTTTGTCGTATCCGCTGCATTGCTGGATAGTCCACCCGATGTGTCCCAATAATATAAACCACCATCAAATTGCAAGGCCAAAACATCTTCACCCCAATTATCCAGTGTCCATTTTGATGATTGTAATAAAACACCAGAAGCGCCTGTTAGACCAGATCTAGTTGTATTCCATGTGCTTGTACTCCATGTACCTGCACCCCAACCATAACCATATAAAGCAACTGCTGCACCNGTATTAATTTGATAGGTTGCTGTNGCTGTTCCGGTGGTCGCGGACGANGAAGCACTAGCTGGCGCCTCTATAGTATATGTATTAGAGTTTGGTACAGTTAATATTTCGAACTCACCTTGTAAGTTAGCTTGTGTTAAACCACCGACTGCACCACTGACACTAGATATAGTAACAAAGTCACCAATCAATGCTCCGTGGTCCGCGTCTGTTACAGTAACGGTCGCTGAACCGCTCGTTGTTGCAAATTGAGTTATACTTCCTGTTGCACGCGTAGGCGTGATATCAGCATAACTATTTTCTGAATATGCGTAGAGTTTTTTATTAGTACCATAGATAGCGTACTTAACGCCATTTAAATCTGAGTAAGTAAGCACGGCCCGCGTTGCGCCGACAAGAGCATCACTTGTTACTTTTTCCCAGCCACCTATTTTTTCCGGTAAACCATATCGAAAACGAACATTATCGCCATCGACCCATTTACCTTCTGCACCGTACTCGGTATTTTGTTTATCTATACCCGGCGCTATTTGCAGTTTAGTTAGTGGCATTTAAAATCCTAACTTGTCGCGTAGTATGGTATCCAGCGATCCGTTCCCTCGACGTTGACACGAATNTACCCCGTCAAATCGCCTATGCTTGTGTCGGTCGTGATGTTCCCAGACGTGTCTGACTGGGAGTCGCCGTCAAACTTGATGAACGGTTGATCAGTATCCGCTTGATCCAGTTCCAGACAAGGAATGGCCCCCGTCGAGCTGCTCTGGTCAATCTCCATCTTCGCCGCGGGACTGCTGACACCAATTCCTACCCTGTCATTACCCGCGCTTGTAAAAAATAAATGGGTATCCGCGTCTCCTTCAATTCTAAAATCATAATCTGCGCCGGATTCATTAAAAACAAATAAACCACCATCAAAGTTAACTGTGCCTGATTCATTTTTAATTCCACCAACAACGTGAAGTTCCTTTGAAGGAGACGCCGTTCCAATACCAACACGGTCATTGCCGGCGTCAAGAAAAAGAAGATTGGCATCACTAGCCCCTTCAAATCTTGCATCTAAATCGGCACCTGCTTCGTTATAAATAAAAGTTCCACCATCAAATGATACATTTCCCGCCACGTCTAATGTTCCGTTAGCCGTGATGTTTCCACAATCATCCAAGACGTCGAACATATTTGTTCCATCCGTATATAAAATATGTTTAGATCCTGCTATAAGTCCGTCAGTTGTTCCAGATCCACCAGCAGGTTTAAAGTTAAGAGTATACGCTCCCATCGTTGTTGCATTATCGACAATGTACCAGTTCTCCACGGCTTCACACTGCATGGTAGTATTACCCGTAAGTGTGCCTGTTAGTTTAATGATTGCATTACTTTGTTCATCTGCTGTAGTACCATCGTCTACGTCTAAAGAATCTGAAGTGCTTGCAATTGCTACAGATATGTATCCCTTAACCGCTGATTCTAGTTTTTGTAAATTGTTATTTGTTATTGTACCCCATGTTCCCGAGTTTTCCCCACTGGCTTGGAGTTCGAGATTGAGAGTACTAGTATATGTTGATGCCATTTATATCTCCTATGCCACGTCGTCTATTAAAGCTGCTACAATTAAGTTAGCTGTTGCGTCACCTGCATCGCCAATGTCTGACGATATAGCGTGTATATTACCAACGGTTGTGTTGGGTAATCTACCAAACCATGATTGTGA
>JGI25133J35611_10002147_pt1 | contig 10353 bp, 17 predicted proteins | sample ETNvirenome_6_85_FD_35611 | JGI IMG/M metagenome (IMG submission 35611) | reverse complement strand
TTGACCGGAAAACTCCAGCTGAACTATGCGTGCGCTGATGTATTCCCCCCCAAGGTCGGCGTCCATATGGGTTGTCTCTCCTAAAACATTCACACTCTTCCCGATGTTATCTCGCTGCTGGAAACGGTTGTGGGTTCTTGATCGTCCACCTGTGAGAACCGGTACTGGCGGCTGTTCTTACCGCCTATAATTTTTAGGACAATCCCACCCAAATCCCGTTTATTGAATCGGCTTAGTGCTTTCCCAAGCATCGTCTGTCCTCTTCGCTCACTCAGGTTCATCCACGAAAACAAGTCGGCCTGTTCTTGGTCAACCAACGAATAAATCTGCTGCTTGTTGATCCACTCTGTCCCAAACGCATTGTTCGCCAACTTGAAAAACGTCTTCATATCCTGCGTCATTTCGTCGCCTCCATCCTCGTCTTCCCTGTCAATTTTATTTAACAGATTCCTCACCGTAGTCGCCGTCCACACACCACCGCGTGCCGTTCGAGCTCCGCGTGCGTTAAGGCAGCGAGCGATTCCGGCAAGCGTGACCACCCCAGCCGCTTTAACTTTTCGCACTTCTTTCAATTGCTCCCTCCACAGCGGCTCGCACGCCTCCCTTCGGGCGACGGCGGCCTTCTCAAGTGCAATTCCCCATCGAGGATTACCGACCACCGCTCCGCGTGCTTTAGCAGCCGCCAACCCAGCTTTTGTCAGTTCAGAAATGTTGATCTGGTTGGTTCGTTCCTTCCCGTGAACCTTGCCGTGGCAGATTGAGCAGAGGGGGATCACACGGGAGCCGCCCAGCGAGCGTGGGACAACGTGGTGTAGCTGCACCTCACCGGCTACCGAGTGGTTGCACTCAAAGCACACGTCTAAAGCAACAATGATGTCCTTCTTTTCCCCCAAAACGCTCACCGAACGTCGCCCAGTTTGTCCATTTGGTGCTTCACCATTCTCTCCACCAGCTGGGTGAATGTGACCTTGGGCTTCCAGCCCAGCTCGTCCCTCGCCTTGGAGGCATCCCCCAGCAGCACCTTCAGTTCAAACGGGCGCTTGAGGCGCGGGCTAACCTCAACATATTTATCCACCTCATTGTCCCAGATGCCCGCGCACCGGAATGACTGGAGCAAGAATTGCTCAACCGTGTAGCTTGAGCCGGTGGCGATGACGTAATCCTTCGGCCTCCCCTTCTCCACCATCCTCACAGCTGCCTCCATATATTCCGGCGCATACCCCCAGTCCCGCTCGGCACTGAGGTTGCCCAACAGCAGCGGCTCCCTCCTCCCAGCTGCTATCTCGGCAACCGCCTTGGCAATCTTCTGGGTGACAAACGTCGGCCCCCGCCTCTCACTCTCGTGGTTGAACAGGATTCCGCAGACGATGCACAGCCCGTAGGCTTCCCTGTACATATTGGCGGCGTGATGCGCTGCGGTCTTGGCAATGCCGTAGGGTGAGCACGGGCGCATCGGCGTGTCCTCGTTGATCGGCATCGACACCAGCCGCTCACCGTCCTCGTTGGTGGCCTCCACGTTGCCGTACATTTCACTTGAGCTGGCTTGATAGATGACCGCCTCGGGACACACGCGGGCGCACGCCTCAAAGACATTCACCGCACCGCCGTGTACGATGTCGTGCGTTGAGAGCGGCGTCTCGAACGAGTCGCGCACTTGGCTCATTGCCGCCAGATTGAACACCACTTCCGGCATCACGTCGGAGATGATCTGCATCATCGAGCTGGCGTCAGCCACGTCACCACGGTGCAGCCGTATCCGGTCAAAGATGTGGTCAATGCGGTGTGTGTTGTGTGAGCTGGCTCGGCGCACCACGCCGTGAACCTCCCACCCCTTCTCAAGCAGCTGGTCTGCGAGCCAGCTACCATCCTGCCCAGTAATTCCCGTTATCAGTGCTTTCGTCATTGTAGAAAAAATGATTTAACTTTCCGCCCTCCACCACCGCCTTGTCCACAGCTGCGCGAATGGCACTCGGGCTGATCGTCCACGCCGTGGGCGCGAAGTCCTCAAGGCAATTGCTGCCAAACAGAAACCAGACGCAGCTGTAAACATCTGGCGGCTCCATCCACTTGGGCAAAGGGGTGCGGCACGGGTAGCTTCGCTGTAACAGCTGGCGCAGGGCGTCCTCATCGACCACCCGACCCGCCTTGACCAACCCCTTGCGGTGGGCATCAACGTAGTCGATGGCTGCCTGCACAATAATCGCGCTAACCAAATCGTTGAGCGCCTTCGTTTCGCATATAACCCGTTCCCCTTCATTCACCCTTGCTCCCCCTTGCTCCCTTTAAGATTCTCCCCTCTCGTCCCGTGGCCCAGTTCAAGAGGGAAAGGCAGCGGCCCCCAGAATTGCGGGCTTGTTCCGCCTAAACTGGCAACAGCTGGTGTTCAACTCTGCGGAATAACCGAACCGCCTGTGCGGAGTCGTCCTCCGCCTCTATGCCCAGCTGCTGTTAAAATATCCCCAAGAATTTTTTACGTCTCTTCAAGCAGTCCTCTGGATTCTTGGCCGCCCGCTCCCGTGCGACGCGAATCTGTGTGTCGGTGAACAGATACGGCTTCACCCCCTTGCCGCCCTCCAGCAAAACGAACACATAATCANTGTTGGCTGCTGGGTTTTTCTCCTTGTTNCTCACCAAGAACAACCGCCCCAGTTCTACTCGTTTCATTTAGAGATTCTCCTTTAGTGCGGCGTTCATATCCGCCGACAGGGTGCGCAGCAGGGGCGGCACTTGATCTGTGTTGCCCCCGTTCTCGTCCATCCGCTGCCGAATCAGAGCCTCGGCCCCGGCGGCGATGGTTGTCAGTTCGTCCATTGACACCTCAAGTGTCGCCATCCTCACGGTTTTTGTTTCTATTTTCATAGGCGTTACAAATCCACCCCGGCGCTTGAGCAGCCGCCACAGCTGCACACCCTCAAGGGTCAAGCCGCCGCCAACTCCTTTGCCTTGGCGTCGATCCATTGCTCGTGTCCAAATGTTGATTCAAACCGCAGCTTGTTGCGGATGAACACCAAGTCCACCTCGCCCTGCCGACCGGCTCGGTTCTTGCCGACCGCCAGCTTCACCACCATCTTCGGCCCGTCTTGCATACGGGGGTCTTGAACGTAAAGGAACAGCACCACGTCACTGTCCTGCTCGATTGAGCCGGACTCACGGAGATCGGACAGCACCGGCTTGCCCATCGTCTGCCTGCCCAGCTGGGCCAGACCGAGCACCGGCAGATTCAACTCCATAGCCAGCTGCTTGAGGCTGCGGGTAATGTTGCCCACTTGAACGTGGCGCTGGGCTTTGCGGTCGTCNGACGAGGGCTGGATCAGCTGCATATAATCCACGAGGATCAGCTGAATGCCGTGGCTGCGAACCATCCTGCGGGCGTGGCTGGCTATCTGGTTCACCGTGAGGTTGCCGTTGTCATTGATGTGCAGCGGCGCACGGCGAAGGCGCGGCGCAACGTCGGCGGCCTTGGCCATAATCTTGAGGCGAATGTCCCTGTCAGTGACGTTGCCGTTGAGAATGTCGCCGACGAGGTTGGTGTCGGAGAGTGAGCAGAGCATTCGCATATTCAGCTCGTCATCCGACATCTCGAAGGAGAAGAAGCCCACCGGCACACCGTCCATCACCAGCTTCTCGGCTATGTTGCAGGCCAGCGCCGACTTGCCCACGGCTGGCCGAGCTGCCAGCGTGATCAGCTGGCCGCCCCTCATCCCGCCGAGGATACTGTCCAGCGGGCCAAGGCCGGTGGGAACACCGACCCGCCCTCCCTTGTGAGCCTCCTCCAATAGCTCAACCACCCGCTGGAACGACTCCCCCCGTGTGTCCTTCTGCGAGGCAATGCTGTCGTTCAAGCCGAAGATCGTGCTCTCGGCGTTGGCCACCAGCTGCTCCACGGAATCCGCGTGACACGCTTGCTCGGACAACTTCTGTCCCACCTCCATCACCCGCCGCGCCTTGAGTTTCTCGTCGGTGATTGCTGCGAAATACGTCCAGTTGGTTGGTGACGGGCAAGCCATCTCGGCGTCCAGCACGTCAGTGACGGTGAGGGTGGATGACACCTTCGCCTTGTGAATCATCGTGTCACAGCTGACCGGCGTCTTCTCGGCGTCCAACACGTTCATCAGTCGCCACAGGGAGGCGCAGCGCAGATCAAAAAAGTGTTCCTCACCCACGCCAGCGGCACGGGCATCGTCAAACTTGCCAGCTAGGCAAGCCCCGATCAGTCCCATTTCGGCGTCACGGTCGTTTGGTATTGTTTGAGTAGTGGTCATAAAAAAAATTGTGAGTAGCAAATTCATTAGTAACTCTTGTCCACCTCGTAGAGATGTTCCTCCAGCGTNGGCACTCGCTTGGCTGCGGGCTGCGGCTTGGGCCGNTTCCNNGCCCAGCCNTCAAACATTCTTCGCCAGCTGGTCATCGGTTCGCCTTTCACCATCCAGCCGTCCCGCTCGTAGCGGTCAAAGAAATCCTCAAGCAAATCGCTGCGGCCCTTCCCTGCCGCATAGGAACCCACCTCCTCCTTCGTCGGAGGTTTGGTATCATCTGGGGTTGAGGTAGGTGAATCTGGAGACTGACCCCCACCTTTACATACAACCTTACTAGGGTGTGGGGTGGCGTTAACGCGACTATAGTCGCATTGACGCGACTCATCTGTCGCGTTAACGCGACACACTTCAATCCCGCTGTCCTTCAATTGGGCGAGCGCACGGAACACAGCGGAGCGACTCAGCCCAAGCCTCGTTGCCACCGACTTGACAGCGAGCAGCGGCTCGGCGGCCAGCATTCCGGCCACCAGTTTCGCGGTTGTCGAAACGTCGGGACTGCCCAGCAGCTCATCTGGAATATCGACTGTCACTTTACCACCTCCCGCTCCAGCTTCAGTTGGCTCGGCTCGGCCTCTGTCACCAGATCGCTGCGCCGGACGAGGTTAAGAAAATCCTCACCGGCCAACGTGACAAGAAACCCGTGGAGGTTCTTGGTGTGAGCCACCACGGGTATTTTGCCAGCCGGTGCATCAATCGAGGCTTGGGTCATAGCGGGCCAGATTGACAGCTTCTCGACGTTTTTAACTTCAAAGTGAAGGGAGGGGAGCTGCGGACAGTTAACATCCGCAGACCCCTCGGGGCATTTGCCGCTGAACTGTTGCGTTCGGTATGCCGTGTGGAAGCCGAAGTCCCGCAACAAATCGCGCCAAGCGCGTTCGCCCCGCTTACCCTTGTCTCTCTGTGCTTTTCCCATTACCCGCCAGTTGCACGGCGTTCGCCGCTGGATCAAACTTCTCGGTTGCCTGCCAAATGTGGCAGCTCGCCTTGAACACCTTCCACGACTGCCGCAGCTCCTCCCGTGTCCACACTTTGGTGATCGGGTAGCACGGCTCCTGCGAGCAGAGCACCACGTTCATCACTTGCTGGATACGGGGCGGCTTGTTGGGCCAGTCGGCCTTGGCGTAAGCAGCCAGCTGCCACGCCCAGCTGTTGTAGAAGTTGGGCTTGTGGCGACCCTTGGCGTCCTTCTTCACGTCTTGGGTCTTGTAGTCGAGGAGCGTCAGCTTGCCATTCACGATGGCCAGCCCATCAACTTGACCGGCGTAACCCAGCTGCTGGTTCACGCACACAAACTCGGTATCCACAATGGACACCCGATTGTCCCTCGACCATTCGAGGTAATGCTTCACAAACGGCCTCACCTCCTCGTACCTCTCGTCGAGATAACCGGTGGTGTTCAGCTCGTCTATGGCTGAATGGAACAACGAGCCAAACGCACGGGCATCCACCATCTTTCGCTGGGCTGACTCGCGCATCTTGGCCTCGTAATGTTCCACCTTCTCGCCACTCTCAATGGGGCAGTTGACGCAGGCATTTAGCATCTGGTTCTGCTTCCACCGGTCGAGCGAGGGATTGGCCACGATCTTCGTGATCGCGGTGACAGAGGGGTACAACCCCAGTTTTCTGGCGTCCGCTTTCGTGGTGTTCCGATCACCGCTGCCATCCTTCTTCGGCACGGTGTGGAGTGGGCGACCATCGGGGTAGTACCAATGGCCGCCGTCTCCGGTTAGCTCCCGTTTGGGAGCGGTGGTTGCCGCAAGGAACATCAGTACGGTGCTCTGTCCTTCTGGCGAATGTACGCGCCAGTGGGTTTCATTCCCTCTCCCTCCACCGGCAGGCACGCTGCGATGTTGTCGTACACCGTACCGTTCTCGCCAGCATTGTGAATGATGGTGAGGGTGGCCGGACGGTTCAGCACCGCCTTCTCAAAGTCCTCCAGCGTATCAAAACCGCCGCCGAAACCCACGCCCCACATCTTGAGCCGCTTGTGGAGCGAGCTGTTCTCGTTGAGGATCGACTGAGGAATGTTCGCCCAGTCCCAGACGCAGAAATTCTTCTGCACCCCGTCATCGTTGGCTTCCATCAGCTTGTCAGTCTCGAACACAAGCACCAACTTGTCCTTGGTTTCGCCGTCCTTGGTTATTTCCCGTGTGAACGCGTCCACGCACACGGCCTCCGCCCCGCCTTGGGGGTGATTCTGGTATTCGCGTTTCTCCGCGACCTCATTGGATATGAACATAATTATTCTTCTCCTTTCATTACTGTTATTTTCTTGTTTTCTTCTGTTCCGTCACTCGACGGCAGAAATTTTTCCAGCATCTCGGCGACAGCAGCTTCCAGCTGCTCAAGGTTGCCGGTGTTGTCCAGCGTGTGGTCGTAGCTGGCATACCCGTCCATCACCGTCTCGCTCGGGTGGGTGTCGCCGGTGTCCTCCCGCTCCACCCGCACCACGAACCCGCCCGACTCGTGGACAAACTCAGCCTCATTTTCGTAACGCAAATCGGTGATGAACAGTAGATCAACGTGCTCGCCCGCTCCGCGCAGGATTCCCCTCATCGCATCAACCCAGTAGTCTGGGCTGTATATCTCGCGCCGAAAATCCGCCCCCCAAACTTGGAGCAGCGTGCGGAACTTGTCCTTGTGCGCCTCGATAAACTTCACGTCCAGCTTGGTGGCGACGGCCACCTCGGCCTTTAGTGGGTCAGCGAACGCGACCCTCCCCACCCTTATTTGCTGCTGCTGCGAGCGGGCCAGCTCGTAAACCGTGTCCTTGCCCGACTGTTTCTTTCCGGCGAGTCCGATGATAATCATTTTTGTTTGACGTATTGAGCGATGAGCTTGGTGGCCACCGCGCCCAGCTTCAGCCCGCGTTCAATGCATAGCGCCTTGAACGTGGCGTGGGTCTTGGCGTCCACCACCACCGCTTGCTTGTGTTGTTTGTTCATTCTTCTCGGGTGGGCCTCACCTTTGGCAAAAAAAGATTATTGAAGTACAATATCGGGTGGGCCTCACCTTGGGTAAAAAAAATTATTGGGCTGGCGTCGAGGTAATGTTGCCTCGGCATTTGGGACAGTTTTCTGCGTGCTGCCCGTGTCCCAGCTGCTCGTGCCTCAACCCACCGATGACCTCCGCTTGGTAGGCGATGACCTGTCGCAGCTCAACTATACTGCGCGATTCGGCCAGCGGGTTGTTGCTGCCGACGTAGTGGCTGTACATTTTTGTGCAGCAATATGTTAACACGACCGCCAGCAGCACCTTCACGTAGCACAAGCATTTGCTGCCATCATCGTGGTGCTTGCGATCGTTCTCCATTTGCGCCTCCGCAAATCCTAACTCCCCGTTCGTTGCTGTTACTTTAGCCATTTAGAAATAAACCCCTTCTTCTCGTCCTTGTGTAGTTTTGTTAACGCCGATAATAGATCGCCCATCTCAACGCCTTCACGGTCAGCGATAGCCTTCAGCGTCTGGATGTCCTTGGCGAACATCCAAGTTCGCAGTCTGTCCTTGTCTGGGTGTCTCTGGTTAGGCATTGCTGTCGGTCACGGCGAGCAAGGTAGACCCCACCCATAAAACTGTCAACAATTTTTTTGAAAAAAAGTTGAAAAAGATTTTGTGTGGTCTATATTGGTCGCCGCCAGTGGGCGCGTTAGGGGTCTTGCAGAGTTGTTCAAAGGGCCGGAATCGAACCGGCGATAGAGCTTTTGCAGAGCCCTGCCTTACCACTTGGCTACCCCGCCACCCAGCGAACGGCGAGCAAGGAACCATAAGCGGGGGGCAGCGACAACTAAAAACACTATGACCACCACGACACCGACCGCGAACACTGTCACTTGGGACACCCTTATATCCACATTCATACAGACCGGATGTGCTACCACCGTGGAGCGCAAGCTGCGCGAATTAGGCAACAAACGCTGGGATAAACTCAAATCGCTGCCCATCGCAGCGACCAACGGCTGCGACTTCCTTCAGCTGCTCAAGGCCGGTGGCACGAAGACCAAGGTCTACCTCGGCACACTTCAAAACCTTGCCATCGAGATGGGCCTACTCACCCACCCCGTCCTACCCAAGCGGCTCTGGCCAAAACTACCCAAGCGACCGGTCAGAGCGATCACCGAAAGCGAGCATCGCCGGTTGCACTCTAACCTTCGCACCACACGCTGGAAATGTTACCTCGACATCCTCTGGGAAACGGGCGCGGCTCAGTCCGATGCGGCCAGCTTTCGCATCGAGGAGCTGGCCAGCGGGGTGATTACCTATCACCGATGTAAGACTGGGGTACGGGCAGCCCAAGCGATCAGCCCAGAATTGCAGCGGGTGCTGCTAGGCGTGGCAGCTGGGAGGTCGCACGGGTTGTATCTACCCGCCATCCACGCTCTGGGCCAGAAGGAGCGAGCCAACATCTTTCGGCGAAAATGCCTCACCCTTGGGATCAGCGGCATCACGCTGCACAGCTACCGCTACGCTTGGGCCGAGAGGGCGTTCTTACTGGGGATGCCGGAGCGGCTGGCAATGGTGGCTCTGGGGCATAACTCAGCTGCGATCCACCGAGTGTATGCCAAGAATGCGAAGGTGGTTTGCCCCAGTCTGGCAGGGTTTGGGCGCGAGGGACTCACAAGCTAAATTTAGGCAAATGGATAACCCCACCAAAATGGGAGGTTTTTGCATAGGTGATTATGGGTACAAATAAACAACAACTCATCAAGCGTTCACCAGAATGTCACGCGATCTTCCAAGAGGAACAGCGGTCTAGTGAGGAATATGATGATTGGTCGCCAATCTGGCCGCACTTGTCAGACACTCCAGAGCAAGTCAAAGAGCGGATGGACGGTGATAAGTGGAGGCAGAAGGGCTATTGGGACGGGTTCTGGGGAGGAAGCAAGAAGGAGCGTTGGTGGGAATGAGGGCGGGCGCGAGGGACTCGCCAAAGAGTGAGGACTCGCCCCGCCCTACTGCCGCTCGATCACGGCCTCCAGCCGGTTGATCGTCTTGAGGGCGTCCCGCACGAAGACCACCGAGTTGGTGGAGGCGCGAACCGCATCCGTGAATCCTTGCGGGTGGCGTTCAATCAGCCTCTCCGCGTTCTTCAGCTCGACCGTTGTCGTGCAGCTGGCTGCCATCATCAGCAAGAGCAGCAGCAATAGCGTCCTCAACCGCGTCATCCTTTTTCTTTTGCCTCGTGTTGGCCGTGCTGTCCTTGGCAATCTTCAGCAGCCGAACAGCCAGCTTCTTCAGATCGCCCCAGCCACCCAGCAACCCCAGCAGCTTAATCAGCCAGCCCACACTTACTCGCCTTGGCCCTTGTAGCTGTAGCTGTAGCTCTCAGCTGGAGCTGCCGAGCCACCACCACTGCCCGTGTCCGTCTTCACACCTTTGCGAAGAAACACCGCCAGCAGAGCCGTCACCACAATGTTCAGCAACGCCCCCATCTCCATATCACCAGATAGGTACGCTCCCACAGCCGCGAGTATCCCGCCAGCTGCCGTCATATAGGTCTTTTTTCCCGTCAACATAATAAAATTATTTCCCCCCCTTGCCGCCGGTCTTGTCCAGCTGCTCCTTAATCTTTAGCACAATGTAGAACAAGCTGGCCAACGATATTGTGATCTGTAGTGCCAGCTCGATCTCGACCAGCCAGTTCCCCAGCCCCGTCGCCGAGGCCAGCCCCACCTTTAATGTGTCTAATGTCAGAATCTCCCTCATACAAAACCCCCTTCAAGCCAGCTGCGAAGCTGGCCAGAATGCCCCTGCCCAAACTCTCTAGGACGTTTGTCACTCGCGTTGACAATCGGCATACCGCCTATTCAGCGGATGCTTCTGGTTCCACCGCAACAACCGTCTCGTCTTTCTCAAGACCAAGCTGTTGGAGGGCGAGTGCCGCAATGTAGTCGGCGTCGCTGCCAGCCGCATCGGGTGTCCAGTTGCGCCAAGCATCGCCGTCCACGCGCAGCAGCGTCGAGACGAGCGGCGAGTTGCCCCATATCTCATTGCCTTCTGCGTCGGTGTATTTACCCCAGCCAACCACGTTGAACTGCAT
>JGI25133J35611_10002138_pt1 | contig 10378 bp, 9 predicted proteins | sample ETNvirenome_6_85_FD_35611 | JGI IMG/M metagenome (IMG submission 35611) | reverse complement strand
TATTGTATCAATGACTCCTAGGACTCACATGCATCCCGCCTCCAGTTTCAAAGTGCTTGGTTAATTGCACCTGGCAACAGAACGCCCCTTTCTAATCTAATATTTTCTTAATTTTATTCTGTTAAATTTATCTTTGGCACACTGCTGGCACAATTTAATCTTCTTTAAATCTTGGATCTTTTCTCCTCTCTTCCTCTTTCTTTTCATCTTGTTCAAATTTTTTTTGACTTAAAGCTATAACTTTCATAGCTGAGGCTAAAAAAGGTTCTAAAACATTCTCTGATGCTTCGTCCCATTCTTCATCAAATCTTAAATCAATATATTTGCTCTCAACATTTTTGCCTTTTGAGAGTCTTTTTGCCTTCAATAGAGTAGGTCGATCTTGTTTTTTAGATCTAATTTCTTTATCTATTTTTAAATCTATATCTCTTTCAGTTTTTTTTAATAATCTTTCAAATTTATTGCATGTTGAAAAAAAAATCACTTTACATTCTTCTGCTATACCAGAAGGACAAGCGTTTCTATGATTTTTCTGAAATCTTGAATACCAATCTGTAAATTCTTTTAATAATTTTTTGTCCATCTTAAAAGTTTAACACAAAAATCCTTGGCACAGTAGTGGCACACTTTTCATTAAAATTAAGGTTTTTCAATTCAAATTATTAGCGAATAATACTACAAAGTTCGGGGCACCTGGCAACTAAACCACGATCCCTAAAAGTTTTTTCATCATTTTAAAAAGCTTGTGCTTTTGATTTGCACTGTCCTGTGGGTTCATCAAATGTTTTGTATTTATTATCTGAAGGGTCTAATACTTGTTTTGCTCTAATAAAGTTGCCACTCGTTCTGCTTATATAATAAATTGTTCTATTTGTATCGTTTTCTTGCCACAAGGCTACTACTTCAGAATTATTTTTTTCTATAATTTTGTAGTCTCTAATTTTTTTAACATATAATGGTCGGTATTCTTTAAAATTTTTTTTATCAAATTTTATTTCTATATTGCCACTTCCATCACTATAATTGCAAATCAAATTTATCCAATGATTAGACTGATGATCTGCGTATGTTTTAAAACCTAACAACAAACCCAAAACCAAGATCCCTAAAAGTTTTTTCATTTACTAAATTTTATTGGCCCCATATTTTACAATTAATATCTATCTTGTTAACTTTTTTCAAAAATTCGATATTTGTTCTATGCGAAAATCTTATATTCTTTTTACCATGGACTAGGTAATAAATATTATACTCTCTTAGTAAATTACTTCCGTTATAGTAATTTATTCCAGTAATATCGACTGGCATATCATTAGGGTTATAAATATCTACATCAAGAAGTTCCCCATTTTTTAAAAGTTTATCTTTCACAAGGTTGCATTCTAATGAGTAAGCATTTCCACTCATTAACAACCCCAGAACCACGATCCCTAAAAGTTTTTTCATTATTGACCCAACGCTTCCTTAGCTTCTGCTTCTGTATAGTTTGTACCATGTTCAGCATTGTATGCATTAACTGCATCTGAAAAACTGTCATAACCTAATCCCTGGGCAGCACCTTCTAAGTCTGTAGAAATTCCAACAGAAGCTGCTTGAGCAATACTGTCAGCAACAGTTTGTAAGTCTGCACCAAGTTCTTTTGCAGCAGCAGCAGCATCGAAAGAACTTAGATTACTTATGAGATCAACACCTCTAGTTACATCAGCCCAAGTAGATGTGCTATCCATGTATTGAGCATTTTCCCAATAAGATTTATATTCAGCAGAGGTCATATTTGTTCCGTATCCCATATTTGTAATAGCAGTTAAGTTTTCAAAGTTAGCATTATCTCTAATTTCCTGAATTGTCTTAGCATCAAATTGGTTTCCAAATGTATTAATTGCATCTTCAGCCAATATTTTTGAATAGTTATCTAAAGTAATAGAAAAATCCTGATTTAATAGATTTGAGACATTTGTATTTCTAATATCTTGAATAGAATTTTGAATATCTTGAGTTTCAATATTTAAATTATTGATTTCATCGTTATCTAATAGTGTATTGAAGTTATTCAAAGCAAGTTGGGCTTTGATATCCTCAATATCTGACTGAGAAAAATCAACCAAATTACCTTTTTCATCTTTTAAATTTAAAGGTATCGATCCTTTCCATGAATTTGCCCAATCAGATTTTTTCCATGTTTTCATCTCATTAATAGTTTTGTAATCCATTTTGATAGAATTAATTTTAATATCAAATTCATTCTCAATATCAGTGACAATTTCTTTAACCGGATAATTATTATTAACCAAATTTAACATGCAAGTTTGAAATTTTTTATTATTAATAAATTCACTTCTTTTTTGATTTTTTCCCAACATAATTAGTTGAGTAATTTCATTTTCATTTAAAGCATCTTCAATATTAAAGTCCAAAGGCCATATTTGATCATATCTATTTTTAATAGATTTAGACTTAGTTACTTTTAGTAATTTATTGACAAAACATATGCTGTCTAAGGCAATATTATAATCTATAGTTTTGTTAGCTAAACGTTGGTTAGTAGTAGACATAATCTCTGTAATTTTTTCATAAAGAACTTTGTAACTTTCTGTTTTAAATGCAGTTTCATTATCTTTATCTTTTAGCTTGCTTATTTTTGAGCTAATTTTTTCTAATTTTTTATAATTTTTATTTAAATCTTTATAAAATCTTTTATGAGCTTTATTAAGTGATCTTTCATAACCATTTATATAAGAGATCCAGTCCAACTCTAATAAATGATTATTAGGGTCATTTAATGTTTTGAGATTAGCAAGTCTAAACTTTAAATTTTTTTCATAAGAAGATAGAAATTTACTAAAAGATTGGGATAATTTAATTATTTTTTTGTCTTTAGAATTAAGCTTTTGTTTTTCGGGTTTTGTATTTTTAAGATATTTACTTAAAGTAATATAATATTTGATAACTTCAGATGATTCATTATCAAGAGTAAAACCAATACTTTCACGCATTTTTTTTCTAACTTCATTAAGGTTATATATTGAAGAAATTTTGCTTATTTGAAACACACTACATACGCCGGGACCATATCCCTTACATACTCTTCCATCCGGCCAAATTTTTAAAGTCTTATTACGAAAATCCATTTCTTTTTTTGAAGTTAGACTTATACCTTTCCCTTTTTTTCGATTATTAATTAATTCTGTAACTTCTTTACGTGTATCTTCTAATTCTCCGGCATAAAAAAATTCAAAATACGCCAAACCCAGAATTGTTTTATAAGGATATTTATCAAGTTCATCTTTTTTAGTAACAAATATATCTGCTATTTTACGTTGGGATATTTTGGGTAAAGCGGAGTTAATATAAATTTTTTTTTTACCAAAAAGATATTCTAGAGGCTCTCGAAATGGAAGTGGATAACTGTTAATGTTAATAAGCATATCTGATGAATCAATTTTAACTATTGATTTAGTAAGTTCATCAAGTGCTGCTGGATTTAACCAAATCGTCCAAGCGAACCTCTCGTCTTTTTCCCACTCGGCTTCTGCTACATCTGATACATCTGAAAGTACTATTGAGTAATTTTTTTTTACTTCTTTCTCCGCTACCTCCTGCGTTTGACTTGGTTCTGCTTTGGTGACTTGGGTTTTATTGTTTTCTAAATATTCAATTAAAATTTTTTTTCTTTCTGGAATTAATTCAGCAAGATATTTTTTATAATGTTTATAGTATTTGCTTTGTCCCCCAAATTTAGTCTGTAATTTTTTTTGTAGTTGAACAAGTTTATAAAAAGTTGCTCTATCTATAATAAGCCGTTCACCCCAAGTATTTGGATAATATTTTTTACCTTGAATAATTACAGTTCCAACTTCACTCAAATCGCAATACATATCATCTAAATATTCTTGCTCATAGTTTTTTACTAATTTTTGAACAAAACAGGCATTAGCATTAACACTAAACACCAGTCCCAAACCAAGAACCAGGAACAGTATCGCTTTCTTCATGCTTCATAATAACTGAGAATTAAAGCAGAGTCTTGTCATGTATCAAGGTTGGTTTTGCTGGAAAAATTTTAAAATTTTTTGGGTTAGGTACTTAGAACTCAAATAAGTTTCCAGTGACTCTGATCGTCTGTTTGTTTGATCTTTACATCTTATATAGAGACTCCTTTTTTGGAGAGAGGTGGTGGGGGTTAAGTAAAAGTTTTGAATTTGCAAACTCGACTGGCACCACTATTGATGTGCCGACGAGGGAGCTGCAACAGCAGCGACCGAGTCAAACTGACTCACCTTTTCTGAATCAATTTCGCCACACTTGGCACACAAGAATCTTGATTTGTTCTGCTATCCATGATTAAATTGTGAATGAACGGAAGTGGTTGATAAGCGTGTCAAACTACCGTTTTAGAAAGTAAGAAATTATTAGGCGGGCATAGCTCAGTGGTAGAGCGTCTCGTTGCCAACGACTCAGTCCTTGGTTTTTTATCCTTGGTAATCATATCTTATTTTCTGAAAGCATAGTTTTCGGCACACTCACGGCACACTTCGGCACAAAAAGAAAGAAGGAAAGCTATGAGTACGATACGAAAACACTATGACAAGTGGCAATCAATAGTTAGAGTTTCAGGTCATCCTGCACTCTATAAAACGTTTAAGAGCAAGACAGATGCGTCTCGTTGGGCAAATCTAACAGAGGTTAAATTGAGACGTGAAGATGCAGGAGTTCTTAAAATAAAATACCCATATTTTAAGGACATTGCTTTGAAATATATCAACGAAGTTTCCACAACAAAAAGGTCATTCAAGAAGGAGCGTTATTTAATTATGGCGTTGATGAATGAGAGTTGGGCGGAATATCAAATTGATAAAATCAAACCAGCAATAGTTGGAAAATACAGAGATAAACTGATGCAGACTATTTCAGGCAGCAGCGTCAATAGAAGTCTAGATGCTCTTTCAACTATCTTTACTCAATGCAGAAAAGAGTGGGGTTATCCAGTTAATAATCCAGTTCTTTCAATAAGACGCCCAAAGAAAGCAGCACCTCGATCTCGTAGATATAAAGAGGAGGAGTTAGACAAGTTAATTAAAGGCAATAGAACAAGTGAAGTTATGCGAACGCTTATTCAAATAGCCTTGGAGACGGGTATGCGGGCTGGGGAGATACTTCGTATTTCACACGACCATTTAGAAGGATCGACCTTGTTTATACCCGTTGCTAAAACAGAACCAAGAACGATCCCACTAACACCAAAAGCTGTTTCATTAATTAAAAATGCAAAGCTGCCTTTTAATTTATCTGTTGATGCAGTTGGCAAACAGTTCCGCAGATTATGCAAACACTATGAAATTAAGGGTGCAGTTTTTCATGATCTCCGTCATCAAAGTTTAAGTAATTTCATGTTGCATAGAAAACTTAATGTTGGTGAAACAATGTTAGTTGCTGGACACAAAGACCCTCGCATGCTTTTAAGAATTTATAATAATCTTAAAATTGATGATGTTGCGAAAAAGTTAATATAAAATCCTACACACTCCTATTACTGACCGTAAAAAAGTCAGTAATAGCGAGTCAAAATATACACCTCTGAGTCATTGACAAATTAGAACGAGAGAGTAAACAAGAACACATATAGTTTCAGTGTATCTATTCAAAATCCTGCGAGTCCTGTCTAAGATTCTAGTGACTCCTCAAAAATAAATAATCATAAATTGACTACTAAGGCTAAACATATGTTGAAAAATAAAATTTATGAAAGTCACAATATCTTGAGCAATCTGCAAAAGAAAATAGCTGACTTAACATTTATATCCGTGATCACGGCATATTTCTTCATGAAATTTCTAAACTTCATCATCCTGTAAGCCTTGGTGAAATTAACGCTGGAACAACACTCGATCTAGTCAATCGAGTGCCAGCAATATTTAACTTAAGGAGTTAAAACATGACCCAAGACAAAGACAAACAGGATGCACGTAATATCGGTGATAATTCATTTGCTGATAACGATAGCATTTACGAAGCAGCATATAAAAAAATGAGAGTGGTTTGCCAATTAGTGCATAACCGACTTTTATTCTTACAAGACAATCTTGACGAAGCTAGAAATGGCAAAAGATTAGTTGATCGTGTTGAAGGGCTTTCAAAAGCTAGGGGTGAAATAAAATTCATCCATACGCATACGGAACCTTTGCAAGCAACATATCATGGTTACAAAGATGATGAGTCAGCAGCAGATAATTATGATGTTGCACTTATTGCAGATAAGCATGGTCAAGAAATTGCAGCAGCAGAAAAACTGATCTTAAATTTAACAAATGCAAATCATAAAGCGTCTGCATTAGCACAAGATCGTTTTGTTCGAGGTGAAGAAAAATCTCAGAATAAAGCAGTGCAAGTTAAGCCACATCAAATCTTTGGTTTAAAGAATGACCCCTTGGCAGATAATGACCAGTAAACTAGATATAGAAAAAAGGATCGCCACATTCGGCGATCCTAAATCTAATGGGAAATGGCGAGAATTTGTCGAAAAAAATAAAGCAGCAGACATAGCAGAAGAAAAGCGTCAACTAAGAATTGCCAACCATACAATGCAGCAATGGGGCATTGCAGATAAAAAAAATGATGGTGTTAAGTATGTTGGATCAAGACAACATTTATATGATGGAACACCAGACTCACAATTTAAAAAGCTAGTTAAGTATGGCGTTGAGAACAGCTCTGTACCAGTATCAAAAGCACCGCAAGGAAGTAAGCAGCATAAGACGGATATTTTAAATTATGTAAATAAAGTTGTTGCTGATAATGAACCAAAAATAGCTGATCAAAAAATATTTGAAAACAACATAAACAAAAAACCAATTTATCCCAGCAGAGCTTCACCTCGGCAAATAGGGGATTTGGCGGAGCGATTGGAGACTTCAAGACAGATGACAGGAGAGATGTCTACTTGGGATGCCATGAAAGCAACTGCTAAAACACCTCAAGAAAAGAAAGAGATCAGAGACATCATAAGAGCAGATTATAATAAACATGGAGCAAAGGATATGGCAGATTCTGATTTACGTTGGATCGGCAAAAGTAAGTATGCTCCAGTTGCTGATTTTAAAATTGATGCTGAAGGAATTTCTAACAGCATAAATAATTACATCAATGCTACTCGTGTAAATGCACCTGTTGCACCACCAAAAAAACCAAAAGACCCAGATTTAAATTTAGGGGTCGCATCATTACTAGGAGAAACATATGACAGTTAATTTAATTGATAAAAAATTAGACGCCAGAGGTAAAAATAAAATAGGAAAAACAATTAGACTTGCAAGTGAGCCTGATGAGTTTGAAGTCTTAGAGTTGCCAGCTTTGATACGTGAATTTGAAGATTGGCTGCTGGATCATCCTCAAGGAACTTGGAGCCAATTCATGAGTGTGGGTAAAAGAGTTGAACTTGAAGGTGGCGGAGACGTAGAGACATATGCAGATTTAATTGATGCATACGTAAAAGGAATTGATGTAATGGCAGATGAAACATTAACTGAGTACATTAAGAGGGTTAGATATTCTGAAATGTTAGAAGCTGTGAGGAAAAAATGATTGATGCTGTACAAGTTAAAGACAGCTTATTAAAAAATGAACTCATAATATTTGCAAGTGACTACGGTAAGAAAGCAATAGCTGAAACATGGACTGTAAGATTATCTAAACAAGTAAAAAAGATAGATCAGTTCAAGGATTTTGAGAATTATAACATTGCAACGGGTGGTGACAGTCTTGCTGCAGATGTTGATTTAGACTGCCCAGAGGCATTGTTATTAGCCGATTATTTCATACCTAGTACAAAACTAGAATTTGGCAGAGCATCAACACCACGATCGCACAGACTGCTTAAAGTTATTGATCTAACTAAAAAAAATACACGTACATTTTTTGATTTCAAAGGTGAGGAGAAGTCTATGCTTGTAGAAGTTAGAGCAAACAAACATTACACCATGGCATTAGGTCAATACGACAATGGAGAGAAAGTTGTTTGGAACTCCATAGGTCAACCAACAGAGATTCATTGGGACACTCTAATAAAAGCAGCAGCGTTGTTGTCAGTGGCTTGTATAGTCTTACGTAAGTATGCAAGTGAAGGACTGCGTAACGAATATATAAAATTAATGATTGCAGCTCTTTGGCAGCATAAAGTGGAGAAAGACGATTGCATTAAAATAATCAAAGCAGTTACTGCAGCAGCTCAGGATGAAGATCGTTTAGCAAGAGTAGAAGATATTTATAAGCGAGAACGTACTGAACAAATACAAGGGCTGCCGAATCTAACAGAACAATTTAATTGGAGCGATGATGAAGTAAAAGATTTCAAAAAATTACTTTATAAAATTACTGGTAGAGATGAGTTGCCTGCATTTACACATGAAATGGTTAAACGAGTCGCCTACATGATGAAGCAAAAGAAATATTATGACCTTGAAGATAAGGAAATGTACGAAGGTGAAAGCATTGATATCAAATATGCAAAAGATTTTACTGGTAAATATACACCGTTAAAATTTTGGAAATTACACAAAGACCGTAAAGTTTGTGTAGACTTCACCTATAAACCTTCAGATCAAAATAGATTTTTATATGTAGATAAAAAATTGATGATCAATGTTTATGAAAAACACGACCTGCAGCCGAACCCAAAAGCTGATACAGATTTATTTGATAATTTAGTTAAGCACATTATTCCGCATGATGAATATCGTAAGCACTTCCTAGATTGGTATGCATTTCCACTGCAGAATCCTGGCGTAAAAATACGACATGCTATCATTATGCAATCAGATGAGTTTCAGTTAGGTAAAGGTAGCTTGTTTGACTTGCATAGAGACATGTTAGGCAAACACAACACTAACAAGATTGATTTACAGCAAGCTATTAATAGAGAGAGAAATTTCTTAGTTGATAAACAAACTGTATTAATTGATGAGGCTAAAGCTAGCGGTAGTTGGGCAGAGAAAGCAATGTTTATAAATACTTTGAAAACTTTAATCTCGGAAGGTACTGCAGGGATTAGACAGCTCTACAAAGGCTACAATGAACAAGACACTATTACTAACTATTGGATCAATACAAATTACAGAGATGCATTCCCACTACCTTACAATGAAGTTAGATACTTTGTTTATTTCAGTGAAGCAAAACGAAATGAGAAATTACTGCAAGACTTTCACCAAGAACGATTACACGGTGATCTTGCAGCAGGAGTTATGGCTCAATTAATGGATCGTGATTTAAGCAAGTTTGATCCATTGGGATTAGCACCACATACACCGTATCGTGATGAAATGGCTAAGTTAGCAGACAGACCTTTGAATGATTTTGTTAAAGAGCAATTTGAGCAAGGTGTTCACCCATTTAATAGAGACTTGGTTACTACAGTAGAGTTATTTGATTATTTAAAAGCTGAGAGAAGAATAAAAGTAACTCGTGAAAGAGATGTTGCAGCAGCTCTCAAATTAATTGGCGGTATTCGTAAAAGAGGTTGTCCTGTGGAAGGTGTTGGTGAAACGGTTAATATTTGGGTTATAAGGGATCATGATAAATATAATAATCATACTGCTAAAGAGCTCGGTAAACTTTATGTTGGTTTTTACACAGATAGTAAAAACGCCAAAAGGTAGATTTAAATTTTTAACACTTCGCTGGAAGTGCTTTTCCAAATATAGCACAAAAATCACCAAAGGCAGCTAATTTGAACTTCCCAAAAAACTTTTCGCTGCAACAGATAATTAATTTTTTTTTCTGACTTTGCAATTTAGCTGACAGAGGTGACAATTGAATAAGTTTTGGGGTGCATCGAGGGGCGGTGTAGTTACTGATTATTACTCTAAATAAGTACGCTTGCAGTCAATATTGTTCCCTTATGATACCCTCGGTTATTTTAAATTTATTAAAATATTTCAGTACTTTAAGTTATTTTCAAGGGAAGGTAACCTCAACACCACAATTTAAATCTTAATAAAAAATTAAGAGTAACAGTTGCCTGTTCCCTGGTCGAAACTGTCCCTGTTTCCTGCTNCNTGTNTCTTGNCTNAAACATACCGTTTCCGACTCCATACATNCCTAAATTTTTAAGATTTATTGTATCAATGACTCCTAGGACTCACATGCATCCCGCCTCCAGTTTCAAAGTGCTTGGTTAATTGCACCTGGCAACAGAACGCCCCTACACAATTTCATATTTTGCTTTGTTTTAAATAATAATGATCATAATCCTTGCATATCTAAAATCCATTTTTTTAAAAATAAAAAAAAATGTCCAATAAAACCAAATAGATAAGCTAAACACGTAAAAATTATCATAGCTCCTGTAATCGTAGCAAGTAAGGTTGGCATAAACCAAAGCGTA
>JGI25133J35611_10002128_pt1 | contig 10400 bp, 13 predicted proteins | sample ETNvirenome_6_85_FD_35611 | JGI IMG/M metagenome (IMG submission 35611) | reverse complement strand
GCAGATGACAGCTAAGGCAAAGAACAAAGGTGGGCGGCCAAAGGTTGAGATCAACTGGGAGCAGGTGCAGACTATGTGTCGCATACACTGCACTGGTGAGGAAGTTGCGGCTATTTTAGACATTGATTACAAGACTCTTGTTAGAGCCTGCAAGCGAGAATTTGGGGTAGGTTTTGGGGGGTATTATAAAAAGGCCAGTTTGGCAGGCAATACTTCTCTTAGGCGGTTTCAATGGAAAATCGCGGAAGCTGGCAGCGTCCCTATGAATATATGGCTAGGTAAGCAATACTTGGGACAAGAGGATAAGCCGGGCGATAGTGGAGGCAATGAACGTGATGCNAAGTTCTTGGCTGATTTATTGAATGGATTAAATAAGTAATGAATATTTGGTCGCAAGCTGTAGAGCAGAACTATTACCCATTGAAGCCAGTACCGGAACAAATGCGCCTTATTTCCGAGCAGAAGCGTTTCAAAGTCGTTCCTGCTGGCCGTAGATCGGGCAAGACTGAGCGCTTTAAGCGGTACTTAGCCCAGTATGCTGCTAATAACCCTGGTATGTACTTCGCCGGTGCGCCCACATTTAACCAAGCCAAGAAGATATTCTGGAAGGATTTAAAAAACCTAACCTTCTCATTCTCACATAGCAAAAAGCCGAGCGAGTCTGATTTACAAATATACCTCCCCAACGGATCAGAGATACATATTATCGGTTTTGATAAGCCTGCGCGATTTGAGGGCACACCATGGTCAGGCGGTGGCCTCGATGAATTTGGCAACTTTAAGGCCGGTGCCTGGCCTGAGAATATTCAGCCGGCATTGAGTACCGAAGACCCAAGGAGACCCGGTTACAAGCCGTGGTGTTGGGTGTTTGGTGTACCGGAAGGGCTTAACGATTACTACGACTTAGCCGAGTATGCCAAATCAGGCCAAGATGATGACTGGGGATATTACCACTGGCCATCATCTGAGGTGTTATCTGCAAAGGCCATTGAAGATGCCAAACGCCAGTTATCGCCGCGTCAATTTAGGCAGGAATATGAAGCGAGCTTTGAAACGGCTGCAGGGCGTATTTATGAGGACTACTCAANNGATAACCANACANCNGANNCNATNNAGCCCNATGAGCAAATCATGTGGTGCCATGACCAGAACTATACCCCTTTATCAAGTGCTATTTGTGTCAGGCATCAGATCGAAGGCAAGGACGGGCGCAAGCGTGACGGTATATTTATTCTTGATGAAATTATTTTAACAAGCGCCGTTAGTGAGCAATCAGCTTTGGAGTTTGTCGAGCGTTACAAAGACCACCAGAACAAGAATATTTTAATTTACGGTGACCCAGCAGGCAGAGCAGGCGAGAAGCACGGCCAGCAATCAGCCTATAAGGCCATAGAGGCGGTATTAACCACCCACAATTGGAAGTTTACCCGCAAGGTGAAGAACAAAGCACCGGCGATAAAAGACCGCCAGAACGCAGTCAGGGCCAAGATCAAGAATGCGGCAGGGGAAGTATCGCTATTTGTACACCCGACCAAAGCGCCATATTCCCACAAAGGTTTAGCCACGACACAGCTAAAAGAGGGTTCGTCATTTCTTGAGGATGATCGGGATAAATACCAACACATTACAACAGCCATTGGTTACATGATCGACTATGAATGGTCAGTGGCTAACCAGGGCATAAAGACCAGCAAGGTCATAGGATTTTAGATATGGGCATAGATAACACACACCCGCATTACAATTTAAGAGCGCCGCAATGGGCAAGGTGCCGCAACACATACGATGGGCAAGACGCGGTAAAGGCGGCTGGCGAAACCTATCTGCCAAAACTGGGCGGTCAGGATGATGACGACTATGAGGCTTACGCCAAACGCGCCCTATTTTTTGGCGCAGTTGAGCGCACTATAGCCGGTCTGGTTGGTGCGGTAATGCGAAAGGCGCCAGTGATTGAAGCGCCGGAAAAACTGGAAGCGCTGTTTACTGATATTACCGGCACAGGTATGTCGTTAAATGAGTTTATCTCTTGGGCGCTGTCTGAGCAGCTACTACAGGGCCGGATTGGTATATTGCCAGATTGGGACAACGAGGCAGACAGGCCGGTTTTATCAAACTACGCCACGGAGAAGGTGATTAATTGGCATTTTGCCGATGATAAGCAATGGGTTATTTTGCAGGAAGCCTATTCAGAGATTGACCCTGAAGATGAATATAATGTGGTCGAGGCTATTCAATACCGTAAGCTGTTACTTGATGGTAGTTATCAGCAGGTGATATATCGTAAAACAGACAAGAACGGTGAATTTACAGTATATGACACCATTACGCCTAGCAGAAAGGGNGNTGGCACTTGATGCCATCCCTCTGATAGTGACCAATACCAACGGCATGGGCTATACGTCTAGCGAACCGCCNCTGTTAAACCTGGCTGATGTCAACCTGTCACATTATCGCACCAGTGCTGATCTGGAGCATGGCCGCCACTGGACAGCATTACCAACACCATGGGTGTCAGGTGTTGATTCTGCAATAAAGATGGCTATCGGTAGTGGTGCGGTTTGGTGCTTACCGGATCACGGTAAGGCGGGTTACTTGGAATTTACAGGCCAAGGCTTGCAGGCTTTAGAGAAGGGCATGGACGAAAAATCGGGCATGATGGCCAAGCTCGGAGCGCAGCTATTGGAAGCGCGAAAGTCTGGCGTAGAGGCGGCTGACTCTGTGCGCTTGCGTCAAAATGCAGAGGCTTCTGTGTTGCAGAGTTCGGTTACGATTACGGAAACGGCGATCAATAACGCGTTAAATGCCATGTCAGAATGGGCTGGCTGGGGTGAGGTAAGCGTTAAATTAAATAATGATTTTGTTGATAGCACCCTAAACCCGCAGGATTTGAAAGAATTGCTTGCTGCTTGGCAAACCGGCGGCATTAGTCAAAATACATTCTTGTATCAAATGCAACGGGGCGAGATGTTGCCGCCGGAAGTTAGCATAGAGGACGAAAAAGCGCTAATTGCAGCAGAGGGGCCAAATGTCGATTAGTGACAAACTGCTAGACCTACTCACCGGTTATGATGTTGATCTGGTGAGGGTTGAGGCCTATCTGCAAAAAGGCATAACAAAGGATATTAAGGCGTTGGAAAAGAGCCTGATCGCGTTGCTCAAGGGCAATGAACTGGATTACACGGATAGTCAGCGTCTGCGCAAAGCACTGGGACAGCAGTTGATCAATGATGCCAAAACAGAAATAGTTATTGCATACGGTCAGATAAACGAAACCCACCAGATCAGCTTAACCGATGTGGCTAAGTTGGGTGAAAAGCAGATTATAGAGGCCTTAAATAAGGTGCTGAAGGTTGATTTAATTACTACCACCATTAGCGCACAGTCATTATCGAGCATTGCTAAAAACACCTTAATCATGGGAGCGCCTAGCAAAGCATGGTGGTTACGTCAGTCAAAAGGACTGCAAAACCAATTTACTGACCTGATCCGCCAAAGCATGGTGCAGGGATTAACTACCCCGCAGATCGTGCAACTGGTGCGCGGTAGTAAAGCAGCAGGCTACAAGGATGGCATTATGTCGGCGAAATATAGAAATGCCGAAGCACTGGTCAGGTCAAGTGTGCAAACGGTCGCCAATGCTGGCAGGCTCAAAGCGTATCAGGCCAACGATGATATTGTTAAGGGTATCGAGTGGGTGTCTACCTTGGACAATCGCACAAGCACAACATGCATGGCCCTTGATGGCAAGCAATGGACGGTTCATTTAAAACCCATAGGTCATAATAAAGTATTCCCCGGAGCCACGGCCCATTGGAATTGTCGCAGTAGTCAGATTAGTGTACTAAAAAGTTGGGATGAACTGGGAGCAAAAAGACGTTTTAGTGAGGTGCCTGAATCCACAAGGGCAAGTATGGATGGCCAAGTCAGTGCCAAGAAAAACTATGAGGACTGGTTAAAGGGTAAGCCCGAATCCTTCCAGAAGGAAGTGCTAGGCGAGGGTAAATGGAATCTTTGGAAAAACGGCAAGTTAGGTTTTACGGATTTAGTCGATCAGTCTGGCAATCCATTGCCATTGTCGGCGTTAGTCAATTAACTGGAGAGAGTAATGAGCATGCTTAAAGCAAAACTTGAGAACTTAGATGGGTTAGATGAAGCCCTAAAACCACTATATACCGAGCGTGACGGTGCTTACCATTTGGCTGTAGAGGGCTTGGTGGATAAGTCTAAACTGGACGAATTTCGCACGACTAACACCAAGCTAAAATCCGACCTCGAGCAGCTTACGGATAAATACGGTCAGGTTGATCTTAGTCGTTACGCTGAATTGGTTCAGGCTGATCAGGATAACAAAGACAAGAAACTGATAGAAGCTGGCAAGGTTGATGAATTGCTGGAAGAACGAACCAAGCGTATGCGCGAGGAATACGACAAGAAAGTTCAAGGGTTGGAATCTCAGAATGCAACTCATGTCCGTCAGCTTGAGGGGTTAATTATTGATAATTCTGTTAGAGCGGCNGCTACTCAGTCGGGCGTACAGCCAACGGCGGTGGATGATGTGCTATTACGCGCCAGAAGTGTTTATAGTTTGCAAGATGGCAAAGCCACACCTAAAGATGCTAAGGGGGAGGTTATTTATGGCAAGGACGGTTCTAGCCCCATGGCGATTGATGAATGGGTAAAAGGGCTTGAGGAGACAGCAGGTCATCTGTTCGTTAAATCCAGCGGTGGCGGCCCTAAAAATCAGGGCGGTACGCCGTCAGATGGCAAGAATTTATCCCCACTTGAGAAAGTGTCCCAAGGCTTGCGGGCTAATGCTTGACATTGTTAAATAAATACTGTATTAATAGCAAATAACTTAAGTAAATGCTTAAGTAAAGTAGTAGGCGTGGCCGGGGGTCGTGCTAAATCCTTCATGTAACCGGGGGTTATGTGCAAAGGTGAATTTTTATTAATTCGCCCAGCATATAACAGTCTGGGCGCAAAAAAAGGATTAGCAATATGGCTTCCGTAACGCTGGCTGAATCAGCCAAACTCTCACAAGATATGCTGGTCGCTGGTATTATTGAAAATATCATCACAGTAAACCCTTTCTATGACATTCTGCCCTTTCAAAATATAGAAGGTAACTCACTAGCCTATAATCGGGAAAATGCGCTCGGTGCGGCTGGCTGGGCCACCGTTGGCACGGATATTTCCGGTAGTGGTTATAAAGCTGCCGCCACATTTACGCAAGTCACCTCAAGTCTGACCAAGTTAATTGGTGATGCCGAGGTCGATGGGCTTATCCAAGCCACTCGTTCCAATATTACCGATCAGAAAGCTGCTCAGATTGCTTCCAAAGCGAAATCAATAGGCCGCCAATATGCGGATAAAATGATTAATGGGACGGGCAGTTCTAATGAGGTCGATGGCCTGTTAAATCTGGCCTCTGCTGGTCAGACCGTCGATGCTGGGACAAATGGCGCGGCATTGTCATTCGCGTTGCTGGATGAGTTGATTGACTCGGTTGTGGATAAGGATGGCCAGGTTGATTACTTGATGATGAATGCCCGAACCTTGCGCTCATTAAAAACATTACTACGCGGCTTAGGTGGTGCAAGCATTGCTGAAACGCTAGAGCTACCTTCTGGCCGTAAAGTTTTGGATTATGAGGGTATTCCTGTATTCCGAAATGATTATATTCCTGTTGATCAATCGCAGGGGACTTCTTCCACTTGTACCACTATTCTTGCTGGCACTTTGGATGATGGTTCTATGCAGCATGGTATAGCTGGCCTCACAGCAAGGAACAATGCTGGCATTAACATTGAGGAAGTAGGTGTAGCTGAAGGCAAAGACGAAACCATAACCCGTGTGAAATTTTATAACGGGCTGGCGCTCTTTTCTGACAAGGGCCTCTCAATCCTAAAAGGCATTAACAACTAACATACGCCCAAGGGTGGGAATGAGGGTTTACTATGTCGTTTTTTGTATTGAAAGGGCCAAATAAGGGCAAGGATATAACATTGCTGGACATTGAATTTAGCAAAGGCGTGGCTGAGTTGTCGGATGAAACGGCAGACAAGGTGGAAAACATGCTGACCAAATTCTATTCCTGTGTGCGGCACGAATCCTTGCCCAAAAACAAGGCGAAAAAATGACCATTGACGCAACCGCAGGCGGTAGCAGCAGCGATAGCTATTGCACCCTTGCAGAGGCAGACACCTACCACGAGGGCGTGTTTCATAAAGATGGCTGGGATGTAGATGATGTGGACAAGGAAGTCGCATTAATACAAGCCACGGCCATTTTAGATATGCGCTATACCTGGGCAGGGAAAAAGAAAACCGATACGCAGGCATTGCGTTGGCCCCGCACGGGTGTGGCTGATCTCGATGGTTACGCTTTGGATAGTGATGTTATACCCAAGGCTTTAAAAAACGCTACAGCAGAGTTCGCCCGTTATCTGATTAGCAATGATCCGTCAGTGGTAGCAGGCAAGGGTATATCGAGTGTTGAGGGCATTGTGTTTGATAAGGCCGATAAGGCCGATCAGATCCCGGATAACGTCAAGAGCATGCTGGCAGGGTTGGGTTCATTAGTTGGGCAGAATCCCAGTAGTAGTGTGCAATCTGTTGGTTTAATGAGGGCGTAATGAGTCTTGCTGCAAACATCAGGAAATCCGTTGCTGCAGCTATGGATGGCATAGGAGATGTTAAGGAGCAGGTGGAGTATGTCGAAAATGGCGCGGCCACTTACGACCCCACAACGGGGACTTATACACAAGCGGCTAGTACTCATGTGATCAGGGCGATGGTCNATACATTTGGTCGGGCCTCACTAGCAAGACAAAGTGCCAATGAGACGCGGAGTGAACATTCCGGCGAATTATCGGTATTGATAAGTGCTAAGGGGTTAAAGTTTACCCCAGACACCGGTGGCGAGATCATTCGTAAAAGTGAGCGATACAAGGTATCCGAAGTCATTTTTGGTTTGGCCGGGTCAAGTTACCGACTAATCGTGGAGCGCAAGGGATGAGTTTTGATGTTGATTTAAGCCGTTTTACTAAGGATATGGGCCTGGAATTGGACACAGTAGTGCGAAAGGTGGCGCTAGATGCCCATAACCGCGTGACACAGAAAACGCCAGTGGACAAGGGTAGAGCTAAAGCCAACTGGAATGTGGGTACTGGTGCAGTTGATTACACAACATCTGAAAGCACCACAATCCAGCGACCAACATTAAACAAGGGTGATGGTAAGCGGCCTGTGTATATCACCAACAACCTGCCTTATATCCATAAATTGGAGCAAGGCAGCAGTAAACAGGCTCCTAGTGGCATGGTGGCTGTGACTATGATGGAGTTGCAACGGGTTATTAGTCGTGTCGTTCGCCACTGAACGAGCGGCCATTGAAGGGCGACTGGCTAGCAACTGGACGACCACGGACATTGCCTATGTCAATGTGCCCTTTGCCCCGGACAATGCCGCGCCATGGGTGCGGTTGAACATTCTAAACGGCGAGTCAGGGCCAAGGAATGTCAATGACGGAAAGCGCCATTTAGGCGTGATTGTATTACAAATTTTCGTGCCACAGAACACCGGCACAGCAACGGCCAGAACCTACGCAGATAGTCTGGCAACGATTTTTGAAGATGCCCAATTTAGCGGCATCTTATGCGGTGTGGCCAGTATTGAAACCATTGGCAATACCGGAACCTGGTATCAGATAAATGTAACCGTGGGTTATTGGAGGGACGAGAATTGAAACTTTATCCACCGGGCGGCGGTGTCCCCGTTGACCACCATATCACTAATATTGAATTTTTGTTAAGCCAAGGCTGGACAAAGGAAAAACCCAAGGCTGAAAAGCCTAAAAAAAATGAGGTGAATCAAAATGGCTAGTTATTCTGGAAGAGGCGGCATTATAAAAGTTGGAACCGCAGTTGTGGCTGAAGTCGAGGACTGGACACTAGAGACCAGCGTAGCCATACGCTTTATCACCTCTTGCGGTGATGAGTCTGTAAAAAGGGCCGCCGATGGCTTGAAAGACTCCAAAGGCGGCTTAAGTGCCAGGTTCGATGATACGGACACCAACGGCCAGCAAGCGCTATTAGAGGGAGCTAGCCCCACACTGAAACTTTACCCGGCGGGTGATAGTAGTGGGCGTCAGTTTATTACAGTGCCAGCGGTTATTCCTTCTAATGATATCGCATCTGGCATTAATAGTGAAAGCACGACAGTCAATATCACGTTTGAGGGCAATGGCGATATAACACGAGGCACAGTCTAATGAGCGCCATAGAAAAGGTTACAGCCCATTATGACAGACTGGGCACCATTAAAACCTATGTGCCCGAATGGGATGAGACCATNTATAACCAGCCTATCACGCTACACAATCGCTCNCGTATAGCCAAGGCCACAGGCGATTCCGATACGGATTTTGCTATCCGNGCNTTGNTTGANNTGGCNTGNGANAAGGATGGNAACAAGCTGTATAGCATTGAAGATTTGCAGGCATTACGGACAAAAGCCGATGCCAAGGTCATAGAGCGGGTGGTTGTGGAAATGACCAAAACCCCAAGCATTGAGGAACAAAAGGGAAACTAAAGGCCGATCCCCTGCTGTTGAATATGTACGCACTTGCGGATCGGTTACACCAGCCATTGTCTGTTATTGAGGCAATGAGTATGGATGAATTTAACGGCTGGCTAGCGTTTTGTCAATTAAGAGATCAGGAAAATGGCACTGGATAGACTCGCAGTTTTAGGCATCAAAGTTGACCCAAGGGGCGCTGTCTCCGGGTCAAATGTTGCCAAGCGTTCTATTATGGGCATTGGTGGTGCGGCGAGTAAAGCCAAGTCTGCTGTGTTCTCTTTACAGGGCGCTTTAATCGGCTTGGGTGCCGGTGCCGTTTCCAAATCCATTATCACCACGGCTGCCGAAGTGGAAAGCCTTGGCGTGAGGTTAAAATTCCTTACCGGATCAGCCGAAGATGGCGCCAAAGCACTGGAAGACATGATCGAATATGCTTCCAAGGTGCCCTTTACCTTGCAAGATATTCAAATGGCCGCACCATCGCTGTTGGTTGTTGCTGATAATGTCAATGAGCTAAATGATCTATTAACCATTACCGGCGATTTAGCGGCAGTCTCTGGCCTGTCCTTTGCTGAAACAGGTATGCAGTTGCAGCGTGCCATGGCTGGCGGTATTGCCTCGGCGGATTTATTCCGTGAGCGGGGCATATCCGCATTTTTAGGATTTGAAGCCGGTGTCTCCTACTCAGGCGAAAGAACCAAGCGCATGATAAAAGACATGTGGCGTGATGGCACGACCACAGCGGCGGGGGCAACGTTAGAACTGGCCGATACATTCCAAGGTCAGGTGTCCATGATGCAGGATGCCTGGTTTAAAATGAAGTTGGCTATTGCTGATACGGGTGTTTTTGAAGAAGCCAGCAAAGTCATTGTCGGCATTACCGAGGGTTTAAGTGATCCTTCCTTTAAGTCAGGTGTGGAGGCGTTTTCGGAAAATCTGCTAAGTCTCTTCCGTTTCTCTGTTGACCATAAAGACGAATTATTAGCCGTGGGCGGTGTGTTTCTTGGCGGTAAAATTGGGGGCGTTTTAGGTAAAAAAGGTGCAGCACTGGGCGCGGCTGCTGGTGGTATTTTGGCGTATCAAGACAGCTTGGCGGAATTGCTGGGGGTGTCTACGCCTGCTGGCTCGCTTGATTCTTTGGCGGCTATAGATGCGGCTATGGCAAAGGTCAGCGATAGAATTGACGGCCTATACGATTTAAGAAATAATGGCAAAATATCCCTCCGCAGCATGAATATTCAGTTGGAGGGATTAACGGCTCACTGGGAACAGTTATCACAGGCAAGGGAAAAATATTTGTCAGGAATAACCGTTATAGAAGTAACATCCGGTGCGAAGCAGGATCGAGGATTAAACGATATAACCGAAAGTCTGGCGGCCTTAAATAAAGAAGCCAGTTTACTTGACTCGTCTTTTGAAAGCCTGCAAGCCCTGGGCGATGAAGCCGCATTTCAAGAGTACCTAACCAATTTGCAAGCCGTGGCCGACCAGGTATCGGCTATCCGCGAGGCCAACCACCAGGCCGCTATGGCCGTTAAATCCGACTGGCAAATGGCAGGGGAGGCCATAGGCGAAGCATTTAATAATGTCAAAGATAGCGTGGCCGATACCCTAACTGAAGCCTTAATGGGAACCCAGTCATGGGGCAATGCCATGCGCTCGATTTTACGCGACATACAGCGCCAGTTTATCCGTAACACCATCGTTAATCCTTTTGTAAATGCCATATCTACTGCTTTACCCTCACCCTTTGCTGGCGCCCGCGCCAATGGTGGCCCCGTATCATCTGGCAGCACCTATCTGGTAGGCGAAAGAGGGCCA
>JGI25133J35611_10002110_pt1 | contig 10426 bp, 5 predicted proteins | sample ETNvirenome_6_85_FD_35611 | JGI IMG/M metagenome (IMG submission 35611) | reverse complement strand
TCTATTAAAGACAGTTGATCCCAAGCCGTATGGTATAAAAACACCATTAGAGCTCGGAACAGGGAGATCGGGCATATTTCAGATGCACTTTAACCCTGTGGAACAGATTGATGATAATTTAAAAAATCTAATTCTAACAAACAGCGGAGAGAGATTGGGAAATTATGGGTATGGGGCAAATTTAAGACCTCTGCTAGCTGAACTTAATAATATCATGGATTTTGATGCTGTGGCAATGGAGAGCATAAGTACTGCAGTAAGAAAACACATGCCCTTCGTTGAGCTGAGTACATTCGCCTCTGATGCTGGCGGAACATTAAACGCAGTACCGGGTCCAGAGGAAGGAGTTCCAGTTAGTATGACAAAAGTAAATATAGTGGTAAAATATAGTGTTCCAAAGCTACGAATAGGCGAGAGAGCACTAAACGTTTCAATTCTCTGCATATAGGATAAAAATCAATGGGCTCTAAGAAGAATAATTTAAAAAACTTAAGATCGAATCAGAGATCATATCTCAACAAAGATTTTGATGCATTTCGTGCTGAGTTAACTCAGTATGGACAGATTTACTTTAAAGATAAGATAAATGACTTTACTGAGAATGGTCTGGCAGGACTGTTCATAGAGATGGCTGCATATATTGGCGATAACATGTCATTCTATCTAGATCATCAATTTAATGAATTAGATATTGTTACTGCGGTTGAAAGTAGCAATATAGAGAGGCTTGTTAGAGGTGCCGGCGTTCAAATACAGGGAGCAGCACCATCGACTGTTGATATTAGCTTTTATCTAGAGGCGCCAGCTCAATTGATGAACAATGAATATGTTCCAAAATTAAGTTCTCTCCCGATAATACGCGCAGGAACAATTTTATCAGCAAATACAGGAGTAAAGTTTGAACTTTACGATGATTTAAATTTTGGAAAGAAAGATTCAGCTGGAAATTTTATAGCGACCTATTCTACAATGAAATCAGATGGAAGTGGAAATCCTACATCATTTGCTCTAAAGCTAGTAGGAAGATGTACATCAGGCATCTCAATGTCAGAGTCATTTACCATACCAGATACATTTTCTCCATTTAGAACAATAAAGCTATCTGGAAAAAACATTTCGGAAATTACTTCAATTAGAGATTCTCAAGGGAGAGATTACTACGAGGTATCATCCTTAACGCAAGATACAGTCTTTAAAAGAATTAGTAATACGGGATATGATTCTGACTTAGTTTCTGAAAATATTGAGATGATACCCGCACCCTATAGATTTGTAAAAACTACAAGTAGAAGAACCGGATCCACAACAATAAGATTTGGAGGAGGCAGCGCAGAAGGAACTGATGATGATGCACTTCCAGATCCAAGTGATATTGCTCTCCCGCTATATGGAAAGAAGAAAGCTTTTTCAAGATTTACTCTTGATCCAAATAAGCTACTGCTAACTCGAACACTCGGTATCGCCCCAAGAAATACCACACTTTCAGTGAGGTATAGATCTGGCGGAGGACTATCTCATAATGTTTCAGCAGGAGCAATAAAGACAGTATCAATCTTGAAGACTAAGTTTGCTTCAACAACACCTTCTAGTACAATAGCATCAGTAAGAGGATCTGTAGAAGCTAATAATGAAAATAGTGCAAAGGGCGGTGAAGCAGCAATGACTTTAAATGAGCTTAAATCCGCAGCACTAGCATTTAGAAATTCTCAGTCAAGAATCGTTACAAAGGCTGATCTTGTAGCAAGAATATACACAATGCCAGTTAACTTTGGAAGAGTTTTTCGTGTAGGTGTTAGGGATAATCCCAATAATCCTCTAACATCTGTTGTAGCAATCATCAGTAGAAATTCAAGTGGCAAATTAATTGTCTCTCCAGACTCACTAAAGGAAAATTTAAGAGAATATCTCAATCAGTATAGGTTAATATCAGATGCAATAGATATTGTTGATGCAATGGTTTTAAATATAGGAATAACGTATAGTGTTGTTGTCGATTCTCTTTCAAATAAAACTCTAACAATACAATCAATTAACAGTTCCATTAAGAAATATATGTCTTTGGATAATTTTCAAATAGATCAGCCTATAGTTACAGCAGACCTAGTAAACATTATACTAAATCAACAAGGAGTTATATCGCTGGTTTCATTTGATGTCACTAATTTATCTGGAACAGTTAATGAGAGATCATATAGCAATGAGAGCTTCTCTATAGCATCTCATACTGATAGAGGGATCATAGTACCCCCACCTGGGTCTATTATTGAATTGAAATATCCTGATGATGATGTCAACGGCTCAGCGAGATAAAAAATGTTTAGAATTTTAAGTGCCAGCAAAGATTCATATGTAACCAATAAAATTATTGGAAATAGTTTTAGAGCAACTGATGCAAATGTGGGCCAGGCTGCGTCAATAGATATTTTTAAACTATACGCCGAATCAATATCTGGGTCTGATTCCTCACCTATAGAGTTGAGCAGGGGTCTGGTAAAGTTCAATCTAAATCCTCTAAGGGTCTCTAACATCATCAATATTAGATATAGGACATCCTTCGTTTAAGTGCACGTTAAAGATGTTTGATGTGTATGGCGGACAGACATGCCCGTCCAATTTTAAATTAATAGTTTATCCGCTATCTAGATCGTTTGATGAAGGAATGGGCAGAAATATAGTAAGCTTCTCAGATCTAGATTCATGTAACTTTATAACTGCATCTATATCTGGAAATTCTGCAATTCCGTGGACTTACCCGGGAGCAAATAAGATAGGATTGTTAAATACTACAAATGATGATATTGATATAATATCTAGCGGAAATCTAAATGACGGAAATGGTATCGTCGATCTCTGGCGTCAGCAAACATTTTCAACAGGTGAGGAAGATCTAAGTGTAGATATAACGACAATAATATCAGGAGTAATGAAGGGATTAATTCCCGATCATGGGTTTAGAATATCCTATTCGGGATCACAAGAAACAGATAAAGTTACAAGATTCGTCAAAAGATTTGCATCCACGCAAACATCTGACTACTCTAACAGGCCAAGGATAGAGGTGCTATATAATGATACTATCCAGGATCATCATAGATCATTTTTCTTCAATCTCTCCGGATCCTTATTTTTAAATAACTATCACAGGGGATCATATTCAAATATTGTATCTGGGGCATGGGCTCGCAAAATAACCGGAAATAATTCGTTAATTTTGAGATTAAGGACTGGATCGTGGAGCCGAGGAACATTCTTTGAAAAGATAATAACTGCCTCACAGCACAAGGTGGGAGATAATTTTATAGCTGGAATATATTCTGCATCATTCGCAGTGTCTCAGTTCACGTCTTCTAATTCAGGCGAAATTAGGCAGAAAAGTGCTTTAGAAAATGAAATTAAAAATGCAGGATCAGCAACATTTACTGAGATATGGGAATCTCTTGATGGAATAGTCGGATATCTCACATCAAGCTTCGTTATCAATAGTGTCAATAGAACTTCATTTAGTAATCAATCAGCAAGACTAATAGTAAATATAACAAATATGCAGCCGCAGTATAGAAACACTGATATTGTTAAGTTTAGAGTATTTGCTGAAAATATAGACAGGCCCGTAAGATACAAGAAGTTACCCTTCGTTACACCCAGCGAAATATTGACATCATTATTTTACAGGGTAAGAGACGTAGATTCAGGAGATGTAATAATTCCATTCGAAACAGAAAATGGTGGAACTCTTTGCTCAACAGATTCTAACGGAATGTATTTTACGTGTTATATGGACTCCCTATTCAAAGGAAGACTATATACTTTCGATTTTATGGTAATAGATTCAGGAGTGAATCAAATTTTTACTGATGTAGCAGCTCACTTTAGAGTAGTTTAGGAAAAATATGGCTAGTAATAGAACACTGGGCAAGACAAAGAGGCCTAAATTATTTAGTCCCGCTGTTTCAAGAGATGAATCGAAGTATTCAGTCACTTCACCAAAGTCTTTAAAATCATTAACTGATACTAACTTCGGAAGTACCTCCTCTTTCAGATATGATGATCCTGGTTCGGGAGTAAAATCAACACAAGAAATCCCGCTAGATTGGTCAAAATTTGAAAATCATACATTTTTTAATTCTGCTCAATCGAAAGTCAATGTAGCATTCGATAGAATTGTTAATGAATATCCGTTTGATGGATCACAAAGAGAGGTTGAGGCCTTTGAAGATTCTCTTACGGGATATGAAAATTATATACTGGATATATTTCCTAAAAATAATGGATTTCTTCTATTATCTGGAACATCGGTAACAGAGAACCCACTGGGAGGACACTCTCCGCACCTTGGAACTGTTATTAAAGTTTTTGATAGCACCGGATATCAATTTCCAGATTTTTCAAAGAAGAATGATGGAGCTGCAGTTATTGACTTTAAGACAAAGCCTTTTTCATTCGAGTTCTTTTTTAGACCGCCAGAAGAAGACAGTGGTCGTCAAATAATATTTCAAAAAAGAAAATCTAATCATCTTGGTGTAACAGTAGCATTAAATGCAGCGTCAGCTGGCCAGGATCCCGACGTAATATTTTCTGTTAATTCAGGNTCTGCTAGGATGGCAGTAAGCGCTTCAATAGAGAGGGGTAAGTTTAGTCATATATGTGCAACATATGATAGAGACAATACGCGAAATTTACAAATCTATGTGAGTGAGTCACTTGTTGCTATCTCACCTATGGGATTTGAGCTCGATAGTCTATCTTTAGACAGGGCACCGCTGTACATAGGCTCAGGATCTACATTTCACACACCACGATATTTTGATTTTGGGGCCGGCAGCGGAGAAGTTTTCATTCCACAGCAAACTCTGTCTGGCTCGATAGACGAAGTAAGAATATTCCACGGAGTAAGGCCACCAGATGTTCAAAAACTTGAAGCAAGAAAGGGAATATTTGCTTCCGATGACCTTAAGCTATATTTTAAATTTAATGAACCAAGCGGGTCTTTCAATGTAGAGGATGTCGTTTTAGATCACTCTGGAAACTCTCTTCATAGCAGAATTTCAAACTTTTTTAAATATGATTTAAGAGCTACTGGGTCTATTTCTAATCCGATGACTGCTGAAACTCTCAAGCGTTGCCCAATATTATTTCCATCATTTAAAAAAGTTGGAAATCTTAATATCAAAATGCTTTCTAGCGCAAGCTACTATGATTCAGTAAATCCAAATCTTATTACGAAGCTTATACCATCACACTTTCTTCTTGAGGGACAAGAAGCTCAAGGTTTTCAAGATGAAGAAGGGAATATATCTAATCCAGTCACGGCAAACTCGATACCCGGATCTGCAAAAATAGGCTCAGCACAATACTTGACAGCATTTTTATTATTATGGAGTAAGTTTTTTGATGAAATCAAGGTGTTTATTGATCACTTTTCTGATCTGATACACCCCAGCTATGATGACACTGAAACAGTGGCATCTAAATTCCTACCATTCGTTGCAAATTATTATGGAATAGATCTTCCTCCCATGTTTCCAGATACAGACCCGACCCAGTATGTTGATGGAGAGAATATAGATGATGACTATTCAAAATCACTTCATGCTTTAAACTATATTCAGACAGAGATATGGAGAAGAATATTAATAAATCTCAATGAAATAATAGTTTCAAAGGGAACCATCTATAGTATTAAGGCATTTATACGAGCTGCTGGAATCAATCCAGATAATTTAATGAATATCAGGGAGTATGGCGGACCAACTAAAAGAGAGCTCGTCGGTCTTCGTGAGACAAAGTCAGAGGTAGCATCATCGATTGATTTTTCTGGAAGCTTGGGTAGAAAGGGACCAGGAACAACAACGCCTCAAGGGTATATTTCTAACTTTCCCCATATAATATCGCCATTTTTATCTTCATCTAGAGTTGAGGTGGGATATCCCTCTCCGTCAAGCGCAATCTTTGTAAGGGACGGCACACCAGTTACTCCTTCGTTCATTGATAAAAAGAAGTTTTTTCCACATGGCATTTATGACAGGCCCGATGATGGTCTGCTTACGTCGGGATCATTTGCATATGAGGGAATTTATCAATTTTCAAGTGCACCAGGAAGAACATACAGCCAATACCAGTGCTTGGCAAGGCTGCATGTATCAGCTAGTGAGGTCATAGCAGATCCGGCTGTATTCAACCACGGTATAGCTGTTGCAAATTTACTTGTTCTTTCTGGGACGGAAAATAGTTTATCTGGAAGTGGATCAACAATTAGACTTTATATGAGACCGGGATTGCAAGGAAATGATCCTCTTTTAAAGATGGATTTAGTCGGACCCGATATATTTGATGGAAACTTATGGAATATTTCTTTTGGAAGGACTAGATCAGATGAGAAAATTGAGACAAGTTCAACAAAATATCTGGGATCTGTAGTATCTACTGCGGGATCTTCTTCTTATTTTCTTAGAGCGGCAAGACAAGCATTTGGAGAGCTAAAGGCAACACATGCTACATCATCATTCTTTAGAGAAAGCAGAACAAGCGGCCTCAATGTTTTTCAAAGTCTAGATGATGTATTAAATCCCTCTGGAACGATGATAACGGTTGGCTCACAGAGTATGTCAAAATTCACGTCTCCTGCACCCACCACCGACGTATTTTTAAATGATCCCCTGCTAGACACACGACCAGGTGCAAAGTCTGGTGACAGATCTCTTGCAATGTATACTACTTTCGAAGGCCAGGTTAGCCAGATAAGATTTTGGTCAAAACGCCTGTTAAAGAAAAATTGGTATGAACACGTTAGAAATTTTAAATCAGTAGGTGTATCTGATCCAAGAGTTAATTTTAACTTTGATGTGTACCCGACAGGGGCATTTGAAAGACTTAGGGTAGATGTATCCACTGATCAAGATGAAACATCATCAAATGAGACTGGTGAAATACAATTGATTGATTTTTCTCAAAATAATTTCCACTTTTCAGGCGGAGGATTTGAACCCTCAAAGGTAGTTATCAAGCCTGAGACATTCTATTTCAGTCATCTCTCTCCAAAATTTGATCAAGCACAGACAGATAATAAGGTTAGAATTAGAAGCTTTGAAACGTCAGATCTTATAGATCTTTACCCCTATGCAACATCTGCTCCATCGTTTGAAGTTCTAAGAAGCGAAGAACCATTCGATGATGTAAGATTTTCAATAGAGTTCTCAGCTGTCAAGGCTCTTGATGAGGATATGATGAATATATTTGGCACACTTGAATTTTTCGACAATGCACTTGGAAAGACAAACTTATTATTTGATGATTTTTATCCAGACATTGATCAAGCAAGAAAGATATACTTTAAGAGATTGACTGAGAAGCCAGATTATCAAATATTTTTTGACATGTATAAGTGGTTTAATTCTGCGCTAGGTGTGCTTGTTTATCAACTTATACCAAGAAAGACTAAATTCTTAGGAATAAATTTTGTAATTGAGTCTCATGTGCTCGAAAGAAATAGATTTAGATATTTATTTGATGACATTTATCTATTATCCCTAGAGAGGGATACAGATAGGGGCAATCTTTTACTTTCACAATTTGCTGGATCGTTATGCAAGTATTAGGAGGAAGAAATGGCAGATACTCCGTTTAGAGACAGAGGCGCGGTTGATATAAGCCAGAGCTTTTTAATTATTTCGTCAAGCGGCGGAATGGATACTCATGCTGTCAATAAATACAGGCAAGGCGTAAATGTAAGAGATCCTTCTGACTTCGCATGCATTCTCTCTCCATGGCTCTCAGATAGAGGATTCCCATATAGCACGAGACAAAGATTTGATCCAACTATAGAGACAAATCACTTTGGACAGCCAAAATTATTTGAAGATCCAGCTCCTGCACTTAAGCCAGGATATTCATCAGGTCCAGGTCCTGCTCCGTTTGATGATATCCAGGGAATAATGAATCCAGTAGCTTATATTGAAGATCCGGGAACCCAGCGATACCCAGTTGTTCTATTGAGCCCTAACTGGCTAGATCCTGCAAGGATGGATAGTATAATTGAGCCACTTTCAATAAGGGAATCACTGACTAATGGATCAATAGGCGGCCCAGTACTAGCTCACTCTATAAAGGGTGCAATAATGCCGACTTCTGGCCCAGAGCTTCTCGGCAAGAATATTGTAATAACAAGATTTATTCTTTTCTACGACGCGCTTGACAAAGGAATGACACCATTTATTGATAATCAGAATATAGCAATGGGACAAGGTGACTTTAAAATTCCAGCTGAAGGATATGCAGATGAAGAGTTAGCTGTAATCAGGCCCTTTGATGACACACCGCCAGATATCCACTCTACAAAGTCTTCAAAAACGCTCCAGCCGCCGTCAGTAGCTAGGGGATCGTTTATCGATGAGCCAAGATTGGGTATATTTGGAAAGTCAGCAACAGTCGGAAAAATATACAGAGGCGGAAACTATGTCGTGGATCAGGTTGGAACTGGAAACCAGTGGGTTAATGGAACAGATTCCATTGCCTATGGGGGATTGTTGAAGTAATGCCAAGAATTATAAAAAATCTACAGTATGACCTTAATAAGGAATTTGACGTCACAGAGGCGGGCTCCGGCACGCAATATAAGTACGCATCACAAGATTCACTCGAAGGCTGGTGGAGATTAAATGAGGATGTTTCAATTTCAGGAGATGCTCTAGATAGCAGTCCACACTTTAGGGATGGTACATTTAATTCAGCGCAAGAAAGGCCTTCCTTCGAGGCGGCTACGGCAATCCCGACTGGCCCCGAAGGTCAGACAATACAGACGGGAGTTTGTAAATTTGAAGATGAGGCGGTGGGGAGTGGCGATGATGTTGATATTGGGGGAGATTGGGAATCAAGAATAGGACTCACTGGAACAAGTCAAGTGACAATGGCAGCCTGGGTAAAGATGGATGTCGCCACCAGCAATATAGGAAGGTTATTTTCTTTTGGGAGCCCTGGTCTTCTTGGTGGGTTCAGGATTATCATACGAACCGACGGTGATGTTTATTTCACTGCTAACTGGACCGGCTCCACCAACTCGCGCGCGCTATGGGAAACAACCACGCAACCGCTCCCAATTGATGAATGGGCGCATATTGCCATAACATACAATCCCGGTGCCGGCGTGTCAGCAGATCCACAGCTATACATAAATGGTGAATCACCGGGTGCTTTTCCCAACACCACCGCGGCATCTGGGACCTGGAAGGGTATATACAATAATGACGCCTACATAGGTGCCGGCGACGGCACCGCCGCTGCNGGTGTCTCAGGGATAATAGCTGACGTAGCCATCTGGAGCAACATACTTTCAGAAAATGAGATAAAGGCTCTATATACTCTTTCTCAACAAAACATATCAGATGATATTAGATCTGGATATCTAGATAATCCCTATCGTGTTATTCTTAATGAGAGGGATAATGCCACAGGATCATACCCAACAATACTTCGAACAACTGGCAGAACAGTAACATTAGGAAATTCACCCATAAGCCCTTACGATTCTACTAGGGAGATTATCTTTGGTCCGGCAGACGATGTGCATTACGCAGATGTCCTTCAGAGAGTTGATCATGACAAGTATTTGGATAACTGGATAGCATCTCCAAATCAGGATGATGTTCTCGGCCAGAGTCATGGTGATCCAAATTCCAAGTATGAGATGTTTGCGCCCGGAGTTGTGTCACCATTTGTATCAACCCAGGGAATGAAGATCTCAATAGATCAGAGAGGAGTAGGCTCTCCAAGACATGACTTCGAACCATTTGATGAATCAAGAGTCTACCTTGGTGACACACACTTCTATCATGCTGGAACACCAAATAGCGTGTATCCGGGATTCTCTTCTCCGCTAGATGACAAAATTCAAATAGTAATACCGATCGACTCCTCAGAAGAAAGAACAATATCAAGGTTTAATTCATGGCAAATGCACGGCGATTATGGATCAGACAGATACCCAGGGGGATCATTTCCAGTCTGTGTCAGCGCCTGGCCCTCTCCTCCTGTTTTTTATCCAGATGACCCCGGAAAGCATCTGCATTACTGGAATAAGTTCGGAACAGAATTTTCAGGATCATATCACACAGGATTTAAATATTATAATCCTGTCTTGAGAGTTTGGGAAGACCAGGGGTTTCAAACTAGTGCTGGAATAATAGGTCCCCAAGGAGCTGATTGGGTCACTGCTACAGATGACAGTATTTTCGATCCTCCCTGGCACGGCGGATCTGGCGGCACAAATAGGGGCGGCTGGGGAACATTTTATACTATGTTCTACCATGGGAAGCCTGTTAATTCAAACTACTATAACACACCGCCCGGCGGTTGGATAGTAGGGACTAATCAGGGATGGGGACCATGGGGAGACATTCCCACGTGGGAGCTAGACTTAGGGAAAGATTTAACC
>JGI25133J35611_10002087_pt1 | contig 10485 bp, 9 predicted proteins | sample ETNvirenome_6_85_FD_35611 | JGI IMG/M metagenome (IMG submission 35611) | reverse complement strand
TTAGATTTATCATATAATATTTCAGATGAAAATTGGAATAGAATAAAATTAAGTGGATGGAATTTAGGTTATATGTTACCTCAGTATAGAAATTTTCAACAGGTTTCAAGTTATAAGAATTTAGACGTTTGTGCAATTTATAAAGCAGAACTTCCATATAATGAAGAACACAAATTGAGAAATGATTTATATTATACGAACCATAGAAAAAGTGCGTGGGATGTTTTAGATAGTAAATTTTCTTCAAAAAAAGATAAATTACCTTATCAAGAATATATTAATACATTATATAATTCAAAAATAGCACTTTCACCATATGGGATGGGAGAAATCTGTTTTAGAGATTTTGAATGTATGCAGTTTGGAACAATTATAGTTAAACCAGATGTGAGTAGATTAGACACAATTCCAAATATTTATGAAGATGATGAAACTTATGTTGCAGTAAATTATGATTGGTCTAATCTTAATGAAAAAGTTGATTATATATTATCAGATTTTAATAATTTAAATCAAAAAATAAATACTAATATTAGAAAAGAGTTTTTAGAAAAATATACTTATGAAAACTTGTGTATGCATTGGTATGAAATTTTTAGTAACTTAGATAAAATTAATAAGTATGAATAAAAACATATTTTCAGAAGAAGTAAAAGTATTTACACCAGAAGCTTTTGAAGATTACAGAGGTGAACTTTGGACTACTTGGAAAAAAGATGAGTTTCCAATAGATTTAGAATTTAATCATGATAAGATTTCTACTTCACGTAAAAATGTTATTAGAGGTATACACGGAGATAATAAATCTTGGAAACTAGTTACTTGTTTATATGGCGAGTTATATTTTGTAGTTGTAGATAATAGAAAAGATTCATATACATATTTGAAATGGGACCATATTATACTGAGTGATAAAAATAAAAAGATGGTATTAATACCACCTGGATTTGGAAATTCTTTTTGTGTTTTGAGTAACTATTCAATATTTATGTATAAATGGAGTTATAGAGGAAAGTATCCTGATGTTAAGGATCAATTTTCATTAAAATGGAATGATAAAAGAATTGGTATTAACTGGCCAATATCTAATCCTATACTTTCAGATAGAGATAAAAATTCAAAGGAGTTATAATGCCAGCAGACAGTAAAACAAAAACAACAATATTAAAATTAAGACGACATAAAAGAACAAAAGAAAAAACTTGTATGGTAACTGCATATGATTACCCACAGGCATTAATTGCAGATAAGGCCGGAGTTGATGTTGTTCTAGTAGGAGATTCTTGTGGTATGACAACACATGGATACAAGACAACAATTCCTGTAACGATGGATGAAATGGTAAATCATTGTGAAGCGGTATCACGAGGAGCAAATGATGCATTTCTTGTAGGTGATATGCCATATATGTCTTATCAACCATCAGACCAAATAGCAGTAGAAAATGCTGGAAGATTTATTAAAGCGGGAATGGATTGTGCAAAAGTAGAAGGTGCTATGATAGATAGAGTTAAAGCTATTGTAGATTCTGGTATTATGGTTATGAGTCATTTAGGACTAACACCACATACTCGTGCAAAACTTGGTGGATATAGAGTACAAGGTAAAACAGCAAAGAGTGCAGAAATTGTACTTGACCAAGCATTAAGATTACAAGATGTTGGTTGTTCTTTTCTATTGTTAGAAGCGATGCCAACAGAACCAGCTGGTATGATAGCAGANNAACTTGATATACCAGTTTATGGTATTGGAGCNGGAGATAGAGTTGATGGACAACTTGTGATTCTTCACGATTTAGTTGGNTTATTTTGGGAATTTAAATCAAAATTTGTTAAAAGATATTGTGAAGCNGGTCAGATGATACAATCAGCACTTGAAGAGTATAAGTCTGAAGTAAAANGTGGTCAGTTTCCAGCACCAGAAAACTTTTATGAGATTAAAGAAGAAGAACTTGAAAAATTACTTGGTGATTCTTCTTGGAAATATGAAACAGATAGAGTTGAGAATTTAGCTAAACCAAAACATAGTGTAACACCTAGAACAACAAAGAGGGACTAATGAAGGTAGCAGATTATATAATAAATCATTTAGCAGATTATGGAATTGAAGATGTATTTCTTGTTTATGGAGCCGCGAATGGAGATTTAGTAGATGCTTTTACACGAAATGATAAAATAAGATATGTCGCTGTTATGCATGAACAAGGTGGTGGTTTTGCTGCTGAGGGACATGCTAAGATATCAGGTAAAATTGGAGTTGCTATGGCAACGAGTGGACCAGGTGGTATGAATTTTGTAACTTCTATTGGTAATTGTTTTTATGATTCAGTACCTTGTTTGTTTATAACAGGTCAAATTAATTCTAAGTTTATGAGACCTGATGAAAGTATTAGACAAATTGGATTTCAAGAAACGGATATTATTAGTATTGTAAAACCAATGACTAAGTATGCTAAAACTATCATGAACCCATTAGATGTTAAGTATGAATTAGAAAAAGCTATTCATATGGCAACAGAAGGAAGACCGGGTCCAGTTTTATTAGATATACCAATAGATGTACAAAAGAGTGATATAGATGAAAACTCAATGATAGGGTATGATGTTGATTTAAAAACTATGTATGATACAGATATGATTACTAAACAAGTTGATAAATATATTGAAGATTTGAAAAATAGTGAAAGACCCTGTTTAATGATAGGTGCTGGTGTTCGGTTGAGTGGTGCAGTTGATGAGTTATTGGAACTTGGTAAGTTATTAAAGATTCCTATGTTTCCAACGTGGAATGCATTAGACATAGTTTGTTCTGATTATGAATATTATGGCGGTAGGATTGGTACGTATGGTGGAGCAGGAAGAAACTTCGGTATACAAAACTCTGATTTATTATTGGCAATAGGAAGTAGAATATCTGGAAGAATAACGGGTGGTAATATACATACTTTTGCTAGAGAAGCTAAAAAGTATATGGTAGATGTTGATAAAGCCGGACTACAGAAAAAATTACAACAAGTNCCATTTGATGAATGTGTTTATTCAGATGCAAAGCTGTTTATCAATATATTAAAAGAACGATTAAAACCAGCTTGGAAGAGAGCTGGTAGTGAACATTTACCAAACTTTGATTCGTGGGTAGATAAGGTAATGGATTGGAAAGTAAAATACGATCCTGTAACTGATGATATGTTTAAACCAAGAAAATATCCACANCCATATGCTTTTACTAGAATTTTATCAGAAGAAATGAATGATAATGATATATTCGTTGCTGATTGNGGTGGTAATATTGTAATATCCAATCATGCTTTTGAAACAAAAGTAGGTCAGAGATACTTTACTAACAATGGTAATTCTCCAATGGGATTTTCTTTTGCTGGTGCTATAGGAGCTGCTATTGCTGCTGATGAATCACAAAATGTAGTATGTGTCATTGGTGATGGTGGGTTCAATATGAATATTCAAGAGTTACAAACTATAGTTAATTATCAAATTCCAGTTAAAACTATTATATTGAACAATCACATATATGGTATTACAAAAGCATTCCAAGAAACAAATTTTGAAGGTAGGTCTGAAGCCTGTGGACCAATCGGTTATAATCCACCAAATTTTGTTGACATAATTGAAGCTTATAAAATTCCTACTATGGTAGTAGATGATGGTTCTGATTATGATGAGATTAGAAAACAAATTAGAGCTTTTCTGTCAGTACAGGGTCCTGTTGTTATGGATTTAAATTGTCATGAATATCATACTTACGACCCAAAAATAGTTGGGTGGGAAACACCTATTGAGGATATGTATCCATATTTATCTGAAGAAGAGTTTAATGAAAATATGTATATAAAACCAATAGGTCAAAAAAGAGTTTATCCAAAATTAACAAAGAATGAATTATGGGATAAGTAAGATATTTATATACGATGAATAAAATAAAAATAGGAACAGTTCAAGTAAATAATAGTTTTTCTGGACAAAACTATTTGCCATTATCTCTAGGGTTTTTAGTATCTTACGCNGAATTTCATTGTAAGAATTTTGAAGATTTTGAATTTTTAAACCCAATATATAAAAGAGTTCCAATAAAAGAAGTAGTTGAATTGTATAAAGATTGTGATGTAGTTGCTTTTAGTGTTTATGTGTGGAATAATAATATATCAATGAGAATAGCAAAGGCATTAAAAGAAGTTAATCCAAATATATTAACTTTGGCCGGTGGATGTCATATACCAGAAAGAACTGAATACATAGAAAAATATATGAGTGACCATCCTTACTTAGATATAGCTTCAATTGGAGAAGGTGAAAGAGTATTTACTGATTTCTTAGAAAACTATCCTACCAAGAGTTGGGATAAAGTTGAGTCATTAGTTTATAGAGACGGTGATAAATTAATCACCACACCACAGGCAGAACGAATTAAAGATATGAACGAAATACCATCACCTTTTATTGAGGGTTATTTTGACGGTTTAGTNAAAGATAATCCAGAAGAAAGATGGATTGGATTATGGGAAACTAATCGAGGTTGTCCGTTCGCTTGTACTTTTTGTGATTGGGGTGTTGGATTTAAAAAGAAAGTATCTAAGTATGATTTAGAAGGTAGATTATATGAGGAGATTGATTGGTTTAGTGAAAATAAGATAGAGTTTGTATTTGCTTGTGATGCTAACTTTGGTATGTATAAAGATAGAGATTTACCTATTGTTAAAAAGTTTGCTGAAAATAAGAAAAGATATGGATACCCTGAAGCATTATCAGTACAAAATACTAAAAATTCAAATAAAGTTTCATATCAAGTTCAAAAATTACTATCAGATACAGGTTTAAGTAAAGGTGCTCTAATAGCATTTCAATCACTTGATCCTAAAACATTGAAAGCGATCAAGAGAGCAAATATAAAACTTGATGTATTTTATGACTTACAGNCTAAATTCATGGAAGATGGAATAAAAACATTTTCTGATATCATTTTAGGTTTACCAGAAGAGACTTATGAAAGTTTTACATCTGGAGTTTCTAAATTGATAGGTATGGGACAACACAATAGAATTCAGTTTAATAATTTAAGTATATTACCTAATACAGAAATGGGTGATCCTGAATACTTGGAGCATTACGAGATGAAAGTAGTTGAAAACGATATTATAAATATACATGGAGCTTTAGGAGAATGGTTAGATGACATTTATGAAACACAACAAATGGTAGTGGGAACTAAGTCAATGCCAGGAGAAGATTGGGTTAAAACTCGTGTATTTGGATATGTTGTAGCTTTTTTACATTTTAATAAGTTATTTCAAATACCTATTATATTAGCAAATACTGTTTATGGTATAAGTTATAAAGAAATATTTGATGCGTTTGTTACAGAAGAAAAAAGTAAGACAGGAACGTTTTCTGATTTGATAAGTGATTTTTATAAACACTCACGTAATATGCAAAAAGGTGGACCAGAGTTTGTTAGTTCTAAAAAATGGTTAAATATTTGGTGGCCACCTGACGAGTTAGCATTTATACGAGCAGTTACTGAAGGAAAGTTAGATGATTTTTACGAAGACACGAAAGAAATTTTATATAATGTATTTGATAATCACNGTATTAAAAATTACGATAGAATTATTTCAGAAGCAATATTACTTAATAAAAGTTTAATAAAATTACCGAATCAAACAAAAGATTTAAGTGTTAGATTAAATTGGAATATTTTAGATGTTTATACTGAGACATTGTTAGGAAAAGAATCTGTATTAAAAGAGGGTAAATTTACTTATTTTATTGATAGAACAACTGAAACTTGGGATTCATGGGAAGACTGGTGTGAAAAAGTAGTCTGGTGGTCAAATAAAAAGGGTGCTTATTTATATGATTGTTTAGTTAGTAATGACAAAAAGAAAAAAGAGTTTATAATGCCACAAGTTATAAGAATTGAAAGTGAACCGTTTGGGAATGATGCAAGATATCAATAAAAATGTTTTAGTAACCGGAGCTAATGGAATGGTTGCGTATCAATTGATTAGATTACTTAGAGATAGAAATTGTAATTTAACTTTGACAGACCTCCATGAAAAATCAAAGTTTTTTAGTGATGAAAAATATATTTCAGGTGATTTAAGAAGTCGTAGTTTTACACAATCAATATGTAAAAATCAAGATATAGTTTTTAGTTTAGTAGGACTTAAAGCATCTCCTGAGGAATGTTTAAAGAAACCTGCAAGTCATAGTGTAACTATGAATCAGTTTAATTCAAATATTATAGAATCTGCTTTCAAAAATGATGTTGAGTGGTTTTTGTATACAAGTTCAGTTGGTGTATATTATCCTTCAGAAGTTCTTGTTGAAGATGATGTTTGGAAAACAACACCATCTCATAATGATTGGTATGGTGGTTGGGCTAAAAGAATGGGAGAACTTAACGTTGAAGCTTCTATGATAGAATATAGTAGAAGTAATTGTTCTATAGTAAGACCTGCAAATATTTATGGGAAGTGGGATGTTTTTAGTGAGAAGGCTACAGTTATTGGTTCTTTAATTAGTAAAGCATATCATAGTAATAATGATATATTGGAAGTGTGGGGTGATGGTACACCTATCAGAGATTTTATCTACTCTGAGGATGTTGCACGTGGTATGATTCATATGGTTGAGAACGAAGTCACGCAACCAGTAAATCTTGGTAGTGGTACTGGTGTTACTATTAAGGAAGTTGCAGAGACAATTGCAGAATATTTTGAACAAGAGATAGATTATGATATTACAAAACCGATGGGTGATATGAAAAGATTGATGAGCACTAAAAGAGCAGAGAGTTATGGATTTAAACCTGAGGTTAATTTAAAAGAGGGTATTATAAGAACAATAAAATGGTACGAGGAGAATATAAATGAGTTACAATAATAAAAATGTTTTAGTAACAGGTGCCGCTGGAATATCAGGTCACTCTATGGTAAAAAGATTATTAGATGAGGGTAGTTATGTTAGAGCTACAGTATATACTAAAAGAAAATTAAATTTACCAGAACATAAAAATTTAGAAATAATAAAGACAGATTTAAATTCACATAATAAATGTCTTGATATAACAAAAGATATGGATGTTGTTTTTAATTTTGTTGCATTTATCAGAGGTGCTGCAGGACAAATTGAGAATCAAGTCGATTTAGTTAGAAATAATGTTGTACCAACAATTAATATGTTAGATGCGTGTGTGAAATCAAAAGTAGATAAGGTAGGTTTTATTGGTAGTTCTACTATGTACCCTGATGCAGATTATCCTGTAAAAGAAGATGAAGGTTTTGTTGGAAATCCATCCTCCGCATATTTTGGTGTTGCGTGGATGAAAAGGTATGCAGAAATTGTTTGTAATCATTTTAATAATATTACTGATACTAAATTTTCTATAATCAGAACTACAGCGATGTATGGACCTCACGATAATTTTAATGATAGAGGACACGTTATTCCACAATTGATTATGAAAGCTGATAGTGGGATGGATCCATTTGAAATATGGGGAGACGGTACTCAAGTTAGAGATTTTACTTATGTTGATGATGTAATTGATGCACTACTTTTAGTTACAGAAAAATCTAATGGTAGAGCATATAATGTAGCGACTGGAACACCGACAACTGTTACAGAGTTAGTAGAAACTATAACAGATATTTATGGTTATATACCAGAGTTTAAATACGATTTGACTAAACCAACAATGATATCAAAAAGAGTAGTTGATGTTAGTAAGATATATAAAGAATTAAATTGGAAAGCAAAACATACATTGAGAGAGGGTTTAGAAAAAACAATAGAGTGGTATAAGGGGAGTATTAAATGAAGTTAGCCGTGATGGTTGGTGGTTCTGTAAGTCCAGATTTTAAATCCTTTTATATTAAAGATAAGGAAATATATCTTATTAAAGAAGACACTAAGCATGTAGTTTATAATCCTATTTTTAATTACTGTTACTTTTGGGAAGACGGTTGTTTTTTAAATTTAGCTGAATGGGAAAATGAATTACCTGATTTAGATTTAGATGTTATAGTTTATGCAAATGAACGTGGAGGTTTAAGTGATTCTCTTTGGGATAAATATAGTGTAGAACGTTTAAAAAATAAATATCCAAATGCAAAAGTTATAGGTTTTATAAAAGAGTTAACAGTACCACCACATTATTATAAAAATTGGATTAGATTTTTGAATGAATGCGATTATATAGTTGCTCCAGCAACCGCTAATATGCAAAAGTTACCAATATATACAGAAATACAATCAGAATTAAATAAAAAAATTAACTTTTTTTCTACACCTCATGATATAGAAACTGTTTATGATAAATTTTATTCTAATGTAAAGAATAATACTATTTTTGCATATTTACCAAATCCGATACATAGAAGAGGTAGAACATTAGAATTTGCAGAATACATTGGGAAAAAGTATGACATTTCTGTAATAAAAAAACCTTTTACAAATGGTTCTAATGATGCTGTACATATGAGTTGGGAAGATTTTACTAATCTTTGGTCACCATGTTTATGGCATTTTAATTTAGACCCATCAAATTTACAACAAGGTCAACACGTGGTTGCTGTGGCTAATGTTGGATCAATAAATTTTGGTGGTATGAATGAATCTCATAGTGTTTTATTTCCAGAAACTGCTACTTGTGATGAATCTATACTAGAAGAAAAATTTGTTGAATATTTAGAGAGTCCTGAAAAAAGATTTGAAGTTATTACATANGCTTGGAATAAACTTAATGAACTGTATGGGATTGAAGTAGTTAAAAAACAATTATTGAATATGTTGGAGAACGAATGAAAAAATTAAATTTACCATTGATGTCAGATAATATTGATAGAGAAGATGTAGATTGTCTTATAGATTTTTTAAAACAAGAACCAATACCTAGATTAACTAATGGTCCAAAAGTAATTGAATTTGAAGAGAAATGGTCTAAGTGGTTAGGTGTAGAACATAGTGTGTTAGTTAATTCCGGGACTGCAGCAAACGAGCTAACTATGTTAGCATTGAAATATAAGTATCCAGAAGGTGGAGAGATAATAGTACCACCACTTACTTGGATATCAGATATTAATTCTGTTTTGTTTGCTGAATTTAATCCAGTATTTGTAGATATAAATTTTAAAAACTTATCTTTTGATTTAGATAAATTAGAAGAAGCGATAACGGAAAAAACAAAAGCTATCTTTGTTACGCATGTGTTAGGTTTAAATGCATTATCTGAAAGACTATTGAAAATATGTGAAGATAATGATATATTATTGATTGAAGATGTTTGTGAATCACACGGAGTAACTTACAATGATGCTAAAGTAGGTTCTATTGGATTTGCTAGTAATTTTAGTTTCTATTTCGCTCATCATATGAGTACAATAGAAGGTGGTATAATTTCAACAAATGACGATAATTTTTATCAGTTATGTAGGTCATTAAGGTCTCATGGAATGGTTAGAGAATTTACTGATGAAAAATTAATAGAAAAGTATGAAACTGAAAATGACGATTTAAGTAAAGATTTTATCTTTATAGGACCAGCTCATAACTTTAGAAGCACTGAAATCAATGCTGTTTTAGGTTTATGTCAGTTGAAAAAATTAGATTCAAATAATCAAATTCGGATTGACAATTTTAAATATTTTGTAGATAATTTAAAGTCTGATAAGTTTTATACAGATTTTGAAATGGATGGACAATGTAATTATGCTTTTATTCTTATTATGAAAGATGCTGATTATGAGTTGCGACATCTTATTGAAACCATGATGGATTATAATGGTATAGAATTTCGTAGAGGATTATCAGGTGGTGGAAATCAATTAAGACAACCATTTTTTAAATCTAAATTTGAAATATCTTATGATGAGTTTCCTAACGTTGAACATATTCATAATTTCAGTTGGTATATTGGTAACTATCCAACATTAGAGAGAGAAAAATTAGATAATTTAATAAGGTTATTAAATGAAACTAAGTGAGTATTATAAATATTATTTAACATTACATAAACATCCAAAATGTAAGTTATTACATTTTACTGGTCAGTGGATTACAATATTATTTACTATATTTGTATTATATAACTGGTATTGGTACTTGATCCCATTAATTCCACTTGTAGTATATCCATTTGCTTGGAGTGGTCATTTTATATTTGAAAAAAATAAACCATTAGCGTGGAAAGGTGGTAAGATTACTTTGTTAGCAAAATTATGTGATTGGATTATGTTTAAAGATATTTTATTAGGAAGGTTGAAGATATGGTAAAAGTTTTAATAACCGGTGGTGCAGGTTATTTAGGTTCTACGTTAACAGAAGTTTTATTAGATAAAGGTTATAGAGTAGATGTTTTAGATAATTTAATGTATGAACAAACATCATTGTTACATTTATGTTCACATGAAAATTTTAGATTTATGAATGTTGATGTTACAAATTTCAAGTTTTTAAAATCAATTGTATC
>JGI25133J35611_10002086_pt1 | contig 10487 bp, 25 predicted proteins | sample ETNvirenome_6_85_FD_35611 | JGI IMG/M metagenome (IMG submission 35611) | reverse complement strand
CCTCGATGTCTCCTTCGCCAGCGAGCCAAGTTACGGCTCGTTTGGGATTGTCGTCGCTCTCGTGACGATGGACGGTGTGTCCCATACTTATTACACGGTACACTGGAACAACAACTGGCGAACCACCGAGCACTCTGTGTATTTGGAGAAGGTACAATGAAGGTTGGTGATTTAGTAAAGACCACCGGGTTTGGTCCCGATGGTAGTTGCGGCGAAATTGGACTACTCATTCATCGGTCACGGTATCGGCAACGACCCCGACTTAGATGGTGCTGGGAAGTCCTCTTCAACAGTGGGGTTCACGTTGTTGCTGAAGATGGGTTGGAGGTCGTCAATGAAAGTCGGTGATTTGGTGATGTTCAAAGACGACGGCACTTATGCCAAATGGTTTCGTGGCAAGATTGCCTTTGTGGTCAAAGTCGGCAAAGGTCATTGTCGAGTTCGCTGGATTCATCCGGTGGTATACTTCGATGGGTTTGCAACGGTTTCTGACTTTTCAGTTCGCAACTTTGAGGTGCTAAATGAAAGTCGGTAGTCTAGTGAGAATCACCAAAGCAACTTTAGGTGTTCCAGCGGGCACCTTGGCATTGGTTATGCAGGAATTGCCCTTAACGGGTAGTGCGCAGCGTATAGCGAGCAGGAGCGGCATGATGCCCCATGCTCGCCTATTCCAAGTTCTTCTGTTCGGGGAGGGCGGTGCAAAGAGGCGGATTCGAAGATATCTGGACTTTTCTTTGGAGGTGCTCAAGAGTTAGCCTTGACCTTTTCTTTATAACTTTGGGGTGGACAGACCTCATGAGCATGTTACATTGTATATGTAGGGAGGACGACATGCCGTTGGTGATATCAACAGACTGGTTGCGGCGGATTCGGGATGAAGACGTGGGCTCCCTAGAGGAGCTTGATTCCTGGGACCATCGACGCCTGCGTCTGTTTCTACGCTTTTCTAACTTAGGTTCGGATAGGCAGCTAGACAAGTGGCAGGTGTGGGATATTGAGGAAGAGCCCGAAGGCGTGGACCTCCTAGTCCACGATGTTACCGAGGAACATCCTCCTGGCGTCCCTGTTCTGCTTGGTTGCCTATGAAGTGCCTTGACATTTTCTTTACAACTTTGGGGTGGACAGACCTCATGAGCGTGTTACATTGTATATGTAAGAAGGGGAGAGAAACCACTCTCTCTGTATGTGGAGGCTGAAAATGGGAAAATCACAAGCAAAAGCAGTTTGCATCAACGGAAACTGGTACGTCGTGTACGCTGCCACCGGCAAGATGGAACGGTGCCACAACCGGCAGACGGCTCAATTCATCGAGCAGAACGCCAACCGGCAAGAGCCGAAGGAGAAGTCTCATGGCGTACTTGCATAAGAACGATATTGTAATTATCTCCGGACGGCGAGACTCCATCCATGCTCGCGTGGTTGACGTGCGCTTCCGCAGGTTCCGACGCAGTGCCAAAGAAATGAAGCTGGCGAAGAACAAGTCCCGCTGGAAGTCCGTTCCATACGCAGTCTGCGAGGCTTTCATCGGTGCCGTCGCTGGCACAGAGTTTCTCATCCCCGGCTACAAGCTTCGTAACATCGAGAAGAACGGCGAGAAGCTCCTCGTCTTGCGTGACGAGTACATCGCGGAGTTCGATGGTGCGTGGGTCGAGAAACTCTTGGCAGAGAGCAAGGAGAAGCGAAGTGACTGAAGAAAGTACGATTCAACTGACGCTCAATCACGAGCAGGCAGACTTGATTCTCCGGGGCTTGGAACGCTTCTCGATGATCGCCGCAGTCGCCGTGCGACTCTCGGATAGGGACGCACTCCGAGACGGCGAACTTGAAGAGGTTGAGAAGGACGCCCGCACTGCGAAAGCATTGTGGGATGCCATCTTTGATACGGGCTTGGCTGCTGGTTTCGGCAAGCCCTGACATTCTTTTGACAAGAAAGGGGTTGCGCGCCAGCGTGCCCCATGCTACATTATGTATACAAGAAAACGAGGTGCAGATGTTCGACATTCATGAAAAACCGATTTCCACGGAAGACTATCCGTACTCTCTCGCGTCTCACCTGGAGGAAGAGAGCGTCTGGTTGGAACACCCAGAGGAGGATTCCTACCCCGACGGGTATCCGGATGAGCTTATTCCAGAACATGCGTTCGCGACCGAGGACACGACCGAGGAGAAAGAAAATGCAGCCCAGTAGCATGTCCTTCGAAGAAGAACTTGCTGTTTACAGCATCTTGTCCGCTGTTTTGAGCGACTGGCTTGTCAGAGAGGGTCGGCAGGACAAGATTTCCGCCATGGATATTCTCCTTTGGTGGGCGCGTTCCAGCGTCCAAGCTGAAGCCTGATTTGTAACTTTAGGAATATCCAGCCATGAACATCACAATCCCAGAAATACACACGGAGGTAGTCATGAACATTGGACTCCCAGAAATTATCCTTCTGTCGGTCATCGCCATCAACTTTTGCACGGCTGCTGTCATGCACGGGCGACCCAAGGGGAATTACAACGTCGTGATATCCTGCATTGATGTCGCCATCATGCTTGCTCTCTTGTATTGGGGCGGCTTCTTTGCCTGATTCGAAAGAAAAGGAGGTCAAAATTGGAATTACTTCTTTACCTGCTCGGTGGCATAATCGTGGGTTACATCGTGGCAGAGATGTGGAGAAAACGATGAACGAGCAAGAACCCCGCTTCTCCGTCATGCTGACGAGAAGCGAGATTGAAACTATTCTTTCTTATCTCGATGAAGTGTCGCAGTGGAATCCCGAGTCGCAACCCCTCATCGAGCGCCTTGAACGCCGACTCCGACAGAGGGATACGCACGAGGCTCAAGAGCGGCGTCTAGCCGACGACCCCGTACTCTTGGTCGGAATCTAATTTGTAACTTTCTCCTCGAACACCGGAGTGGCACATGACCAGAAAACACTTTCAGAAAATAGCAGATATCCTCTCGACCATCAAGGACGAAGACGTTCGCAAAGCGACTGCGCTCACGTTCGCTCGATGGCTCGGCGACGAGAACCCTCGCTTCAAGGTGGAACTATTCTTGAGGGCGTGCGAGCCCAAGCAGGTGCGCTCGTGAGCATCTGTTTGCTCTTCGTTGCCGTCGTTCTGTTCATCTACGCTGACGATTGGAAATCGTTTGCGCTGGGTGTGCTTGCAGCGTGGCTGGTGTTCTGACATTCTCTTAACATTTGACCCTTGACTGGTGTGAAGCGCCGTGCTACATTGTTGAAGTGAGGGGGAGAGGTTTTGAAACACTTCATCGTGAAGCCGCCTGGGAATTTATCGTTCAAAGATATCAGTTGTGTCTTTGGACCCTTGGATGGCACGGAAGAATTTGTAACTGTGGAGACCGACGACCTCGCCGCGATGGCTACCCAAGCTGGAGTCTTCAACTCACGAGGAGAGGCGAGGAGGAATGGACTTGTTGGTCCGTGCCCAACGGGCGTTTGGCTCTTTGGAACCAAGAAGCGACGGTTCTGGGTTTGGAACCCCCGTTCGCCGTCGGGGAAAGTGACCGTCAGTCTAGCCTTCGACAAGACAGGCAAGTGGTTTGGCGAGAAATGAAATTTTAAAGGGGTCTTTAGCTCAATTGGCAGAGCAGCGGACTTTTAATCCGGAGGTTGTGGGTTCGATTCCCACAAGACCCATCTTTTCCGAGACATGAACAAGCCACAAAGAGGCTGCGATGTCAAAATACATGAGGAAGAAGCACAAGTTCGCCAAGAACGACTTGGTGCGAGGCGATCATCGATGCCCTGTAGGAGAGCGCATCGGCTCCGTCGTCCAGGTCCAAGACATAGACATGGGAGCAGGTCGAGTCCTCATCAAGGTTCAGGTGCTCTGGATTAAGGGTCCGCAGCTTGGAACGACGACTATCTTCGACGAGCGAGACTTGGAACTCATGCGTCGACCTGTGCTACCTGGGAAGGGTGACAAATGAATCTCGTAACCTTGGATAGAACCTGGACTTCGAAGCGTCTGGGCACAACTTACCCGGTTGGAACTGTGTTTATGCAGCACCCCTTCAAGGAGGGAGTTTGGACCTACCAAACCCCGCAAGGGGCGGAGGGCACCTGTTCTCTCGGCGTGGAAGTGCCGGGAGTTACTTGATTGTGGTCCTTGACATTCTCTTGACAACTTTCCGCTCGACATGACCGGTGAGCATGTTACATTGTATGTGTAGAAAGGAGAAATGCACATGGCTCGTATCACTCTCGGCGACCGTCTGACCGCGCTCGCAGCGGACAACAACCTTTCTGCCCGCGACCGGAAGTTCGCTGGCGACCTCCTCGCGTACTACGTCAAGCAGAAGTCTCTGACTTCTGGTCGTCGTGTCTGGGTTGACCGGCTGGAGGCTCGCGCAGCAGAGGAAGCTGCACGCCTCGTGACGGTCGGCACCATCGAGGTGCCTGCTGAATTTGTAACTCTGCGTGAGCGCATCCTCGCCACCGAGGGCATCGCCTCGTGGAGCTTCAACTTCGTTGACTCCGTTATTGACCAGACGAAGCGTGGGCGTACCCTCTCCGAGAAACAGAAGAACATCCTCGACAACATCAAGGACCAGTTCTCCCCCGCGTGGTCCGAGGAGTACAAGAGCACCTATCGTGAGCAGGCGCAACAGGTCGCCGCTTACTACCGGCGGGCGGGCCTTCCTTACTGGCAGGAAATGGTCGGCTCCATCCTCGACAACGAGGAGTACGTCCCCCGGCGCGACCCGTTCTTCAAGATGTTCAACAACCGGTACGCCCAGCGCGTTCTGGAGCAGCAGACCGCTACCCCCGCCTTCACGGCGCGTGCCTCCGTCCAGCTTCGCAACAACCAGACGACTCGTGCCAAGTATCGCAACTACATCGGGAAGAAGGCTTTCATCCTTGCTGTTGGCGGGGTGGTCGAGGCAGTGAAGGGTGGTCGCGTCTACACGGTCCTCTTCGCTGGCAACCCGCGACCTGTCGAGGTTCAAGAACGCTACCTCATGAAGGCTCGATGATGGATGTTTGTAACTTCCAAGTCGGCAACCTCGTTCGTCACAGGATATTTCCTGAATTTGGCATCGTCGTGAGGGTCGTCCGTGTGCGTGGTTCACTGTTGCTCCCACCGGGCGACTTCGAAGACGCTGGCGTCGAGGATGGACAAGATATCCGCCTCCTCGTGCAGTGGCTCTCGCCACAAGACGGGATGTCTGCTTCCGAGGAGTCTCCAGAGGACGTGGCGAGGTGCAGCGATGTCTAAGTTTGCACCCGGTAATTTGGTGACCTATCGCGACGAGTTCACGACGCACGGCAACTTCGACGGCGCACCTCTGTTCATGGTGCTGGAAACTCTGGACCTCCCTTCGCCAGACCTCGCAGGTGACCAGCGCCTTCTCCTCCACAACCTGGGAACGGGCACTCGTGGTTGGGACTTCGCGCACGGCTACATCGGAAGGAAGGCTGCACCATGATTTGTAACTCTTGGCTGCCGTGTCAAGTTTGTCAAGAATTTGTAAACTGTAGGTCGGTTTCCTTGCGCTCTGCGTCCAGCGTGATACATTGTATATGTACTCAAGAGAACTTTGTAACTCTGTCCGCCCGGAGACTCTAATGGCTTGGAATGGAACCGTCACCTGCTCGTACTGTTACACCAGCGGACACAACAAGCGCGGCTGCCCGAAACTGAAGGCGGAAATTGCCGAGGCGCGGGCAGAAGACCCCGATAGCTGGCGCGTCGAGCACTACGATGGTCACCGCGCCCGCACCTCCCGCAAGGGTGAGGTACGCACCTGCACCTACTGTCAGGAGGAGGGACACAACCGGCGCACCTGTGCTCACTTGAAGGGGCACGTTCTCATCCTTGAGGACAAGAACCGTCGTTTCCGCGCCGTCGCCCTCGACTGGCTCCGCACGTCGGGTGTCGGGGTGGGGTCGTTCCTCACTTCCACGGACTGGAGAGGCAGGACGTTCAACTACCTCGTCACCGGCATCGAGTGGAGGAATATCAGCTACCTCACCCGCCGAGACAACTACAAGGGATGCGGTCACTTCTTCAAGGTTCGCAACATCGCGAACCTTACAAATGGCGAACTCTTCATCGGCGTCCCCGGTCCCACAGGGGAGGGTCCGCACCATGCATTCTTCGACGAGATGCAAGTCCAGACCACCACCGCGACCGTTCGCTCCGCGAAGGGTGGTTCCAAGCTCGCCCCTCCTGCTGGCTGGCTGGACACCGAGGGCTTCGACGCGAAGGGGTTTCTCAAGGAGTACACCAAGTACCACTTCGACAACGGATACATCTGACATGTAAAGGAAATGTCAAAGGTAGTTACTAACCCTTGCGCTTCCCCCCCCGCGTGATACATTATATATGTGAGCGGGCAGTTCGCCCGCCACCTTTTCCCCTCTCTCCCACGGAGCCCGAATCATGGCAACCATCGACTTCAAGACCTTCACCTCCATCGCGCCCCACGTCCTCGCGCAGAAGCTCCCCGTGATGGTTCGCGGTCGCCACGGCATCGGCAAGTCCGAGGTCATCTACCAAGCCGCCCGCGTGATTGGAATGCCCGTCGTCGAACGCCGCGCGTCCCAGATGACCGAGGGCGACCTCATCGGTATGCCTGACGCCGACGCTGCTCTGACGGAGCAGGGAAACAAGGTCACCACCTGGAACGCCCCTGACTGGCTCCTCCGGGCGTGTGAGCACCCCGTCGTCCTCTTCTTGGACGAGGTTGACCGTGCGACCCCAGAAGTCCGCCAGGGCATCATGGAGTTGACCGACTCCCGCAAGATTTACGGTCGCCACCTGCACCCCGACACGCTCATCATCGCTGCCGTCAACGGTGGCGAGGAGTGCGGCGCGCAGTATCAGGTCGGTGAGCTTGACCCNGCCGAGCTTGACCGCTGGTGGGTTGTCGATGTCGAGCCGACCGTCGAGGACTGGCTCGTGTGGGCGAAGGACAACGTGGACTCCTTCGTCTGGGACTTCATCAACAACAACCGGGGGCACCTGGAGCACATCGGCGAGTACGAGCCCAACAAGGTCTACCCCTCGCGTCGGTCGTGGAAGCGTCTCTCCGACACCCTCGCCACCGCAGGTATGCTCGCGGACCCTCGCACTGTCCTTGAGACCCTGTTCGTTCTCTCCTCTGGCTTCGTCGGGTTCGAAGGTGCTGTCGCCCTCCGCGACTTCGCCCAGAACTACGACCGTCAGGTCACTGTCGACGACATCCTCATCGACGGCAACATCGAGAAGACCGCTGACTTCAGCACCATCGAGCACGTCGCTCTGGTGGACAAGATGGACGCCGCCGAGGTGTTCCGTGCGGTCCTGACCGAGGCGCAGGTCCAGAACCTCGCGGACTACTTTGTAACTATGCCGTCCGAGCCCGCCATGAAGCTTTGGGAGGTCTTGGGTCGTCCGGAGTGTACCGACGATAACGTCATGGCGCTCCACGGTGCGACCTCGACTGGTGGCGTGTCCGTCGCCGACCACCTGACCATGATGCTGACTGGCGAAGCCTAGCACCCGGTCGAGGGGGGCTCGCAGCCCCCCATATTTGTAACTTTCGTCTCTTCGCGGGAATTTTTCCCCTCATCTCTCGACAACCCAGGAGCCAACCATGCTTTCTAACTCTGACCACCTGTCCGGCGAGGGACTCTCCCGCTGCGACGGTCTCGACTACGCCGACGTTCTCATGCTGCTGCTCGCAGCGACCCTCGCGCTGCCGGTCCTGTACTTCACCGGTCACGGTATCGTAGCCGCAATCATGACAATCGCAGGGTCGTATGCCCTTGGCGTGTCCTGACTGCCCCGCACGCATCTTGACAATGTTTTGACACGCGGGAGTGGATTTTCCACTCCTGCCGTGATACATTATATATGTAGAAAGGAGCTTTCCGCATGACGACCCCCGCGACCCCCGCGACCCCCGCGCCGCCCGTGGCGACCGAATTCAACCTCAATCACCACTGCGCGCGTCTCCTGCTCGACGAGCCGTTCTTCGCGGCTCTCTCGCGCCGCATGGACAAGCGCGCGGTGACGAATATCAAGACCGCTGGCGTGCGCCTCAACGAGGACTCCGCGCGCTACGAGTTGGTCTACAACCCGCAGTGGTTCATCGACTGCATCGACCGCCGCACTGCCCTGGGCTTCACCGGCAAGGACCGGTACAAGTGGGTCAAGGGCACACTCGTTCACGAGTTCATGCACATCGTGCTGGGACACGTCGTTGGTCGGCTCCCGGCAGAGGGCATGTCCCAAATGTGGAACGTCGCAGGCGACCTCGCCATTAACAGCGACCTCATGGACCGCTCCGAGAAGAAGGACCACCAGTTGCCCCCAGAGTGCTGCTTTCCGGGCGAGGGTCCGTTCGCCGACATGCGGGTCGGACTGTCCGCAGAAGCGTACTTCAGCCTCCTCAAGAAGCAGCAGGAGGAGCAGCAGGAGGAGGAGGACGCCGGGGACCAGCCCGACGACACCGACGGCGAGGACTCTGGAGAGGGCGCAGAGGGCTCTGGCGAGGGCTCTGGAGACTCCGAGGGGTCTGGAGACGGCGAGGGGCAGGGAGAGCCCACAGAGGGTTCTGGCGAGGGTTCTGGCGAGGGCTCTGGAGACGGTGAGGGCGAGGACTCCGAGGGCTCTGGTGAGGGCTCTGGAGACGGTGAGGGCGAGGACTCCGAGGGCTCTGGTGAGGGCTCTGGAGACGGTCAGCCCAAGTCCTTCGACGACCACAGTGGCTGGAGCGAGGGCGACGACACGGCTCGCGAGATTGCCAAACAACGCATGAAGGAAGATATCAAGAAAGCTGCCGAGGAGGCTGACAAGAGCCGCAGTTGGGGCTCCGTGCCGAGCCGCTGCCAGCACCAGATTCGGGAGATGCTCCGCACCACCGTTGACTGGCGTGCCGTCCTCCGCTACTTCGTCCGCACCACCGTGAAGGCTGACAAGCGGTCCACGGTGCGTCGTGTCAACAAGCGTTACCCGTACATCCACAGCGGCAAGCGGGTCAACCGTCTCGCCCAACTCGCGGTCAGCATCGACCAGTCTGGCTCCGTGTCCGACTCGATGCTCGCTGCGTTCTACGGAGAGTTGAACAAGCTTTCTAAGTTTGTCGAGTTCACGGTCATCCCCTTCGACGACGAAGTATTCGAGGATGGCGTCCACGTCTGGAAGAAGGGGCAGCGGTTCGACAAGAAGCGGTACTGCTGTGGCGGCACCAACTTCGACGCCCCCACCGTGTACGTCAACAGCCGTAACTTCGACGGGCACATCGTGCTCACCGACATGTACGCTCCCAAGCCGGTCACCAGCCGGGTGCCTCGCATCTGGATGACCGACCGTGATGGTGCTTCGCAGCCTTACTTCAAGACCAACGAGCGCGTCATCCCCATCGAGGACAAGTCGTGATGGATGTTTGTAAGTTCAAGCCCGGAGACCTCGTGAGGTCCACCATCTGGATGGTTGGGGCTGACAAGAGTTTCAGTTGGTACGACTGCATCGGTCTGGTGCTGGCTGACGCTGGACCCACTCACGTCGATGACCAGGGGGTCCGGATGTGGACGGTGAATATCGGAGGGTCCACCCGGACCATCTGTTCCTCTGAACTGAAGAAGACACAATGAACGACGACAAGGGAATCAAGAGGGGTGACCTCGTGAGAAGGGATGGTCTCCTCTTCGTCGTTGTGGATATCAAGGTAACGCGAGCGGTGCTCCGGGACGAAGGCGGACTGATTGAGGAGTACGCCTATCCACTCTACTACAACCACCACAATGGATGCATCGAGGGTTGTTCCTTCAGTTTGCTGGAGAAGGTCACATGAGAGAGTATGGGAAGCACAGTAGCGCCGTCGCCATCTACGAACCACTGCCGTCGTGGGTCAAGCTTGGTGTCCTGGTCCAATTTCCCTCCCGCGACCCCGTCTTCAATGGCTCCTCGCGTCTTGGTTTGGTGGTTGGTATCCGCCCGAATGACATGACAGGGGTTGCGCGAGTGCTCGTATGGGGCAAAGTGTATTCAATTGCAAGCAATCACCTGCACGAGGTTGACAATGAAAGCCGGTGACTTGGTGAGGGTGCTGCCACCGCCCACGTGTACGTCGCGCCGAGGGTTGTCCGGCTGGCAGAAGCGAGTCGGTCTGGTGCTTTGTAAGTACTACGAAGCCGACTCCGACGCGGCTTTCAAGCGCCAGTGGTGGACAGTTAACTTTGCAGGCACCATCCGGGTTGTCTCCGAGGCTGCATTGGAGAAGGCACAATGAAAGTCGGTGACTTGGTGAGGTGTCATCCGCACAGTCACTATGGGCGACCCGGCGCATGGTTGGTGCCCAAGCTTGGTGTTTTCTTGGGTCGCGTGGACTCGATTCACGCCCATGTTTTCATCGACGGCAAGAAGCTTTGCTTTCTAATTCGTGAATTGGAGTCGGCAATATGAACGTCGGTGACCTCGTGAGGCTCGCCCCGGTTGTAAATTCGAAGACCGGCTGGACCGAGGTGGAGACCGGCTGGCAGGCACGCCC
>JGI25133J35611_10002034_pt1 | contig 10610 bp, 27 predicted proteins | sample ETNvirenome_6_85_FD_35611 | JGI IMG/M metagenome (IMG submission 35611) | reverse complement strand
ATGGGAATGGGTGGTGCTCTTCGACGATGGTGATGTCGGAGGAGCTGATACAATCGACTTGAAGGTGATTAAAAATGAAAGTCGGTGATATGGTTATTAGAAAAGTATTACATACCTTCGAGCTAAGTCGCCGTGCGGCGATGAACCAGCGTGAACTTTTAGGGCATGGAATTGTTCTTACAAAACAAATGGCCGGAAGCAATCCGGTTCATCCATGTGTTACCGTGTACTATCCAAAAGTTCAAAAAACATATGATATCGCAGAATCTCTTTTGGAGGTGATCAGTGAAAATCGGTGATCTGGTCTGGGTGGATGGTGATCTCTACCCACGGCTTAAAAAAGAAGTAGGCATGCTTGTAGAACTGCGGATGCCGAGATCGTGGATTGTTATGATTGCTGGAAGGTTGCACCCATTTGTCATTTCACAGGAAGACATGGAATTAGCAAGTGCAAGCAGGTGACATAGTAAGATTTAAAACCAAAGGCCAATCTTTCTTTTCTCGGTACGAGACTTGGAAGATTGGCCTTCTTGTGGAATATCATACGTGGGAGAAAATAGCGACCATTCTTTATGAAGGTTCTACACGCAGGGTTCATGCAAGAGACGTTCAGCTTGTGCACAGGTCACCACAGCATGATGAATGAAAAAGCTCGTCTTAGTAAAAAAAGACATCTTTTAAAAACCATAACGTGGAGAATCGTTGGAACGACTGATACCGTTCTGATTGGGTGGCTCATAAGTGGAGATCCTGTTGTGGGCCTAAGTATTGGAGGGATAGAGGTTGTCACTAAAATGATTCTTTATTATTTACATGAAAGGCTTTGGTACAGGTCCAGCTTCGGGGTAGAAAAAGAACAAGCGAGTGAAAGCCTAAAATGAAAATCGGTGATTTAGTAAATTTTTATACGACGTCGTGGGTATTCCATCGAGCTGCTGAAGATTATAAAGGCCCAGGAATTATTATAGGAAAAACCCAAAGGTCATCACCTATTTCATCTGCAAAAAAAACTGTATTCAAAATTCTATGGGCAGACTTGAAAATTACAAATGAACATGAATGTTATCTAAAACTTGTTAGCACAACTAATACAAACTCAAAAAAAGTTCTATAATATGAGTATGAATAGAAAACAACGACGAGAAGCCCGGAAACAATTACCAAGGAAAACTAGAGAAAAGGTGAAAAAACTAGACACCACTCTTTCTTGTGTTCCTAAGAAGTGTGATGAATGCCAGAAACCATTTAACAACAGTGACCAAGAGTCTCTTGATAAGTGGAAAATTGCTGTATACGACGATGGCCCTATTCATTTGGTCTGTCCTGAATGCATACCAACGGACATTAAAAATATCAAACATTAACTTTTAAAGAGAGAACATATGCGATCACTTACTTTAGGGTTTTTGACTGGCTTGATGCTAGCACACCCCGCTCATGGTGAAGATCTTAGCGCCAGCGAAACATCATATACAGGTGCAACAATCCTTGAGGGGGACTCGGACGTATGGTTCGAAGAATTTCAGCCCTTTTCAGACAGCGAAGAAACGTTTCCTTACGCCTTTTTTGAGGGGAACACCCTTTATGTTGGCAACTCCGATATCTACGACAACACCATTGACGCGATTGTGGAGTTTTTCTGGTTCCAATCGTCGATTGATCGAGGTACGGACTTTTACGTTGCTGTCATTAAAACACGGGCTACACCTGGGCATGATTGTTACTACGCACCTTGGGACTGGGCACGTGGAGCCCAATGTAAACTCTGGGCTGATGAGTGGAGTGATTGGGGTGAGTATCCAGTTCTAAGTGTTGAGGCAACGACCGATGTCGAGCGTGAGCAGGGTGCATTTCGTTGGGATTGGTCAATTCCGTTTGAGAGCTATGGTATCGATGCATACGGACAGGTGACGTTCCAGAACATGTATGGTATCGGGTCGACATCTGAAGGTGCAGCCATGGCTCACGGTGAATATCAGTTGAATGAAGACGGTGATGTGAAGGCCGAAGGAAGTGTCCAGGTAAAAGGATATCATTCTTCGGAGTATAGTGTTCAGACCCAGTATGAGGTCACGCTTTACGAGTGGGATGTATTTGTTGATGGACGTGCCGATCTTATGGCATGGGATATGTACTTGAATCTTGGAGCTAGAGAAACGCAATCCGCGTATCATGAATATTTTTTGAGTGTGCAAGTAGAAGAGGGAATGCCGTTCACACTAGACATGCTCAATTTTTCTGCAAATTTTGACACTGGTTGGTATGACCCGTTCAAACATGAGTTAGGCATATCGCTTCAAAACATGACAATTGGGCAGCCATACTATGAACCAACAAGTAATGACGATCAAGAACCTGATGACAGTGAAGAAAATGACAGTGAAGAAAATGACAGTGGTATCCCCGATTCAGGACAAGATGAAACAGAAGAGTTACCAAACATAGAAAATAACACTACGGAAGTAGTGGAATCTGGATGTTCAGTGGCGGGAAATACAGTTAGATCATCTTGGCTGAGCTTATTTCTTTTCGGTCTTGTTTCTCTGCGCAGAGAAATTAGAGGTAAAAATGAAAGTTAATTTAGAAAATAATGATTTAATTGCAAAGGCAGGTGAAGAGGGCCTCACTGTTATTGATGGGGTTGTTTATTTTTACACAGGGACCCGTACCGGTCGAAGCCCAAATGCCAAAAAAATAGTTAAAGACTCATTAACGAGCGAAAACATTGATTGGGAAAATAATAATTCAATTGAAGAAAAAGAATGGGAAAATTGTCTACANAGGTTTGATGCGCATCTTGCAAATTCAAAAACGCTATACCGTCAAGACGTTGTAGCTGTCCGAGATCCTTTTGTTAATTTGCACACAAGGGTTTATACTGAAACAGCTGTACATTCGCTTTTTGCAAGAAACATGTTTGTCCCATATTCTGACACAGGGCCTGATCCTAAATTCATACCTGATTGGAATGTGTATCATTTTCCATCCCTTTCAAAAGAACCGACGGTGATTATATCATTCACAGATAAGAAGGTTTTAATAAGTGGGACACAATATTCTGGCGAAATCAAGAAAAGTATCTTTACTGTTTTAAATTACACATTCGTAAAAGACACCGCTGGTCTTCCAATGCACTGTTCTGTGAACACTGATCTTGATAGAAAAAACCCAGTTATATTTTTTGGTCTTTCAGGTACGGGAAAAACAACACTAAGTTCGGACTCAAATCGCCTACTGATTGGTGATGATGAGCATGCATGGACAGATGATGGGCTGACTAATTTTGAAGGTGGTTGTTATGCAAAAACAATTAGATTATCATCTGATGATGAACCAGAAATTTGGGAAGCATGTCATACGGAAGGGACGATATTAGAAAATGTTGTTTTGATTGATGGAATGCCTGATTTCGATAATTCGACATATACTGAAAACTGCAGGGCTTCATACCCACTGAGCTCAATTTCAAACGCTGATCCACATGGTTATATTAGGGAGCATCCAAAAAATATTATTATGCTCACGTGTGATGCATTTGGTGTTCTGCCTCCAGTTTCAAAGTTGACAGCTGACGAGGCTGTCAAACAATTTGCTCTTGGTTACACTGCTAAAATTGCTGGCACTGAAGCAGGTGTGGTTGAACCCATCGCCACATTCTCGCCTTGTTTTGGTGGTCCGTTTATGCCACTCCCAGTTTTTGAATATACAAATATTCTCAGGGAAAAAATTAATGCTCATGATGTAGACTGCTGGCTTGTAAACACAGGATGGACTGGTGGGTCGTATGGTGTGGGAAGCAGAATCTCGATCAAGACCACACGAACAATTATAGATCGTATTCTTGACGGAAGCTTAAAAAACCAAGTAACAAAAAAACATGAGTATACCGGACTCACCGTTCCTTTACATCCAGGTTTGGATAAAAATATTTTATTTCCTGAGAACAGCTGGACAGATTTGGCTGAATATAAGAGTAAAGTAAAAGAACTAACTCAATTATTTGATGAAAAAAGTATAGAATTATTTGGAGAAGCTAATTGTGGGTGAAAGAAAAAAGAGAGATTGGAATAAAAATAGAAATATATTGAAGTCGATTGCAAACCCGAGCCGGGAATCATATGAGATTAAAATGAAAATTCCTGAATTGACATTTGAGGGCGTGCGTGGGCAACCTGATTTTGCAAAATTGTATATTACTTTTTATCCTGATGATAAAGTAATTGAATTGAAATCTCTTAAGGAATATTTCTTCGCCTTCAGGTCTCAAATTTACTCATATGAAAGAATCGTAAATGTAATATACGATGATTTGCTTGCGGCTTATGAACCTTCCAGATTACGACTAGTGATGGTATGCAATCCGAGGGGTGGAATATCATCTAAGCTAACAGTAGATTCAGATTGGATCGTAAGAGGCGGTAAAGACACGTTTAAAGACTGGCTGGGGCAGAAGGATGAATGGTAATGGTCGATTTTGGCATGGGATTGACAGCTTAAAGTGCTGGAGGGATAATGAGATTAATTAAGATAGAATGCCAACAGAGTGGAATTCTGGTAGTCAATACAGATCAAATCTGTGACATTTCTGAAAATATTCAAGGTGTTGTGGTAACGATGGCTGATGGTAGAAAGATATTTACTAAATTTACTGATGCATCATATGCGGTAGATTATATTTTACGCGCTGAACCTCACAACAAAATTATCTCATATACAAAAATTGTGAATGAAGAGTGGTCTGATTAATGGAAAAAGGCACTAGGGTACTACTTTTACCTGATGCAACAGGCACCAGGGAGTCTGGGACTATTCATGAAGAATATGAGCTACAGGAGTGGTATAAAATAAAAACTAAATTATATGGGTGGTCATATGAGAAATGTCTAGACTTCTGGTCCAGTAAAGGACCAGTGTTTAAAGTTAAAATTGATTTTCATCCTGTATTTGGTGAAAATTCAATAATTGAAAAATCCATGAGTCAGCTTGAGGTGATGTCACCAGAAGAAATAGAAAAGCGTAATGCATCATCTCGAGCAGACGACACAGAACAACCACCGGTGATCCATCCTTTCTCTCTTGAACAAGAAAGGCTATGCGAATTGCTTCTCGAGCACACCGCAGATACGAAAACCATCAAAAAAGGTGAAGGGTGAAAATTGGTGATTTAGTCTTATGGTCACCATGGAAAAAACATCCATACCCCGGAGCGCTGAGCGCTATAAAATATTATGAGCGTATTCGAAAGAGATGCGGTGAAAAACCAGGTGTAATACTTTCAGTGCACGAAGACAACTGTCAGGTTATATTCAACACCGATATCATAATAATACATAAAGATTTTTTAGAAGTGATTGATGCAAGTCGGTGATCTAGTGGTTATTAATAAGACAGCATTTCCAGAATATGACGGGAAGGTCGGCATTATCGTTGGCAAGTCTAATATTTTGCCGAATCGTTATCATATCATGATTGCCGGGACATTACATCCAAGTTATATTCACGGTAATGATTTGGAACCTATTAACAAAAATAATCAAAAAAGCTAGTCAAAAATGTGAAAGCGGGTGTCCCATGTGGTATAATAATAAAGTATTAAGGGAGAAACATATTGCATGTTGGTATAAAAGTAGGTGATTTAATTAAACGCAAGGTGGAAAATAGCTGGAACGTTTATGATATTTCCGAAAATGAAAAGCACGGCATTGGGTTAGTTGTCGATGTAAATATAAATACGGTATATCGTATTCTGATGGTGTATTACTCAAAGACCCAGACCTTTGGCACGCTGGCCACACGTTTTGCGGAGAAAATAAATGAAAGCCGGTGATATGGTAAAATTTCATGAAAGATTTCGTAAGAGTGAGGATCTATATCTAGTATGTGAACGACATAAAACATGGGATTGGGAACGATTCGACTGTGGTTCACCATTTGCAGCATGGGTTATTGTCAATTGTGCTACAGGAAAGATTCATACACAAACAGCTCGAGACTTGGAGGTCATCAGTGAAACCATTAACTAAAGAAATTAAAGAAGGGTTAAATCAACATTATCTTCACTGTCGCAATCTGCTTGATCAAGGATTTGGTGTTTTTTACACCACACGCATTTTTGAAAATATTTTTTATGACATGACTGTGTTTGAAAACAGCTGGAAAAGTACTCATATTTCCAAGGCGGCAATTAAAAAGCTTCTGTCAAACAAAGGTTCATCAATCTCTGGAGTCCAACGCTGTCATGGCTTAATTGACAACAGGTTGGATAGACTGGTGAGGACACGTACACTTCTTGAGGGTCCAGAGATGGCTTTTGAAGAGTGGTATGAATATTATCGTAAGCATGACTTAACAATTCTGCTAACAAAGAGTGAACATAAGTCTGAAACGTTTAGTAAGCTGTATGAAATTCCGGAAGAACGTGATCTATTCAGGGCATCAGGTTTTGGATTTAAAAAAAGAAAAAGTGTTGAATGTGTTTGGATGAAGGATGTGATTAAATGAACGAAGAAATAGCAACCGCAGCAGGTTCATTTTTCGGGGCCGTCATAGGCACGAGTATATTTTTTGTGTGGTTTTTTAACAGTGGGTGCCTGTAATGAAAGTGGGTGATTACGTTGCAATGATTACTAATGAATGGCAAAAGCACAATCGCTGGATGGAATTTCCAGATGAGAAGCCTGAGCCATTGGGAATAATTGTCGAGAAAGGTAAGTGTGGAAAACAGTTTTGGAATGTTTTGCTTTCCTGTGGTACCGTGAAGGAGCTAAGCGAGAATTATCTAAAGGTGATTAGTGAAAGTCGGTGATTTGGTAAAATTTACTGCTGGTCCGTTAGCGGTTGTGAATGCTGGTGTTGTTGTGAATGTTTGGACTATAGCTCATAAGAACAGAGTTCAGTCAGTTGATATTTTGTGGGAAGGTAAAATTATCCCAAGGCTGGTTAGCGCAATTGAGGTAATAAATGAAAGTCGGTGATTGTGTCAGGGTAGATTATGATAACGACGGAGGGTATATCGATGGTGCTCATTGGACAGGTATATGCACGTGGACTGACGGTTACAAGTTTGAGTTTCTTATTGACGGGTCTTTTGATACTTGGACTAGTAGTGATCTCGAGACAGTTAGGGCGGAGGTAATCAATGAAAGTCGGTGATATGATTAAAATGGCAACATCCTACCGAAATGACCTGAACCGTCTTGGACTGCTAGTTAGAATCGGTAGACGACACAATAACCGACGCGTTGGCACGGTCTTGACAGCCGCCGGTATCGAAACGTGGCCACTAGATTCTCATTACGAATACGAGGTGATCAATGAAAGTCGGTGATTTAGTGGTACATAAAGGAACAGGTAAGACTTACTTGATTGTTGAAGACGGTGGCGCTGCGCAGGAATTGGTTGGAGTTGTCCGCGATAATGGGACACTGGGCTTCATGGCCAGGAGCTGGTTGGAGGTTATCAATGCAAGTCGGTGATTTAGTAATGTTTATTGACGAAGGCACATACGCTAAGTGGTTTTATGGACAGATGGGAGTGGTTAAGCATTACACCCCAGTTGGCAGTGACGGAAAAGCTCATTGTCGAGTGTCATGGTTGAATCCCGTAAAGTATTTTCATAGATATACGTCGGTTTCTAATTTTAGTGCTGACAAATTCGAGGTGTTAGATGAAAAATTATAGATTTGCATATTTTAAATCCGGCTTTGGAGTGAGTGTTCAGGCAAGTAGTAGAAACTACAGCGAACCAAGAAATGATTCCGGGCCGTACACATCTGTTGAGCTTGGCTTTCCTTCTGCTCCGGAGCCTCTGATTATTGGATTTGCCGAGGACCCAGATAAACCAACGGACACGGTTTATGGCTATGTTCCAGCGGGGGTTGTGCACGCTTTAGCCATCAAGCACGGAGGGCTTGAAGAAGGAGAACTTCCGCCGCTTGATATTAATGCAGAACAGGCTGCAATTTTTGCTGAAGCTTTGATGGTAGTTGATGATGAAGCCAGGTGACCTGGTCGAATTCTCAGGGAAGTATTATTACCTTGACAGTGGTGACCGCTGGATGTGGGTAATCAATTCCTTGACAAAAATGGGAATAATCAGCGAGATTAATCCCCCGAAAGAGATTTTCATATTGTGTGACGCCAAACAATATCTGGTCACAAAAGATGATGTTGATGAGGGCATTACGGTAATTGTAGTTATTAACGATGCAGAACTTATACATGCTACACCACTTGAATAAAATAAAATAAAGGAACAACATGAGCGCGAACGGAAAAGCCGGGATCCCAGGAGTCGGCAAGAAAGAAGAAAATAGTATTTCATTTAAAAAAGAAGAAGATGGAACCTACACAAAGATTACAAAGATTATGACACGGGACATCTCAACCGGTGCGGTGAAACATCTAAAGCGTAAGAACCCCATCACTGAAGACGGACCTTTTATCATCACTACTGATTCAGCAGACTATGATGAAAAAATAGAATACCAAGAATTAAACGGCGAAATGACAAGCATATATTTTAAGCGGGTCAAATAATTCCCAGCCTCTGCCGGTGCGAGTTTCACTTTGACTCCAGGTGCTGTTCATAACAGAAACATGCTAAATAATAAAAGCTATAGAAGCATGTAGAACAACACACACCACGAGTAGTATAGCTAGTAGACTAACATCTATAGGACTAGAAACCCCGCACTCGCCACACATTACCTCAGAACTCACCCGTTTCTTTCGTATACTTTGAATATTACATTTTGATACAAACCACGAGTCTCTGTTCCCTACTCCTTATTCCCTCTAGTACTCGAGGAGAGGTGTCGGAACCGACATTCACTATGCTTCACGAGACAGGCGGTCTCTATTCTAACTGAGATGGAATTCGTGCGATCCGATATGCTGGTAACGAGATCTCTGATTTCTTAAGGGGACTCGCCTAAGCCTACGGTCGCAGGGGAGCTCTGATCTCTATCATAACGGTGTAACATACCCCTGTAAAATGATACAGCAAAAGGCAATTACAACCATCCATATGGGGGAGTTGATACATTTATCTGTTACATAGGTGTATTATACCGCTCGATCCGACGATGTACAAGCTCGAAGGCTGTAACAAAAATGTATCAGATGTTACACCAGATGGAGTTGGGTAAGCAAAGCGCGTGATCAGAAGTGAAAAAAAGTTTCAAATAAACTTGAACACTAAGGCCGAAGAGTTTATACTTGTCTAGTCACGGGAATTCCCGGACTGTTCAACTACAAGGAGATATGAACATATGAGTTACCAGAATAGCAAGAGCACCAAGCGTTTCACTTACGGCATCAGCCGCAACACCACTAGCCACAAGGCTGGAGCAAACTCGGTTACGATCGCGACCAGAAGCGAAGACGGGTTTTATTCGTCCGGTGGAGTTCAGCTTCAAATGTCTGTCAAGGAAGCGCGCGCGCTCCAGTCATTCCTGAATGCTGAGCTTGTCACTGACGCACCAGTTGTTGATGACGCTGCCGCTCCTATTAGCAAGTAAGTTGTATAGCCGGCTACACACAGGAGAGGGAGTCTGTCTCGGCTTTACGTGATCTGACGTCAGCTTTTGTGTGTTTGCCGGCACAATTTTTGTGAACACGCAAGTAAAATAGTGTATAATACAAATACAGGTTGCAGCTGGCATGCCCGCAACAGGAAGAGAGTTAGTATGCTGTCTAATGGACAAACTATAAGAACACGTGAAACCGAATATCGGGAGTAACGATATAGTAAACTAAGGGCTTCCTCAGGTGCACATTTTAGAGCAACAAGCTGAGATTATTGGAGCATTGCATTTGGGCGTGTTGCCGACGGGTAACATTAATGAGATGCTAGAGACGCTGTCACCTGAGGAAGCCCACCTTACAAAAAGAAAATTTAGAAAAATCAAGCGTAAAATCTTGAAGGAGTCCGGGCTCAACGCTATGAGCTACGGTGAGATTCAACCAGGCTGGTCGCGAAGAGCGGTGAGTAATCACTGCCGCAAGCTAGGAAGAAAGATTTTAAATATTTAAAAATAAACGCTGTTTTTTGTGAAAGGGCTGCGCTCATGTGGTATAATATAAATGATGGTGGGGATTGACCCTACTGATTTTTTGGAGTCCAAATGCCTAAGCTACGCCCTATCAATCTTCAGCTTCTTAAATCCGGTGACCGGGGAGAATCTATCCGAGTCCTCAAGGACTTGTTGATTTTAACTCCGCGTGGTAAGAACCAGAATCTACGAGCTACTGATTATATCAAGGTCAATGATCATCCTGGTAAGGATGCATATATCCGCGGGACTCTGGATGAAAACGCTCAGTACTACCACCGTGAGTATAAAGCTGAAGAATATGGTTATGCTGCCGAGTACATCTATTTCGCACTGAAGAACCTGGGTGCTAGTGGANCGCACATTAGTGAGTGGGATTGTCGCGAAGCAGTCAGTGCAGTAACTGGCCAATATCGCGGGGCAAAGGTAACACGCGGTTGTCGGCGACTGGCAAGGCGTGCACAACATGCTTGGAAGCATGCGATTTCATCTGGTGTTCTTGGCGATATGACCTGGGAATGTCAGGTTGAAACCCCAGTTATTAAGAAGAATAAC
>JGI25133J35611_10002032_pt1 | contig 10613 bp, 4 predicted proteins | sample ETNvirenome_6_85_FD_35611 | JGI IMG/M metagenome (IMG submission 35611) | reverse complement strand
ACCAAGGGCCATTGCTCGGTGACGACCTTCATGGCCAACAATCTTCCCGTCTGCCATCTGGAGAAACGGGATGTCGTCAAGCTTCTTATCCCCGTCAAGAGCATCGTTGATCCGCTCAAGCGTTGACTTCACCGACACGGCGTCTTCAGGGAGCGCCTCGGCCAGGGTCAAGAACTCGTCTGGGGTCATATAGACAAGAAGCTCTCGTGACTTGCTTCCTTCTTCCAGGCCGCGCTTTGCAAGCCTAAGCGGCCTCTCGTCAAAGAACTGCTCCCCGCTGACAAACTCCTTCGTCAGAAGCTCTCGACGGCCGGGCTGGCCGCTCCACCTGCTAAACTGCGCGATCCTTCCGTTGATGACATCGCGGTCACCACGAAGTTTAACGACCATATTTGGCTCAATGGGGTCAGCGGCAAATCCACCAAATCCGCGCTCAATGTCAACCACATGAATGAGGCCTTCGGCGTCAAACTGGTTCCGAAGGTGCCCCTCCCAGCGGAGGTAGAACTCATCCAGAATCAGTGATGCGTTCCGAAGGAGACTTGCTGATTCCGGGTCACCCGGTTCAGACCGGAGGTACGATTCCATGACCTCTTCGTACCTGGACCGCAGCCCCTCAAGGTCGGGGAACTCCATCCGATACCCGGTGATTCCGAGCTTCAGTGTCGCGATGTCGGGAGGCTCTGCGAGTGGTGCCTCAAGCGTTGCCGTCCTGGCAAACGGAGCCTGCTCTCCACGCGCAGCGTAGAAGTCTGGCTCCATGCCAATGTTCATCTCTTCAGCAGCCTGCCGGATCACGACCTTGGCTTTTGCGAGGACGACATCGGGCGAGATGCTTACCGGGTTGATTCCGATCTCAAGGGGGTCTGAAGACTTACCGCTCAAGACTCGGTGAACAGTATCACCCATGTTCACCATGTATTCCTGGGCGAACTGGTCATCGGTGATCTTGATCCCGAAGTCCTCTTCGAGGACCCTCCTCCGGACCATAAAGATCTCGTGCTCCCAGTCTACAGCACGAAGAGCATCCTGAAGAGCAAGGGGGTCTTGAAGAACCCCACGAGCATTTACTGCCTGAACGCCAAGCGCTCCATCACGAGCACCCTGCTCCCCGTACATCTTGGTCATTCGTTCGTTAACGATGCCATGCGCGATCTCATCGGTGGCCCGCCAAGCCGTGGTGTGCGCCTCATCACCGAAGCTGGCTACGGATTGGGCATACGGGCTGACATAGATCGCCTCGCCGCGACTCGGGCGCTCCTTCCCGAGCTTTGCCCACACGGCTGATGCTCCTGGTTTTGTGGTCCCCCCCCCCTTTCGTCCATACGCCGAAGAGATAAAGTAAAACCCACCCGGATGTTCCTCCAAAGTGCGCGCAATCGCGGCCTCATACATGCTCGTCGCAATACCCTTGCCGCGCAGCGCGTAATCAACCTCTACTGTCCATGCGCGAACAACCGGGGCATCTCCGAATATGGAGTGCAGCGCCTGGAGTTCGTCCGGATGTTTCGACTCTGGAATCAGCTTCTTCATATCGAAGTCAGGCTTGACTCGGAGGTGTCCGACCTGATTGTCGCCATCCATCAGCCGGAGGAGCGGCTCAGCGGAATCCGACCAATCGAAACTTTCCCACGCGAGATCAAAGGTTGACCCATCCTTGGCCACCAACGTTCCTGTCGGCTTCTCCGCGTACTTCACCTCAGCGCCAAGGGCCAGGTAGATGGACTGCGCTGCCTCAACAGTCGGACGCTTCCCTACTTCTCCGGCACCTCGTTGGAGGTCGGCAAGTCCGTAGACTTTTCCATTTGCGGGCTTGTATGTGGTCTTTCCAAGCCGGGCGGTTGCGACCTTGTCCTTTTCTGGGACTTTGGTGTAGGCTCCGACCGGAGCGCTTTCAGCTCCTCCTCGAATAGACTTTGGAGGTACTCCTCGGACAGGCCCATAAAGTCCGATTGGCCCCACCCCCTGGGGTCCCTCAGGCTGATCTGCTTGACGCAGTTCTCTGGCATACTTTCTCTCCAGTAGGAATCCATCCGGTGTTTCCGTCAGGTTCTTCAGTATCGTTGAATCTGCAACACCCTCAGCAACACTTCGGTTGGTGACGGACAGCGCATCAAGGCCCTCCTCATCTGCAAGGCCAGCGGCAAGCTCCATCAAGTGTCTAAGAGCATAATCGTACCCAGGAAGGTCCTTATCAAGGACAACTGAGATCTTTCCGTGTCGAGTTCCCGGCGCTTCACCCGACCTTCCGTACCAGAGTCCGCCCCTAAGGATGCCCTCGGAATCTGTGATGGAGACCTGCATGTGTCGTGGCGACCACTCATGGTCAGCCATCGCGAGAACACGCTGGTACTGGGGGAGGTCCCCCACATAGTCGCCAAGAGCTTGGTTCACCTCAGGGCGGTGGAAGGTCCAGTCGTCCGACCACTTAAANCGNGCGTTCGGGCCGACACGACCACCACGAGTGATCGCGTAGTCATCAAAGAACTGCATCGGGGTCTTGTACTTTGGATGCTTTGGGTCCGCAGCAACCCTTGTGGCGATGACCTCCAGCGCCGAAATGTTCGCCAGGGCCTCATCCATTGTTCCTTCGCCCGCGCGGGCCAAGGTGTACAACTGCTGCCAAACTCTCCGCCAACCCACGGATCCGCGCATGGCGACCTGCTCTGGCGTCCCATTTTCGAGATACCGCTGCATGATTGCCGCGTGGAGCTTCTTGTTCTTCTTCCCGCTCTTCAGCTCTGCGGCAATAAGCTCTTCATAGTTTTCCACGCCAAGAGTCCGGAGCGCCTCCTTGAGGTTCTCGATCTCAGCAACTGTCATGTGCTCAAGCGGGCTCCCGCCCTTTGCTCTCGCCTTCCTGTTCCCCGCCAGGAGCGCATTTCCAATGGTCTCCAGCGGGTCAGCGAAAGGGTTTGCGTGTGCCGCAAAGACCCCGAGCTTGTTCGCTGGGGCCACTTTCGCGGCCTTAGCCCCACTAAGCACACCGCCGGTCGTGCGAGACGCGAAGCCAGCAGCCTTGAACGCGGGCCGCTCCCATGGGACCAGGAAGTCCAGAAGAACGGACACGGTGGAGATGGGGTCCCACCAACCCTCACCGGGCTTCATGCCCATGCTTCTCATTATCTCTGTGTTGGTCATGTATAGACCAATCTCTCCGGAATGGATTCGGCCCATGACGTTGGCCATGTAGCTGTTGTCCGGATTCCGAATGCCCAGCCCGTGGATCCGGTCAAAGGCGGCAGGCGTCAGCACCAGCGGCCTGTACACAATCTCACCGTCAACCATGCCCATCGGGATCGAGACTTTAGCATCGAATTCTGTCAACAATGTTGGTGCCGCGAACGCCATCCGCATCACCTTTCCTGGCGTGCTCTCGGTCGTGTACCAACTTCCGTCAACTGCGGACGCAGTGGCTGGAATCGTCACCTTGTCAAACATCATCCGGCCAAAAGAGCGCTCAAGGAGCTTTGTGCTGATCCCGCCAGTACCCTCTACAGCAAGCAGACTCTTTTGCCCGCCTCGCCATACTTCGTCTGTGCTCGGCATGACACCACGGAGGAGCGTGGCGGACAATCGGCCAAGCTGGCCGAACGGTGTTCCGTTTAGGAGGCCTTGAAGGTCGTCGTCGGACTTGCCGCCGTAATACGCATCCCCAAGTCTTTTCGTGCCCGGGTAAGCCTCGACAAACTCACTAAGCTCTGGCCCCAGCCAGGTCTCTTCTGGGATCTCGCTCATGAACTCCTTAAACAGAACCAGTGACGGTTCCGCCTTCTGGACGTGCTCAGGAAGGGCGGCGTAAGTCAGGCCTTCGAGAGACTCCGCAATAGTCCGCATGGACTCTTCTGCGCGCTCGGGCTCTTCCTTTGCCACACGGACAGCCTCAACAACACCCCACCACAATGTGGCAATTTGCGTCCTCCGGTAGGCCTGGTCCCTGTTCAAAAACGCAGCCTGCTGTGCCTCAGGTGTCGCGAGAACCAAGGCGGCGGTTCGCGCCGCATAGGTGGCAGCAAACCCAAGGTAATCTGTCGTATATTCGGGCGCGGGTCTGTCGTATGGGTCGTGCTCGCGAATACCGGCAACAACGTCCTGGTCAGGGGTGAGGTCGTATTCGCTGGCAAGCACACTCTTCGTCCACTCTTCCCGCTCGCGCTGAAGGCCTTCCACTGCGCCCTCAACGCCGAAGTGCTCGGCCGTTGCTGCTACAACATCGAGAAAGGCCGAGGCCCCCTCAACCCCCATCTCCGTCAACCAGTTCCGGGTCCTGGTCCCCTCAAGGTTCGCGCTTGTTCTGACGACGAGGTCAGCCCACTCGGCGTTTGGCCCCATCCAAAGCATGGCCATCGCCCCGAAGGCCCCGCCGAGCATTGCTCCGCCGGCTCCACCAACGAGCGCGCCTTTGGCTCCAGCACGAGCGCCTATAGCCCCAAAGAGCCCGCCGCCGGCAAGCGCACCGACCATGACAGGGGTTGAAATATCAAGGGCCTTTTCTTCGCCGGACATGGTGAAGAACTCGCCCTGCTTGATCGCGTCCTCCATTGTCATGTCGGGCATCCCGCCCTTATTCCAGGCGTGAACCAGCGCCCCCCATGCTGTTTCGATAAGCTCTCCGGTCTCCAGCCTCTCCATCAGAGTTTGGTAGTGGTCCGCAGCCTCCCGACTAAGAGCACCGGGGTCACCGCCACCAGCGGGCGCTCCGCGAATAGGGATGGTTTGCCTGGCAAATGGATTGTTTGGGAACGACCTTGCGTCTGTCGGATCGGTGCCGATAGGGAGGCCTTTGACGAACCTAAGCTCATCAGCAACCTTAATCGCCTTCTCCAACTTCTCTTCATCTGAGAGGCCAGGAGAATCAACGTCGTACTGTTGCTGGACCGTCTCGACAATGTCGTTCTGAAGAGCTTCAAGCTCTGGCTCAAGGACTACCGGCGGAGCCTTTGCTTTTTGAGGAACATCAAATACGCCGCTGGGCTTGTCCTCCCCTACGCCAAACTCGACAGTGTCACCGGCCATTGAATGTCGCATCCCTCAGTAGATCTTCATCAGTCTGCTTAATGAATTCTGGGTCAACGACAAAGTCTGCGAGACCCTTCAAGAAGTTCACCTTGTGCGTAAGCTCCTCTCGTCTCTCTGAGAGCCTTCGCATGTCGGGGGAACTCATCCGCATTGGCTGAAGGTCTTCTGCCCCCGGTGAGGATGGATCAATGTTGATCTGCTCAATCCCGCTTGCGAAGGTTCTCATCTTCGGTCGATTCTGAAGCTGCCCGATGACACCCTGAAGCTCTCCCTTCGCATCATCTCGATCACTAATAATCTGAAGCATTGTTGCCCGCGCCTCCTCATCAGAGCCCGCCCCAATCGAGTTGAGAACATCCATGTACATCCTCTCGGTCATTTCCAAGGACGGCGGTGCCCCGGTGGCGGCGCGGTGCCTGTCATACCGACCCTCCGAAAAGGCCGGTGTCTTTTTATCCACCTCGATGCCTGATGGTCGCCTGAACTCCGGGGCCTCCCATCGAGCCATGGAGTCGGCCAAAAGCTCGTCATCAGTCAAGGCAGCTTGGTCTGCTTTCCGGCCCATAAGCTGGGTAGAGCGGTCCGCAGCCTCTCGGCTACGAGCGCCAGAGGCGAGGAACTCCGGCCTCACGCCAAATAGATTGTGCATTTCCTCTTTCTCCATCAGAGCTTGGGATGATGGGGCCGGAGTCGGCGGGGTGGTGGTGCGCCGAGCGTGGGCTGGGAGGTCGGGGTTGGCTGCGTAGAGGTCCGCCCTGGTCTCGTAGATGGGTGCGTCACCTGCGCGCCCTCCGGGGGGCACAGGCGGTTGAGCAGCAGGCGCAGCTTGCTCGACGGGAGGCTTACCTATGCTTCCGAAGTTCCACGTAGCCGCAATCTTGGCTCGTTCAGCGCCCTTGGCCGCTGCGTTCTGTGGCTTTTCAAGGTCCTCTGTGAAGATGGCCGTAAGATCCGGAACAGACGCCCCCTCTTCGGCCGCAGCAACAAAAGCCCTCCCCTCGGAACCCTTCACCGCTTCAATCATCCGTTCGATGTTCTTGATTGGGTCCCTTCTCTCTGCGTCACTCATTCCAGCACCCATCGCTCTGGGTGCGGCGTTGAGCTGGAATAGGCCGACACTGTCCTCAAATGACATTGTTTCAGAGTTAAAGTCTGGGCCCTTTGGATCTGGGCTACCGGCCGCAACCCACCGCAGATAGACCTTGTTCTTTTTGGTGTCAGCATCGGGGTTCAGTGTTGACTCCGCATGCGCGTTCACAATCGCGGCATAGGCCGCAGACTCAGGAAGCCCAGCATCCGTGAACATGTCATAGATGAGCATTGCCACTGCACGCTGCTCATCGTTCAGTGCCGTCCCACCGATACTCGCAGGAGCCCCTTCGGGGTGTTCGGCTTTCTCCATCTCGGCCTTTCGGACGTTGGCTGGCATGGGGGAATCGAGCCCTACCACGCCCAGGGTCTCGCCACCGCCGATGCCAACGACTCCCTCAGGTCGAGGAATCGGCCCGGTGTCGGGGGTGCGCCGAGCGTGGGCTAGAAAATCGGGGTTGGCTGCGTAAAAATCCGCCTCGGTCTCGTAGATGGGTACATCACCTGCGCGCCCCCTGGGGGGCACGGGCGGTTGAGCAGCACGGCGCTCCCGATCCTCTTTCTCCATCATGGTCCAGAACGAACCCTCAGGCTCCTGGCCAGGCAACTCAGGCTCCTGGCCAGGCAACCCCTCCTCCTCGCGAAGTCGCCACAGTTCAGCCTTCTCTTTCTGTCGGGCGAGTGAGGGGTCGCTCTTGGGAGGATGCAGCATCTCCCGCTCTTTTTGCGTCATCGCTGAACCGCCCTCAGCAAGGATTGCGTCCAGCCTTTCCCGCTCAGCAACGAGGGCCTCATCGAAGGCCTCGATCTCGTCAAGCTGAACCTGGATCTCCTCAGATTCTTTGGTGAGACCTTCGATGGTCCTCTGTAGGTCCGCCCGCTCGATGGGATCTGTGGTTTCTGCGAGCAGTGCCCGGAACCCTGCGATTTTTGGAGCGATCCAGTTTGCCTGCCTGTCTCGCAACTGCTGCGCCTCGGCCTGACGCTCAACCCCGGTGCGTGGGGGGGCAGCGTCTGCCCCGGTGCGTGGGGGGGCAGCGTCTGCCAATGGTCTGTCAAGATCGCCCGGCCCCCGGTAGGGGGGCTCCTCTACCGCTGGCTCTGGCGCAACCGCAGGAGCAACCGCCTCGGCAACGTGGCCAAGGGCCGTCTCCTGGTGCTTCGCCCTCGCCTCCCTGAGCTTCTCCTCCGCCTCGTCAGCCCTCTGACGGGCCTTGTCAGCACGCCTACGCAATCGCATCTGACCCCTGCTCACTTCGCGGAACCTGGCGGGCATATACGGCGACATGTACCAAGTAAGGGCACTGCTGCTTGCGTCCTCACCGGTAGACCCACCGCCTATCCCGGCCATCTTCTTGGCTTCCACAATGTCTGCGTCCAGTGAGCCGAGCCCCGGAACGGACCCTCTCGCCATCTCATCGATCTCTTTCTCTGTGTAAATTGGCCATCGCTTGTTGACGTAATCAACCGGCGAAGAGTCTTGGCCAGTCCTTTCCTGAAGCCTTGCTGCGGCTTCCAGGTGGAGCTGGGCGTTGCCATCCTCGCCTGCCTCTTTTGCCCTCGCTGCCGCATCAATCGCTGACTGCCACGCTGTGGCGTAAACGGCTGCGGTACGCGCCTCCTTGTCGGCCTGAGGCAGCTTCGCGACGATGCCGGTTACTGCGCCCTCCCACCCATCGGCTGCGCCTCCCGGGTTGTTGATGGCCCTCACCGCCATATCGTCGAGCGTTCTGTAAATGTCTTCATCGAGGCGGCGGATTGCCTTGTTATCGCCGGAAATGAGGCGCAGGCGCCCCTTCTCTTCAGTCATGGTCTCTTGAGCTTTACCTTCGCGCTCCGACTTCTCCTTCTGAAGGGCCTGAAGATATTGGACCCACGGACTCCTTGACTCTGAAGTTGAGGACGTGCTGCCGTACTGGACCCCGCCCTGCACCTTCATCTGCTGGGTATATGCCAGGTATGCGGCACTTGCGGAGTTTGGATCGGTAGCCATTTCAGCGTCCCCCGTTATTTAGATATTTCTGATGCCATTGGTTTCCCCACGGCCCCGGATTCTTGGAAACATCGATCCCGTCCACAAGCACAGCCGTATCGGCCGCCGGGATCGCGGGTGGAACGCCCTGTCGTCCGTCAAGGCCAGCCGGGGATGTCTGTGGGTCCTCTGGGTAGATTGAGACCCCCGCCTCCTCGGCCCTCGCGTCGAATCGACCTGCCCGCCTTCCAAGCCTTGCGATCCGGCGCTTAGCCGCCGCCGCCTTCATCCTCGTTCGCCGCGTCGGATCAGCCTCAAGGCCAAACCTCTCAAGATCAGCTTCCGCCTCACTAAGCTTTGACCCAACAATCTCCTGTTTTTGTTTAAGGCGATCAGCCTTCGCCTCTGCGCTAAGTGGGGCCATCATCGAAAGCGTTTTTCCAACAGTCGAACCAGCCGCGCTGATGCCGGACATAATCGCCTGCTTCGCGCGAAGCTGCCTGTTTTGTACCGCAATTGAAGCGTGGGCCTCTTCGAGGATCTCCCTATTCGCCTCCGCGTCCGCTGCTCTCTGGCGAGCCTCTTCCCTCCCGACGCGCTCTTCGATCTCCTCGCTAGCCTCAGCCTCACGGAGGCGCTCCTGGGCAGCGGCCGAAGTCCTGTCGCCCTGGGTTGCCTCCATGGCTTGTAGCTTTTGCATCCGCGCTCTAGCGAATCTCCCAGCCATCGCTGCATCTCGACCACGATCAGCGGCAACCTGACCTCTGTCTGGTCCTGGGCGCTCTTTTGCCCGAAGCTCTTCAAGCGTTTCGGCCGCCTCTCGCTCCTCGCCTGTTGGAAGAACAGCCGCCAAGGTGCTCAGTGCGTTGGCAGCGACATCTGTTCCAACCGCTGCCGCCATCCGCCTCCCCTCAACGCCTTGATAGTAAAGAGCCTGCTCGGGAAGCCCGATACTCTGTAGAAACTCGGCCCGCTCAAGAATGGGTATGTTTTCGATGAAGGCCTGCTGCCTATCGGGTGACCACGAATTCCACATATCCATCCTCTCGGATCGTGTCTGAAAGGACTCCTGAAGGATCTCAGCGTCTGTCTTGGCCATGGTGACTCCCTTCTATCCGTAAATTGTTTGGTGCCAGGCGTCGTATGCGCCCGGTGGGCCGCCCGCTTCCGAGATGCCGCCCATAGAACCGGCAAGAGCAAGGTCTGTTGAATCCATTTTGGACCTCGACCTTCTGTGTGCGGCCTTTTGTGCTGCGCGAGAAGCGGAGGTCTGGGCCTTCTCAGCCTTCTCGGCAAGAGACTTTGCCTGCTTGGCTTGCTTCTTTCCAGCGATGCCGCCATACAAGGCCCCAGCGACCAAGCCAATGCCAGCGCCAACAGCCGCGCCAACAACTGTGCCAGCAGGACCAAGGACTGAACCAATCGTGGCCCCGGTCGCAGCCATACCGAGAGCCTCTCCGGCCGCATCCATACGAATGTCGCCCTTCTCTTCCTTGGTCAGTTCAACGCTTTTCCAGTCGTCAGCCATCTTACCCTCTCGCGATTATGAGTCTATCATTCCTCGGTCTGCTCTGACGGTTCTTCCTGCTGAACTTCGGGCGCTTCGTCAACAGNCTCATACGGAACCCCAGCATCGCTGAGTATTTCCATATGAATGAGAGCAATCTCATCAAGGTATCTCTTGACCTCAGGCTTCTTCATGAGTTCGGCCAAGTCTGTGTTTTCGGGCATAGCGTCAATACCTCTGGATGGAGCCAGCAAGACTGAACCAGTCGATAACAAGCGTTCTAGCTGAGGCGCTTGTCGCTATGACAGCAACACCCGGCCCAAGTGTGTCGGTGGTCGATGGGAGGTTTGTCGTAATCTCCGACCCCACATTCGCCCCACTCACCTGAAACTGCACACCCGTGCTTGTCCGAACCCACCCAAGGTATCGGAAGGTCGTATCGGCAGCCACGCCGAGGTCAACCGTTGTCTCACTGGTGTTGTTCCGAACAATCCCGAACCAGTTCGCCCCAGAAGCCAATGACCTGACAATAAACCCCACACCAGTGGCGTCATTGGACCCAGCAGCGTCTGGCGGTGTGGCGACGTTCTCCCACAGCCCAATCCACGCCGTGGTCCTCGTCAGGGTCCCCTGTAAGGCCACCTTGGCGCTACACCTGAACCCAGAGGGCGGTGGGCCCCTAAGGGGCGCTGTGGAGCCAGTGCCGAGCGTTATGGCCTTCCCGTCTCCGGATGTTGCATTCGTCGTCAGGGTGACCGTACCCATCTCCTTCCACCCTGTGATGGCCGGAGAGACCCTCGTGATGCTTCCNCCACCAGCGACAGACTGAAGGGTCCATCCAAGCTGGCCAATCTCACCAGTCTCAGTCTCCTGTCCGAGGAAGTCGTCCACGATGGAGATCCCCTGGGCAATGCGTGTGTCAAGACTGTCGTGGCTGTACTGCCAGGCCATGCCCGTGGCTGTTCCGGTGAGAACCTTCGCGGCCACCTTTGTCCCAGCATTTAGCTCCAGGTGTCCGATGCTTGC
>JGI25133J35611_10002001_pt1 | contig 10682 bp, 9 predicted proteins | sample ETNvirenome_6_85_FD_35611 | JGI IMG/M metagenome (IMG submission 35611) | reverse complement strand
GTTACATAGAAAAAAAGGTATAGTTTCAAGTGGTACACAAACAGATGTTTTTACAAACTTAGTTGATTTTACAGGTGCTACAACTACAACCACACCCTCAGGGGCTTTGCCTGCGAGCAGTGTTAGTGGTAGCAACTTAAATGTTATACAACCATTCCCTACATCAGTATTTAGAGATTTAGAACTAACATTAAGCAGAACAACAACAAACCCTTATGATATAAGCATTACAAGAGATGGGGTTGAGGTGTACGCAGAAACAGGGATAACGTCAACTTCTAAAACAATAGACCTAACATCATATTGGAACTCGGCTCATACTTTTAACATTACGTTAACTTATACAAGTATATTAACATTTACAAGCATATTGTGGGATACAAAAGTTGCAATAGAGGGAAGTATAACAAGAACAACCCACGATACAGGAAGCTATGTAGCTGATGCTGAATTTGAGTTTATTATAAGTGAACAAATACCTGAGATTAAAGTTATTGACTTTTTAACAGGATTGTTTAAGATGTTTAACCTCACTACGTTTGTAGAGGAAGATGGCACTATATACGTAGATACCTTAGATAACTTTTATGCAAATAAAAAATCAATAAGCACAGCATACGATATAAGCGAGTTTGTAGACGTAAACAGTAGTCAAGTAAATATAGCTTTACCATATAGAGAGGTGTCGTTTAGCTTTGAAGATACAGATACGTTCTTAGCTGCCACACATAATCAGCTATTCAGCCAAGAGTGGGCTAAGACAGACTACACGCAAACAGATGATAGTGGCAATATAGTTGATGGTTCTCTTTACAATGTAGTAGCACCCTTTGGACACCCTAAATATGAAAGACTTATAGATATTGATACAGAAAGCCAAACAGATATACAATGGGGTTATAGTGTAGATGATAACCAAGAGAGCTATATAGGTAAGCCATTATTATTTTATCCTGTATATACAAACCCCTCAGAAACAATTAGCTTTATAGAAAATGTAGATTCCAATGGTAATTATAATAATAACGTTCCTATATCAGGCAGTGTAAATATGCCCTCTAACAGCGTTTCTTTTAGCTCAAGCACATCTACTGCTAATATCAATTTTAAGTTAGAGAAAAACGAATATACAGGTGATAGTAGTTTTACAGGTACGTTGTTTCAAAACTATTACAGTACATATATTACAAATGTGTTCAACACAAAGAATAGACTTACAAAAGTAAAGGCATANNTNCCNCTTAGAATCCTTTTGAACTTTACACTTGCTGATAGGTTTGANATNAANGGNAAAAGGTATAAGATTAACAGCATAGAAACGAACTTAGCAACAGGCGAATCAAACATAGAACTATTAAACGAGTTATGATAAAGTTTATTTTAGACGTACTCCCTTTTGTCGAGAAAGGCAAGTACATAAGCATAGCGAAAGGCAAGAACAAATTACCTACAACCTGGTCAGAGTTTTCCTGGCACCTTAAAGACATAAAAAATGGCAGTAGAAGAGACAATTAAAATACAAGCCGATGTAAAGGACGCTGTCAAAAAGATAAGCGACCTAACAAAGGCTGTCGAGGACCTTACAAAACAGAATGAAGAGCAGCAAAAGCAGCTAGAATCTTCTATGAAGTCTAGCACTAAGGCAGCTAAGGAACAAGCTGGTGCTATAAATAAGATTAAGAAGTCTGTTGACAAGGCAAGAAAAGGTTTCAAAGGGTTTGGCCTGGTCCTTAAAGGACTCGGTTTTGGTATACTGATAAAGCTCGGAGCTAAGATGTTCGATATGTTCCAGCAAAATCAACAGGTAGTAGAGATTTTTAACGGGGTTGCAGAGACACTTAGTATAATTCTCAAGCAGATTGTTGATATTATGACTCCCATTATTCAACGAATTAATGAGGCTACAGGAGGATTCGATGCTCTTCAAAAGGTCCTTGGGGGTGCTCTGTCTATTGCTGTAAATAGTATTGTACTTGGGTTTCAATTAGTTGCAGCTGGCATCAAGAACGCACAAATAGCCTGGGAAAAATCCTGGTTTGGTGGTAATGACCCTGAACGAATTAAAGAGCTGCAAGGCGAGTTAGGTGAAATAAAAGAAAGCATTGGCGAAACAACAGATAGAATATCTGATGCTGGTAAACAAATAGGAGAAAACTTTATAGAGGCCGTAGGTGAAGTCGGTACAGCAGCTCAAGGTATTGTAGAGGGTATGTCTGAGGTCGTTGAAAAAGTAGATGTTCAAACGGCTATGGCACAAGGTAAAGCCCTGGCTCGTACAGCTAAGAACTTTGAATTAGCAGCCCTCCAACAGCAACGCCTAAAAGAAGAATATGACAGGTCAGCAGAAGAGCTACGTCAAATAAGGGACGATGAGAGCATTTCCATAGAAGAACGAATCGAAGCTAACGAGAAGCTGGGTGACGTTTTAAACGATCAAATAGAGGCAGAAAAAGCCACAGTACAAGCTCGTATAGATGCTATCCAGGAAGAGATTGACCTTAAAGGAAAAAGTGCAGCACGGACGAATGAGCTTTATGCACTTAATACAGAGCTGGCTGCGATTGACGCAAAGGTTGCTGGCTTTAAGTCTGAGCAACTTGTAAATCAAAACGCACTCATCAAGGAACAGAATGAGCTCAAGCAATCTCAGCTTGAAACAGATACTACTCTAAATCTTGAACAAGCTAGATTCCTGGTCGAGCAAGAAACAAACGAAATGAAACGCCTTGAAATGTTAAGAGTAGTTCTAGAACAAGAGAAAGAGATAGAGCTAGAGAGGTTGCAAAGCAAGATTGATACATACGCCTTAGGAACACAGGCTCGTATTGACGCTGAAAACGAGTTTGCAGTACGCAAGCAAGAATTAGACCAGGAGATAGCTAGCAACGAAAATGCCATCAATGCACTTAAATCTAAAAACGAGATAGATTGGGCCAACTTAACTGAAGAAGAAAAAATGCAGATTGTGTCTCAAGGTTTTAAAAACTTAGCTTCAGTACTTGGAGAAGAGTCTGCAGCTGGAAAAGCAGCTGCTATCGCTGGTGCAACAATCGACACATATCAATCAGCTACAGCTTCCTATAAGTCCCTGGCTGGTATTCCTGTTATAGGTCCTGTCCTGGGTGCAGCAGCAGCAGGCGCAGCAATCGCATCGGGTATAGCTACTGTCAAAAAGATTACTGCAACTAAAACGCCTGGGGGTAAAGGTTCTGCAGCTCCCTCTATATCTGCACCTGGTCGTCAAGCAACGCCATCAACACCTCCAGCTTTTAATGTCGTAGGAGCAAGTGGTGCTAATCAGCTTGCAGACGTGATTGCTGAGTCGGAGAAAAAACCTGTCAAAGCATTTGTAGTTTCAAACGATGTCAGTACAGCACAAGAGTTAGATAGGAATATAGTAGAAGGTGCTTCTATATAAACGCAAAATATAAAAAATTAATCGTTACATAAATATGAGAATAGTAGAGTTAATCATAGACGAAAACGCTGAGGACGGAGTAGAGGCCATTTCGGTCGTAGAAAGTCCAGCCATTGAAGAAAACTTTGTCGCCCTTAAGTCACAAGAGTTTCTGTTCAAGAAGTTAGACGAGGATAAACGCATTCTTATGGGTCCTATTCTCATTCCCAACAAACCCATATACCGCAATCAAGGAGGCGAAGAGTACTACATATACTTCAGCCGTGATACTGTACGCAAGGCCTCTGAGATGTACCTTAAATCAGGCAATCAATCCAACGCTACACTTGAGCATCAAATGGCTGTAGGAGGCCTGACCCTGGTTGAAAGCTGGATTGTCGAGGACAAGGATAAGGACAAGTCAAATCTATACGGAATGGACGTACCCCTGGGCACTTGGTTTGGAGCTGTCAAGGTAGACAACGAAGAAATATGGCAAGACTTCGTAAAAACGGGTAAAGTCAAAGGCTTCTCCATAGAGGGGTACTTTGCTGACAAGATGGAAAGTCCAAACGAGGCTATAAACGACTTTGCTACTGACGAGTATTTAAATTCAATAGAAGAAAAAGAGGCAGAGTTGATCTTGTCGGTCCTACGTTCAAACATAGAGACTAATTTTAAAGCAGCAGAGGAAACGATTTTAGAGACCTTTAGTGACTATCCTACAAGCGTAAAGAACAACGCTAAAAGGGGCCTTAAAATGAACGAGAACGTCAACAACAAGTGCGCAACGCAGGTCGGGAAAGTAAGAGCACAGCAGCTCAGCCAAGGAAAGGGCATCTCAAAGGAAACGATTAAGAGAATGTATAGCTACTTATCCCGTGCTGAGGAATACTACGACCCCAACGACTCTAAAGCTTGTGGCACTATTAGCTACTTGCTATGGGGAGGTAAGGCAGCCCTGGGCTGGTCCCGTAATAAGCTCCGTGAAATGGGAGAGCTTGACCTTGAGACAGTAGTCCCTGTCAACGAAGACTACATAATCATAGATAATCGCCTGGCCTACGCCTCACAGGAGGTTGCTGAGGCAGCTGCTGAGGACCTCGGGTGCGAGGGATTCCATACTCACGAGGTAGAGGGTGTTACCTGGTATATGCCGTGCGAGTTTCACGCCTTAGATATGGACGGAGCGTGCTGGAAAGGCTATGAGGCCATTGGCTTCAAGATAAAAGATGGAAAGAAAGTTCCTAATTGTGTACCTATAAAAAGAAAATAATGCCAAAAAACAAAGAATTTAAAACTCCAAGTTATTCTAGCCCTACAGGTGGCCGTAGAGGCTGTTTATGTGAAGACAACACCTATTCTCGCAAGTGCTGCGACGGGTCCTTGCAGGCCCAAGGCATAGGCCGTACAGGGAGTTCACACTCTTAAACGCAAAATCATAACATATACCCGTTATATGTCATAAAGGGCTCACCCTTATTTAAAAACATATATATGAAATCAACAGAAGTTCTTAACAAAGTCAAGGAGGCCCTGGGTATGCAGCAGGTCGAGCTTGAGCAGCGCAAGCTGGAGAACGGGACTATCCTGGAAGCTGACAAGTTTGAAGCTGAGGAGCCCGTGTTCATCGTAACAGATGATGAAAAAGTTGCCCTACCATTAGGTAAGTACGAAATGGAAGACGGCAAGACTCTAGTAGTAGAGGAAGAAGGTATTATTTCTGAAATCGCAGAAGCTATCTCAGAAGCTAAAGAAGAGACTGAAGAAGTCGAAGCTGAGGCCCAAGAGTTAGAAGATCACGAGAAAGAAGAAATGGAGTACGTAACAAGAGAAGAGCTCGGAGCAGCAGTCGAAGAAATCAAAATGATGATTGAAAAGATGCGTGAAGAGGTAGAAGCTGGTTACGGCAAAAAAGAAGAGGAGCTATCAGAAGCTGAGGAAGAAAAAGCAGAGTTGCAAGAGCAGTTGTCTCAAGCAGCTTCCAAGCCATTCGCTCACAGCCCTGAGAAAACCTCTGTCAAAAGAGAGCAAATTAAATTCGCTACAAAGCGACCACAAACAACTTTAGACATAGTTCTATCAAAATTAAATCAATAAAAATGAGTAATAAAATTAATCTTGCAGACGTAGACAATTCGTTGAATAGTCTCACTACTACCTACGCTGGAGAGTTCGCTGGAAAGTACATTTCTGCTGCTCTTTTGTCAGGTAAAACATTATCTGAGGGCTCTATCACAATCAAGCCCAACGTCAAGTATAAAGAAGTAATCAAGAAAGTAGATTCGACTAGCCTTATCGCTGACGCTACTTGTGATTTTGACTTGAGTGCTGACGTACTAACCTTGACTGAGCGTATCCTCCAACCAGAGGAATATCAAGTCAACCTCCAACTTTGTAAAAAAGATTTTAGGTCGGATTGGGAGGCTATCCAAATGGGTATGTCAACTTATGACAATCTACCTCCAGCTTTTTCTGATTTCTTAATCGGTCACGTAGCAGCTAAAGTTGCACAGAAGACTGAGCAAAACATTTGGGGTGGAGTAGACGCTAACGCTGGTGAGTTCGACGGATTCACAGTTCTTATGGCAGCTGACTCTGATGTTAACGATGCAGCTAACGGCTCTGAAACGTCTTACACATCTACTAACATTATTTCATTGTTAGGTAATGTAGTAGACGCTGTCCCTAGCGCAGTTTACGGAAAAGAGGACCTTACTATTTACGTTCCAACAGTAGCTATGCAAGCGTATGTTAGAGCACTTGGTGGATTCGGAGCTTCAGGCTTAGGAGCTGCTGGTACTAACGACCAGGGTACTCAATGGTACAATATGGGCAACGCCTTAGCGTTTGAAGGTATTAAAATTCAGCACGCTCCTGGAATGCCAGCTGACCACATCGTAGCTGGAGAGGCTTCTAACTTGTTCTTTGGTACTGGCTTACTAGCTGACCACAACGAAGTTAAAGTTATCGACACTAGCGACATCTTGGGTGACCAGAACGTACGAGTAGTAATGCGTTTTACCTCAGGAGTACAATACGGAATCGGGTCTGACCTCGTTCTACAAACATTAGCATAATAATAACCGAGGGGGCTTCGGCTCCCTCATTTTTAATTTAGTAATATGGCCTGTACATTCATTTCAAAGGGACGCAAGGAGCCCTGTAAAGATATAGTAGGAGGAATCCGTGCCGTTTACTTTATTGATGACGACTTAACCATTACTTATGACAGCTCCGATACTGATGCGATTGATTCAGTAGGGACAAGTATTGACGCATTTAAGTATGTGGTAAAGGGTGGTAGCTCATTCGAGCAAACTATCACGTCAAGTAGAGAAACAGGAACAACCTTTTATGACCAAACCTTGACATTACAATTCAAGAAATTAGACAAGGACACTCACCAACAGCTGGCCCTTTTAGCAGTTAGCTTGCCACACGTTTTAATTGAAGATTACAACGAGCAAGTATGGCTAATGGGTACTGAAAACGGGGCTGACGTTAACGGAGGCACAATCGTTACAGGCACAGCTATGGGCGATTTGTCGGGCTATACTTTGACGCTTACAGCGCAAGAAAAAAAGCCAGCAAATTTCTTGCATAAGACTGCAGCTGATGAGACAGCAGCAACAACAATTACGGGAGTTGGAGTGACAGTTTCAAGCACAGATATCGACCCATAATTTAGAGTTTTTCATAGTTAGTTTTAGTTGAAATTAGGCCCATTTTTAGGGCCTTTTTTCGTCATTTTAGTCAAAACATCAAAACGTACGGAGACGTATTTTAAACCACATTTAAGAGCGTTTCACATCTCTGGGATATGCTGTGTTAAAAGTTTGACGAAGTGAGAAATACTACGAGTAGAGAAGTCGTTTTTTGTCTTNCAAAAGTTTTTTCAAAACACAACGCAAATTTCATTTTTTTGTGCGTTATATGTATGTAAAAAGATGAAAAAATTAACGCCAAGCTCGGGTACAAAAACCATCAAGATTTTGCCTCGTGATTACACGGGCAGTTTGACTTTAAAGCTGCGTGATCGGTCATTAAACAAGCTGTTTGAAGTCAGTTCAACCACCACGACAGCAGACGGAAATTTCACGCAGATTGAGTGGGAGCACACATCTCCTTTGTACTTGAAAGAGGGTCATCAATACGACCTGAGTGTCATAGATACAGGCGACAACATAGTGTATCGGGACTCGGTTTTTGTTACATCACAAACAATAGACCAAGACGAAGATGTTACATACGACATCAACAAGGACGTGTACGTTACACACGATACAGGCGACAATGATTTTATCATATTAGAAGATTAAAATGAACATTAGAGTAGTAAATTTAAGTACCTATACGAGCCCTGACATCAAAGTTCAGAAGAACAAAGACTGGGTAACATTCGGGCCTAAGAACAGCTATTTTCAGTATCTTATAGACAGGTACACAGGCTCTCCGACTAACAACGCAGTCATAAAAGGCTTCTCGCAGCTNATATACGGCAAGGGTCTTGACGCTACTGACTCAAGTCGTAAGCCCGAAGAGTACGCTAAGATGATTAACCTCTTTACGTCTGACTGCACACGCAAGCTCGTCAACGACCTTAAGCTAATGGGGCAATGTGCTATCCAGGTTATCTACTCAAAGGACCGCAAAACTATAGCACAAATAGAGCATATGCCTGTTGAGACCCTGGCTATGGAGAAGTGCGATGACGAGGGTAATGTAAACGGATACTACTACCACCCTGATTGGAGTTCTATCAAGCCAAACGAACAACCTGAGCGTATTCCAGCGTTCGGTACCTCTAAAGAAGCTATCGAGATTCTATATGTAAAGCCTTATGTAGCTGGCTTCTATTATTTCAGCCCTGTCGATTATCAGGGAGGCCTACAATATGCTAACCTTGAGGAGGAGATATCCAATTATCATATGTCGAATATTCAGCAAGGCCTGAATCCCTCTATGATTCTAAACTTCAACAACGGAGTTCCTAACGAGGAGGAGCGTGATATGATAGAATCTAAGATTGCAGACAAGTTCGCAGGAAGCTCTAACGCAGGTCGCTTTATCCTGGCCTTTAACGAGAGTGCCGAAACGGCAGCCAGCATCGAACCTGTACCACTTTCAGACGCACATCAGCAATATCAGTTCCTATCTGACGAGTCGATGCGTAAGATTATGATAGCACACGGGGTTGTATCGCCTATGCTCCTGGGTATTAAGGACCAGTCAGGCCTGGGGAACAACGCTGAGGAGTTACAAACGGCCTCTACTCTTATGGATAATACGGTCATTCGCCCGTTTCAGTCACTACTAATAGACGCTTTTGACCAGATATTGGCCTTTAACAACATATCTCTTAATCTTTATTTCAAGACATTACAGCCTTTAGAGTTCCAAGACCTAACTAATGTTACGGACAAAGAGACGAGAGAGGAGGAGACAGGCGTTAAAATGGGTCTTTCTACACAAACCCCTAACATAAGTGACGAAACGCTCTTAGAAGTAACGAGAGAGCTTCACGAAAAGGGAGAAGATATTGACTTACAAGAGTGGGAGCTTATATCTGAGACTCCAGCGATGGACGACGAGTCCCATATTCCAGGCTATTTTCAGTTTGCAAGCTCTGTTATTAAGTCTAGCCCTCGTAGTAAGAGTGAACAAGATACATCCCTGTTTAAGATACGCTACAAATACGTAGGCGAGACAGGAGAAAACAGCAGAAAGTTCTGCAAGGATATGATTAAAGCTAACAAAGTATATAGATATGAAGATTTGCAAGGTGATTTGCCTAACAATCCTGGTTTCGGTCCTAATGGTTCTAAAAGCTATTCGATATGGCTTTATAAAGGTGGGCCTAATTGCCACCATTCGTGGCTTCGTCAAGTTTATTTACGCAAAAATAATCAGCGTATATCGGTGGGTAAGGCCCGTAAAATGATTACATCGCTACCCATANACGATAGAGACGATGCTCGATACGTACAAAACCCGAAAGAGGTTGCAACACCTCCATTTCAGATGCCAAATCAAGGATATTTAAAATAGAATAATATGCCTACTGCGTTATTTATAGGAGATAAAGAGCTGGTNCGTAACACTATCATAGACGGATCCGTTGATATTAACAAGTTTAAGCAATACATCAAGATTGCTCANCAGATTCACATACAGAATTACCTNGGCACAAAGCTCTACGACAAGATTAGCAATGACATTATAGCTGGGACNCTAACAGGAGACTACCTGACGCTTGTAAATAAGTATGTAAAACCAATGCTTATACACTTCGCTATGGTAGATTACCTCCCTTTTGCAGCGTTTCAAGTCTCTAACGGGGGTATATTCAAGCACAGGCCTGAGAGCTCCGAGGTAGCCACTAAAGACGAGATAGATTACCTGGTTACAAAGCATCGTGATTTTGCTCAGTTCTACACACGAAGATTCATCGATTATATGGACTTCAATCAGGGTTTGTATCCTGAGTATTACTCGTCAAATAATGAAGATATGTACCCAGACAAGGACGCTAATTTTACTGGCTGGGTATTATGAGAAGAAAAAGCAAGCCAAAAGAAAAAAATATAGAACTACTTAAAAAGTTTTTAGATGCCAAACGAAATATATCACAGAAGCAATTGGGGNGAAAGTAAAGCAGAGGGCTTTGGCGATGTGTACTATGACCACGCAGCGACCAATAAGNTATANAANCACTCTGACTATTACGAGAACTCAGATGGCACAGATGCGACCTTAAAAGACTTAAACAATAAAGCAAGTATAGTCTTAACACCTACTGCATATTCAGATGGTAGCTTAAATACTGTTATACCGCCTCACGCACCGAGCTATATAGATAATGTGCCTTTTGTTACTTCTGAGTGGACTAATTTACAAGAGGGTTGGTCTATTGACGAAACTAACAACAAACTTGTAGCAGCAGCGACTTGGACAGGTATAAATAAAAGAGCAGAATATCAAATAAGCGAAATTTTAATTGGTAAAACTATAAGAATATCTTTTGATGCAGTTGTTACAGCAGGAGAGTTTAATGTAATAAGACCTTACTCTATAAGCTCAATATCTACAAGTGGCTCATATACCTTTACGGATATTGCAACAACAGCAACTGTATTTAGGTTTCTAAATAAAAGCACAGACTTTGCAGGAGAGATAACAAACATNAAAGTAGAAGTAATTGAAGAAGCCGACTTTGACTTTAGTAGAGGTTCAAGTGCTACAAGAGTAAACGAGCAAGGGCTTGTAGAGGACTCACAAGGCG
>JGI25133J35611_10001956_pt1 | contig 10811 bp, 20 predicted proteins | sample ETNvirenome_6_85_FD_35611 | JGI IMG/M metagenome (IMG submission 35611) | reverse complement strand
CCAGAAGCGGTGGAAATAGCAAAAACGAAACTCAGATTTTGGTCCCGGCCAAAACGCAGCGACCCCCCGGGAGCCACGGCCACCGGGGGGTTGATGCGTTTGTGGGTGGTGGGNGGCTAGTCNATCTCCANCCCGGNGNTGNCNACGCCGACGCTCACCGGCTTGATGCCGCGCCGGGCCATCTCGCCACCCCACCACTGGTGGATGCCCGTCAGGTGGTTGAGCCGCATATTGGTGGCGCAACGCTTGGCACCCCAGGTCGCCGCGTTGTAGACGCCCCATAGGGTGCGCCCGTGCTTGTGCTGGTCGGACTGCCAGTTTTCCAGCGCCGCCGAAAACTCCATGACCTTGAGGCTGTCGTCGCCCACCATCTGGCCGAGCAGCGCGTAGCCTTCGCGCACGTCTACTTTGACCTTGGCCAACGCCTTGAAGTCGGCGCGCAGCCGGTTGAAGTTATCCAGGCCTCGGTCACACTGGTCCAACAGCATCATCCTAAAAGCCTCGTGTGCTGCCTTTGTATTCTTGCGGATCGACGTGAAGTACGCCCCGCTGAAGGCCAGATTGTCGCACACCAGTCCGTGGTGGCCCGCGCAGACGCCCAGACCCAAGGTCTTGTTGAGGGAGTTGCGGAAACCGAAGGCGAGGTTCTCGCCCTTGATCCCGGTGTCCACGGACATCACGCCGAACAACTGCTGGCCCTTGCTGTTGAGCCCGAACGCCTCGCTCTCGACGGTGAAGCCCATGCGGGCGATGCGGTCGTCGATCATCTCCAGCATGGCTCCGTAGCTGACGGGGCGGTGGCGGGCGCCGAGGCTGTAGGCTTCGGGGCACGGGACGGCCAGGACTTGCTCTCGGGTGGCTGCCTGCGCGCCGCAATGAAGTATGAGTTGCATGTTGTCTCCTTGGTGGCGCTGTAGCGCCTCTAGTGGACCCGGCATGGGTCAGATGCCAACATACCATTGGCTCTTTTCAGATTGCAAGCGCAATCGAGATTTCAGATGTCAGATTCTTGGACCTGCCCGATATTTGAGGGGGATTATCTACGCCTTTGCAGCGGAGTCAGGGAGGCGGCGGTGCGCCTTTTGCCTACATCGCCATGCCACGGGGCCGTCGGCAGGGCGGTGCCAAAGCGACGCCGCACAAAGAAGGTTGAAGGGTCACCATTAGGGCGCACGCCTTCATTCGCACGGGCCAGCCCATCCATACCTTGGAACCTTTCCCCCCTTCTCAAACGGAACGGGTTTCGCTATATATAGAGGTGTGCCCAGCGGAGATCTCTGGTAGGGTCCGGCCCACATCTTGTCCCGGCGCCTGGGCGCGCTGGCAAAGCCTTGGAGGGCTCATGACAGATACCAACAGCAGCATCGACCGGGTTGGGGATGGCGTGGACTTCGCCTTCTACGCCTCAGATAACTCCCGCTGGCGGTTCGTCCGTTTGGGTCGCTGGTACGAGAAGCTGGAGCAACGCCTGGGCTGCCCCCCTGCCGCCTACATCCGAGGGGTGACCGATTGCCAGGGCACGCTCTGGGGGTATTGGGCCTTCAGCGCCACCCCTCTCCATGTGGTCGATGCTGTCGTCGCTGCCTGGAACGAGTTGGGCGAGACCGAAGTGGATTTCACCGTGGTCGGGTACAAGGGGCTGAGTCCGGGCCCCGGCACCACACCCGCGCTCATCGCCGTGGATGTGCCTGAGCCATCGCTCCCCGCTGACAGCTAATTTCGCAACTCAGATTTCGTGTAAGCGCCCCCCAAATCGTCCAGTCTTCGGCGTCTGGTGATCCCACTAATAATTTTTCTCAGATTCCGTCTCAGCCCACACTGGGGCTTGTTTTTGGCTCCGGTATGTAACTATTATCGGAGCCGCGCCAACCCGGATGTTCTGGGAGGCCGTCTCTGGGCTTTATCGAAGGGAGTGTGTGATGGACATGGAACAAGCAAGCCTACTGGTCGAGTTGGCCACGGGCATGGCCTATGACTTTGTTGAGGATGTCGAGGGCCACATGCCCATCGACGGTCTGGACCTCCCCTTCTCCCGCGCTGTCGTCGCGCAGGCCGTGGCGCTGGCGGCGGGCATCCTCGCTGCCCACGCTGATGGTCCCGTCAAGGGCGGCGCGATGGTGCGGAACGGCCCCAAGACGTTCCTGATCGGCGTTGGGATGGGTCGGGATGACGTTGAGGGCTGCGAATCGTTGGGTGAGGTGCTTGCGCGCCTCTCGGGAGGTGCGTGATGGGCGTCACCGCTGCCAAGACCCCCCAGACGCTCTACGAGAGCATCACCGAGGGTTACACCGAACACGTTGACGGGACGCATTTCCTGTTCTCTGACGAGACTGCGGCTTTCCCTGGCTTCACCAAGAATCTCTGGTGGATTCAGACCGCCGACCACTGCGAGGACTGGTTCGTGGTGGGCGGGTTTCCTGATGATGCCATTGGGTTTTTTGCCGACTACGAAGGCTACGATGTGGAGGAGGAGGTGATCTGGGCTGTGTGGGTGTCGGCTGTGCCGTGCCCCCAAGACGATGTCGAGATCGTCCCGGGCGAAGACATTGAATTGCCTGACCCCTGCTGGGCCACCGACGAAGACCTGCTCGCCGCTGGCGGGGAGTGCCTGGGTGCAGAGTCCCCTCGCCAGTGGCGGTTTGGGGCCCAGACGTTTGTGGAGGGAGGTCTTGAGGCTGTCATCTCCAGCCTGCGCGACGATGTCTTTGAGGCACGCGGAGATGGCCGACCAAACGGCACCATCAAATCGGAGGAGGCATAATGCCCACGCCCAAAGGCTACAAGCTGTTCTTCGTCGCTGTGCCCGTCTATGCGGCGGCCACGGCCTACGTCTACGCCAAGGATGCCGAGGACGCCAAGGTCCAGGCCGCTGAACATGCCGGGGTCTCGCTCTGCTACCAGTGCAGCCGGAGCATTGAGGTCAACGAGCCCGACTTTCAAGACGACGACGCCACGGTGGACGAGATGGAGGGTGAGTTGGGCCGCTGGTCCAGTGTCGCCAACGAGGACGCGCTCCATGACGAGTTGAGCGAGGCCGACGATGACCACGGCTCTCAGCCACACATTCACAGCCCGGCGGGACTGGGGCAGCCCTGGCGGTGCCCTGCACACCCCTATGTCACCAACTCCCGCCCGTAGAGGACTGAACCATGTGTAACTCCCTTGAACACCCACACATCGCCCCCGGCTGGGGTTGCTGCACCTGTCACATCTACAACGATGTGCTGCGCTCTGAGTGCAAGAAGTGTGGCAACGCCCGCTGCGTGGTGGACAGCCCTCTACCGCCGCTGCCCGAGGACTCCGACGATGACTGAGGTTGGCTTCCCCGTGTGGGGCTACGCGGCGCTGGCCGTGATGCCGGTGGCGGCGTTGGCTACCTACGCGGTCGGGCTGTGGCTGTGGGCCAAGAGCGGCAGAGGAGGCGACGATGAGTGACACCAAGATTCCCCACCCCGTGATCCACCTCCGGCGAGACCTGTGGGAGCGGGCCATCTGGCTCCGCACCGCCGCCGAGAACGGTCGCAAGGCCAAGGAGCCGGTCAGGATGTTGCCCAGCGACTTGGACAAGGTGGCTCTGCTCATCGAGATGATGCTGGCGGTCACACCTAACCCCAACGCCTTGGAGCGAGAAGACGACTGACAAATTGAAACTCAAATTGCGCCCTGGATTTCCCAGGGTGCCTACACAGGGAGAGAGTGATGAACACACAGAAGAAAGCCGTCGTGGCCAATGAGAAAGTGGTGATCTGGGTGGTCGGCGGCAACCGCCGGCAAACGATGGACATATTTGAGCGGTGGCAGGGCGTAGGCATCGCCGTGGACCGCTGGTGGTCTGGCGCCGGACGCCGCACCTGGGAGACTATCCACAACACCACCAAGGACGCCACCCACATGGTCATGATGACTCGGTGGATGAGGCATTCCGCAGACACACAGGCCACCGCCACCGCCAAAGACCTGGGCCTCAAGATCGTGCGCCTCACCAACGTCGAGGCGTCTCAGGTGGCCACCCAACTTGGTGCCACCGTGCCGGCGGCCAAGCCCAAGCCCAGGCCCAAGTCGGGCTCCATCTTCAAAACATGGACCGTGGGCGCTGTGCTTGAGCTTTTCCGCCTCCGAACCGATAGCAAAAGCTGGAATGAGATTGCAGATATTATGGATCGCCGCGTTGACCTCGTGCGGTCACAGCACAGTAATCTCTCTCGCCGGTACGGAGGATCTGCCACGGCCCACGCCCTGCTGGAGACCTACTCCGCGTCCGGTGACGTGGACGAAGGCCCGGTGCGCGATTTCGGGCGCTGGGTCGCAGCCCAGGCCGCCGCCCAGCCCTCAGCCTCGCCGCCCCCGGCGGTGGAGTCTCCCCCGGAAGCCACCTCCTCCGAGGCCGACAAGGCTGAGATCGAGGACGCGCTGACCATGGCCGTCAAACACTCTGAGCGCGCCGACAAGGCCGAGGTGGCGCTGAAGATGTCCAAGGCCGAGGTGTCCCGTCTGAAGGCGACGATTGCCACCTGGGAAATCCAGGGCGCAATGCTGGAGTCCACGGCGGCGACCGTGGTGCCGGGCAAGCTCCAGGCCGATCTCAAGGTGGCCTTGTCCCTGCTGGAGGAGGCACGGGCGGTGACGCCAGAGCGCGTGGGGAAGGCGCTGGCCTTCGGTTGGCGTATGGGGTCCAGCGGTGCCACGCTCGCGGTCGCCAAGGCGCTGCTCTCCGTCGATCCCGACACGCTGGCGGCGGCCATGGCGTTCCACAACTCCGAGGAGGCGTCATGAGCTTGCTCGCAACCAACGAGCCCCGGGACAAAACCGTCGATGAGTTGTACGAGGAGCGTGACCGTTTGACCCCCCTCTATCGAGAGGCCGGTGAGAGGGTGAACGCTCTCAAGGTGATGCAGAAGTCGTGGAATCGGGAGTGGGCACAATACAGGCGCCCCCGCTCTGCCCGTGCCCGGAAGGCGCTCGCTGCGGAGATCGTGGAGGCACGCGCATATTACATCTCCTTGGAAGGGATATTGCGTGACAACAAAGCAGCCCGGCGCAAGCTCTCCAATTCCAAGGCTATGCTTTTCCCCCTGTTGTGGGCTGTTATAGGGGCCGCTCGTAACACGCCCAACAAGAGCGAGGAGTTGAGCGCCACCCTTGCGGCTGTGGACTCCTACGTGCAGCGCAAAATGGAGGCACGATGAAGGTCCACTACATCAACGGCCCCGGCCTGGGCGCGCTGTGCAACCACCCCAAGGCGTCTCGCATCTCCCCGGATTGGCACAAGGTAACCTGCATCCAATGCCTCAACCATCTGGTGAATCTCTGCCCGTGGCCGCCAAACGGGAGGGACGACCCGCCGCCCTACGATGGGGTGGTGGACCAACGAAAAGAGATCCTCAATGGCTGACGGCACGCCCGAAATCAAAACTCAGATTACCGTTGCGGGCCACGACTTCCGCCGTGAGGCCCGCAACGTCTGCCACAACGCCGCTGACCGCCTGGAGCATCATGTGGGTCAGCTTCGCAGGGTTGGCGACCTGCTCGATTGTCTGGGCTGCGCCGTTGTGCGCGTAGCTGACCATAGTGTGGAGGGCCGCACCTCCTCGGGTTGCTCACGATCCGCCTCAAAGGGAAGCCGTGAACTTTTCGGCCCAACGGAGACCCGGGTGGTGTCTCCGGTCATCAAGGTTTCAGCATGTGAGCGGCGTCCGGTGGCGTCGTCAGAGTGTTCCTACACTGAAGGGCACACCACCGGGGCTTCGGCCTCTATTCTCCACCTCAAAGGACTGTCCTGATGACTACGAATCCAAAACTCAAATTGGCGCTATGGTCATTACTTCCTCGGGGCTTTGAGGAGCGCACGCTGGGAGAGGTCCGCAGGATGTTGCTGGACGGAATGCTCGACGGTGGGGGCTCATGTCCAGCGTGTTCGCGCCGTGTCCAGGCATACCGCCGCCGCATCAACTCCACCATGGCGTGGTCGCTGGGTTGGCTGGTAGATCGCTGGCGTCAGACGCACGGTCTCTCGGGCTATGTAGACGTGCCTCGGGAGGCACCCAAACAGGTCGTCCGCACCAACCAGTTGACGACCTGCAAGTGGTGGGGGCTCATCGAGTCGCCTCCGGGCGTGGCTGGTTTCTGGCGCCCTACGAAACTGGGCCTGGAGTTTGTAGACGGCACCGCCCGCATCTACGAATCGGTCTGGACCTATAACGACCGGGTGGTGGGCTTCACGGGCGACCTCATCAATTTCGACGGCGTAGACACGGGCTTCACCCTTGAAGACGCCATGGCTCCCGTGTCTCCAGACGAGCGGGCACACCTTGGAGGTGATCATGACTCCTAGCCTCAACGAGATGTGGGGACCATTCCGAGTCCGTCTGTGGATCGACCCACACGTCCCCGCTGAGGACACGCTCTGGCGGGTCGAGGTGCATGAGGGCGGCGTTCGCTTGCTGCGGGGCAAGTCCCCTCACCGCGCCGCCCTGGCTGCTGGTACGAGCGCCGCGTTGGAGGTGCTGGCCGTCAAGCGTGGATTGCGGCTCAAGCCGTGGAGGGTTGACTGATGGAGACGATGTTGAAAAGCGGTGACGGGGTCTTTTGCGGCGAGCGCGTCCGACCGAGGATCTTGGCCGAGTTGAGTGCCTGTGTTTTTGGTCCTGTTGGGCTACGCGATGGGTGATTGGCGAAGGCGTGTGGACGCCGGAGAGGAGGGGTAGAGATGCCGAGTTACGACGTGAAGTGCAAAGGTTGCGAGGCCCGATTCACCATCTGGAAGCGCCCGAGTCAGGACGTGGAGCCGTGCCCCGATTGCGGTGGAGAGCGCACCATTCAGATCACCACCGCGCCGCGCATGAGGATGCAGACCCCCACCGAGGCCGGGTTCGCCCGCGAGCGCCGCAGGATGAAACGTGACCCCGTGCCCGATGGGCTCAATCAGGTGGAGGCCGAAGCCTGGGACACTGCCCGCATAAAAGCTGAGGAGTAGCCTTGTCATTGTGCTTTGCTCAATGGTATGTTGGGCGCTGGCTCCTTGCTGGGGCCAAGGAGTGAACCGTGAGTGACCTGACGTGCCCCCCCTCCACCGTCGAGCGCCGCATTCGCAAGCTCCGCGAGTCTGACGCCCCTGACGCCGCTGCGGGGGCCTGAGATGGAACGCCAGAACGCTATCCGAAAGCGCCTGCAAAGGGGTTACCGATGAGTGAGGCTGTCGCGCTGTTGGGGGCTGCGGGCTTCGTGGCCCCCCGGCACATGAAGGCCATCGCGGAGACCGGCAACAAGCTGGTCCTGGCCCACGATCCCCACGATTCGGTGGGGGTGCTGGACGCCCACTTCCCCGAGGCTGAGTTTGTCACCGACGAGGAGGCGTTCTGGGGCCGGGTCAAGGCGCTCAAGGTGGGCTGGGTGGTCATCTGCTCGCCCAACCATGTCCACGCCCAGCAGACGTGCCGCGCCCTGCGTGCCGGGGCCAACGTGCTGTGTGAGAAACCGATGGCGTTGACGGCGCGGGAGCTTGAGGAGATCTCCGAGGTGGAGCAGGAGACCAGCCAGCGCGCCTACTCCGTGCTGCAACTGCGCCTGCACCCTGCTATGGAGCCGCTGAGGTGCCTCCAGCCGTCGCGCCGTCGCTCTGGCGAGGTCACCTACATCACGCGCCGTGGCCCCTGGTACGCGGCTTCGTGGAAGGGTGACCCTGACCTGTCCGGGGGCGTGGGGATGAACATCGGCGTCCACTTCTTCGATCTTCTCTCCTCCCTGTTTGGCCCCCCGACGAGGGTGCTGGTCAGCGTGGCGGCCCCGGACCACATGCGTGGCGTCCTGGCGCTGCCCGGTGTGGATGTGCATTGGCACCTGTCTCTGCGGGCGGAAGACCTCCCCGAGGGGGTGATCTGTCACCGCCGCCTCGTCATTGGCGACACCGAGGCCGACTTCTCCACAGGTTTCACAGACCTCCACACTGAAGTCTATGCCCGCACGCTCGCTGGGGACGGCTTCGGCGTGGACGCGGTCACCCCCGCCATTGCGCTCGTTGAGAAGATCCAACATGCTGCAACTACACCAAGTCTGCTCAGTACATGGGTTGAGCTTGGTCCCGGGAGACGCCCATGACCATCGCCGCCACTGCTGCCGAAACCCTCGCATGGCTGGAGCAGAACGCCCCCAACGCGCTCCTGCTGGAGCCCAGAGAACACTTCGACGCCGCCATCGTCGGCAGGACGTGTCACCCCACCGACCACTGGCCCCGCGAAGGCGATGTCTGGGTGGCCATCTACAACAGTGACCTCTGCATTGACGCCATCCAGAAGTGGATGGAGTGTGAGGCCGAAGACGCCATGGACTGGTTTGACTACAACACGGCGGGGGGCTGGATGGGTCAGGGAACACCCACGTTCCGCTACCCCGAGGACATCTGCTGCTGATGCCTGAGACCTTCCCCACCGCCTACCGGCCCCCTTGCCCTCTCCGGGTGCCACGCCCTGAGTGCGTCTGCGAGGAGTGCGGGGAAGATCTCCTGCGCGGCACGCTGTGCCAGCAATGCGCCGCTGAGGCGATTGTGCGCTGCTACCAGTGCGGTAGCCCCCTCAATGGCGTCATCACAGATCCCGAGCCCCGCTGTTTTGTCTGCCGGAGACCACATGCCAACCAATGACCTGACGCTGCCCGAGAACGCCTCCACGGCGCTGATCGCAGATGTCGCCCGCACCGACTTCTACATCGACGCCTCGCTGGCCCCCGAGACCAAGCGCGCCTATCGGTCTGACTGGGGCCGCTTCGACGGCTGGGCCCGCTCCCGAGGGCTCAACCCCGAGGATGACCACCCGCCTGCGGTGGCCGTCTACCTCGCGACCCTGGCTGACGCCGGCAAGAAGCTGTCCACCGTGGACCGGGCGCTGTCGTCGATCTCATTCGCGTACCTGTCTCTGGGCTACGAGACGCCTCGCATCTCCCCGGTGGTGCGCCGCGTGATGAAGGGGGTGCGCCGGACCCTGGGTAGAGAGCAGGATCGAGCCTCTCCGATTCTGCCTGACGACCTCCGCAGGATGGTGGAGACTGGCTGTAAAACACGCAACCCGGGCTTGGCCCATGATGAGCGCAGCATACGGCGATACGACAACTCCACCCTTCGCGCCGCCCGGGACCGGGCGCTGCTCACGGTCGGGTTCGCCGGGGCGTTCCGGCGCTCTGAGCTTTCGGCGCTGGAGTGGCGAGACATCGAGTTGGTGGACGAGGGGCTCAAGGTCACAATTCGGAAGTCAAAAACTGATCAGGAGCGGCGCGGCCAGACCATTGGGCTGCCCTACGGCGGCCACCTACAGACCTGTCCGGTGCGGTCGCTGATGACGTGGAAGGAGGCCATGGGTGGCGACACCGCCGAGGGCCCCATCTTCCGGGCCATCACCCACACCGGAGCCATGTCTAGCAGGCCCATCTCCCCCCGCGCCATCGCCAAAATCATCCAACGCACCGCCCGCGCCGCCAAGGTCAATGGCCGCATCTCGGGCCACAGCCTCCGTGCTGGTCTCGCCACCGCCGCTGCCAAGGCCGGCAAGCCCACCCACGTCATCATGCGTCAGACGCGCCACAAGACCGTCGAGATGATCATGCGCTACATCCGCGACGAGGGCATCTGGGACGAGAACGCCGCCATGAACATTGGACTGTGATGGCTGGAGAAGCCGCAATCGTAGGAGTCGCGCCCGTCGCCCCCCGCCACTACACCGAGGCTGAGTGGGCCGAGCATGTGCGGAAGCGCAACGAGCGGGTCGCGGCAGAGAACGCGGCGATGGCCAAGAAGGCCGCCGCCATTCGCGCAAAGTGGCTGCCTGCCACCCGAAGGGTGTCAACGCCCAAGCCTAAAAAGCGCCGCCGCCGCCGTGAGCGGGAGATCTTCTCGGCGCAGCAGCGCCGCTCCCGCTGGGTTCTGCTGGTCGAGCGGGCCGTGTGTGAGTTGCCCGACGAGGCTCTGGAGAGTTGGCCCCTTGCTCTTGAATTGCTCAAGCGGTGGCCGGAGTTGGGTGCCCTCATGGAGACGTTGCCCAGGCAAGGGCGGCAGTCCACCCCGGTGGTGGATGGCATCATCGAGGCGGTCTGCGAGCGGCGAGAGTACAGCCTGCGGCGCGAGGAACACAGCACCCCCCATGCGCCGCCGCCGGACATCTGCGAGATCTGGCCCATCACCCCCCGCTTCCAGTCTCGCAATGGCTGCCGCTGGGTCGGCGCACGAAGGTTCTTGGAGGAGTGGAAGAACTGCGTGGACTGGGGGAGCGCCCCGGACGACGACTTTGTCCCCGAGGACTAGCCCGTTTTTTGAAACTCAAATCCTTGCAGGCTCGACTCCACGCTGCTACAACACCTCCGTCAATCCTGATACGGAGGTATCCAGTTGCTCAGTGTACCCATGATTGTGAAAGACGAGGAGGAGCGCCTGCCACGGGCTCTGAAATCGTTGCAGGCGCAGGACGCCATCACCGAGATTGTGGTGCTGGATACCGGCAGCACTGATCGCACCGTTGAGATCGCCAAAGACCACGGCTGCCGCGTTATCGAGGGCGAGGCCGTCTTCTACATGGGCGCCGACGAGACCCCGGACGGGCTGCCGCGCATTCACTTCGCCGCCTGCCGCAACAAGGCTGTCTCCTACTGCACCGGGGAGTGGCTGTTCACCCTCGACGGGGACGAGTGGGTTGAAGGCGACGTGCTGGGCGCCGTCAACCTCGCCGTGGAGCGCAACTGCAACGGGGTCGCCATCTGGGTTCATGCGTTTGAAAGTGTGCAGGCCGTAGAGCTATGCGTCCAGTCGCGCATCCTCCGCAACGACGGGTCCA
>JGI25133J35611_10001951_pt1 | contig 10832 bp, 4 predicted proteins | sample ETNvirenome_6_85_FD_35611 | JGI IMG/M metagenome (IMG submission 35611) | reverse complement strand
AGTGTCCTCATCAAACGTATCTTCATACAGAGAGTTATCTTCTACTTCAGTTATATTTTCCTGATCAATAAGCCATTCATGAATAGATGCTTCGAGCTCTTTCCTTTTGCCTTTCTTATTATAGGTAAAGGATGGATCTGATTTAAGTATGTTCTCAGCAATAGCTCGTAACGCGTTGATATCATAGCCACCTGTCTTTCTTGGATTAGAAATATTACTAAGAGCTGTAGCTAATGGAAGACTTGTCAAGTATGCTGGTGTTTGTTTTTCAAGACTTCTTTCTGCCGCCCTAGCTTTGTTTTCTATCTTCTCTTGTTTTTCTTGTGCTCTAGCCTCAGCTTCAGGGTCACCCCAACCCATGGTATCATCATAGGGCTCAATTNTACTGTCAGGCGCAAGTATAGCTTCTACTTTTTCTTCATCTGTTACTGTGATTGTATCTCCAACCTCATCTATCTCAGGATACATCCCCTCTATAACCTTCCTCTCCATCATTTGTCTACCAAGCCTATCTATATTAGACTCTTCAACTATTTCTTCCGCTATCTCTTGAACCTCTGTTGCTACTGGCGCAACTGGTTCTACTGGAGNAGCCTCTATCTTCTCGATAATAGCATCATACAACTCTTCTTCAGTGGTGTACTGAGTGGGATCAAGCCCTACATTTTTTGCTTGTGTTGCTCTTTGTGCTGCAATGGTAAGCCTAAACGGCGCGGTTCCAGATAGCCATTTAACCAAAGCATCGCTTGCTCCTTTGGGCTTAGGCCCACTATAGGTCTTACCTTCTGGTCTTGCTTTAGGCGCAGCCTTTACTTTAGGGGTATGACGCTCTACTGTTTCTGCTGTAGCATTGTTAGAAAGAGTTACAGCCTTAGCTCTATCCTTTCTTCGGTAAAGCACAACGCCTTCTGACTCAACGATATTAATCCCAGGATTTTCCGGGTCTTTATATATCCTAATGGGAACACCCTGTGGATTAATAGTAGACTCTGCATACTCTAATACAGGAGCTTTCTTAGGCGCTGTCTCTGTAGGTACAACATCAGCAACAGCATCAACCACATCATCAACCTTCTCGACTGTAGTGGTGGATAGGTCGGGCGTTTGTGTTACCGCAGACCCTTCAGTAGCAGTGCTTTCTGGAGTCGAACCCTCCGTATTAGCGTTTTCAGCAGAAGCAGCACCTTGCTCAGCTGTGGTATCCGCAGATGCAGCACCAGTAACAGTTCCAGCAGCTACCGTGGTTGCGGGTACAGTCTGTGTTTGCTCTCTCTTGTCATCAGATGTCGTCCCTCTTAATGGGGTTGCTATTTTATTTCTCGGAGATTGCACACTAGCAGATTTATCTTTATCATAAGGAACCCTTCTAAGCGGCACTGTTACTTCTGTCGAACCTCTATCATCAGAAATAATAGTATCCTTAGCTTTAGATTCATCAAAATCCTTAACTCTATCTCCCTTTTTAAAAAATACATCTACTTCTATTTCTCCAGTAGTTCCTAAATCTTTAGCAACCAGAGCCCTGCCTCGTCCTTCATGTCCAACTACTTTTAACCCACTATCTGTAATTTCTACATCTATAAATGGAGGGGCAAAATCTCTCCCTTCTTCTGCCGCATTACGTAAAAAATCTAAACTATCTGAGCCTTCAGGTTTGAAATTTCTAGATGGATTTAAACTAATGAACTCATCAACGGTCATTGTGACTACAATACCTTTAGCTTCTTCATAAACTGGATAGGTTCTATCAGTAAATTCTCTTTGATTGGGGACTAATCCCGCTGGTTCTTTTTTATTTTTTTCTACATCTCTTGTGAATACTACCTCTGCTTTCTTAGCAGTAGTTACTGGAGGAGTTACATCTGCTTGGGATGGAGTGGTATCTGGTACGGGAGGGGTAACACCTGCCTCAAGAGCTTCAATATTTTTCTTGGTTCTCTCTCTTTTTCTTATCCATGCAGGCAAAGGATTATCTTTATCCTTTGTTGTTCTAAACATTTCAAGATCGCGACCACTCGGATCACGTTTGTTTATTTGGTTTTCTCTTGCTGATATTCTTATATCTAATTCTTCTAGCAAAAGCTTTTCATGCTCAAGATTTTTTCCCTCATTCAATTCAGATAGTTCTGGGGAGCCAGTCTCTAAAGCATTATTCATTTCCTCGCGTATTTTTTGAATGTCATCAGCAAGTTGTTCCTGTTGGCTATTTTCACCAAAGACGCCGTCCCTTCTTTTCTGCTTTCTTAACCTTTCTTCTAAGTCTCTTGTTTCTGGCTCTCTCTTTCTGTACTCACTTTCTGGAAGCCCACTTTCAAACCCTTCAATAACTTCCTTTTTAATAGCATCTAACTCTGCTTGAATAGCAGCCGCGTCATCTACTATAGTAGACCCTACAACCTGCGGAGATGGTAATGTAGTGGGGGTGTCTTCAGCGGCAACTTGTGCAGCATCTGCTAGAACTGATGGGTCTTGAAATGCTTCTCCTTGTGGAGCTTCGTCTGCTAGTACAGATGGATCAGCCCCATATTCGCTACCTTCGGTAACAGGAGCAGTAGGCTCTGCTTGAGTTGGCGCACCAGAGGAACCGACTCCACCTTTAGGTGGGACTTCTTCAGTGGGAATTGTTTCGTCAGGAACCGCGTCCTTCTGAGCAGTCTGCTCACCTTTAACTTTAAGGGTTGGCAGGCCTCGCTCTTTAAGGATAGCATTAATTCTTGCGATAGTAGCTATATTCTTATAAGCATTTACAGCGGCGGTTCCCCCAATACCATCCTGGATAGATGCTGTCTCAGCTTGCCTTCTTGTAATGAATTCTTCACCGCTTATCTGCCCAAGCATAAATGCGTCAATTAAATCATTTGCCATATTAATGGCTTGTTCTTTTAGATTAACAGCCTGTTCTTTTTCAAACTTCTTTCGCTCGTCTATTCTACTTTGAGCGGCAAGATTTGCTTTAGCCTCTCTACTCTGTCTAGCTTCTGCCGCCTCTTTCTGAGCCTGCAATCTAGCGGCCGGTGAAGAGTATACCCTTGTTCTCGTAGTACCACTTTCCCTAAGAACCCTTGTCCTGGCTTCTTCACCAGCTATATAGGCTTGTTCGTAATCGCCACCAGTCTCGTAAACAACTTCTTCATACGCTTCATTGTAAGCCTTATCAGCCGCATCTTCTATATCTTTTCTTTGTTTAGCGTATTTAGCCGCTTCAATATCTGGAGCAGTTATTAATATCTCTCCAAAAGTTAAAGAAACCTCTCCCTCAACAACTGGAGTAATGATAGGCTGTGTAGCTCTTTCAGCCTCTCTTTCCCTTGCTATACGTCTCTGTTCTCTCACTGTAGAGAAAGGAGCTCGACTACGGCTAGAATCTTTTGGAACAACAGGAAGACCCATTCGAGGATCTATCTCAAAGGATGGTGTATGCGGGGAGGGTTGGGATGCTGCACCTTCTTTGGGCGCTACCGGTAACCCAGGAACTTCTCCTGGATATGGTCTTTCAAGCGGGGGGATGGCGTCAAGCTGTTCTTGAGTGGCGGATGGGCCTATCTGTACTACACCTGGTGGTGCAGTTACAGATTCTCCAGTAGGGGAGGTGGTGACTTGTTGCTGCGGGGTTCTTACAGGCGTTCCTTCAGTACCGGCTGGTGTAAGAGATGCAATCCTTTCTGCTTCTGCTATAGCTTCCGCTTCTTCAGGAGTAATAGTAGTTGAAATTTCTCCACCATCATATTTAAACGGTAGATTGGGAGGGGCTACTGGCTTAAGTGGATCAGTCTCAGGTTGCGTGGCTCTTTCGGCCTGCCTTAACCTATCAGCATCTTTTATTTGTTGTAGGGTTTGGTCTTCTAGGCCAGCGCCTATAATACCTGCTACTCCTCCTGTTCCATCTCCACCTGACCCATCATCATCTTCTTCTGTAATTGGTACAATTTTATTAATCTCATCAAGAGATTGTGCGCTCCATACCCTTGCTTCTTTTTTATTGGCTTCTTTTTCTAGTGCGCTAATTTTATCTATAATGGCTTTATATTCAGGAGTGCTTCTTATATTCTTTTTTGATCCTGATTGTTTAAAAAGCTCAGCTCTTTCTGAATTAAGTTCTGCTATCTTTAGTTTTAATTCAGATTTTATTTCATCAACAGCCGCCTCTTTTCTAGGATTAATTTCCCTAGCTAACCTGGCCCCTACTTGAGAAGTGCCAGCCATTACTCCCCCACCTAAAATTGCCCCACCAATTCCAGCTTCTTTAAATCCCTCAATTTGTTCTTCAGAAAAATCAAAAGGATCCTTTCCTTTTTGCATATTAACGGAGGCTACCTTTATTACCTCCTGTAGCGCTTCGGTAGATCCTTCAGAAAAACTACCCTTCACGGCTTGCTTCATTGCTCGCCGTAAAATACTATCCTTTCCTAATTGTCTTGCAGAGGCGGCATTTAATCTCCCTCTCAGAGTTTTTGACAACCCTCCAGCAACCTTTAAAGGAACCGCGGCATCAAGAGCCGCCATAATTAAAGATGCTCCAAGAACTAGACCCTTGTCTACATTCTTTTTGCCCACAGCTTCGACAGATTCTGCAAAAGTCTCTCCAGAGTTAAGCAAGAAAGATGCGCCGCCGGCTCCAACCATGGCAGCCATTGCTCCAGCTGCGCCACCTCCAGTAAGAGCTGTTGCTCCAAGAGCCGCAAGACCAGAAGCTACCATACTGGCCCCATCAATAACTATAAGATCAAGAAGATATTTAGAAAAATCATTACTAGAATCGTCGTCATCATCAAAAACTCTAGAATCTTTAAATGTGACCCTTTGATACTCTTCTAGTTCTGCTTTATTTTTAGTCCTTACTGTTGCAAAATAAGCAGAAAGATTTTCAAAACCGGCAGACTCTGAGCCAAATTCTAATGCGCTACCTACAAGGTATTGCATTGTATCTGCGGATGCACCCCACCTTCCAGGAGCGCCATCACCAGACTCTTCAGTGGTAATGCTTGGAACTGGTGGCTGATAATTTTCGTAGCCTAAAGAGCCTTCAGTAAGAATTCTTTCTATAGGTCTAGACATATTAGTTACTCAGTAATCCTTTTTGCATTCTGTTTTGTAAGTCTATACCAGACATTCCAGCTTTATTGCCATACTTATCAGTAACGTCTCCTTTCTTTGTGTTTTTATCAGGCGGTAATCCTCTCCAGATATTTGCAATTCTTTTTTGGAACTGATCTAAACTAATACTTCCCTCAGCATACTGTTCTAAACCGGCGTCATATAACCCAGCTATAACTAAAGCATCTTGGAATTGAGGCGTAAGCATTTGCCCCTTAAGTTGTTCCTCCGTCATTCCAAACCACTTCTTAGCAGTTGGAACCATGAACTCCTTATACTTAAACTGGCCAATACCTATCGCCTTGTCTTTGTGTTTCTTTACAGCCTCTCTCACTGTAGATGTAGTTAATCCCGGGTCTCCGGACTTAGATCCTTTTACAGCGGTATACCCGTTGGCATTAGACTCAACACTTCTAATAGCTCCTAAAGCATTAGATATAGAAATTGATTTTTTATTCTCTACTTCAGGAGAGGATACTTTAATTTTAGATGAAGGCTTTCCTATGATGAATTCAACTATGGTTGACTCACCTGCTGGCTCAGCCACTGGCCCACCTATAGCCCCCAATGAGCTTAAGGCTGCTTCTGTTCCTACAAGGTTATTCAATTTTTCTGCTTGCACCGACTCATCTTGCTGCCTTGTGTTTTCTTTTATTAGCTGAGTCAGCTCCTCCTCTGACATTCCACTGCCTGCTTGCGCGGTTGATCTTGGACCAAATATAGCTTCTGCTGAGAATCGTTGATCAAGAGCTGCTTGCTCCCCCGCCGTAATAAGACCTCCCTCACCACCCCCACTAGATGCCATACCAGTACCATCTAAAGGAGAGGCATACTCCTCTTCATCGGTTTCTTTTGTATTGCCCGCGCCAAACTTAGTTTTCTTCCACCAATCCAACGCTTTCTTGAGTTTATCTTTTGCATTTTTCTTCATACCCTCTAGAACTGCTGGATCTTGAGGAACAAGCATGCCCCTGGGGCCGGCTACAAAACTACCAGATTGCTCACCTGCCGTTTTTAATTCCTCTCTTATCTTCTCTAACTCGACCCCTAAATCAGCCGCAGATGCGTTAAAAAAACCTTTAATAGCGTTCCACATTCCATCCGTCTCTTCACCTTTATCCTCTTCATCGACTGTTGTATTGCCACTAATAGATGTTAGCGCCTCAAATGCCTCATCCGTTATACGCTGTCTAGTCCTTATAGCTCTTGAAAGCATTCCTTGGTATTCATATAACTCTTTNAGCCTTGGTTGCAGAGAAGCNTCAACACTTCCACCCATTTGATTGCTAGAATTTATAGAATTGATTTCATCACTTACACCTTTATATAAGGTTTCATACGCGCCCATTAAGTCCTGATCGGCTGCAATTTTATTTTGTGCGGCCAGGTACTCTTCTTTAGCTTTTATTGCTGAGTATTCTTTTAACCCAGTCCCTGCCGCTATTAAACCTTTGCTCCAATTAAGACCCATTGATTACCTCCTGCGGAGCCATTACCCCATTCACTGGTTGTTCTGATTGAGAGCTGGTGTTTATCATATTAGTAACCATTTCCATCATAGAGTCTGGAGTAAACTGAGGATCATCAGATTCCATAGCCGCCCCTATAGCATAGGTAAGAGCCTCGCCCATAAATGTCTGCTCGCTACGCTCATCTGGCAAATCCACAATATTTTCGTGCATTGCTAAATCAGTAAGTTCATGTACAATCTCTGCCATAATCTCTACTTCAACATCGCGGGAGACTTTTGTTCCTTCTTCCTCCTCAAGTGCTATCTCATTAGTCACTAGATTTCCCGCAATCTCTCCAAGACTTTGAGGATTTCCGTCACCCATCTGTTCAATTATATCTGGCGCTCCATCAGAATAAATGTACCTTACTATATTCTCTACAACGCCCTTAGCCAATGCAATCTCCTCTTCTGAAGCNAGCTCTATACCGTAATCTCTCATCTCTTCCTCTTCCGCGCTGGTTGCTACATTACCTGACGGTATAGGCATTGGTCTTGCTTGCTCTTTAATCATGCTATTTGACCTTGTGATATTAAACCTCCAGCCGGATGAAATTCTGGATGAGTTATTGGTGTTTCAGGGGTATACCCTGCCCCAAGACTTGGGACGCCTTCCGCTGAGGCGGTTACTGGATTTCCATGGCCCATGAACATTCCCTCTTGAGCTAAACCCCTATTCTCCTTTTCAAGGGCGGCCTGAGCAGCTGCTGCTTCCACGTCAAGAGCTTCATATCTATAATCCATTAAATCTTCATGCTTGGCGATATTGAAGGCTAACATATCTTCGTCTGACTTATCAAGAAGGTTTCCGCCTACTTGTAATGCACTCCCCAATATACTAGCGGTTCCTGAGCTCATATTGCTTAAACCCGAGAAGAACCCTTTTAACACCCCTGATTTACCAGACTGCGCTACACTTGTGCCGGTTCCCATTACCCCACCATCATGGGGGCCAGGTACAAAACCCGTTACAGAGGTTTTCGTTGCTGCTTCACCAAAAATACTAGACCCAATACCGCCTATAGTAGTTTTAATTTTGTTAGCGCCGGCACCTAAAGACTGAAGAAAGCCTCCTCCGCCAGTAGAGCCCCATCCACCATAAGCTGAAAGGCCTCCCAAAGCTAACGCTCCTATCCCAAGGGCGGTCCAGAGCTTCTTGCTCTTGCTTTTCTTTTTAGGTGTTGCGGCTAAGACTGAAGTACCNTCTGTGCTTACTCCGGTAGTTCTGTATGTTCTTTTAATAGCCATTATTNACTCCACCAATTAGGGGTTACCGCACCCATTGCCGCTTCNGTTGCTTTCGTACTCATCTTCGGAGTAGTAGCTATGCTGCCGCGCTGAGCAAGTACCGCTCTCCAGTTAGCAGACCTTTCGGTCAACTGCTTCATCGCCATTTCCATTGAGTGCTGGAGCTTCTGTAAGAACTGAGCATAATACGCTTGGTTCTGCTGAGTTCTAAACTGGTTACTGTATGTTTGGTTCTGCATTCTTTGGTTCATATAGGCTGTTGCGTCACGCTCTGCTATAGGCATTGCTACACTAAGTATTGCGTTCATCACCGCCTCTTCCGCTATAGAACTATTAACCAAGCCGCGAGCAGCCATTGCCTGCATAGCTTTAGTAGTAGCCGCTTTAAATAAAGGATTNTTTTGGTTTATAAGGTTTTTAAGTCTCGTTTCCAATAGTTCCGAGTTAAGCCCATCCGCTACAATTTCATCAAGCATTGGTTGCTGTAATTGAGTTTGATCAATCGTCGCATTAACACTAGGGGTTTCTGGAGTTGGAGGAGGAGGGGGAGGAGGGGCTGTTGGCGCAACTGTAACGGCAGCCGCTTTAGTTGTATCAAGTTTTGGTGTAACTTTTGGCGCGGGTGTTGGCGCGGGTGTTGGCGCGGGTTTTGATTCTTCCTTTGGGGCGGGTGTAGGCTTGAATGCGCCCCACTCTGCTGAAGGAACGCTATATGGTTTAGCTCTTACAGTAGGGACAACAGGACCGCCAGGACTACCGCCAGATAATTTCTTGCCCGGATGTATCCACTCATACTCAGATGANNNATCCCCTACCTCATATAACTTAAAGCCCGCCTCTTTAAGGGCATCTTCTTTCGCTCTGATTTCTTTAGCAGCGGCAGCATCCAACATTCTGTCATAATCGCCACCCCCTTCTAAGCGAGGAATTCCGTGTGTTGTCTTTTTGTTAGGAGAACCTTTTACAGCGTCTCTACGCCTAAGAAGTTTGCGTTCTTCGTTGGTGACATATGCAAGACTTGTCTTGCCGCTTTTAAGTGGGATGTTCATCGTCTAATTCCCCTTACAGAATAGTTTACAACCACACCTTGCAGCGTGATAGGTTTATCGTATATTGATTCGTTCTTGATAATAAGTCCCATATTAGTACCTATACCGTTTATCTTAACCCTTTCAGACGCCACAACGGTTACCCCTGTATCGTCGTTGGATACATCATCTTCATTCCACTGGTCTGCTGTAACATTAACTGTATAGGATGATGCGACAGGAGAGCTTCTTGGGGAAAATGTACCACCATAATCAAAGCTTGGCTGTACGGTGAGGGTGGTTGATGTATCTGCATTAACTTCCAGGCTTAAATCTCTGAATCTTTTCTTTGTTTGAGGTGATCCATAATTATGGTATGATGTCCTAATAAACGAGGGCACAGATTCGCCGTCAAAACTCGTACCTGAATCCAGCTTCCTAACATATCCATCAGAGAATCCGCCATATATAACTTCAAATCCACTAGAATCCTCAGCGGAACAGACAGAAGATATCTGATGTTTTAATGTGAATGGCATCATTCCCTTATTAGACCTGTTGATATAGGTCATCTCTAAGCCAGTCTTATCATCAAAGTATAATCTATACTGATTCTTTCCTCTCACTTTCGCGGAAAGAATAGCATTACTTTTTTTCTTTTGCATGTACGGATCAATAGAATCCGATGCTACCGCAGACTGAAAATCGCCAAAAGCCTGTACAGTAAAGATAGAGGTAATACCCCTATCATCCAGGAAGAATGTTTGATCCATCTTTTGCAATGTATATGGAATAGCTCCAGTTCCCTGATGAAATCTCTTAAGATTCCAATCGGCAGATGAAGATCCATACAACATGAACGTTTCATTCTTAGTAAAGATTGATACAACATCATTAACTTCTACAGAAAATCCTGATACTACATCACCAACAGATAACTCAGCTGCCCCAGTAACCGCGCTCCACTGATTAGGCGCACCTATACTTGAGTGCTGGATTGACCCATTAGGATAAGAATAAAATAAATGTTTCTTATGGGCTATAATATGCTCTGGTGTATCAGTTGACATGCCGGTAAAAACTTTAGAGAATGTGGTACCATCCCAAGAGAACCCGTTATCAACAGTATTAACACCGTACATCGTGATGCCTGAAGACTCGCCCCTAAAATTATAATTTATAAACTCATATTTACCGCCGGCTGAAATAGATTGGGAATATGTTGTTCCATCTGCTACAGCTACAGTTACTTCTGTAGGTTCAGATGCCCCATTTACTAAAGCCTTGTTAGAGCCAAGTACAGTAATATTTTCATTATTGGTCCATGTACCTGTATTATTTTTTATAGAAAAATATCCAGCAGCGTCATCACTAGACCATGCCCCAGAAGAAATATTAACACTTGTTATTTCGGCAGTCTTTCCCGAGGAATCACCGACTATAATATCTCCAGCAGCAATTTCAGATGATCCCCCGTCAAATGCGAGTAAGGGCATTTGTATATTTTCATCATCTTGAAACGCGCCAGTAATGTTACTAAGGACCATGGTGCCTTCAGCCCCAGTTTCCCATAACCCATAGTAAGAGATAGCCATTAAGTCGCCTTGCGCCCCACTAACAGCTCCCTTTAAGGTTGTAGGACTACCAGTATTGCCTGGAGTTGGCTCCCCACTGGCAGAGGTCCCATCAAAATCTAACGCTGTTCCTAAATCAACTTCAGACCAACCAGAAGAGGTTGATTTATACATTCCGGTAGAAGCTCCACCAGTTTTATTGCGGAAAGAATATATATCTCCATTATACACCCAAACGCCAAGAACTGATCCCTCACCCGGAACTATAGTTATAGTATCTCGTTGATCTTCTATCGCTATCTTTGCCTCAGCAACAATAGAAGAGCCGCTGTATTTATCCCTTAATACCGGAGGACCATAAGCAAGAGCGGTTGCTAA
>JGI25133J35611_10001948_pt1 | contig 10839 bp, 8 predicted proteins | sample ETNvirenome_6_85_FD_35611 | JGI IMG/M metagenome (IMG submission 35611) | reverse complement strand
AATTTCTAAGGTTGAGCGTTTTTGATGGTATCTGGGGCACCGGCTTAGACCCGGGCAATGACGCGCGACGTTTGGGTATCGATCATTTGCAAAATATTATTGGAGGACTTTTAGAGACTTTCTTCCAGCACAATCAGTTCATGTCAGAACGCGACATTAACAATATCAAAACCTTAGAAGAGTTTCACGATGTGGTTGAAGCTGCGGGTGACGACATTCAAGCTTACTTGGAGAATGAATCATACCTTAATGCCGAAGAAGGCAAGCNAGTGATCTACGAAGACGATGAATGGCAGATCATCATACCAATAAACAAAGGCGCTGCTTGTGAACTAGGAAAGGGAACTGATTGGTGTACTGCNNCGCCCGGCCTTGAGTATTATGAAGAATATCACAAGCCAGATGATCCGCTTTTCATATTTGTAGAAAAAGTTGAAAGCGGAAACATTGAGATACAGGAAGGAGAAGCGCCGGAACTAAAATTGAAGGCTAAGCCATCGGGCGATAAATTTGCAATTGCATTATACAATGAAGGAAGGGAGCTAGTAAAAGAGTTTAGAACTGATTTTAAGAAAATTATAACTTTCGATACCGAATCATTAGCTTCCGGAACATATCATTACGTTGTGAAAGTGAGCAGCTATCAATTCCATTTTGGCAGTGAACAGTTTAAGAACCGGGATGATGAAAGTATTGAAGACGATGAATGGCTATTCTATAGCCTGCTGGCGCTTTTAAAGAAAGCAGAAAATGTGCCGGCGCACATAAAGGAAGAGATCAAAAATGCTGATTATCAAGAGCTAGATAATGGTGGGATATTTATTAGCGACTTAAAGGGCCTCAAGGAGTGGTATCTAAACCACAAGCTCCACCGCACCGATGGCCCTGCCGTTGTGCGTGCTGACGGCACCAAAAGCTGGTATCTAAACGGCAAACTCCACCGCACCGATGGCCCTGCCGTTGTGTGGGCTGACGGCACCAAGGGCTGGTATCTAAACCACAAGCTCCACCGCACCGATGGCCCTGCTCTTGAGTATTCTGACGGCACCAAGTACTGGTATCTAAACGGCAAAGGACTTCCAGAAGCCGTGTGGGAACAAGAAGTTCAAAAAATGAAAGGCACAGAACTGACAGAGCAAAGACTAATTAGAATTATAAAAGAGGAACTTAGAAATTATGAAACTCCTATTTGAAAATTGGCGTCAATACTTGAAAGAAGTGAATACCACATGGGCCCCGCCGGGCACATCAACTCAAACGACATCGTCAAGCGCGTCCCTTAAAGAGTATTTTAACAGCAAGGGTTTCTTCTTTGATCAATATTTAGGTGGGGGCGCCCACGGGCGGGTTTATGAAATAGTAGATAAACAAACCGGGGAGAAAATGGCAGCAAAAATAGTCCAGCACCAGGGCTTCGTGGGAGCGCGAGGGGCTAATCCCGCCAAAGAGCATGCTAACTACCTTTATGTGAAAAACAATAGGGCAGCGTTCTCGCCGTATTCCAAATATTTGCCAGTCGTATATAGTTCAGAATTGGTAAATATGGATAACGGGCGCGTAACACCTACCGGCACCCCCGCCAATACTGTGATTATAATAATGGAAAAACTAGTCGCGCCACCCAGAAGTGTGATTCGGCAATTTGTTCGCTCCGGAGCTATTGAGGATTTCTCTGAAAGAGATAAGCGAATGTTCAAAAATCCATCAATTTTGGATAATATTCTCAAAGATACTGTGTCCTCTCCACCGATCGGACACCTTCTAAGTGATTCGGAGCGTAAAGTCGCCGTCGCTGCCGTATTAGAGAAATACTACGCGTCTGGGGAGGAAGCCGATCTGGGTCTTTTCCAAACAAAATACGGAGTAAGCGACGACCGTATGGCTGTTTTGGACAGGGTTGCCACAACGGAGGCTATAAATTTGTTACTATTGCTCTTTGAGGGAATCGAACAAGCCCTTAATGATAGGTACCGTGACTCAGAAGCCTTCACAACTATGCAAATGAACGGCGTCCTTCACACTATACCAAATAATTTTATCGAGGCGTATAGGAGGCCAATGATGACCGGCGGGGTTAATATTTCCCCGCTAAGCGCATTGAGTGGCCGAGATCGGGGGGGCGCCGGCCGCATTGAGGTAGAACAGGAATTTCCGGAAACAATTGGCTTACGAAAAGCCATGGATGCCTTTCACAATGCCGGAATAACACCAAAGGATGTACATATTGAGAATATCATGATGAGGCCAAACACAAATGAATTGGTTATTGTCGATTTGGGCTTATTCAAGCTAACGTCCCATTAAAATGTATATGTTCGGCTAAGATCTTTTACTTGACAGCAGCTATGAGCGTGGTATAATGAAACAACCCAAAAAGGAAGAGCACATCGAAAAAGAAAATAACATTATTAAGGGCCCATGGCCGGAAAAAGAGGAAGAAGATGTTACTCCACCCCGGGTGCCTCTACCGCTGCGGCCTCTTCATTGGGCGGCGCAGCAGATTAAACGAACCTGCCGGGCAATAATCGAATTTCTTTGGTGATGGGGCGCCTCCTCATAAAAGTAACGTGTAATATTTGTAACGGCAGTGGAATGTATAGCGCCGGCGGTTATGCTAATTCGGCCCACCCGGGGAAATGGGGCTCATGCCCATACTGTGATAAAAACAGAGAAACATATATAGAACCAACACTCGATATAATAATTGATATATTACTAGACCTTCCGGAACACAAAAAGCAATTAATTATCAAAAGACTTAAACAAACTGATTAATAACAAACTATATATGATGTATTTACAAGAGGATCCATGCAGTGAAAATCACAAAAACTCGGCTTAAGCAAATCATCATAGAAGAGCTTTTAAAAGAAGAAGAACGAGAGGGAACGTGGCATCGCGNGNCTGACGGAAGCAAAGTGTTTAGGCCGAAAAGAAAAACATTTGTTCCNGAANTTTCNCCGGTACGAAGGGTGAGCGCGAACGAAATATTAAAAAAACACTGGCNCGACCTAGGATTGTTCATCGACTGGCTTGTAACAGAAAGAAAGTTGCCCGAGGCCATAAAATGGCAGCGCGCTACTTCAGGGTGGGCACCGACCCGGACGCTGCGCCCGGGAGCTTTCAGGGGTATCAGNTCCGTAGAAGAGGCCCAGATTGAGAAAAAAATCGAAGAAATCATAACTGAATTTCCAANTGATATCGCGCCATGGAAAGATTGTGTAGAAAAACTCAATCTTTTAAAAGCTCTTCCGCGCGCTTTTATGGCCGCACCCACGCACGCTGCAATTGAAAAATTTAACGGACGTACTCTCGACTGGGAGGGGGGACCAGAAGAATCAGAGCCAGAAGAATCATGGATGCAGCGGTGGACACGTAATTTGCGCGGGAGCGGTCTTTTGCCAGAAAATAACAGCGGCGAAACGCCATATCAGATTTGTAAAAGAACAATAGAAGCTTATAAACAAACACAAAGAGATATGGGCCCGTTTATTGCTCGCACTAGCGCCGAAGATTCGGACATAGCAGAGCCGCCCGGCGCCGAGGCGGAACTCCGGGCGCTGGGCCGCGCGAACCTCTACCGGGAGGTCAGGCGCACGTACTCGCCGGCGCCTCCTCCAGCTCACACACTCGCAGGAATATCTGAGGGGCAACTTAAGCAAATTATTGCAGAAGAGCTAACGAAAACCGACAAAGCTGATATTAAAAAGATGATCTCCAAAGAACTCAAAGACATTCTGGAAGATGAACTGGTCAAAGCTTTAAAAACTAGCGATATTAAGTCAGATATTGGCGAAGTAGCAAAAAAAGTGATAAAAAAGCTTTATAAAGACCTATCGTTCCACCATCCATACATTATTGATAGAATTAAGGTATAATATGTTAGAAATTGCAACAGAATCCTATAAAAATACTAAAAATTGGTTCGCGCGGGCTGAAAACGGAGATTTTATCAAGGATAGGAGCCCTCAGAAGAGATCTCTCGGCGTAGTTGTGGCGATCGACTATGATTGCAATATGATGCGCGTTAAATTTCCGAAAATAGGCAAATTTCTTTGGATTCCATGGAAAAATAACGGTCATTATTACGTAGTATAGGCCATAATGCCGGCAAAATTTCCTTGCAATGTGGTGAAATGAGTGGTATACTGTTATTATTACGAAGGAGATACTTTTGAGTCATAAATGGAACGTATATAAAGTCTTTAGCAACGGCCGGCGCGCCAAGGCGCCCCTTCAGTCTTTCACTCACGAAGACCCGGAAACAGTTGAAGAGCATTTTGAAAGCAAAATCAAGGTATCTTTTGCCGGCAAGGCAAAACGTGCCAAATTCATCCTAATTCGCAGCGATTTGCCACAAAATCGCTGCGAAGAGAGCGTCGATAAAGAGCAAAAACTCTTTGAGCAGAACAAAATGAGAGTTTTTCAGAAGCATTTTTGTTCAGTAGGCAAACAAAAGATAAGAAATACCCATATCGCTACCGGCTTGATTCTTTGCGAAAAGACCGGATGGAAGTGGCAATGGGCCTTCATAGAGGCGGCGACATCGCGCTATTTGGGGCCTCTCTCTTCACGTTTCTCTACGTATTCCGCAGCCCAAGCATGGATGCAGGCTGAAATAAGAGAACTATGACCGTTAAGCGGGGTGATTTGGTGCGAATTAAGATTTATTCTGGTTCTTTCCCCGATGACACCGTCATACGACCACACTGGGGGCTAGGGCTGGTAATTAGTGAGTTAATGCCATTTCCGCAGGGCATAGATCGCGAAACGGGNAATCAATTGGCTTTGGTTACTGTCCCATGGGTCGAGGTTTACCTGCTAAAGAGCGAAAGAGTGGTGGAGGCTTACCCGGGCGGAAATTTGGAAATTATTTCCACGTCATAAGATTAAAACATTCATATTTGCGGAAATAGTCAAATAGCCTCATATTTAATTATATGAGGCTATCGCTGTTAACGCTGTTTATGATTGTATTCGGCAGTTGTGCCAGTGATCACGGCCTGACACCAATATACGAACATGTTTTATTCGATGAAGCGCCAGATATTGTAGTAGAGCCCACCGTGATCAATTTCGGCTCGCTTAACGCAGATGGTGAGATAGCTTCCGAAGTGGTTTCTATTACCAATATCGGAAACGCGGCGCTGGCAATAAAGGATATTAAATTAAGCATCGACAGCCGCGTTTTTGCAATCACGGCGCGTCCTGAAAAAAATGAAATAAAGCAGCTTGAAACAGTCACGTTTACAGTAGCATATAACCCAGAAACATACAAAGCAGATACAAACGGCATATTCATTTCTTCTAACGATCCCGATGAACGTTCCGTGTTAGTGTATATATCTGGTTTGGGGGAGGCGCCCGTCATCAATATCGAGCCAGAAGAGTTCGATTTCGGTAGTACTCTGGTTGGCTGTGAGGGCACAACAGAAGTTGTGCTCTCAAACATAGGTAATGTTGATTTAGTGGTTGAACAAATCGATTATTTCGTTACTTACCCTGCCGATCTGGGAATTGAAGACTTCGAAAGTGTATATGGAGCGCTTCCATGGGTCTTGAGGCCCGGCGATAGTTACATTTTGGAAATTTTCCATCATCCTAACGACAGTGACTTGGATTACGGCGTGATAGATGTCTATTCTAACGACCCCCTTGATCCTGTGATAACGGCTAATCAAATAGCCGATAGCTCTTACGGCACCTTGATCGAGGAAACTTTTGAGCAAGCAATTGTAAATTCTGTAGATATCATGTTCATTATTGACAATTCAGGCTCGATGGGCAGTAAACAGGCGCAATTGGCCAATAATTTTGACATATTTATGAATGTATTTCAATTATCTGGGGTTGATTACCACATGGGCTTCATTACCACCGATAGTTATAATATGCATGGGCCACTAATCACGACGACGACTGCCGATCCCGTTTCGGAGGTTATACAAATAATTGATGATATTGGAGTCGCGGGAAATTATACGGAAAAGGGAATTGATTTTTCCTATTATGCGTTGCAGGTTGGATATGAATTCGGGCCCGGTAGTGTATTCTGGAGAAGCAATTCCAAACTCATACTAATCTATATTTCCGATGAGGATGACCAATCTAGCAGCATTACGCCGGCGATTTTAAAGGCTTACGTTATATCAGCCAAGGGTAGCGTCAATTATGTCGCAGCCCACGCCGTGGCTGGTGATTACCCGGGTGGCTGTGTGTCCAACGGTGGCGCCACGGAGGCTTACCAGTATTATACCACCGTGGGCCTCCTTAACGGAGCGTTCTTATCAATTTGCCTAGACGACTGGGGAACTCCTCTAGAATTTTTAGCCAATGAATCGATTTTAAAGTCCTCCTTCCTCCTCGCAGAAACTGCAGTGGCGGAAACCATATATGTCGAAGTGGATAATGTAAAAACTAGCGAGTGGACGTATGATTCTACCAATAACGCTGTAAGCTTTAATAGTGGACATGTCCCGGCGGCCGGCTCGACAATATATATTCGTTATGGTAGTACGCCAGACTGCCCAACCAAAAAGGAATTATGAATATGAAAAATTTGCTACTTTTAGGTGCTCTTTTGTTTCTGGGACTGGCACCCGAAGCGGCGGGTGCTGGGCGCGTAGATGACATAAACACAAATATGAAAGCAGTTCCAATAAGTTCTAACATAAGCGCCGTCGAGCAAAAAGTAAGAAATGCAGCCGTAAGAGTTATGACATCGAAGGGGGGCTATGGATCGGGAACTCTGATCAAGTATAAGGGTTTAACCCTGGTATTGACCGCGAATCATGTAGCTGATGATTATTTGGGAAGCACATTTTATGTTTTAAACGAGGAATTTGAATCAGCGGCCGTCTTAATATATGTCGATCCGGCTCACGACATTTCTATTCTTTATTTATTGGAAGAAAATATTAACGCCACTCCAATAAAATATTCGCCGCGTAAGAATATTATAGAAATGGGTGAAGAAGTTACCTATTCTGGATTTCCATCCTCGCATCAAATCATGACATTCCGGGGCCGAGTGGCCGGCTACGAATCGTTGCAGAAATCCGGCAGTCAAATCTTGTTGCACACGCACGGATGGTTTGGGTGCAGCGGATCTGGGGTGTATGATTCGAAGGGGAATATTGTTGGAATTTTGTGGGGGGTCGATGCCGAAAGTACACCTTACCCTCAAATAATAAGCAATCTCGTTTGGGTGCAGCCGATCCGGGCGCTTAATATCGATAGTGCGCTGCACATGTTGTGTCTAGCGATAGACAAAAAGCCCAGAGCATGCAAATAAAGTAAGTTCTGCTTCTTTTAAGAAGTTTCATTGCCTATTTAATAAGCAATATACCATGAGGTGGTACGTATGAGTTCTATTAACGCCTGGAAAAAGTTTTTAATTGAAAGGGGGCATGCTGCCCCCGCCGAACATTTCAATGAAAATATGGCCAAGGAAGTGGAATTAATTGAAAAAATGCTCCACGAAGCGACCAACGAAGAATTATCAAACATCAAATACGCCATAAATCAACTTGGGCCGGAAGATTTGGCGTTTGACGGGATATTTAAGGGCAAAAAGAGGCTTGTAATCGATATTCCAGTTGCCGACTCAACAACAGAATTCGGAAAATTTGTTGGATTGTGGGAAAAAATGGGATATACTGTCAATTGGAGCAAGGGAATTGTTTCAGCGATAAAGCCCTATAAAGATATGAGCCCAGACGGGGCATTAATAGACTTACTGGGAACAGGCGACGGACTGTCTAAAAATCGCAAGATTAAAATGAAGATCGGCAAATGGCTCAATAGAGTCGGCCGACTGGCTCAGAAATTGAGGGGCGCAGAGAATCAGATAATATCTTTCTTCGCTGCTGGCGGTGCGCCTGGACTTCACGGATCTGAGCGCTCGACTCGCGGGGCCCATTCAACATTAATCGCATCTGAGATTCTAAAAGACAAGGAGGCACTATACAAATTAAACAACCCGGCAACGGCCGCTGCGCTACCGCAATCCGCCATTCAAGCGGCCCTAGAAGCGTGGCTAGCTAAGCGACGAAGATTTCTTCGTCAATCCCTAACAGGCTTTGATATTCAGCGCTCTTTTGATTCGCGCTTTAACCACGCAGAACTCAATTATGATCTTAAAACGTATTATCGCTTGATATCTGATATCGAGTGGCTTGCTGGAGAGCCAGCAGACGATGTCTGGGGCGCAGGGCCTATCTCGAGAGATTTTCAGAACCCAGAATATACTAGCAAATTGCTTAAATTTTGGCAAGAAAAGGCCGCCTTTGCTAAGAAAATGTCTATCGAGGCGCTAAGTGACAAGTATGCCGTTATTATAACACGCGACCCAATTGATGTTTATAGAATGTCAGATTTTGAAAAAATTCAATCATGCCATTCTCCCCGCTCCAAAGGCGGCGACTCGTCGGAGCACAAGTGTGCAATTGCTGAAGCTCACGGCCATGGCGCCGTGGCGTACTTGGTGCTCAGAGAGGATTTATTTAATTTTATAAATCACGGCCGATCGCCCGGCGAAGTTGGCTTTATTTCCAATTTGAAAGAAGCAGAGGGTGAAATTCAATCAGGTGAAATATTCGAAGATACCGTAGATACCGTACGATATGAAAGCGCCGGCGACATAGTTCCAATCGCGCGCATACGAATACGCCAGATGCGCTATTTTAAAAACAGCGAACAATTTATGAGAGCTAAGCAAATCAAGCAAAATGCATTCACCGAGCCCGACCAAAGAATGGGCTACGGAGGAACAGAGATAGCAGTCCCAGAAAAAGACATTTATCCCCACGGAGCGCTGCCCGGGCTCAGAAACAGAGTACTAAAATGGGCTCGAGATAACCAAGGTGAACAACTAAGGACAGCCCCCCGGAGCGACCAGCGCCCGATGACAAAGTATGGAGAAGAACCATGGCAATTTGGAACAATTGACACCAGCCTTTTTATCATATACGGAGGCTCTTACGAGGATACGGCACGAAAGAGATTGTTAATAAATTTGTTTGGCGAAGCCACCCCCGTAATAGGAAAACCTTTCCAAGACAAAAGAACAGAAGAAGTGATAGAGCACAATTTAATAAATAGCCTTCGCGTAGTTTATCAAAGAGAGTGCGACGAGATTACAGATAGATATATGGACACATTAAGAGCAACCACTATAAGCGCTCAGACCTTTGCGGCGGGCGCTCAGACCCACATAAAAATTCACGCAGGCATGCATATAAGCTGGGAAGAAGAAGATTGGATTACATGGCCCGATATCCAGACAATAGGCCATGCGTTAGAAGAAATAAAGGATTTCGGCTATACCTGGATAGAATCCGATTACCCGCATGGTTTTAAGCGGGTCAATCACGGCCATCCTGAAGGCCCTTATGGTGTGCATAACAAGCGAATTCTAGAAATTGAAGTGACCTACGACGCTAGCGCGACGAGCGAAGGTGTTCGGTGGGTTGACACGCCCGGAGAATATGAAGCTTTCTGTGATTTTGTGACTACAGATGTTGATGCGAACCACGATGCCATCAAGCTGTATCTAACAAACTTCTTTAAACGAGAGCGCGCCATAGTCGGTGGTGAATTGATGATATTAGGGAGAGCCGTAGAAAATAGTGAAATTACTTTTGAAATGTGGGAGGGCGAAACCGAAGAAGGAAATGAACTTGATGAATACGAATCGATCACTTTTATAGCAGAACCCGAGGTCGATTACGAGAAGAACAAGCTAGCGCCAACAATCGTATATAAAATTCTAACAGATAATAGTCTGCAATTTTTAACCTTAGTAAACGACTTAATGACAGCCGGCCGGCCGGAGTGGGAAGAGAAAGGCTATGTGCCAGAGATGTGCTTAGATTGTGATCTGCTTAAAACATTTGATGAGCAGAATGGCACTGCAACCTTAGAAATACGTTACAGTGTGTTTGATGGTGATCCGGAACCGACCGTTCGTAATCTCAAAACACTAATAACCTCTTGGGACGATCAGGATAGGCTAAATGAGGTGGCCACCAGTGCCTTGTTGCAATTGTCGGCCAATGCACTTAAAGAGGCCAAATCAGCAGAATTATATGGTGATTCTGTTGATTTAAACTTTATTGGCGAGACAGATAAGGCCCTAAGCCAGCTTGGCGAAGTCATTCACGGCCCCAGGAAGAAAGCCCTGCCCATGTCAGAAATTACAAGATACGAAAAGGAAACCGGCAAGAAATCCTTTGGCAAATTTGACATAACAAAGTATGTTACTAATACAGTACCAGTTAAATATGCCTTCACAATGGTTGATATAGAAAAAGTCGGCCTGAATCCAAGAACAAAATTTAACACTCCCGCTGGCGTCTATTTCTACCCTTTAAACCAAGAATATTACAATTTATTAATCGAAGACAAACTCCCGTATGCCAGCGATAAGCCGTATGTTGGGGTTGTAAAATTAAAGGATATAAACACTGACAGTTGGCTTAAATTTATAGAGCCCCTGCACGACTTTCAAAATCCCAGAAAGGTAGAATCTTTGTTGCAAAGATTCGGCTTTGAGGATTGGTATCGGAGGAACTTTGGATACATCAATATAGACGAACAGCCCCCGGTTAATGATCCCATATTGGTTGGGATCGCCAATACAATTCGTGGCAGCCTAAAACATTGGGACTTTAATACTGACGCTCAAATATTTGATTTAACATGGTGGAAAACATCGGGGATGAACAAATCTACATTTAAATGGAACAAGCTACTGCGGGATCTTGGCTATATCGGTATTTATGATAATAATAATTCCATCATCCACCCGGGTGAGCCGTTTCAAATGGTAGCGCTATC
>JGI25133J35611_10001946_pt1 | contig 10845 bp, 14 predicted proteins | sample ETNvirenome_6_85_FD_35611 | JGI IMG/M metagenome (IMG submission 35611) | reverse complement strand
ACCCTGAAGCGTTGCAATGTCAGGATCTCGTCCATGTCCGCGCCTGAGAACAGGGATATGATCGCGCACTTCAACTCAAAATCTGTCAGGTCGGGGTTGGTGCTGTCCTTCAATTTCTCCTGACCCTCGGTCATTAGTGCGTGATATGCCTGATATTCACGGAGTGTCACGCCCTCCCAACCTGTCGGNACGGTTACCTTCATGCTAATCGTTCTTTTCGTTTCTCGTTCACTTTACGAATATCGTAATTATCGAGGATATAACTTCGGAGTGCCTGACCGTCTGCGCGGATCTGTTCAGTCGGCATATTGGAAGCATAGAGAATGTCGGCTTTCCAATCATTCACTTTATAGATGCCCTGGTGTTCATCCACATACGGGTGCATATCCTGAACGAATATCGGAAGCCCCTTTATCCCCGCCTCCAATATCTTGAGGTTGCTCTTGCACCGATTGAAACGGTTGTCAACAAGGGGTGCGATTGCAATGTCGAATTGGTCGTAGAGCATCCCGTATGAATAGATGTCCATGCTGTTGATGTAATCCGCCTTGAGACTGTCCGATAACCTTCGCCATTCCTTTTCATCCCTGAACCCACAGATCACGGGTATGGTATCACCCCAACATCCATCCGTCAACATGAGGTCCTTGAAGTGGGTTATCCCGCCTGCCCAACCTATGCGGTTACCGTAGTTCTTCTTCGGTTGCCATTGCGCTTCTGTCGGGTCTATCGCGTTGGGGATCACATACCAGTTGCAGTTCAGGTTCTTGACGTAGTTTCCGAGGTGTTCATTTGTCACCCACACCTCATCCGAGTAGATCAACGCTTCGATGCTCTGACGCTTGTAGGTTTCCAGTATCTTCTTGGCTATGTGGCCGTGATAGAGCGTCCAACTATCGTCAATGTCACAGATCACATACGTTCCGCGCTTCTGCAACTCCTCAATGAACTGGCGTTGTTTGACTATCGGCAACATCCGATTGAACACCACCACATCGAAGCCCATGTTGAACATATCGGCATTCGCGCCCTCACAGCGTATTATCTGTATTCCGTTGTCCTCAACATCCAATAGACTGAACGGCTTTAGAAGCCTGTGGTAATCAACCCCTGTCTCGTATTGGCAGACGAGGCCGACCCTCATCGTATCGCGTATTTCCCTGATCCCATTCTCATCTTCTCCATGCAGACGTATCGCCCAGCGTCCAGCAGATGGTTAAATGCGTCAACCGGAACGCCAGTCTGTTCTCCTGTCCTATCCGTTTTCCAAGCATAGCCGCGCAGTTCCTTAATCAGATTGATGCTGCTTGACGTGACGAAGATAGGGACACTCCGTAGCTTGTCAATCCCTGACCGTATCGAATCCGCACCCTTTGGACAACCCCGAATCCTGAACCCGTGTCCGCGTACCTCTGCGATGCTCTTAGGCTCGGAACTATCCGCTATCCATTCGCCACCCTTGAACCCCTGTAACTTAGCTGCAATATCGGGATTCGTCAGCCCCTTTTCATAGAGCAGTTCATTCAGGTAGATGGCATCCTCGAAATAGCACACCTCCACCGCTGCGGTCGGGTCGTTGGAGTAACCCCAATCCAACCCGTAGGCTTTCCACTTCCATGATTCAGGCATCTTGTCGCATTGCTTCCAATTGTCATAGACCGCGCCCTGTAATACACCGAGCTGACCTAAGCCGTACACCTTCCACCAGTTTTCCCAATAGGTAGAGGTCTTAGCTTTCTCCCTTGCTTCCTCAATCGCTTGGACTATCGCGGGCTCTAATGCTTCATTGTCTTTGTAGGTCAATATTACATGGTCTGCACCATGCGCAACCAATTCAGTATGCGCCCAGAATGATTGCGTAGGGTTGAAATCCACGTAGATAAACTTACGGGTACGGATAGATAGTTGGTGGTATGCCTGCCATGATATGTTATTGGCTTCGTTAACAAAAAGAACATCACGCCTTGCCCCTCTTAACCTTGTCTCCTCTGCTCCGCTAAAGAACTCAATGAATGAGCCATTTGTAAAGGTGTACGTGTAACTGCTTTTGTTCCAGTTCTCAGGGTTGAAGTTGCCCGTTGCCTCCATTATTTTTAAGAAGTCACGCATTGCACCGCGTTTGAGGTGCGGCATTGTTTCGGCCACTATACTTATTTCTGCTCTTGGGGTATCTACTGCGTAAGTAATCAGCAAAGGAATAATAGAAAAAGTCTTGCTTGAAGATGTGCCGCCTTGAACTACTCGCTCTCTGGTGCTAAGTTGTGCTATCTTGGTTTGTGCNGTNGTCTCCTGGAACATCTAAATTGATTCCTGTGAATATAGGTTGTTCAGTAACCGTCTGATGCACTTCCTCTGTTGGCTTACCGTACACTCTATCAAATAGAACGTCTAAGATATGAATAGAACCCTTCCTATAATCCCGTTTCGCCTTGTTCGTTATCAATGCAATCCAGAAAGGAAGTTCCTCGTTGTCCGCTAACTCATCCAACTCGCTGCGAGTCTTCCCAAGTATGTTCTTTATGATGTCCTGCGCTTGTGACTTGGATAATTTAAGGTTATGCTCCTGGAGGAAGTGTTCTTTNATNACCGTTTCTATTTTCTGTGGTCGTCCTTTAGGGTTGCCGCTTTCGCCTTTCCCAAACTGATGCTTAACTATGTCCTTGGCGGCCATGTGCTGTTATTCTGCTGTTATCCTACTAATTTACTAAACCACTGCAAATAAATCTGATGTGATATTTGCGCGGTCATTACTGGTGGAACTGACATTCCAATCAGGTACTTTGGTTTTAGCGTTTTAAAGTTGTAGTCCAATGGGTAAGAGCCTATCTGGCATAACTCATTACTTGTTAGTTCAGTTGGTGTAGAATAGTGGCAATTTGTACCACCGCTCATTAGTGTACTGCAAACACCTAAAGGGCTTGTCTTATACATAAACCCAAATGTATTACCGCTTTCAGCTTTTGGATTTCTCCCTTCTTTTGTGTTATTCCACCTTTTACAATATGATTCAAGTAGTTTCTTTCTTTTTACATTTAACCCTTCATCAATCTTTCCAAATGGTATTGACTTCTCGTTAAACCTCAATTCTAATTTAGGATAGTTCAAATCGTTTCTTTGACAAATAAAAAACACCCGTTCCCGTTTCTGAGGCACTCCCATTGATGCCGCATTGAGTAGAAACAACTGCACTACATAACCAGCATCTTCAAAACCTTTCTTTACTTTTTTAACGTAGCTTTTTGCATTTCCTTGCAGCATCCCTTTGACGTTCTCAGCTATTACCACTTTCGGCTGTAATCGTTTAGCCAACTCAATGTAATCAAAGAACAAGTCGTCAAGTCTTTGCTTTGCCTGTCCTTCTCTGAATACTTTTTCTTTTCCCCAATCCTTTTCACGGTTTCCAGCCATACTAAAAGACGAACAAGGTGGTGAACCGTCCAAAATATCAAGGTCGAATAATTCCTTTGGTAATTCTGTTCGTTTATTGAAGTCCCGAATATCCTCAACATATAAATGCTTTGGGTTGTGGTTTGTCTTGTAAACCTCCGCAACTTTTGGGTCTATTTCAACGCCTCCGATATGGTCAAATCCAGCTAACTTGTAGCCCATTGTTGAGCCACCTCCACAAATAAAAGTGCCGAATACTTTTAGCCCGTGTGTTTCTATTCCTTTAGCCGGGTATCCATCTGTAAAATTCCATTCATACGGGAATCTGTGGCTCATAAATTTAATAGTTTGTAAACCGCTTGCTCAGGAGTTTCGGCTACTTTAGAAAGTTCTTCTTTTACTTTCCAGTATTCTCCTTCCGTGTAATTCAATTTAATAGTCATTGAGCCGTCAAGGTTGTCCACGTCTATTTCTTGATTTGCTCCTGAGTAGTCAAGTTCTTCGCCTCCCCAATTGTCGGGCGTGTCAAGCCCCCAATCATTCAACTCCTCACTATCCCACTCGTTGGCCAATGAATCCCAATCCCACTCCCCAAAACCTACGTTATCTTTTATGATGAACTCCCGTTGTTGCTCCTCAGTCCAATCGGCAACCATAACAGGCACGTCTTTCAATCCAGCTTCCGCACAAGCCTTCAATCTCATGTTGCCTCCGAGAACCATCATATCGGTATTGACCACGATCGGCCGCTTCTCAAGCATCTCAGGAAAATCCTTTATTGATTGAACCAGCTTCTTGAACTTTCCATCCCGTATGACCCTCGGATTGTCAGGGTTGGTCTTGATCTCGTTAATCTTCATGTCCACATCTTCTCAGGTGTCTCGATGTATTTACCGTTTCCGATTCAATCCACTTATTGAAAGCCTCGGTCGCCTTTGCGAGTTCTTCATCCTTCATTCTACGGTAATCGCTATCCTCGCCCACATCTTCGCCAACGTGCGTAGAGTAGTGGTCTGCAACGTATCCGTTGAGTAGCCCTTTCTGTTGGCATCGTATCGAATAGGATGTGTCCCATTTACCGTATTTTGACCATTCGTTGAGTTTTCCGACCTTATTGTAAGTGTCGCGGCTTATTACCCATGTGCCGTATGTCTCAGGTGCGAGATTCAGGTTAGCGTACTTTGAGTGGGTGGTGGTGTTGCGCCAATCGAAGCCGACTATCCCGACCAATGGGTCTGCCATCGTTTCCATTGCTTCCTTTAGCCAGTTGTAAGGTAGCATTATATCATTGCCTGCTATTACGAAAACGTCAGCGTCTGATCCAGCTATCATGGCGTTGAATGATTGAGGGTTTCCGATGTTCTCCTTTTGGAGCGTCAGGGTATCGGCAATGGATGCAGCCCAATCCTTGATCCTCTGGTCTGTTGATGCGTTATCGTTGATAATTACTTCATGGATCGGGTAGCCTGCCTTTTCCGTGTTGGCATCCGTTACCTCCATTGTAAGAGGGAATCGGTCTATGGTGTTCATAAGGTATGCTACTTTCATCTTGCCGGGTTTCCGTAAACGGTGGTGTCTGGTTTTACGTTCTTGACAACGGCAGAACCAAGTCCTATGGTTGCGTTGCTTCCTATGGTCAGTCGGTTGCGGATGGTCGCTCCGAGTTTCAGTTTTACACCATCCTTGATAATGGTATGGCCACCGATTATAGCACCCGTACATATTTCGCAGCCATTGCCTACGATCACATCATGCCCGATATGTGCGTGTGCCATTATGATGTTGTCGTTTCCTATGTAGGTCGTCATCTCCTCGAACGGTCGTTGGATCGTAACGTGTTCGCTGATGATGTTGTTGTTGCCAATACTGACCGAGCCGTGAAAATCATTCTGACCCTTTCCACGGATCTCCCCATTAGAGCCTATTACCGTGTATGGACCTATGATATTGCCTTTTCCAAGCGTTACATTTTTATGGACAATAGCGGTACTGTGGATATGGTTACCGTAGAGGTTGACGTAATCGTGGTCCAGGTAAAGTTCTTCGGATGTCATTTATTTTCCTTACAGAATTTAACCCACTCCGCGTTCGTGAAGTGAGGGTTGCAGAATCCTTTCTTCTTGCCTGATGTAACGTTAGGATGTAGCCCTGATATGTCCTTCAATATGCGCTTGTTGTTCAGGTACTCGTCAGGTAAAGATAGGGCATAATCCACGAAGTCGTTGTCCAATAGAGGGTATCGGGTTTCCATTGTGTGCCATCCGGACATTCTATCCTCTACAACGAGGATGCCGCGAAGGTATCGCCAATCATACTCCTGATGGGTCATGTGGTACTGCTTTCCCTCGCGGTCGGTGCGTCTGATCACATCATTGATGGGTCTGTCGTATCGGTGAGTGTATCCGTTGAACACCTCATCGCCCCCTGCTCCTGAGTACATTACCTTGCAGAATCTGGATGCCAGTTCAGCTATTGCGAAGTTAGTATAGCATGACCCTACTTTGAGGTCGTCAAGGGCTTGGATTGTTTTGATCGGGTAGTTGCATTTACTGATGTGATTGTCAATGAACGTGTAGTGAACGCCCATTGTATTCATCTTAATGTTGTCAATCTCTGACAACTCCGTAAGGTAGTCAACGGAAAAACAATATGACGCATCCATCCAATGTGCCAACATCCCACTATCGACCCCCCCGCTCAGGTAGCATCCTGCTCCCTCGTATCTGTTTCGCCTTATGGAAATTCCAAACAGTAGTAATAGCCTGTCTCTTGCTTCTTGATAGCTTACTTCATCCACCGTTAGCTTTGCGGGCATCTCGGTAGGTAGGCAAATGATACGCTCAACGCCCGTGTAGATGGTATGTTCGGTCATAACTCCGAGCGAATACTCCCAATCCTCCATAGCATCGAAATCTATCTTCAGGTCAATTACCGCTTTTAATCCTTTGACCTCCGAGCAGATGAACGTTGTGTGTCCCTGTTGGTAGGTGTACAGTTGTTTGATCCCGTAACGGTCTGTGAAACATTGCGTTTTGCCGTTGCTGTAATATAGCACCGCAAAGAAGCCGTTGAGTTCTGATCTTGGGCGATTATTGTCCAAATGATATGCGAGGTACTGCGTGTCATTCTCGAATGTCACACGGTACTTTGAGCAGAGTTCCTTCCAATTGCTAATGAATCCGTTGAGCCACACGGTTGTATCGCCATGAACGCACGGTTGTTTAACGTCCTCAACTATCGGAAGGTGAACGAATGAAACGGTCAGGTCGCCATGCTCCGTTGTGTCGGATATCCCACGCCTACGGATGGCGTATGCCATCGCTTCGCTCTGCTCCCGTGTCCCATTGATTACCGCTGATATTCCACACATTATATGTATTCAGATATTACGGAAACAACAAACGCCAACCCATAACCTCTAATATGAACCACGGAACTCTACTCATATCCAAGTTCTTTCAGTAGTGAATCAAAATGCTCTACATCATTCGGGTGCTGCAGGTATGTTTCAGTATCGGGCAATATCTTATTCTTATCCAAAGGGCGGAAGGTGTAATTCTTTTCGCGCTGCTCCGTGGTCTGAATGAAATCAGGATAGTCAGAGAACGGGTGCTCCTTGACCATTTCGGTTGCAAGTATTATCCTACTTTGTACAAGGTTGGGTGCTGCCAGTAAATCCTCATATCTTACCTGAAGTGTAATTATTCCGTTATTCTCACGCCATTGCCTCACGCACTCCATCCACTCGAAAGGGTTGTGCCATCCCCAATCATTGACCATTGACCGCACCACATTGCGCCCGTCCCTNACAACGTTGATAACGACAACCCCGGCTTTCTGTAAAGCGTAGTACTGGCTTGCTATGTCCGTATCGCGTAATCTGCCACAGGAGTAGATCGTGTCCCATGTACGCTTCCCGACAACAAAATCAACATCACCGACCTGCTTCTGATTGAGCCGCACAAAAGATCCTATTGATATTTCCTGTTCGATCACATAGGTGTTTTCAAATGATCTGAAAAGGTCTTTGAGTAGGGTTGTTCCCGACTTCGCGCAGCCCGTTATGAATATCTTTCTCATAGGGTGAAGGTGTCGGTTATTATCTTCGGGTCAATGAAATAGGCGTTATCCCATTTCTCGAACGGTGTCATGTTGGTGCTGCTCTTTATATCCAATGCCATCAATCCCGATTCCTTTAGCGAGAATGTCTTAACGCTTCCACGTATCCGCCCCTGCATTGAATTGTCGAGCATGAGGTCATCGCCCACCTTCCAGGGCTGCCAATCCCACGCATCCATAAGCCCCTTTGAGATACAGCGACCCGCACCACAGGTGTGTCCTTTCCGATACGGCTCTCTGTATCCGCCCCAATAGAGTGCTTTCCTGGTTGTCAGGTCGTAGAAATAGAAGTCGGTCACGCCTATAAAATCCCATCCCTCATCCATCAATCTTCGGTATTCATCGAAAAGTTCAGGCGATAGGATGTCATCCGAACCCATGCAGATCACGTAGTCAGAACCACGCGCTGCCAATGTGGTGGCGTTCATCTTGGTGGCCAGCGGTTGGTTGGCGATCTCGATATACTCAAAGCCCTGGTCCTCGACCATCGTCCGGGACGGTGCGCCCTCACTCCCTGCCACTATCACGCGGATGTCAGCGTTAAGGTTGTGGACGCCACGGGCGAAAAGTGCGAATACCTCTGGACGTTTCCAGACGCCCGTTACCATTGTTATATTCATTGCTTTAGAATATTCCCGACCGCTTTAATGTCGCCTCCGCACGTCCAACATACGGGGCTGTTATATCCCTTCTTGCGGGCGATCACTTCAAACATATACCTGTCTGCCACGGACACCGTACCACCGAACTGAGATAACGAAAAGAGTTCTATCCGCCCCGCGTTCTTCAATAAAAAATCCTCTTCCAATTCCGTTAGAACATCGTCTGCCATGTCGAAAATAATATCTGTCTCGTAAATACTGCAATGCCTATGAAGATAACCGCCTCGTTCACTATCGGGATAAAGTGGCCTGTCGAGAACACCGCTATTGAGGTCCAGAAAACCATGCACAACCCACAGTTGAACGGCTTGATGTCCCATCTCCGCGTGAATTGATGTACCGCAAGCCCGACTATGGCTGTGAATATGGCCGTTATCATGGTTTCATTCTGTCTTTGATCTTCTCGCGTACCGCCTTGACCGTATGGTAAACCGCAGGGTAGCTGATCCCCACACGCTTCTCAACCTTGCGGAACGAACCCTCCTCCAAGTATGTCAGGAACAGTTCGCGCTCGTACCAGTAGAGGGATTCAAGTAGTTCCATTACCTCCGCGTACCTGCTATCGATGGTTTTATCGTATGGAACATCCACGACCAGCATCTGTTCTATGCTCTCATCCTCCTGTTCAGGTCGTTCGCGTTCCAATCTCTTGCGCCCTTTGAAATACGACCTGTTGCCTATCCGTATGATCACCCTTGCGCTCCAGAAGTTGAAGTATCCATCTATCTTTTCAAGTTCAGCGTCACTCTTTCTGCATATCGCCTCTGCCGTGTCCTGTAATATGTCCATCGGGTCACGCCCGAACCTTGCCGCAAGGCTGTTCAGTCCTTCGTCAGCCATAAGCCTCCTACATAGTCGGTCACGTATCCCGGTCATCTATCCGTTCATATCCAATCAGCCACATCAGGAAATCATGTACCAAAATTAGCAATCTCATTTTAGTGTGAGTATAGCGTAGATAATGAAAAGGATCGTCCACAATGCGAGGGACATCAATACCGCATACTTCCAGTCAGGTCTTTGGTCGTTCATTTCTTCTTACCGTTAGCTGCTACGTTCATTCGTAGTTCCCGTGAGGTTCTGAGGTCCACCATTTCCATTGCTTTCATCGTATTTGGATTTTCTTGTTCTGAAGAACCCCTCATGCTGCGGATAGAGTTCATGGAACTTCCTCGCATAGAATGGGCTGTAATTGTTGTTGATCTTGAACCCATCCTCCTTCAGTCCTTTCGGGCCACGATGCCACCGCATGATCGGAAATATGTCCCGCGCTGAATAGTTCTTGAACTTCTTCACCTTCATCGTGATCAGAGTGATCCGCAGAAATTCCCTCCATACTTCGGGGTGCGCTTCATCGTATTCGCAGAATAGCTTGTACTGCTTGTCAGGAAATGGTATCTCGATCATTGGCTTAGTTTCAGATAGCTTTCCACCGCCCTACGTTGGGGGCTTGATTGATTAGCCCCGAATCCTTTCTTCGGATTGTGAACGGGTTTTATCTTCTTTGTCAAAACAAGGTGCTCATAAGCACCCAAATATGGAGCAATGAAAGCAAATTTTTCATCCTCCCTGTACCACTTTTCCACCAGCTCCCATGCTTCGGCAGGGCTGATCGGATCGTGAGGTCGTTCTATTTCGCTGCCATAATGTTGAATGTACGCTCTCGGCTCTTGTTTCTTGAAGTCTCTGAACGCTGAAAGCACCTTACCAAAGATGGCAACGGAAAGGAATTGCCCAAAGGTATCAGGCTCTACGGGTTTATTGCCAATGTTCAATTCCCTTGCAGCAGCAGCTTCAAACGCTTCTATTATCTCAGGGCTTGCCATGTGAAACTTCTTATTCACAAACTCATTGATCTGTTCAATCAGTAGTCTCCCCTGTTCCGACTTTGGGAACGGTTGACACCCTACTAAAGATGGAAGGCCTGCTATTGTCGCTCGTAGATCGTACATTTTTTAAGTGTTTAAGTAATTCAACGTCTAATTGTTCTTCTCGTGATTCTGTTGCTTCTACCTGGTTAAGATAGCTTTCAAATTTAGGGCTGAATAATGTTGANGGTCTAAGGAACTTTGAAAATTTCTCATCCGATTCCCATTCATTCGCCTTTTTATCTATCACGGTCTTAAAGTCATCCACCGAATACCCGTCATTCAGTCGGACCTTTATCGGGTCGGCTGTTGCTTTTGAATTGTACTTATAATTTGTGCCTAACCTCACATTGAGATAGTTTACTATCTCTTTAATATCTTTTCCTTTCCTTTCTTTTCCTTTCTTTTCCTTTCCTTTCCTTTCCTTTATAGCATTGCCTTCGCTATGCGATTGCATTGCGTTCGCATCCTTATTCCATCGTTTGTGTGCTGAATCCCTTGCTTTCTTACTCTTTTCAGCCCTATCATCTAACCTTTTTTGAACGCTTAACGAGCCGAATGTATCACCATCAAGCGCAAACAGCCCGAAGTCAATTACAATACTTTTAATAGTATCGCTATCCGTTCGTAGGTCATACGCAATGCTATCGTAATCCGTTGGCAATGCGTTCGCATTATTGTAGAGGTCTTCAATGATAGACCAAAATACACCATACCCCATCATTCCATGTTTCATCAGTAGCCGCTTTATCTTAGCGTCCTGACGGGAGTTAAAATCATGTGTGAAGTAGAATGTATCTTTAGCCATT
>JGI25133J35611_10001922_pt1 | contig 10904 bp, 8 predicted proteins | sample ETNvirenome_6_85_FD_35611 | JGI IMG/M metagenome (IMG submission 35611) | reverse complement strand
CTTTTACCTTTCCTTTAGAAATCAAAAATGCGAAGGTCACTACTACCAAACTTAACAGCACCAATACTAGCAAAGGCGCCAGTAACAGTGGGGCTGCATATATTTATTTGGAGGGATCTGGTGCTGCTACTGCAGATAGTGCTATTATTTTTGGAAATGCGAGCACCTCGCCTAGGTCGTGTCGTTGGATGTGCGGTCAATTTTGGAATAGTGCTGAAAATTATTTTGGTATTGAGTTTTTGGGAGACGCTGATATTACCGCTAATAATCCTGATAATGCTGATTTGAACAATGGTACTTTAAACAATACTACTGTTTATATTTCAGAAAAAGGTGGGAATTACTTCTCAAAATGCAGCTTTAGCATTTGGTCACATAAAAGGAAGGGCCGCTGGAACCCCAACTACCACTATTATAGGTAGTTATAATATAACTAATAGTGCAACCATTGATGCAAGCGGGGTTCTAACGGTAAATTTTACCAAAGACCTGACAAGCACTAATTATACTGTGATAGCCACAGGTTATATTGCGGATACAGATATCCCGCTAATAGGGCGCGCAAGTACCAAGGGTACCAATACGTGTGCAATTACATTTCGTAAAACCACAGATGGGGCCGTTGTTACTTTGTTGGACGATGACGTTGAGATGGATTTTGTGATATATGGGGGTTTTGGTACTAGTGCTACGGGCGCAATTACGAAGCTGGATCCTTGATTGATGGCTAAGTTTATAAAATATGAAAAAGCTTTGCTTGAGATTGAAGGCCAAAGCATCTTGGCTGAAAATGCGGAGCTTGGTGTAGAAGCTTCGTTAACGCCGGTAGAGCATATCACTGGAAGTGTTATGAATTATGTGGCGGGCGGTCCAGTTAAGGGGTCTATTTCTTTTACTCATTATTTAACCGCTCCTTTAGATGGTTTTCTTAACCCATTGACAAATGTTGAAAGAACGGGAGAGCCTTTGAGGGGAAATTTAGGAGGGGTGGAGTTTACAAGTGGGTATATTAGGAGTTTGTCTTTTAGCGTTGCTCCTTTTGAGCCTATTTTGGTGCGATCCGAAATGGACATTTATGGTGATCTTGAGATTAAAGAATCCGGAAAAAGCGATATGTCCCTTAGGGATAAAACGGGGTTAGCTCATGGGGCTCGTACTTATTTGGGAGGAGATGATATAGGGGTCAATGAAAAGCTTCGTTTTAGCTATTCTGTTTCGTGTGATCGTAACCCGGTGGTATTGATTGGGGAAGAACTGCCTTCTCGGGTTACTAAAGAAAATGTTTCTATCAGCATGACTGTTGAAGGCGAAGATATGGGGAAGGTTGTATCTGCGACAGGTTATGCGGCTGTTGCTGATATATATGTATATAATGTTTATGGAAGTGTTAACGATGGGCCAATAGGGCGTTTTGGGTGCACGGGTCGCGCGTATAGCCAGAATATTTCTGTGGCTAAGGGTACTCATATGGCGGGTGAGATTTCCATATCTCAAGATTATTTGACAGGGAAACAAGTTATATGATAATTAATTCGGGAGTAACTAATATTACACGCGTTCCTGCTTTTGGAATCGGAAACAGGTATGAGAAATATGACGTGGTTTACTATAGTGGTTATGATTACGCAGATGTTAGTTACCCGTGCTCTCAGGCTGAGTCTGGCCATTATTATTATAGTGGAGATGCAGCTTCTACTTCTACGACGAGCAATAGGCCTAATGTGGCAGCCACCGAGTGGACTACCGGATTTTTTGCGAAGCCTTCTTATGGGGCCACTGTTGACTATGAGGGTCTTAGTTATACGACAGAGTATGGGGATGGTTATTATAATATTTTAAATCGTAGCCTCAATTCTCTTCGTGCGACTTTTAGTGTTAACTTTGATAAAAGGACGGATAAAGAAGCTAAGGCTATACTTTTTTGTTTGGAGGATTCTTTTAACAAAGGAGATAGGCCGAGCGGGGGATATTCGGGCATTCCGTGGACGCCCTTTGCCCCTTATAATCAGAGCGGCGAGTTCTTTGTAGAAAGTTTTACACATGGATATGATACCCCTGATGTTAATAGTGTTAATACTACCTTTTACAATGAAAATGTATCTTTAACTAATTGGAAAACACTCTACATTCCTTATGAAAATACACGAGAGCAATATTTTAACGGAAGACCATATTTTCATCATGATGCAGCGTTTGCTAAAAGAGCTTCGACGGACTCTCTTCCATTATTGCCCGCTCAAAGCGGATGGTATTATTTTACCGGAGAAAAACATCCAGACTATACACCCGCTACAGGTATTGAAGGGACACGGTATAACTCTCCAACAGGAGCCAACTCGCTGTGGACAAAAAACAATTTTTATTTTGAAGTTAATCAAGGACTTCAAATCCCCCAGAACCCAAGGTTTACTAAACAGGATTTACAAAACAAATATTCGGTTCGGTTTTCAGACGGAATCAACAAAAATCTTTTAAGTTTTTCAGCAGATTTTAAAGGGCGCTCAGACAAGGAGGCGCAGGCAATGGTTCATTTTCTTGAACATCATCAAGGGGTTAATTTGTTTAACTTTACCCCTCCTGCTCCCTATGATTTTACGGATAAAGTTTTTATTGCTCCCAGATGGAAGCACCAAATCAACTTTAAAGATAATAATGACATTAATATTGAAATGCGGGAATTTCCCGTGGATTATTTAAATATTAAACAAACCTTTTCCACTTTGGTTACTGTAGTTAATCAAGCTGTGAGGGAGGATGATTTTATTCCAGCTAGTCATGCGTCAGGTCCTACCGGGCCAAGGCAAGGTTCTATATCTGTCAGTCAAAGGCAGGAATTGAATGAGTTTGTAGCNAATACGGGGTTTAGTACGTGCGTAATCACAGGACAAGTATTGCGTACAGGATTTTATGTTACCAATAGTGGAAGCGACACTATAAGGACAACTTTATTTTACGATACAGATAAGCCCGCAGGCTATACCTCACAGGCAGCGTTTGAGTTTCCGTCTGGACGGGTGGACATCAAGCCCGGTCAAAACGCTTTCATTCCTTTTTATTTCAAAGGAATACAACAGAACAACGCGACTGGGCCGTTAGGAGTGAGTGGCCCCTCTCTCGATGGAAAATGGGAGGCTTCGGTGTCGTGTGAAAGTCGTTCTGTTCAAAATGGAGCTGTTGATCTTAGTGGTACCATTAATGTTAATATCACTGGGTACGTAACCGGTTGGTTGGGTTCGGTGGATTCATCGTCACCGCCTACTACCGCTTATGGTAACCCTTTGAAGGGGGGTCCCGATCAGAATCCGATGCATCCTAGTAAGTTTTTGGTACAAACTGGGTTTCATAATGTTTCAGGGATTCCTTTGAATGTTTTAAAGTGGGAGCACCCTCAGACAGGTCACAACTTAACCCATTATCGATTAGAATATACACAGGACCCATGGGGGGATAGCACGGGAATTCGAGATGAAGGCGTTCCCACAGGAATAAACAGTAAATTTATGCACCTGACAGATGGCTCGACGACAATCGATGTTGATTTATATACAGGACTTTTAGTTCCTCCTACTTTGATGGGCGACAGCGCTATCCCCAAAAGGATGCGGAATACGCTAGATCCTCAAAGCACAGGAGTTAGGCAAGCTGCATCTTTTACGCACCTTAACCTACAAACGGATAGCGATTATTATTATCGCATTAGATCCGAATATGCTGACTGGGCCGGGGTGGTGGCTGATAGTTCAATGTATGTTTATGCTAGCGGGGTTAGTGATTTCGAGGATCCTGTAGCAGAGAGCGTTTGGACTGGATTAGGAACCACTTCAGCTGATTATACTGTGGCAAAAACCGCCATTCACACCACCCCGAAGCCCGCGTTTCAGATTTATTTACCACATCGGTCTAATAATCTTAACTTAAGTGGTGTTTTTATTAAGGAGTTAGTCAATAGAGGGGTTGTGAAACAGGTTGACGGTGAAGATATGAGTCTTATTGGGGGCAATTATATTGATATCGCTAACACAGGAGCTTATGCTGACCATTTTACAGGTATACATTATATTATGCCTGCTGGTACGGTGGTGGGCTCAACAGATATTACGTCTCCTGCCATTGAAACTGGGGATCAGCTTCTTACGGGTGTAGTCAACCCAGCGGATGCTGGTGCGGGCGCTGATCCAAACCTACAAAAACCTGTGGCGGAAACCCCAACTGTTTTAATAATGAAAAAGAATTCTGCTGTTGTGGGACAAGGAGGCACGGGGGGGGACGGAGGATGGACTATGTTGACTGCGGCTTTTCCTTCTGATGAAACGTTTACTACCTACGGCGACCAGCAGCAGNACTCAAAGGATTACAAATATACCTTAAATTTAACCATTGATGGTTATGCAGACTCAACTGCGGGTGGTGAGGGAGGTACCGCCATTAAGATTACTCATTCGGATATAGCTTTGTTTAAAATACGGAAAGACTATAATGCTAAAATTTATGCTGGGGGGGGTGGTGGCGGCGGGGGTGATCGTTTTTCAGCGGAGAAAGCGTTTAGTGCAAGTGGTGCCGTTCAAAGTATATGGAGGACGGGTTATGGCTTCAACTATCAAGATCCGGAGGCGATGGGGATGAAAGCAGGTTGGAGTCAAATTGACGTAGGGGTTGTTTACGATCCTAAGACTCAGGAAATGCGGATTAAAGAGTCGGTGTTCGGGTATTTCCACAAAAACTTGTATTATAAAACATCTGATTTTTTAGGTATACATAAAGGGGGTGCTGGGGGCGGCGGAGCAGGGTTTGATATATCTAATGGAGGCGAACAGCTAGACCCCTCTTTGCCCATGTCCTCAGTCAATGTAGGCACTGATGGTGGATATAAAAAGGCTGGGGTGGGTAATAGGTATATGCGCAACGAGGGAGGGGTGCAAAATAATAGGTTTTCTCGGGGTGGTAACGGGGGGAACTATGGGCAAAAAGGAAGTAGTGGGGAAAAATGGAATTCAGAAACCCTAAATACGCCTTTTGTTTTTGTAGACGCAAGTAAAGGACAGGACGGTGGAAACCCCGGTTTTGCGATACATATTGATTCTAATTCTAATTATACTGTGAGTAATTTTAGACAAAACTTGCTAGTTATCACTCCTTCTCGAACAGGAATCGTAGAGGTGCCGGGTTTGGTGGCACATTTTGATGCAGGCTCAAACGTTGTTAAGAATGTTGGAGGGGATGCTGCGGCTGCAGGGGACCCTGTTTACAAGTGGACATCTATAAATGACTCTAATGTTTATTTAGAGCAAACAACAAGCGCCAATCAACCGACATTAAAAGATGGAGATACCTCTGATAATAAAGTTGGAGACAATGCGGTACTGGGCGACTCTGCGGCTGCAGTGGTTAAGCATTCTTTTTTTAATAATCAAAAATATGTTTATTTTAGTACTGATTCTGAGAGCACACTAGAGTATCTTAAGTTGTATAATGCGACAGCTGATATAAATAATAGTGGGGATATAAGGGTTAATTACGCTACCGGGTACGCGGTTGGAGATTACACCTCTTCAGGCATCACGGTGGAAGGGCTGCCCAGTGATATCAGCGCAAATGTTGTTATTGTTTTTGGGGGGGGTGCTGTGTTTAAGGTTAGCGCAAACGCTTCTGCCTCTGCGACTACTTTGTATGGAACACTGGAGGGAGATCGTATTGATCACGAAGAGTGGGGATATTATCGTCTTTCCTCCTTGTCGTCGGGGTTTGATATTTTTTATGTAATGTATCCTAATAGGTGGATGGATGCGACTGGAGATTTTACCGCTTTGGCTACCGATACGAATTCTCAGGCCAATAAGGATGAATGGTGGCAAACCGGGTGGGTTAGATTTTCGACCGCCAAATCTTATGGGCTCTATTATAATCGTAATAATGGTCGCGTGTACGATAATACTGGCTTAGGTGTTGCCAAAGACGGCGCTGGAGCGGAGTTTGCTTTTGCGGACTGGACGGCCCCAGCGTCAAGAGGGGTAGGATGGAAGCCAACGAGTGCGTGGATATACCAATTAAGTTCATCGCGGAGCGCCAACATTATACGGGTGGAGGCTAAAAATAATGGTGTAGTTGTGGGATCTTCCTATTGTGAGGGTAGTGCTTTTGGTTTTAATGCTTCGGGGGAGGTATATATTGGGGCATCTGTATCGTCTTCTTCGCAGGATCTAGCTGGATTTCGCGGGGCTATTGCGGCTATTGTGATCTATAATAGGAGACTTAGTGCAAGCGAATCTAGAATTGTTATTGGCAACCTTTTGAATAAATATATACATATAAAAACCACGGATGTTGCTACTGAAGAAAGCGCGAAGAATTCCCCATCAAACACGCTATCCGATACTAACGGTATAGCAGGTCAAATTTGGATGACATAAAATGGCAACACAAGCACATAATCAAGCTATTTCGGATTTACTTCCAGATACTATTATTGAGGTATTTGAGGTAGATGGAGGGCCGCGCGTAGGGTGGCGTTTTTTTCATGCGGGCAAAATTGTCGATCAAGACATCGTATTAGGGGGTCAGACCTATGCGTGTATGCCGATTGAAGCTGATGGTTTTGAGTCTAAAGGAGACGGCACTTTAGCCCGTCCGCGGCTGGTGGTTGCAAATCCTAAGGGTGTTATTTCTGACCTTATAAAAAGAGAGGATGATTTAGTGGGTAATAAATTTATTCGCAAAAGAATTTTTTTAAAATTTTTGGATTCGGTGAATTTTCCGGACAATGTTAATCCTTTCGCAGCTCCTGACCCCGACGCTCGTTTTGATGACGACATGTATGTTTTTAATCGGAAGGTTACTGAAAACAAATATTATGTAGAATTTGAGTTAATGTCCCCTCTTGAGGTAGAAAATTATAAGCTGCCTGCTCGTATTATGATAGCAAATTATTGCCCGTGGAGATATAGGGGGGAAGGGTGTCGTTATGGGGCTAGGGGTAATATGGTTGGTCCTATGTTGAATTTGGAAAATATTGTTAACCCGGGAGCGGCGATTAAGTCCCAAGAGATGTTTAGAAGGGAAGATAACACTTCTCTTATTGATTATTCGGTAGGAGGTTTTCCTGTGGCCGACGAAAACGATAAAAGGTTTACAGATTCTAGTAATGGTTATGGCCTTCACACTATGAAATGGTGTTATACTTATAACCCTACTTTTGTGTCTCTTACGCTCAGTGCTAATGTGACGGTGAGCGCTAATCCTACGGATATTCCTGTAAACGATATTTCATGGCCTATTCCTCCCAGTAGGAGTGTTGCCCTTTTTAATGTTGCAGGGGATTCCATTGGAAGTATGGTTTTAACTCAGCGAGCCAGAAGTACGGTCACTGTTAAAGCTGACCTTTCGAGCACAGTAACCGTTGGCAGTGGTAAAACTGTTACAATAGATCTATTACNAAATGTAATTGAAAGTGGAGAAAAGGTGACTTTTTCAGGAGGAGGAGTATTAACCTTAACGCGTCAAGCGGCGATGGGGTCCAAGGTACTTAAGGGCACTTTGGCCACCGCAAGTGTTACGGATGATGAAACAGGCACGGCTTATACCACTGTTACAGGAAATGTTGTTCTTGATAGCGGTGCTAGCTTGGTTCAGAATTGTACTGGAACGGTAGGTTACGTTAAGGGAGATGTGGTTATGATTCCTCCTGCTTCTGGCACATCGCATGATAAAATCCCTGATGTTAGAACGGTTGATCCTGNATCTAATGAGCCCCCTGCTTTTTTTGTGTGCATCAAGGATCATACTACTACGCAAGACCCGCGTTTTAAAAAAGAATATTGGGTTGAAGACCAGTGTAGTAAAACTTTAGTTGGTTGTAATATGCGGTTTTCAGCTGAACGTTATCGTCCTTTTGGGGGCTTTCCATCCGTTGAAGCATATAGATACACTAATTAATAAAGATTTTAGAAGTTATATTGAGCGAATATTATCGTTTTATACGACAGAAATATGCGGTTTAATTTGCGGAAACAGCCTCTTTTTNTTAAAAAACCTTTCTTTAAGGCCTGCGGACACCTTTTTCATAGACCCAAAGAAGCATGTAGAGGTAATAGAGCATAAAAAAATAGATTTTTGTTTTCATTCTCACCCCGAAACATCATGCGAGCCTAGTTCTTTGGATATTGAATTGTCAAATAATGCTTTAGTTCCGTTTTTGATTTTTTCAGGAATAGAAGATAGGGTGTGTTTATATGAGCCCAGCACTCAAGAAACGATTTATTTTTTGAATTAAAAGTGTATAATGTATGGTAGATGGTCAATATTTCCATAGAGGGCGCTTTAGGTAATTCTGTTGGTAAAAAATGGAATCTCCATGTGGGAACCGTTGGGGAAGCTGTTCGAGCTATGAGGGCTAATTTGGGTCAAGGCTTTCATAAGATATTTAAAGAAATGCAGGGGTGTGTGTTAATTGTAGATGGTGAGCCTATAGAGCATACTAATTGGTTTCTGAAGAAAATTAAAAAAAAATTAACTATAGTTCCTGTTTTGGGGGGAGGGGCTGTTTTTATTCCTGCTTATTATGCTATAGCGGGTGCGCTGCTCATGTCAGGAGTTACCACTTCTNTAGCTATAGCTGGTATNGTAGCTGTTACGGTGATAGTGGCGGTGGTGGCTTTAGTGGCATACGGGGTTTATATGTTGGTTAGTAAGTTAAGCGAACGTGATCCCGNTGACATTGATGCGGCGGGTTCAACGAGTTATCTTTTTAGTGGGGCAGAGAATGTAGAGTCGCAAGGTAACGTTGTTCCGGTAGGTTATGGTCGTTTAAAGGTTGGGAGTAAGGTGATTTCTGTGGCCGCTTCTAANGTAGANAAGGGGCAGTGGGATAGGTGGAGGGAGTCGGACTTTGGGNTAAAGGTTCCGGTTCTGGATGANAATTATGGTATTTTTATTGATGGGGCTAAGATGTCAACCACTAGTCTTGTTAAATTATGACAACAGTAAATATAGAAGGACATTTAGGTCGAGTGTTTGGTTCCGTTTGGAACTTGCAGGTGTCTACTTTTAGGGAGCTTTTTAGCGCCATAGAAGCTAACACTAAGAATTTACGTTCTTATTTATATAAAAACAAAAAAGAATACTGGGCTATTTTTGTAGACGGAGAGAGAGTTGACTCGGATAATTTTTTACAATCTAATATAAAAAATAAAAAAATAAAAATTATTCCAATATTAGCGGGTGCCGCGTCCACCCTTGCGGTCGCAATCGTGTCGCAACTGGGTATACAAAGCGCTTTTATGGTTGGTTTGTTAGAATTTGTTTTAACTGTTCTTATAAGCGCAGCTATTTCTTTTGGCATTAGTATGCTTATGGCCAAGTTGCTGAGTACGGATGATCCCGAGGCGGTTAAGACGACGTCTTTTATTTTTACTTCGGCAGAAAATACAACCGAGCAGGGACAGGTCGTGCCTGTGGGCTATGGGCGCATAAAGGTGGGTAGCAAGGTGATTTCTGTGGCCGCTTCTAACGTAGATAAGGGGCAGTGGGATAGCTGGAGGGAGTCGAACTTTGAGTTAAATCAATCACTTGATGATGCAGTGGGGCTATCATCAATTATGGGGCGAAGATGTCCACAGATAGAATACGTAAAGGTTAATTAACATGGGCTATACAGATCCAGAAAAATTAGATCCGACTCAAGTAAATTTATATTATGGCACTGGTGCGTACGGCGGCACGGCGGCGCAGGGCGGTGGGCAGGGGTTAGATAATGAGTTGCCATCGGAGGGTGCTGAGGAACCGGGTTCTAATGTCGGTAGTGAAGAGACTGATCAGCAGGGTGCTGAGGAGCCCGTTATTTCCCTTGAGGAGATTATTGATACTAAAGAGGAGCCTGAGGCTGAGCTTGTAGAGACTAATATTCCGGAGGAGTCTGATACTGGGGTTCCTGATACGGCGAGCGAACAGCTTGTGGAGGCTGCGGTGGAAACACCTCCGGTCAAGACAGTCCTAGATACCTTTGGGGAAACTGGGGCAGTGGGGGAGGGTGAGGAGACTAACACGCGTGCTATTAAGAAGATGGATAGTGCCACTCCCGGGACCGGTGGCGGAAACGCTACTTCGCCTACACATGGGGGGAGGGACAAGCTAGAGTCTGTTAGTATTTACAAGACTTTGGATTTGATAAGCGAAGGTCCTATTGCGGGTTTTTGTGATGCGCAAGGTAAGTTGATCCCTTTAAGTGTCAATTCAACTTTAAACGAAGATGGTTTTAAGGGGTTTTATTTGAATGATGTTCCAGTAAAAAATAGCTATGCTGGAACCTTAAATTACCAACGCATCGCGGCAGAGCTAAAGTATGGTACTGCGGATCAAAGCGTTATGTCTCAGCTTTCCCAGCAAAATTTGAGTTCTTTGTCTTTTGCTAATTCCGCTCAAACCTTTAGTTATGAAAAAGTTTTAGCTGGGTTTAATCATACAAATGCTATGGCGTTTATTACACCACACCTTTACACTGATGTGGTTGGCAGCAGCTTGGATATATATTCGCTATACGAATGGAACGACCCTGCTGGCCAGATGGATAAACAGGAGGGGACTGAACAGTACTGTCTTATTAACAATAATGCAAATTATTGCTCAATCTACCGAGACGCTTCTCTTAATGCTGGCATATCAATGATTGTTCGCTTTACGGAAGTTTTTAGAGCTCACCCTGTGGTTTTTCATCATATGATCACAAACGATAATGTTAGCAAGATCGAGTTGAATTTATTTGCACAACAGCTCTTTTTCCGTCATATGAAGCCCGGGTCTAGCTTATCGAAAAAAGGTCCGCTGAACAACACTATCATGTTTGCGGTTAGGGTGGGTTATGAAGACAGTGATAGAATGATGAGCGCGGAGCCGCCGGGTGGGATTGCTTATTA
>JGI25133J35611_10001860_pt1 | contig 11101 bp, 16 predicted proteins | sample ETNvirenome_6_85_FD_35611 | JGI IMG/M metagenome (IMG submission 35611) | reverse complement strand
CTTGTTTTGTCAAGTAAATCATTTAAATTCTGAACTTTTAGTGCCCATTGAAAGAGCGAATAATTCAGAGCTACCAAAGAATATAAACTTAAAACCATCACACCAATTTCTAGAAATTTCAAAAATTCCCTTGCGCGATGGCTTAAAATATGATATTAAGTATATGGGAGAACAACGTGCAAGTTGACATTACAATTTTAGTGCCAGCAATCCGCACAGAACGCTGGGTTAATTTATACAATTCAATCAAAGAATCGACTTCTCGCAGTTTTGAATTAATAATTGTAGGTCCCTTCCCTCTTCCGGGAGAATTACAAAAGAAAGTAAACGTTAAATATGTTAAAGATTATGGTAACCCAGTTCGAGCTTCTCAAATCGGCTCACTGATGGCCGAGGGAAAGTATATTTTTTGGGCTTCTGACGATGGAACGTTCCAACCCGGCGCTTTAGACAAAGCGATTGACTGTTTGGAGAACAACGAAAACAAAAGCATTAAGGATGTGGTAATCAGCAATTACCGCGAAGGTGGCACTGAACAGCCCGAGGACGTTTTAAGATTAACCGTCGCATACCCACGGACCCAATACATCCCCGACGAATGGTATCAATTTAACGTTGCAACTATGTATACCGAATTCTTTCACCAGATTGGAGGATATGATTGTTCGTTTGAAGCGTGCCCACTGGCTTATGCCGATATTTCAGTGAGAGCCCAACGAGCCGGCGCAAATATTCTGCTCGTAAACGAAGTTATATTAGATTGCACACACATGCCAGGAACAACAGGCGATCATGCCCCAATCCACTATGCACACTTAGAACACGATGAGCCGCTTTACAAAGCAATTTACAGTCATCCTAGCTGCGTTGAAAGGGCAGAGATTGATTTACAAAATTGGAAGAAATCGCCGGCAGTCTGGTCGAGAAGATTTAGGAAAAACAAATAATGTACGATATATCAATATGCGTGCCAACAATTAGGGCGCAACACTGGCAGAGGTTATATGACAGCATCGTTGACTCGGTAGGAGAATACACATTTGAATTAATTTTATGTGGTCCCTATGACGAACTAGATGACTATCTTAAAACGAAGGATAACGTTATTCTTATAAAGGATTATGGCTCACCCACTCGCGCGCAACAGATCGCAGTTTCAAAAGCAACAGGCCACTATGTTACGTGGGGTGCCGATGATGGGTGGTATTATTCTGGGATGCTTGAAAAGAGCATTAATATCTTAAACGCAATGGACGACAGAAAGGCGATCCTGGTTAGCCATTATATCGAAGGAAACGAATTAGCGCTTAGAAATTATACGATGAATTATCATGAGCCCCTTCGCTCTCCATTTTATCCCAACGAATTTTTGATCATTAACGTAGGAATTGCAAGCTTAGAATATTACAAGGAAACCGGCGGCCTCGACTGCAAATTTGAAGTCACCGCCATGGCCCACGCCGACTGGGGCGCGAGAGCGCAGCTTGACGGTGCCCCTCTTCACTTTTTACAAGAAGTGCTTTTTGAGTGCACACAGTTCGTAGGCCCGATTGAAGATCACGCGCCGGTTCACTATGCACAAATTGAACACGACCAACCGCTGTACGCAGCTATTTGGCGAAGTTCTAGGTGTTTAAAGAGAAAGATCGATTTCGACAATTGGCAAGACGCCGAAGCCATTTGGAAGAAAAGATTTGAGGATGTAGAATAATGTCTCTCTTAGTCGTTTATAATACGTGCGGATTGTCAAAGTCTGATAACTCGGATTTTTATATCAAGAATATCAAAACTATTTTAAATCAAAATTTCGAAGACAAAAAGATTGTATTCTCCGGAAACTACATCGCTCCCGACACATTTAAAAAAGTGTTTGATGAATTTAAAAACGATATAAGCTATTGTCTTACAAACCAGAAACTAGCTGTAAACCAATCCTTCAATCACTCAGTCTTGAAGGGCGTAGAAGCCTTCGGTGAGTTTGATGGATATGTGTATGTAGCCTCGGATGTCTCATTCTCAGATGATTTAGATTCTCTCGGTAAATTAAACGAAAGGATCATGAATACTGATAATGGAATAGTATCGCCTGAAATTGATAAAGATAATGGCTATTATTGGTGGTTTAATTTTGATGAAGGCAAAAGCTTGTGGGACATCTTTGATCGCGATAAAGATTTTGTAGTACCTCTGGGAGCCACCGCCAACCTGCACTGCAAGATTTTTTCCAATAAGATTTACAAAGAATACGGGCGCCCACTCCCAGATATTTTTGTATCATATTGCACCGAAACGATTTTTTCATTCTTAGTTGCAGCAATCAAACAAAGATTTGTAATCGCAAACGATGTTTTATATTATCACGGCGAGAACACCGGAACGCACCAGGGCCTAGACGGCCAGTCGCTAGCTTTCGGTCCCGCCTGGGACAGACTATTTGACGGTGCCCCTCGCACAATCGCAGAAATCATTTCAGATCCAGAAGCTGTTGCGTGCGGATTGGGATATGAAGAATGGGCTCCCCCGTTTATAGCACAAGGAAAAGTGGAAGCCTCAAAGCCACATTTGATGCACGATCCAAATCAATTTGATGAAAATGGATTTAGCATCGATAATAGATTGAGAGATTATATCAAAAACAATTTCTTTCTGACACCCGATGTGTTAGATTATGACAAGATAGAATTTAAATTTTTTAAAGGAAAATAGAACAATGACCGAGATCAGATATCCATTAGCAAAAGAGACCATTAATGATGAGGATATTGATGCACTTTGCAACTGGCTAAAAAGCTACCCGCGCTTAACAAAGGGAAAATTAACATGGCAAGCAGAAGAAGCTTGGGCTCAATATATTGGAACAAAATATGCAGTCTTTAATAATTCAGGATCCTCAGCCAATCTTTTGATGGTAGCCACAGCAGTTCAAGCAGGCCGCATACCCAACAAAAAGATTGTGGTCCCCTCGGTGGGGTGGGTTACAACAATTTCGCCAGCAATTCAATTAGGTTTAAAGCCGATAATGGTTGGCGCAGATAAGAACACATTTGGTATTGATTTAGATCAGTTGGAAGAAGTCTGCGAACGCGAACGTCCGGATGCTGTTATTTTTGTGCAGGTGTTGGGCGTCCCTCACTACAAAGAGCGACTTTTAGCTCTTAAGGAAAAATACGGCTTTACATTACTTGAAGATGCCTGCGCAGCCCTAGGCGCGTCTTACGGCGATGGTGCGATGGTCGGCACTATTGGCGACATGTCTTCCTTCTCTTTCTATTTTGGTCATCAGCTTTCAACAATCGAAGGCGGTATGGTTAACACAGACGATAAAGAGCTATATGAAATGCTCTTAATGCTCCGCTCTCACGGATGGGCAAAAGACTTGTCAGAAGAATCTTATAAGAAATTAATGAACGAACACAACGTTGACGGCTTTCATAAGCCATTCACCTTCTTTGTACCCGGGTATAACCTTAGATCTACCGATTTACAGGCCTTCCTTGGCATCAGACAGGTAGAAAAAGCTGAATGGGCAGCTAGACGCCGAAACGAAAATCACGTCCTGTACGGCTCGATTCTGGACGGCGTGGTGGAATTCCAACAATGGGACGACAATGTACCGGTATCTATCTCATTCGGCGCTTTGGCCCGCGATAACGAACATAGACGCGAAATTGTGTCTAGATTGGTCGAAAATGGCGTCGAAACACGTATTTTCAGCGCTGGAAACCTTGGTTTACACCCATTTTGGACAGAACTATATGGCAAGTTTGACGACGAAATGAGCAATAAAATCCATTCTTGTGGCTTCTTTTTGCCCAATTACCCAGAATTAACAGTAGATGAGATCAATCATATCTGCAATATTGTAAAGAATGACATTTAAAGAGGACACAAAACGATGAAAAGAGCACTTATAACAGGAATTGCCGGCTCCGGCGGAAGCCATTTGGCCGAATATTTAGTGGATAATGAAGATATAGAGGTGCATGGCGTTTCTAGATGGCATAGTACCACGTCAAATGCTAATCTAAAGCGCATAAAAGATGACATTATCTTGCATGAGTGCGATTTAAATGACCTTAGCGCGACAATTCGAACGATTGAGGCCGCAAAACCAGACTATATCTTCCACTTAGCTGCGCATGCAAACGTGCATGTCTGCTTTTCTAACCCAATTGCAGTGCTACAGAACAATATTAACAACACAATTAACCTTTTTGAAGCAATTCGTCTTGTAGGGATTGACCCGAACATTCAATTTTGTGGAACTTCCGAGGTCTATGGGCAGGTAGATAAGAAAAACACACCGATCACAGAAGAGCATCCGCTGCAACCAGTGAATATTTATGCTGTTTCCAAGCTCACGCAAGAAAAAATCGCCAGTTCGTATTATCATTCTTATGGAATGAAAGTAATTCTCACAAGAATGTTTGCATATATTAACCCACGACGAGGAGATATCTTTTCCAGCGCCTTTGCAAGAAAGATTGTAGAGATTGAACGCGGAGAAAGAGACGTTTTAACCCACGGAAATCTTGAATCAGTCAGAACTTTGATTGATGTGCGAGACGCAATGGAAACTTATTGGATAGCATGTCAAAAATGTGAGTATGGTGTGCCGTACAATATTGGTGGGGAAAGTGTAATTTCTGTTGGAGACTTTCTAGAGCAATTAAAGAAGCAAGCCGACGTACCAATTCGTTCAATGGTTGATAAAAAGCTCTTGCGACCTGTAGATGTAACGCTCCAAGTCCCCGATGTTAGCAAGTTCATCAAGGCAACAGGGTGGAAGCCACGCTATTCTTTGGAAGACAGTGTAGACTTTCTTTTGAATCATTATAGAGGAATTAAATGAAACAAGTGAGATTGAATCTTGGCTGCTTTAAGCGCAAAATTCCAGACTTTATAAATATAGATATTAGAGAAGACATAAACCCTGATTTGGTTGACGATGTGTTTGCTCTCGAAAAGATCAAAGACAACTCAGTTGACTTAATATATGCTTGCCATGTATTAGAACACGCTGATTATGCCGAATCGGAAAAAGCTCTCAAACGCTGGCATCAAGTATTGAAGAAGGGCGGCGTATTAAGACTGGCCGTTCCAGATATGGAAGCTCATTTTGCTCACTATTTTTATCATAGAGACTTGAGGGCACTCCATTCTACATTTTGGGGAAGCCAACGTCACCCTTATGATTATCACAAAAATGGCTGGGATTTCCAGAAACTTAAAGAAGATCTAACGGCTGTTGGTTTTAAAGACATAGCGAGATATGATTGGAGAGATACTGAACATTTTTATATTGATGATTATTCTCAATCATATTATCCACACATGGATAAAGAAGAAGGCAAATTAATGAGCCTAAATGTAGAAGCGATAAAAGTATGATTAATTTAGAAAATAAAAAGGTAATTGTTACTGGCGCCGGTTCCATGATCGGGAAGAGCGTAACAAAGAAGCTTGAAGATCGCGGCGCCCTCGTCCACCGAGTTTTACACACAGAGTGCGATCTGCTAGACTACAACCAAACGATTAAGGTTTTTGAAGATTTCCAACCTGATTACTGTATTCATGCTGCAGGGTATAACGGAAATATTAATTTTAACAAGCTCTATCCATCTGATATCTTTTATAATACAACCGTTATGGGCGTTAATACATTGAAAGCCTGCGCAGAAACAGGCGTGGAGAAAGTGGTTTCAGTATTGGCCTCGTGTGCTTATCGAAGCACAAACGATTCGCTAAAAGAATGCGATTTTAACGAAGGGCTTCCGGACAAAAGCGTAGAGGCCCACGGCTTAAGCAAGAAGGCGCTTTATTATTATTCTAAGCAGATTCATAAACAATATGGAACAGTTGCCGTCTGCACTATTTTTAATACAGCCTACGGACCACATGATTCCTTTAACGTTAACAAGACAAAAGTAGTTGGCGGCCTCATTAAAAAATTTACAGACGCAGCAAAGAACAAAGAACCCCGTGTTACTTGTTGGGGAACCGGCAAGCCACGTCGAGAACTTATCTATTGCGAAGACGCAGCAGAAGGCGTAATCCAGGCGCTAGAAAAATATACCGTGGTTGACTATCCACTCAACATCGGTTACAATAAAGATATCAGTATAAAAGAATTAGCAGAACTAATTGCTTCTATCGTTGAATTCGAAGGAGAAATATATTGGGACTTAGACAAGCCGGATGGACAACTTAGAAAGATATTAGATTCTTCAAGAATGAAAGAATGCAATATTAATATTGAAAATCCCGTTTCATTAGAGGCAGGTTTGAGAAAAACAATCCAATGGTACAAAGAAAATTCGTAAGGAAATAAAATGAAAATCGTTTGGACCAATGGGTGCTTTGATATTTTGCATGTCGGACATGTCGAACTATTTAAATATGCTAGCTCCTTGGGAGACGCGTTGATAGTTGGAATTGATTCGGATAGGAAGGTTGCAGAAGCCAAAGGCCCCACACGACCATTTAATAGCCAAACAGATCGAATGAAAATTTTAAGAGCAATTAAATATATTGACGACATTATCATATTCGACAGTACCGAAGAGCTATCTGAAACCATTAGAAAAGTATCGCCTGATATAATGGTCATTGGTTCAGACTGGGAAGGCAAAAAAGTAATCGGCCAAGAGCACACGAAGGAATTAAAGTTCTTTGATCGAATAGACGGCTACTCCACGACAAGTATTTTGGAAAATAGAAAATGATATACGTATTTGATATTGACGGGACCATTTGTACAAAAGCTGTAGATTTTGATTACGATAGCTCGAAGCCCATAAAAGAGCGCATTAGCGTAGTAAACAAGCTCTATGATCAAGGAAATACAATTATCTTCCAGACAGCACGCGGAATGGGCAGGTTTAAAAACGATGCGCAAAAAGCAATAGACACATTTTATGTCATGACAACAAACCAACTAGATGAGTGGGGCGTTAAATATCACGCACTTTTCCTAGGAAAACCCGCTGGGGATTTATACATCGACGACAAAGGTATCCGGGATATCGATTTTTTTAAAACAATGAAGGATAATGAAAGATGAGTGAAAAAACACACGAATTAGAGATGACACACGTTGATAAAGGATGGGGCTGGGAACGCTGGGTTGTAAACTGCGAACAATATTGCGGTAAGCTTTTGTTTTTTAACCAAGGCAAACGATGCTCTTGGCATTACCATAAAATAAAGGATGAAGTATTTTATTTGCAATCTGGCAAAATGATGATATATTATTCCGAACAAGACGATATAACAAAGGCCGATCAGTTGGTGCTTACCCCTGGGGAAAATTTTCATGTTTACCAAGGATTAAGACACCAAATGGTGGCCTTAGAAGATTCAGAGTTATTTGAATTTTCGACACAACACTTTGATAGTGATAGCTATAGAATTATAAAGGGAGACTAAAATGCGATTATCTAATCAAGCTCTTGGCGCTATTATGCTGGCGCTCCAGGAGTCATTAATGAACCAAAGCGATATTGTACCTGTTTTGCAGGGATTTGATTTGGAGAACGGAGAAGAAGGCTTGGTGGTTAAGAACCCGCCAACTGTAAAATTCTCCAATAACGAACCTGTTAACACCGGCGACTTAGAAGAAATGGTAAAATAATGCCACGCTACAAGTATGAGTGTAGCAAATGCAGCCATTTAGTAATAGCTTTTCATAGGCTAAAAGATACAGTCACAGATTGTATAACGTGTGACTCTAAAAACACAATGAAAAGGCTTTTATCTAAACCTATTATTATTCAAGAATCCGAATCTGATCTTGAACAAGAAGTAGGTGAGCTTACAAAAGAACATATTGAAGCTAACCGCGAAATATTAAAAGAGCAAAAAGAGAAAGCCAAAAAGGAGAACTATGAGCCGTCTTGAAATTATATTATCGGCCATTTTATTTTTATCAATAGGATTTAATGTGGGCATATTCATTTATGCCCGCGCCGCGCTAGCGCGCCTACTTTTCGTTTCTGAAGAGCTTGGCGATTTGCAACAAATGGTAAATGCTTTTGCACGCCATTTAAAATCTGTTTATGAACTGGAAATGTTTTATGGAGATGCTACCCTAGAAAATCTATTAGCGCATGCAGCCTCTTTCAACGAACAACTAGAAACGTTTGAATACATTTACACATTAACAGAAGAAGATTTAGATCCCGAAGCTAACACAGAAGAAGAAGAAGAGTATGACGACAAAGAAGACCCCCCGCAAGAGACGTAAAAATCATTATTTTACCAGTGAACATGAAGAAGCCATAATACGATATTCTAGAAGCAACTGCTTAAAAGAAAGAACCGAATTATACGTTAACTATATTCAGCCGGCTTTTAATGAGATGGTAGATAAGATCGTCTTCACATATAAGTTTACTAATTTACCGAATTGTGATTCGTTAAGGGACGAGTGCAAGATTTGGTTAATGACAATTCTTGACAAATATGATCCAAATAAAGGCTCCAAAGCCTTTTCTTATTTTTCAGTAATCACAAAAAATTGGTTTATTCATAAAGTAAAGCGACAACAAAAGCGCAACAAGCGCGAGGTTGATTATGATAATATATCTAAAGCATATGAAGAGGAATATTTATCGACCAATGAATCATATGTTACAATAAGAGAAGAAGACGAATTTTGGAAATCTTTTTATGACGAGTTGCAATCATGGGATGTTTCCCAGATGAAGGAGAATGATTTAAAAGTTTACAAGGCTATTAACATTTTATTTGAATCAAAAGAAGATATCGATATTTTTAATAAAAAAGCTATTTATCTATACTTGAGGGAGATTACGGGCCTGAATACAAAACAGATTGTAAATTCATTAAAAAAATTTAGAAAAAGATATTTTATTTTTAAACAAGGCTGGGAAAATGGAGACTTATGAGCAACAAAAATTTAGAAACTCTGATCGACGAAGCTCTAAGCAATATTCGCAACGATAGAAAATCAGCGCGCGAATTTCTAAATGAAATTGCCAATCAGATTGCGGCCGACCCAGAACAAAACAAGTACTTAAGCCCGGTCGCAGCAAAACACATTGAGACTCTTCAAAGGTCAAATGAGCAACTAGTAAAACTAATTGGCCTTAGACAGAAGCGAGAACCAAAAGGGTTCGAATTATCCGAGGAAGATAAAGGCAATCTTTTTGATCTAATCCAGGGAGATGTTAAAAAATGAGCATCAGAGATCTGAACGAGGTTACATACAATGGTAATGCTTCAGAAGCCGTGTATAATGCCGCCGCTAGAAGCTTGCGTCGTGATTGTTATAAGAATAACTATAATTGGCAAGCTAAAGTTGTTAGTGCGCCGATGCCCGCACGAACTCAAGATATATATGCTTTAATGGATGCTAATAATAATTTAGCAGAGGGAGTCCTAGCAGCGACCCCTAAATTTACATTTAGAGCACATATTAAAAATCAAGGAATTCCTCAAAAATGCCGCTCCCCCCATGCTTTTTTACAGGATCCGTGCGACTTAAATGCCGCCGAAAATCCCGTAAGGGTAAGGCAACTCATAGAAAATTGCATCTTAGTCACGTCACCAGAAGGGTATGGAGGAGGAGTCCCGCAGGTTGGCGATACCGTTAATATTATGTTGCGGCCTTCGGATGAACATGGTACATATGATCTTCAATTTGCGCGCCTGGATAGCTTGGCTGATTCGTCCGTTACAAATATGCGAAATCATTTGGATGCAGAAGCGTGCCGATCACTCCAAGATCTTTTCGCATCAGCCGGCGCAGTCGCCCGCGTAGGGGCAATGCCCGCCGCTTCTCCTGCAGCGCCCCCGAGATCACTTGGCGATGTAACACCTGCTGGCGGCGCCGTTAACTTGGCCGATTTAGAAGCAATTGCTGGAATTGAATCCAAGTGGAGAAGCAACCTTATATCGCCGGCCGCTGCTAATTTCCTAATAGACTTAAGAACAGCCCTTAATAAGTCAGACATTCAAGAAGTCCGTGATGTGGTGCTCTTTATAAACTCGGGATATAGAGATGCATCAGCACAAGGTGGCGCTATGTTTCAAATGTGGACTAACCACGGCGCCGACGAGTTGAGGTCCAACTATGGCAGATACAGCGGCCCCGAAATTGAGGCAATCATCGCCGGCCCCCAAACAAAAGAAGCTGTAATATCTGCAGTAGCACGATTTTGCGGGTCCGAACCATCATGCAAAGGTGGCAAGCGATTTTCAGCCCACCAGAAAGCTCTTGGACTCGATTTAAGAACAGGCCATGGCGTTATGACAAACCGGCAAGCGTTTGCTGTCTACACGGCCGCTGAAGCACTGGGTGCCTCCGTCAATATGGAGCCATCGACTTGTTGGATGGCCCCAAGCAACCCCGTTGGAAAAGGTAACCTCAATGCCCAACTGGACCAATACGAGCGCTCTCCCAAAAAGTGCTACGCCGAACATATGCATATTGGAGTTGCTACAAGTTATGAATCTCCAGAAAGAGAATACTTTGCTGCAGATACTACACGCACAAACCTTGCTTTTCCTCGTGAAATAGCTTTAGTATAATATAGGATAAAATTATGTCCGACGAACTTAAACCCACCCCTCCATGGCAAAAAGGCCTTCAAGAAACTCCTCCGGAAGGAGATCCGACACCAGATTCTCCATGGACCGACGCAGATTTTAGTGAGATCCGCCGGCGCCTTGTTGAAACCGCAGAGCAAAGAGCACAAGCTGCTAAAGAGGGACGATTAAATACCATTACCGGCGGTCAAATGGGTACGCCGATAGAGGATATAGTAATTGATTATCAGCCATCGCCAGACGAATGGGTTAGACCCACTAGCCACAAAAGAAGAAATTCGGCTATTGTATTTGGAAAAGATAAAGCCCACGATCCCACTTATGGCCCCTATAATGGGCTGCAGGGATCTTTTGCTATTGATATCGTAGCAGGAAGGCTCTCTAGCTTGCGAGGAAAAATTACCGACAACACTATTATACAAACTCCACATTATGGCGCAGATGCCGCCAGAATATATATTAGTCAACGAACCGATATTGATAAGAATTTTGGTTTAGCAGATGGCAATATAGGATCGGCCAAAAATAA
>JGI25133J35611_10001837_pt1 | contig 11180 bp, 17 predicted proteins | sample ETNvirenome_6_85_FD_35611 | JGI IMG/M metagenome (IMG submission 35611) | reverse complement strand
CGCTGGTGCATCGTGCTCCACAGCCGAGCCGGAACCACCGTCAGGATGAACGTCCCGATCGGATACTCGTGGAGGATCCCGATCAAGGACGGTCATCATGCGGTCGTAACGCTGGAGCGCGTCCGGGAGGAGCTCCCGCCCGTCACGGTGGCGGGCGCCCTCTTTGCCTACCCTGCCGTCGTCAGCTTCAGGGAGCCGGTGGACTGCCCCGGGTGCAGCGGCCTGTCCAAGGGGAGCGCGGCGGCAGCGGTGCAGAGGCAGCGTGCGAGGGGCAAGCTCGCCAAGCAGCGGGGGATAGAGTGAGCCCCGGCGAGATGATCCAATTCTGCGCTGTGGTGTTCGCCGGAGGCGCGCTGTCCATGCAGATTCGCACGCTGACGGCCACCGTTAAGGAGATCAGCCTGCGCCTGCGTGAGGTCGAGCTCACGATCGCGCGTGTCGACAAATCGCCTCGCGTGTGCTCACCTCCGCCGCAAGGCTGAATCAAAAACGGCTCGCGGTCGTCTGATTTAAGTCAAAACGGGGCTTGACCAGCCCCAGCCCCCCCGGTTGCCTTCGCAGGGCCGGGCGGGGCGCTGGTCACTGCGAAGCAAAGGACCTGCGATGCACACCGGCCGAAATCTCTTCGAGGATGTCCTGATAAACTCCGCGCGGGTGTTCGCCGCGCTNAACAAGCTCCACGGGGCAGCGCGGACCAAGCGCCCGCTNTANATCGATCTACATTTCGCCACCGTCGCCNTGACCAAGGCTGCCCGCAAGCTCGAAGGGTGGGCTGAGGGTCGCGTGAAGGCCTACCGATGAGCCGCCCGCTCAAGGCGCTCTGCCCGGGGTGCCGTCAGTGGANGCCGCTGGTGTTTGTCGAAGGCGCCGCCGAGGGCGCCCTCGTGGGCGCCGAAGTCGAGGTGGTGTCGCTCAACCGCCCCCACGTCGTNGAGGTGGCGAACCAGACGGGCTGGCGCCTCCCGCTGCATAGCTCGGCCTCCTTCCCCCTCGACGCCTGCGGCTGGAGCTTCCGGCTAATCAAGGCTGGGCGATGAAGGTCGCGATGACTCTCGATTTCACGAAGGCAGAGCGCGAACTGATCGCCTTTTTCTTCGACGCCCCCAAGCGGGCGAACCGCGGCAAACGGAAGATCCCCAAGCGGCTCGCCACTCGGATCGAGTGCCGCAAATACGTCATCGTCGGCCTGGGCGATCTGGGCGAGCGCGTCGGGGAACACCGATACGAGCGGGCGGCGTCATGAGCCTGCGTGATGGGTCTAGACCTACGGATTAAGTCCGCAGGAAAAATCCGTAGCATTCCGAGATGGGAGAGACTGGAACGATGAGAAAGCCGAGAAACGTAGTGGAGGCGGGCCTTTTCTTTAGCGCTCTGGCCGGCGTGGTAGACATGGACCCGACCATGAGGGAGATAGATTGGGGAATCATCAAGGTCGTGAGCAGCCTCGGCGACCAGCGCTTCGCGAACAGGGTGGAGCGCGAGGAGGCCGCGTCGCGGGCGTGGGCCGACGTTGACGCGATCATCAAAGGTCATCAGGCCGGGTGAGCTCACCGCCCGACTCCTCGAGCACGGCGAGCTCGTTGCCGGCGATGAGATGCCGGCGTTGTGCCGCGAGGCCATGGGAGATATTCGCTTTGAAGCGCTCACGGCGTGGATGGGGGAGCACCCGGGCGCGTCGCTTGATGATGCAATCCACGGTCTGCCCTTCCTGTTTTCGGAAGTCATCGGCGTAATGAACCAGGTNGCGTTCTTCAACAACCGGGCGTTGTTCGCCTCGATCGTGATCACCGAGCCTTGAGCGCAAACCCAGACATCGGGCCCGAGCTCCGTCAGCTCCAGAAGGAGAACGAGCGAGCCCGGCAGATCGGGGTCTCCCAGGCATTGCGCGAGCAACTAGGACTAGGCCGCTGCGCGCTGCCCGCGCTGGAGTGCAAGTGCGAGCCCTGCCGGCTGATGTCCTGCGGGCAGAAGCGGCTCATCTTCAGTTGCGACCGGCAGCTCGTCGACGGCGGACACGTTCCCAAGGTGATTCACCAGGGGTGCGACCGTAAGTGGTGCCCGGTCTGCCGGGTGCGGCTACGCAAACGGCGCCAGCGCGCCGCCCGGGCGGCCGTGGACCACGCCCTCGAGAAGCACCGGGAGGGATGGATCGCACACGCCGTGTTTACGATCCCAAACACGCCCGACATCAGCAGGGATGCGCTTCGGGGGATGTTCAAGAACCTTACGAAGTGGATGAGGCGTGTACGTCAGAGAGATAACGTGCTGGGCGTGTTCGCCTGCCTGGAATTGACGTACACGCCCGACGGAGGGTTCCACCCCCATCTCCACTGCGTCTTCCAGATCCGGTCCAGGGCCCAGCGGCAGAATCGGAAGTGGGGAGTCGTCGATTGGGGGGACCTGTGGCGCGAGCTCACGATGCAGTGGCACGGCCTGACGGGATGCCACGAGCGTTGCCACTTCAAACGGGCGTCAATGCAGCGCGGGCCCGAGGAGAGCCACGAGCGCCACAAGAGGGGGAGCGGCTGCGCGTCCGGCGGCTCGTTCTGGATCGGGGATTACCATCGGTGCGATCGCGGTATCGGAGGCGGACTCAACCGGGTGGTNAACGAGGTCGCAAAGTACGTCAGCAAGGGCGTCCTATCGTGGAACGAAGANGAGGTTGCCGACGGCCTCTTCCCGATGGGGGATCAGATCGACGTCTCCCCGGTGCTGGGGGAGATGATCGAGGCCTTAGGGGGCGCCCAACGGGCCCTGCGCTGTTCCAGGGGCCTCGGCAGCTTCTACGGTGTCCTTGCGCCCAAGGAGGCGTCGGAGGAATTCATCTGCGACGACTGCGTTGCCGAGAACCTCAAAAAGCCGCTCAATGAGTGGTCTGGGGCCCGGCTTCACTGTCGGGGTTCCCCGGCTCATCTGAAGCTTCTTGGGATGCGGGGGGACCCGGAGGCGGCGGCGTTGTACGACTGGTGCTCATTGCAGAGCTGACGCGGGCGAGGATCTCCTTTGCCCCGGCACCAAACATCGTCGCCAGCTGCGGCGATTCTCGCATGGTCTCCATGGCGGCCCCTGCAAACTCGACCCAGCCCTCCGACGCCTCGGCGGCCTGGGCGGCCTGCACGCGCAGGTTCGCCATCTCGCGGAGCAGCTTCTGGTTAAGGGCGTTGGCGGCGATGCGCTCCCGGCTGTCTGCCTCGTGGATCCGGCCGACGAGCTCGGAGTTGACGCGGGCCATGGAGACCATCTCGGCAGCAAGAAGGGAGTGGTCCTGCGCCCGCCAAAGGCGGTCATTCTTCGCGATCGGGTCGGCATCTGGGCCGGGAGGGCGCTCGGTCTCCTGCACGGTCCATTGATGGGACAGCCCCTGCTTGCTCCCCAGATAGGACAGGACCCGATATTTGCCGGGTTCCCCGTGGGCATCCGCGACCGTCTCGACGTCGTGAGGGGCCGGGAGGTCGTCCCCACGCCACTTGTCGAGATCCTGGCTCTTTCCGCCACGGGCCGTCGGGGGCATGTAACGCAGGCGAACCATGGTCAGTCCGTCCTGCTGAAGCACGTTTTCTAGAGCCGCCATGCATGTTCCTCCGTGACGTGCACGCATTATGCACGCACAAAGTGTAACCACGACCGCTCGCCATGCACGCCTCAGCGCCGTATGTTTGTCCCGATGACACCGAAGTTCCCAACTCCCGAGGCGCGCCTTGCGGCTGTTGAGCTGACGACCGCGAGCTCGCGCGAGCTCAAGTCGCGCGGAAGGGCGACCACGAAAAGGTGGTACGACGTGGACGTCGACCCTTACACGGAGTCGGTATGGGATGCCCTCCTTGCCGCTGGGACGACACATCAGGCGTTGCTCGCGGCATCGGCGGCGTACACGGCGGAGGTGACTGCGTTTGCGACGGCTCACGCTGGAGTCAATGCGGCAGCATTTCAGCAGGCGATGGCCGCGAATCCGCTCGTTGCCATTCTGCTTGCGGCCACCCTGGGGACAATTTGGTACCTCCGCGCGGCTTTCGATCCAGGCGCAATGGTAGATGCAGAGCTGAGAATCCAGATGCCGAAGCACCTGAATATGGCGCTACGACGGCACTACGGGATGTCGTACTCCCAGGCCCAGCGGATCACGAACATCGCGTGGCCTGTCATCAGGCCGATGCTTCAACCCTGGTGGGTTGAAACCGTTGAGCGGGTTGATTCGCATTATGCGGAGTGCCGCGATTCATGGTTCGCGTATGATTGTCGGGAGAAGTCGATGCGCTACATGGCTCGCTCGACTGACTGGCTCGACATCGGGCAGAAGATGGCGAATGCTGCTGTCGTGGCGCTTTTGCCTGTTCAAGGAGAGGGAATGACGGTCAACAACTCGGCGCTCCTGGGGATCGCCGCACGCAAGATGAGCGGCCACCTCGAGGGAGGCTCTACCGCGTGGGCCGCGCGCTGGGGTCCGGGAGCACGAGGGCAGACAGCCGTCAGGGAGGGGCGCACCCGGGCGGTCCTGTATACCTTCGGCTATGGCACGTCCGACCCGACAGCCCATTTCATGCCTCAGGTGACGCCCGGTAGCGCGGCGGTTCTCGTCTGGGCGCCGCGCGGCAACGGGTCTGGCCTCGTGTATCGCTGGAGCTCGCAGAGGTGGCAGGCGATCGGCCAGCTCAAGGGGATCAAGGCGCCGGCGGGGGCCTCGTGGCGTGCGCTGCGCGCCGGGGTTCCGCAAGCCGGACAACCCGGCATCCCGGGCCCCGGCCCGGGAGGAGAGCCCGCCAAGGGGCCGGGAGGAGATACCTACAGGGAGCCGGAGAGGGCCGGCTTCGAGCTGCCTCAGGCCATGCCGGCCCTGGCGGTTCCCATAGCCATAGCCCTGTTTCTGGTGTCACGATGAGCAACTGGGTTCACCTCGCCCCGGCGATTTCCGAGGTGCTCGAAACCAACGAGCAGCGGCGGCGCAACGAGGAGTCGATGTCGTTCTGGGAAGGCCAGGCGCGCCGCTGGGGGGCTGCGGGGCAGCCGGCGCGCCATGTCGACACAACCTGGCTCCACGAAACGCCGACCGGCCCGAGGGCGCGCCATGTCGGCACAACCTGGCTCCACGAACAGCCGACCGGCCCGTTCTACGGCGAGCCTCCCGGGTGGGATGAGGTCCCGCGCCCGCCCGACCTCACCGACACCGACGAGTTCAGAGGAGAACCGCCGAGGCCGGCCTCCTGGCTTGATCAGGCCGGCTGGTGGCCGTTGGCGATCGGCGCCTGGGCGCTGCTCCGGTGAGCTGGATCCAGGCCGGCAACGATCTGCTAGGGGTCGTCACGTATGAGGAGGCAGTCGTCGGCTTGGCAGCCGCGTACGACGAGGCGACCCTGGCGGGACAGCGCCAACTCGCCCGCGAGATCAACGACGCACGCAACGCAATCACGAACAAGCTGGTTCTCGGAGAGCCGGACACGATCGCGGCGCCGGGGACCGTCCGCCCGGCGCAGGCGCTCCTCCCTGTAGACCGTGCGGTGCTCCGGGAGCTCGCCAAGCGCATCCAGGGAGCCGGCCTCGAGGGGGGCCGGCATTTCGACCCGGACGCCAAGGAGGCGGGGATCGGCAAGATCGTCCAGCCGTTCGCCTTGGGTTCCGGGATGATCCTCGCGATTGTTGCACTGCTGTTCTTCTGGAGACGCTGATGCCCACCCCTCCAATCTCGCGCCCGACCAAAAACGAATGGATCGCCGCCGGCCGACCGGGCAATTACTACGACTGGAGCGACGCCGTATACAGGCAGCGTGCGGCAGCCGACACCACCCGGCAGCGGCTTCTTCAAGGGGCGGCCGTGGGAGCGGCCGTCGTGTTCTTCCTGATGAGGCGCTGATGGACATCGGACCGGCGTCCTGCACTGACAAGCTCGCTTGACACCCAGGAAGGGGGGGGTCTACCGTGACCCCACCAAACGAAACCGAGATCCAGACATGGGAAAGAAGAAGGGAAAGGGCGGCCGGCGCGGGGGAGGGGCGATGACCCTGAGCCGCAAGAACCTCGCGACAAACCTGGGTGCGGCGGCCGTCGGCGCCGTCGCCGCGCAGGCGGTCCCGGGTCTGGGNACCCAGATCAGCCCCACGGTGCCGATCAACTACGGCGCGATCGCGGGCGTGTTCATCGTCCTGAAGGCCCGTAACCCCATGCTTCGATGGGCTGGCTTCGGCATGATCCTCGGCGGCGGCCTGGTCCAGTGGGCGGAGTCGCTCATCGGTCCCCAGCTGTCCGACCTCGGCGCAAGGGAGTAGCGGCAATGCAGAACGCCTACATGTACAAGGGCGGTGGGTTCGCCTTCGGCCTGGGCGAGGTCGCGGTCTCGGCCAGCTCTACCACGGCGACATTTCCGACCACCGCGCCGGGCACCCCCGTTCGCGCCGACCGGCTCACGATCGACCCGCACACGGCGGCGTCGACGGCCGTCGCAGCAGAGCTNGGCTGCGAGTCGATTACGCTGGACGATGCCGATCTCGATCTGAANATCGGCGCCGACGTCACCGGGCCGGTGACGATCTACGCGCCCAACAGCGTCGTCAATCCGAGTTTCGGNTCCTACGTGTCCCGGGACGCCGCCCTCACGGTCACGCTGTCCAACGCAAACACGGCGGACGTGATCACGGCGGCAGGCGCTTTCCGGGCCCAGATCGCGGCGTCCCCGGAAAAGGGGATCGAGGGCGCTGTGGTCGCCGCCGGGCCCGTTCTCGGCATCGGGCGCGTGATCCATCTGGGCGGCTCGACGGATACCGGTGCGGACCGGGCCGGCACACCGCAGAGCGCGAAGGACCTGCTCCTGTTCCATCTCGTGATCCAGGCGGTAAACGATGACCTGCTCGTCGACGAGCTCAAGCTCGATGACTATGACTACCTGACGGGCGGAACCGCGCCCGTGCGGTTCTGGGACCACGTTAACCCGGCGTTCTCGTTCCATGGGATCCGGGTCGACAAGAGCACCACGATCTCCCTATCGACCACGGGCGGGACCTCCGGGTTCCACACCGAGGGAATCACCGCACAGCTGACGTGATGAAGCCGATCCGGGCCACCCGGACGCTGCGCCAGACGGCCGGCGACGCGGTTGAGCTCAAGCCCCACCCGGGCGGGTGGTTCGTATGGACCGAGGCGGCCAGCGCGGACGCCGAGATCATCGCTGACCTGGGGCGCTGGACGGCCGCAAGGCGCTGGACGGTCCCGAGCGGATCGGGCCGCGCGGTCCACCTCCCCGCGGACGTCCCCATCAAGCTGCGGGCCCTGGGTCGGGCGTCGGGGAGCGTTCTNAAGATCATGGCGTTCCCGTCGGACCAGCCGGGCTGGGCTGACTCCGAGTACGCTCTCACCCAGCTNTCCACGACCACGGTCGATTGGTCGGATGACCCGATCGACAGCCTGCCGCCGGACGCGGACACCGTGCTCGTCAACGCGCGAACCGGAAACGCGAACAGCAGAGCACTCNTCAGAATCAAGGGGAGCGACGGAACGAGCTTCTGGGACCTTCGGGAGATGTACCTCGGCACCGGATCGCTGGGCGCCATCGCCGTCGCCGCGTCCGTCTCTAACCACGCCGGCTTCGGAAACATCCCATCTTGCGACGAGCTCGAGCTGTCCGCGCGGCTGTCGGTAGTGGGAACCGGCGGCCCGTGGAATGTAACGTGGTTNGGAAGGATCAGCGGTGGGACCGGCGTCGGGGACGACGTAATCCTGGCGCAGAGCACNGTGACGGATCAGGATACGGGCCAGCGAGAAAGGGTGCTTTTGGGGGTGCGGGAGGAGTACNCGTCGATCCGGTACAACGTCACTGGGACGTTCACGGGNGGCGACATACTCTCCCTNAAGGCAGCGTTCCGCGGAGCGGGGGACCCCTCGAGCTCTCCACTNGGGACCAACCGCGCGGCCATCATCAAGCTGGTCCCAGGGGCCTACACCCACCTGGCGGTCTCATCGGAGAACCTGACGACCAACGAGACGGTGACGCTTGATGCCTATGCATACCGTGCGGCGCGATGAGCGGCTGGGTGCTCGCCGCCGTAGCGGCGGTCCTGTATCTCTGGTCCCGTGGGACGGGTGAGGGCGAGGGCGAGGCCGCTTTGACCCGGGAGCAGCTCATCGACGTTGCGAGGCAGGAGGCGCGGGCGTCGGGCGTCCCCGAGTGGCTCGTTCTCGCAAACATGGACGTCGAGAGCGGGATCAGGCATCTGAGCCCGCGCGGGTCGGGGATGGGCCGCACGTACTACCCGATGGGCATCCAGACGAACCGGGGGATGGATCTCACCGGGCTGGACGGCGAGGCTCTCCACGACTCATTGTCCGACGCGCAGGCGAACATCCACGTCGGCGCGCAGGAGTGGGCCCGGATCTGGGGCGAGTACAGCCCCGACGTCGACCGCGCCCGGATGGCCTGGGTGATGCCGGCCTATGCCAGGAGGGGCCCCCCGTACCCGGAAAAGACCGGATCGGTTGCAACCGCGACCCGGCTCGGCAACTGGCGCCGGGCCGTGGCGCGCTGGGGCGGCCCGGCTGCGGTGGCGTGAGTGTTCTCGACCAAGTACGGCGGATCCCCGTCGGCCTGCCCGGGCTGCTCGAGGGAGGTACGTGTACAGATCGGGATCGGCGCATGTCATATGTGCATCCCTTGCATCGCCCAGCTCGCCATAAACCGCGACTCGCCAACCGAGTGGCTCAAGCTGTTCAGGCTCGCGGACAAGATCCGCCAGAGCCGGCAGACGGGCCGTAAGGCGGCGGTGTGGCGCCGACTTCCCGCGTGGGGACAGAACCTGTCTGGCGGAAAGGCCGCATCCTGGCGGTGGACCTGTCCGACGTGCCGGGGGAACGCCGCTGGTGCATCGTGCTCCACAGCCGAGCCGGAACCACCGTCAGGATGAACGTCCCGATCGGATACTCGTGGAGGATCCCGATCAAGGACGGTCATCATGCGGTCGTAACGCTGGAGCGCGTCCGGGAGGAGCTCCCGCCCGTCACGGTGGCGGGCGCCCTCTTTGCCTACCCTGCCGTCGTCAGCTTCAGGGAGCCGGTGGACTGCCCCGGGTGCAGCGGCCTGTCCAAGGGGAGCGCGGCGGCAGCGGTGCAGAGGCAGCGTGCGAGGGGCAAGCTCGCCAAGCAGCGGGGGATAGAGTGAGCCCCGGCGAGATGATCCAATTCTGCGCTGTGGTGTTCGCCGGAGGCGCGCTGTCCATGCAGATTCGCACGCTGACGGCCACCGTTAAGGAGATCAGCCTGCGCCTGCGTGAGGTCGAGCTCACGATCGCGCGTGTCGACAAATCGCCTCGCGTGTGCTCACCTCCGCCGCAAGGCTGAATCAAAAACGGCTCGCGGTCGTCTGATTTAAGTCAAAACGGGGCTTGACCAGCCCCAGCCCCCCCGGTTGCCTTCGCAGGGCCGGGCGGGGCGCTGGTCACTGCGAAGCAAAGGACCTGCGATGCACACCGGCCGAAATCTCTTCGAGGATGTCCTGATAAACTCCGCGCGGGTGTTCGCCGCGCTGAACAAGCTCCACGGGGCAGCGCGGACCAAGCGCCCGCTCTACATCGATCTACATTTCGCCACCGTCGCCTTGACCAAGGCTGCCCGCAAGCTCGAAGGGTGGGCTGAGGGTCGCGTGAAGGCCTACCGATGAGCCGCCCGCTCAAGGCGCTCTGCCCGGGGTGCCGTCAGTGGAGGCCGCTGGTGTTTGTCGAAGGCGCCGCCGAGGGCGCCCTCGTGGGCGCCGAAGTCGAGGTGGTGTCGCTCAACCGCCCCCACGTCGTCGAGGTGGCGAACCAGACGGGCTGGCGCCTCCCGCTGCATAGCTCGGCCTCCTTCCCCCTCGACGCCTGCGGCTGGAGCTTCCGGCTAATCAAGGCTGGGCGATGAAGGTCGCGATGACTCTCGATTTCACGAAGGCAGAGCGCGAACTGATCGCCTTTTTCTTCGACGCCCCCAAGCGGGCGAACCGCGGCAAACGGAAGATCCCCAAGCGGCTCGCCACTCGGATCGAGTGCCGCAAATACGTCATCGTCGGCCTGGGCGATCTGGGCGAGCGCGTCGGGGAACACCGATACGAGCGGGCGGCGTCATGAGCCTGCGTGATGGGTCTAGACCTACGGATTAAGTCCGCAGGAAAAATCCGTAGCATTCCGAGATGGGAGAGACTGGAACGATGAGAAAGCCGAGAAACGTAGTGGAGGCGGGCCTTTTCTTTAGCGCTCTGGCCGGCGTGGTAGACATGGACCCGACCATGAGGGAGATAGATTGGGGAATCATCAAGGTCGTGAGCAGCCTCGGCGACCAGCGCTTCGCGAACAGGGTGGAGCGCGAGGAGGCCGCGTCGCGGGCGTGGGCCGACGTTGACGCGATCATCAAAGGTCATCAGGCCGGGTGAGCTCACCGCCCGACTCCTCGAGCACGGCGAGCTCGTTGCCGGCGATGAGATGCCGGCGTTGTGCCGCGAGGCCATGGGAGATATTCGCTTTGAAGCGCTCACGGCGTGGATGGGGGAGCACCCGGGCGCGTCGCTTGATGATGCAATCCACGGTCTGCCCTTCCTGTTTTCGGAAGTCATCGGCGTAATGAACCAGGTTGCGTTCTTCAACAACCGGGCGTTGTTCGCCTCGATCGTGATCACCGAGCCTTGAGCGCAAACCCAGACATCGGGCCCGAGCTCCGTCAGCTCCAGAAGGAGAACGAGCGAGCCCGGCAGATCGGGGTCTCCCAGGCATTGCGCGAGCAACTAGGACTAGGCCGCTGCGCGCTGCCCGCGCTGGAGTGCAAGTGCGAGCCCTGCCGGCTGATGTCCTGCGGGCAGAAGCGGCTCATCTTCAGTTGCGACCGGCAGCTCGTCGACGGCGGACACGTTCCCAAGGTGATTCACCAGGGGTGCGACCGTAAGTGGTGCCCGGTCTGCCGGGTGCGGCTACGCAAACGGCGCCAGCGCGCCGCCCGGGCGGCCGTGGACCACGCCCTCGAGAAGCACCGGGAGGGATGGATCGCACACGCCGTGTTTACGATCCCAAACACGCCCGACATCAGCAGGGATGCGCTTCGGGGGATGTTCAAGAACCTTACGAAGTGGATGAGGCGTGTACGTCAGAGAGATAACGTGCTGGGCGTGTTCGCCTGCCTGGAATTGACGTACACGCCCGACGGAGGGTTCCACCCCCATCTCCACTGCGTCTTCCAGATCC